>Ga0070665_100001080_pt1 | contig 33916 bp, 37 predicted proteins | sample KBSS13metaG_FD_65862 | JGI IMG/M metagenome (GOLD analysis project Ga0070665, IMG submission 65862) | Switchgrass rhizosphere microbial communities from Kellogg Biological Station, Michigan, USA - KBS S1-3 metaG | ecosystem: Host-associated > Plants > Roots > Rhizosphere > Soil ... | reverse complement strand
CTCGGCTACCGCCCCGGCACCCGCGACGGCCTGTACGGCCCGCGGACGCAGGCCGCCGTCACGGCGTTCCAGCGCAAGCACGGCCTGCAACAGGACGGCTCAGCAGGCCCCGAGACGCTCACCCTGCTACGCCGCCGCACCACACCCAAGCCGACACCGCAGGACCCCACCCTCACCCCGCAATCGCAGTCCCAGGCCCGGGCTCCCACGCCCGCGCCCGCGCCGCTCGCGCCCACGGCAGCGACCGACGACGACAACCTGCTCACCGAGACCATCGCCATCTCCATCGCCGTCGCCGGGCTGGCACTCCTCGTCCTCGCGACGCGACGCCGACGCCGCGCTCCTGAGCAGCCCCAAGCGCCCGCCCCGCTGCCCACACCGGTCATCCAGCCACCTGCAACACACGAACAGCCGCGCATCTACCGCGTCGCGCCACACGCCGAGTACCTCGGCTCGCCCTGGGAGCGCAGGGCCGCGCTGCGTGAGCGCATCCTCGCCATGAAGGCCGACGGCATGACCCTGCAGGACATCGCGGACCGGCTGACCGCAGAAGGCGTTCCGACCCTCGGCGGCGCCCGCCGCTGGCAACCGTGGAGCGTCCACGCCGCCACCCGCCCCACGACACCCACCCGACACCCCGCCCAACACAGCAGACGCCGCTGACGACACCGAACGAAACCCACCCGAGGGATCGGATTGCGCCGGCGTTCCCCCGGCGGCCCGGCGCGCCGCCCGGGGGCGCAGGGTCACGGAGCTCCGCACCGACCGCGCTCAGATCTCCAGCACCAGCTGCGGGCTCGCGGCCGTGGGCTCCGGCTCGCCGCGCTGGAACGCCGCCACGCGCACTCCGAGCAACCGCACGGGGCGTGGCGGTCCGTACCCGCGCAGCAGGGCCGTCGCGACGTCCTGGACCACCGCGGCGTCGTTCGTCGCCTCCGGCAGGGTCCGGGCCCGCGTCACGGTCGTGAAGTCGTCGAGGCGCACCTTGATCGCGATCGTCCGTCCCCGCACCTCGCCCTTGGCCAGACGCTCGCACAGCTGGACGGCCAGCTCACGCAGCCTCACCTCCATCTCGGCCCGGTCGGCGAGGTCGACGTCGAACGTCGTCTCCCGCGACTCCGAGACCGCCTCCCGCACCGGCACGACCGCGTCCGATCCCTCGAACCGCGCCCGGCGCTGCAGGTCGCGCCCGTGGTTGCCCCCGAACCCGGCGGCGAGCGTCTCCTCGGTCGCGGCAGCCAGCTGACCGAGCGTCGTGATCCCCAGCGCAGTCAGCCTCGCGACGGTCTTCGGTCCGATCCCGGGGATCAGCCCGGGTGGCGAGCCGGAGAACCGCGAGCACGCCTCCTCGCGCGTCAGGACCACGAACCCACGCGGCTTCTCCGCATCCGACGCCACCTTGGCCACGAGCCGGTTGGGCCCGATGCCGACCGAGGCGTCCAGCCCCGTGGCCTCCCGGATCTCCAACACGAGGCGTCGCATCGCGGCACGCGGCGCGACGATCCCCTCCAGATCGAGGTACGCCTCGTCGAGCCCGAGGACCTCGACGGGGTCCGCCGCCGCGCGGACGAGGCCCATGACGACCCGCGACACCTCGCGGTAGGCCGTGAAGTCCGGGGGGATGAGGATGGCGTCCGGGCACAGGCGCCGGGCGCGCGACGTCGGCATCGCCGAGCCGACCCCGTAGGCGCGGGCCTCGTAGGAGGCGGTCGTCACCACGGCGCGCGGCCCGCTGCCGGACACGATGACGGGCTTGCCGCGCAGCTCGGGGCGACGCTGCAGCTCGACGCTCGCGTAGAACGCGTCGACGTCGAGATGCGCGATCGGAGCCACCGGAGGAGGATGACGACCGCGTCGGACCGCCTCGACCCGAGGCGCTAGTCAGCCCACCAGCCGCGCCGGCCCTCCACGTCGTCGCGCGGGTTCGCGCCGAGATCGGGCGCACCGAAGACCAGGATCTCGAGGCCCTCGGGCCCGGCCTCGTAGCCGCGCCAGGTCCCCGGTGGGACGCGCACCGCGTCCCACTCCCTGACCTCGACGACCTCGTCGTCGAGCTTCATCCGCCCACTCCCGCGCACGACCACGAACACCTCCTCCTGCGTCTTGTGCGTGTGGCCGATCGGGAAGCGGTAGCCGGGCGGGATGCGCTGGTAGCCCAGGCCGCACTCCTCGAGCCCGAGCGCCTTGCTGGCGTGACGGAACTCGAGATTGGGCGGGCCGTCGAAGTTGGATCCGAGATCCTCGAGATCCTGCTTGAGGTTCTTCCGCGTGAACGGCACGGCCGCGATCCTAGAGCTACATGGCGACGTCCACGGAGCCCGTGGAGCCGAAGCCCAGCGCCCGCTTCACGGCCGGCGTGAGGTCGAACTCGCGCCCGGCGACGAACGGGCCGCGATCCACGACGCGAGCCCGGACGATGCGATTGCCCTTGCGCAGCGTCACGCGCGTGCCGCACGGCAGCGACTTGTGGGCGACGCCGCGGACGGAGTCCGACAGCCGCCCGCCACAGGCCAGGTGGTTGCCGTACAGCCCGGGGCCGTACCACGACGCGGACGCCCGGCGGTAGGCGTTCAGGTGCCCCAGGGAGCGCGCCGCGGACGTGCCGGCCACGCGGAGGCGGACCCGCGCGCTCGAGGCCGCACGGGGCCGGTGGCGCAGGCGGTAGTGCCCGCTCGCGTCGGCGGTCGTGCGGTCGATCGTCCGCCAGCCGCGGTGCCCGCGACGCTGCAGGACGATCGTGCGGCCCGCGGCCGCCTCGCCGGTCACGACGGCGGTCTGGCCGACGCGGACGTTCAGTCGCTCGCGCTCCGTGGTGGGCGCGGCGGTCGTGGCCGACGGGGTCTCCGCGTCGGATTGCGCCGTGGCCGATGCGGCCACGAGCGCTGTCGTGCTCGTTGTGAGCGCGCAGCACGCCAGGGCGGCGCAGCGGACGCGCGGAGATGGCCTCATGAGCGAGGTCCTTTCCGTCGGATGGATGCCGCGGAATGCCCGGGACAGGGAGGGCGGGCGGCATCCGGGTGAAGCGGGCCAAGCTAGGACGACGATCCGGAAGTTCGTGTGACACCCCGCACAGCGGGTCGGTCATCTGACGCGTCGCGTATCGTCGGTTCGTGGCCGACGAGATCCCTGCACACGGGCACTATCTGGCCGGTGAGGTGGGCGTGCTCGCCGGCGTGTCCGGGGATCGGATCGGGCAGTGGGCGCGTTGGGGCCACATCCGCTCGTCGCGGTCGCAGCGCGAGCCCCGCGTCTACAGCTTCGAGGACGTGGCCGAGGCGATGATCGTCCACGAACTCGAGGAGCTGGGGGCGGACCTGCCGTCCATTCGCCGGGCCGTGGAGCGGCTGCGCGAACGCCAGCACGTCGGCTGGCCCTTGCAACACAACCGGGGCCGGCTGGGCGCCGCGAACGGCTCGGTCGTGGAGTTCGAGGGCGACGAGGCCTACGACCTCGGCGCACGCAGCCCGAGCGAACAGGGCGTCCTGGAGACGCCCGACCTGCGCCGCGTCGCCGCCGAGCTCGAGCGCGGCGGCTGGGCGGCGCGCCTCCTCCCCGGCCTGCGCCACATCGAGGTCAATCCGGACCGCCTGGGCGGACGCCCGGTCATCCGAGGGCGACGCATCGCCGCGCAGGACGTCGCGACGCTCGTCGCCACGGCCGGCGGCCGCGGGGTCCTGCACGACGACTACGACCTCGACGACGCCCAGATCGACGACGCCGTCAGCTGGTGGAACACCGCACGGACCTTCGAGCGCTGATGGCCGAGCGCGTCCTGCACCTCGACGAGAACCTGCCGCGGAGCCTCGCCGCCGAGCTCGAGGCACGTGGCCGCCCCGCGCGCGCCCACCGGGAGCTGCCGGACGCCCCGACGACCGACACCGGGCTGATCCGCTCGCTCGACGGCGACGTCGTCCTCGTGACGGCGGACGAGGGCATGCCGCGCGAGCATCGCGCGCTGCTCCGGGAACGCCGCGTCCCGGTCGCGGTCGTGCACGCCGACGGCGAGGCCGCCAAGCGCGAGACGGTGCACCGCTGGGCGCACGTCATGGCGACGCAGCCTCCGGGATCGGTCCGGCGCTACTCCCCGCGACGGCGCGGCTAGAGGACGAGCCGCAGCGGCTCGCCGGGTAGCGACGAGCCGCGGCGCGCGCCGAGGCGCTGGAACATCCGCAGGGCGCGGCCGTTGTCCGGCTGCACCCAGGCGGTGACCTCGCCGCCGGAACCCTGCTCGCGGAACGCCCGCAGGACGGCACCGACGATCCGCTGGCCGAGCCCGGCCCGCCGGCGGCCGTCGGCGACGACCACCGCGATCTCGCCGTCGACGACGCGCGCGACGGCGTCGATCTCACCGGCTCGGTCGATCGCGACCCGCGCGACGTGGGTCACCTCGTCGGTCTCGGTCAGGAACTGCAGCTCCGTCGGCGTCAGGTCGCCCTTGAGCCCGTGGTAGCGCCGGTAGCGCGCTTCGGCCGACAGCCGCGCGTGGAAGCGCTGGAGCGCCTCCTTGTCGGACGGCTGGATCGGGCGGATCGCGTAGGCGTCGGGGCTCACACCTCATCTATTCCCCAGAGCGCGGCGAATCTCAGTGAGACCGCGCACGGATCGCTCGGTCAGGCGGCCTCCGGCTGCGCCTGCAGCACGTCGCGCAGGCGGCTGAGCCCGAGGCGGATCCGGCTCTTCGCGGTCCCCAGCGGCACGCCGGAGCGCAACGCGATCTGCGCCGCCGTGAGGCCGCCCCAGTACGCCAGCACGATCGCCTCGCGCTGCACCGACGGCAGCTCGCGCAGCGCCTCGCGGACCTCGGCGCGGTCGTGGTCGCGCTCGACCGCCACGGGCGGCAGGTCGTCGGGACGCTGCTCCTGATGCTCGGTCACGAGACGCAGCCTGTCCCCCGCCCGGCCGGCCGCCTGGGTCTCGCGCCACAGATCGAGCGCGCGCGAGCGTGCCATCAGGCGCAGATACGAGCCGAGCTCGCCGCGGCCGGAGTCGAACGTCCGCGGGCGCCGCCAGAGGCGCAGGAAGACGTCCTGCGTGACGTCCTGGGCCAGCGTGGCGTCGCGCACGATCCCGTACGCGGCGCGGTACACGCTGGGGCTGTGCTCGTCGTAGACGCGCGCGAACGCGCTGGGATCGGTCAAGTCCATCGCGGTCCTTTCAGGGTCAACAGAACTGTACCGCGTGTGGAGAGTTTTGATGCATCGTGTTGAAGGTTGGTCATCGTCCGCACTCCGTGCGAGCCTTCCGGGCGCGATGAAGCGGCTCGGTCTGGTCCTTGCGGTCGTCGTGCTGGCCGCTCTCGGTGCCTTCGCGGCGATCGCGTTCTTCAACGCGCGCGACGACGCCGGCGTCGGCACGTCCGCGTCGGACATCGCCGCGCCGGGGGTCCCGCTGGCCGAGCTCGGCGACGTCGGCACGACGCGCATCGACACCCCGGCGGGCAACGTCGTGGTCCTGTACTCGGACGCCGCGCAGCGCGCGAAGCTGCAGGCGCTCGCCGACGACGTCGCCGGCCCGGCGAGCACGGACCTCGAGGACGCCGGCCAGGCCGTCATCGTCCGCCGCGACGCGGCCGCCGACGGCATCGTCGCCATCGCCGGCGACCAGGGGATCCGGGTCACCGACCCCGCGGACCCGAACCTCCGCGCGTTCATCGAAGGTCGACTCGGCGCCGCCGCGGGCTAGATTCGCCGGTGACATGACCGGCACCCTGCGCATCGCGCTGTCCCAGATCGACGCTGTGGTCGGCGACATCCCCGGCAACGAGGCGAAGATCCGCGACGGCCTGCGCCGCGCGCGCAGCGCGGGAGCCCAGATGGTGCTCTTCCCCGAGTTGGCGGTCACCGGCTACCCGCCCGAGGACCTGCTGTTGAAGGAGCACTTCCTCGCCGACGCGCGTGCAGCCGTCGAGCGCATCGCGCAGGACGCGACCGGCATCGTCGCGATCGTCGGCTACCCCGAGCGCGGCCTGGACGTCTACAACGCCGCCGCAGTCCTCGCCGACGGAGCGGTGCAGGCGAACTACCGCAAGGTCCACCTGCCGAACTACGGCGTCTTCGACGAGGTCCGCTACTTCCAGAGCGGCCCAGGCGCCGCGGTCATCGAGGTCGACGGCATCACGGTCGGGCTGACGATCTGCGAGGACATCTGGCAGCCGGGCGTCCCGATCAGCCTGGAGGCCCTGGCGGGCGCGACGGTGGTCGTCAACATCTCCGCCTCGCCCTACGTGGCCGGCAAGGGGATCGTGCGGGAGCGCATGATCGCCCAGCGGGCGCGCGACCACCTGTGCGCCGTCGCCTTCTGCGGCCTCGTCGGCGGCCAGGACGAGCTCATCTTCGACGGGCACTCCTTCGTCGTCGACCACGACGGCGAGGTCATCGCACGCGCCCCGCAGTTCCGCGAGGACCTCCTCATCGCCGAGATCGACCCGCAGGCCGCGCTGTCCGCGCGCCTGCGCGACACACGCCGCCGCCCCGCGGCCCGCGCGATGCGCGAGGAGGTCCCCCACCTCGGGTCCTTCACCGTGCACGACGTCGCGACCGAGACCGCGGGCGCGCCGCGCGGCGAGGTGACGCCGGTGCTCGGTCGCCTCGACGAGATCTACGAGGCGCTCGTGCTCGGCACCCGCGACTACGTCGAGAAGAACGGCTTCCGCCACGTCGTCATCGGGCTGAGCGGCGGCATCGACTCGACGCTCGTGGCGCTCATCGCCGTGGATGCGCTCGGGGCCGACAAGGTCACCACCGTCACGATGCCGTCGCCGTACTCCTCCTCGGGCACGCTGGGCGACGCGCATGCGCTCGCGCGCAACCTCGGCGTCGAGATCCTCGAGGTCCCGATCTCGCCCATGATGAGCGGGTACGACGACGCGCTGCGAGAGCCGTTCGCCGGCCGCGAGCCCGACATCGCCGAGGAGAACCTCCAGGCGCGGATCCGCGGCAACCTGCTCATGGCGCTGTCGAACAAGTTCGGCTGGCTCGTCCTCACGACGGGAAACAAGTCCGAGCTGGCCGTCGGCTACTCGACGCTCTACGGCGACAGCGCCGGCGGCTTCGCGGTCATCAAGGACGTGCCGAAGACGCTCGTCTACGAGCTCACCGATCTGCGCGACCGGCGCGCGGAGGGCCCGCTCGTCCCGCCGGAGGTCGTGACGCGCGCGCCGTCGGCGGAGCTGCGCCACGACCAGCGCGACGACGACTCCCTGCCGCCGTACTCGATCCTCGACCGCATCCTCGAGGGCTACGTGGAGCACGATCTGGGTCGCGACCAGCTCGTCGCGCGGGGCCTGCCGGAGGATGACGTGGCGCGCGTCATCCGGCTCGTGGACCTCGCCGAGTACAAGCGCCGGCAGAACCCGCCGGGCATCAAGATCAGCTCCAAGGCGTTCGGGCGCGACCGCCGTGTGCCGATCACCAACCGCTACGGCGGCTGAAAGCCCGCGTGCAGCGGGTGACCGCCGCGCATCGGAGGCGTAGCTTGCGGCGCCCATGACCGCGCCGGCGCATCTCCCCGCCGATCAGCAGGCCGTGCTGGACCTCGTCCTGCGCCGCGGCCGTTCCTACGCGGGCATCGCCCGCGCGCTGCGCCTCGACGTCGACGCCGTGCGCGCCCGCGCACGCGACGCCGTCACGACCCTGAGCGCACCCGCCCCGACCGTCCCCGACGATCGCCGTGCGCAGGTCACCGACTGGCTGCTGGGCCAGGCCGAGCCGGCGGCCGCCGAGCGCGCTCAGGCCTATCTCATCGCGAACCCGGGCGCCCGCGACTGGGCGCGCACCGCCGCTGACAGCCTCGGCGGCACCGCCTCCGCCCGCCTCGCCGCCCTCCCCGTGGCACCGGAGCAGCGCGCGCCGCGCAGGCCGCTGCCGCCGATCGCAGGGCTCATCGGCGTCGCCGTCCCCGCCCTGGCCGTCTTCGGCGTCGCGATCGTCGTCGGCAACTCCAACGAGCCGCCGCCCATCGCGACCACGCCGAGCGTCGCTCCCGCACCGAGCGCGTGGCTCGCGCCCGCCCGCCCCGGCTCCAAGGCCGACGGCGCCGCGGAGGTCGAACGTCGTGCGACCGCGCAGTCGCTCGTCGTGACCGCCGGTGGCCTGCCGCGCAGCACAGCGACCGCCGCCTACACCGTCTGGCTGACCAACGGCGGCCGCAGGGACGCCACGTACGTCGCGACGCTGCGCACCGACGACAGCGGCCGTGTCGACGGCCTCGCCCCGCTGAAGGTCGACCCCAGGCGCTACCGCGAGGTGCTCGTCACGCGCCAGCGCAGCACCGGCACGCCGACCCGCCCCGGGCTGGTCGTCCTGCGCGGCCCGCTGAAGTAGGCGTCACTCGCTGTCGTAGGACAGCAGCGAGTGCACGTGGCGTCCCTGGAGCCGGTCCCGGCCGTTCAGGAACGCCAGCTCGATGAGGAACGCGCAGCCGACGACCACGCCGCCGAGCTGCTCGACGAGCGAGCACGTCGCGCTCGCCGTCCCGCCCGTCGCCAGGAGGTCGTCGTGCACGAGCACGCGCGAGCCGCCGTGGACGGCGTCGCTGTGCAGCTCGAGCGTGTCCGTCCCGTACTCCAGCGCGTACTCCGCCTGGACCGTCGCGCGCGGCAGCTTGCCGGGCTTGCGGGCGAGGATGAAGCCGGCGCCCAGCTCGCGTGCGACCGCCGGCCCGAGCAGGAATCCGCGGGCCTCGGCGCCGACGACGAGCTCGACGTCCAGCTCCCGGGCGAAGCCCGCGAGCCCCGTGACCGCGGCGTCGAGCGCCTCGGGAGCCGCGAGGACGGGCGTGATGTCCTTGAAGACGATCCCAGGCTTCGGGAAGTCCGGGATGTCCCGGACGTAGCTCCCGAGGTCGACGGTCACTAGCGCGCGACGCGGCGCAGGTCGCGCACCAGCAGCAGGTGCTTGAGGTGCGAGGCGACGGCCGCCAGGTTCTCCAGGGCCTCCAGCGCCTCCTTGCGTCGCTCCGGGTTGCGCGAGCGCAGCGCCGGGGCGAGGATCGCCTGCAGGAGCGAGGACTCACGGTCGGCGGAGGAGCGGAACACGCGCAGGTTGCGCCCGCCCACGCCGTAGCGCGCCAGCTCGGCGGCGGCGCGGATGATCTCGCGCTCCGTCTCGTCGTAGAAGGTCGTCCCACCCCGCGACTGCCCCTCGATGATCCCGAAGTCGCGTAGCTCCTTGACGAGCTCGGCCGGCGCGCGCGTGTCCTCGAGCACGTCCTCGAGCGAATACGCGGCCGGCGCCTCACCGCGCACCGAGACGCGCGGGCCGCGGATGCGCTGCGCGGTGGGCTGGCGGCCCGGCAGCTCGGCGCCGTCGTCCTGCTGGCGGCCGGAGGCGAGCTCCTGGCGGATGACGCGCAGCGGGAGGAACTCGTCGCGCTGCATGCGCAGGATCGTACGTAGGCGCGCGACGTCGCTGGGCGTGTAGAGCCGGTAGCCGCCGGGCGTGCGGCGCGGGTGCAGGAGCTTCTGGTCCTCGAGGTACCGGATCTTCGAGATCGAGATGTCCGGGAACTCCTGCGCGAGGCCCTTGCAGACCGCGCCGATCGTCATCCCCTTGCCGGGGCCGGACGTTGCGACCTCAGGGACCTCGGGAGGGTCGACGGGTGGCGGCTGCGGGATGTCGCGGATCATCGCCATGTCCCTTGCGTCCATGCTCAGCGTGAGAGGAAGGTCAGCTTGTACTTGCCGACCTGGAGCTCGTCTCCGTCCTCCAGGCGGTGTGAGTCGATGCGACGGCGGTTGACGTAGGTGCCGTTCAACGACCCGAGGTCGTCGAGCCAGAAGCCGCCGTTGCGGCGGACGATCAGCGCGTGGTCGCGCGAGACCGTCACGTCGTCGAGGAACACGTCGGAGTCGGGGCGGCGACCGACGGTCATGCGGTCGCCCTGCAGCGCGAAGCTCTCGCCCACGCGGCCGCCGCCGGAGCGGATGACGAGCGCGGCGCCCTCGGAGACGACGGCGTCCAGCTCGACGGGGATCAGCTCCCCGGTCTCACCGACCCGGTACGTCGCCGTTGACGGCTCGCGCGTGGACTCCGCCGGCACGGCCAGGAACGCACCGCACCGCTGGCAGTAGTTCGCCCCCTCCGCGTTCACGAAGCCGCATTCGGGACAGTGCTGCGCCACGGGCGGCCCGCTCTCCTCGCTGTCGCTTAGCTCGAGCCTTCGTCCTCGCCCGAACGGCCGGCCAGGATGTCGGTCAGGCGCTGGACATCGGCACCGGTGATGACCTCCTCGCCTCCCTCGTGCTTCTTGCGAAGGCGGTTGACCAGCTCGGCGCGGAGGATGTCGATCTTGCCGTGCAGGATCCGCCGCCGGTAGGAGATGTCGACCTCCTCATCCGTGAGCTGCTGGATGAGGTCCTTCAGCTCTTGGTCGGAGAGCGAGCCCAGATCGGGAAAGGTGTCCATCACGCGGAAGCTTCTCCATTCAGGTGGCGAAGGCGGCGAGCATACCAACGATCTCGCCTCCTTCAACGTCAGGTCGAGGGTTGCAATCCATCCCGCACGTAGAGGGCGAGAGCGAGCATCGCCAACACCAGTCCGACCACGAGCAGGACGACCGCCGGCTCCTTCACACCACAGAGTGCCAGGAAGATCGCGGACATGACAGGCCAGACCGCCGCGCGGCCCGGCCAGTTGATCTGGAGATCGCGCTCGTGCTTCAGCGCGACGCGGGCCAGCACGAGGATCGCGACCTCGCGCAGGACGAGCAGCGCGAGGAGCCAGCGGGGCAGCAGCTCGAAGCGCCAGCAGACGAGGACGCCGGACAGCACGAGCAGCCGGTCGACGACGGGATCCAGCAGCGCGCCGAAGCGGCTGTACTGCCCGGTGACGCGCGCCGCGATCCCGTCGAGGTAGTCGCTCCACCCGATGACGGCGAAGATGATCACCGCGAGCAGATCGACGCCGTCGCCCGAGCTGAGGGCCACGATGAGGAAGACCGGGATGAGCGCCAGCCGGACGAAGCCGATGACGTTCGGCAGCGTCCAGGGGTTCCACGGCGCGCCACGCAGGGTCGCGGGCGGCGGCGGCCCGGAGCGGTCGAGGCCGAACAGCCTCCGGAAGGTCAGGGGAGGTCGGCCCACAGCTTCCGGACGGCCTCCGCGCCGCCGGTCAGCGGAACTCCGCCCTCGATGTCGGTCATGCCTCGGCGCACCTTGGCCTCGGCCGTACCCGCGGCGAGGGATCTCCTCCCCACCGTGAGCCGCAGCGGCACGCCGAGCAGCTCGGCGTCCGCGAACTTCTCGCCCGTTCCGGCGTCCCGGTCGTCCAGCAGCGAGCGCAGCCCGACGGCGCGCAGCTCCTCGTGCAGTCCCTCGGCGGCCGCCATCTCGTCGCTGCCGGGCTTGCCCAGCGCGACGATCTCGACGTCCCACGGCGCGAGCGACCGGGGCCACGAGATCCCCTGCTCGTCGGAGAACTGCTCCACCGCGGCGGCGACGATCCGCGCCGGGCCGATGCCATAGGAGCCCATCCACACGTGCTGCTCGCGCCCGTTCTCGTCGAGGTACGTCGCGCCGAGCGGTTCGGAGTAGCGGGTGCCGAGCTGAAAGATGTTGCCGATCTCGATCGCGGGCTCGATCGTGATCGGCTGGCCGTTCACGAGGTCCCCGGCCTCCACCGTGCGCACGTCCACCGTCTCGAAGGCGAAGTCGCGACCGGGCTGCACGCCGGCGAGGTGGTGCTCGGGCTCGTTCGCGCCCGCGACCCAGCCACCCTCGGTGTGTACGGCGCGGTCGAGGAGCACGGGCACCTGGGCCCCCGCGGGGCCGATGAAGCCGGGCGGGCCGATGCGGTCGGCGATCTCGCTCTCGCTTGCCGGCCGGAACGGCTCGCCGAGGGTGTTCGTGAGCTTCGTCTCGTTGACGCGGTGGTCGCCGCGCACGACGACCATGACCATCCCGCGGCCCTCGGTGACGATCGGGAACGCCTTCAGCAGCGCACCGGCGGGCACGCCCATCTGCCCCGCGACCGCGTCGATCGTCGTGGCGCCGGGCGTGTGGACCCTCCGCGGCTCTGGCTCGGGCTCGGGCAGCGCGACCGGCTTCGGCTCCGCGCTCGCGACGTCGACGTTCGCGGCGTAGCCCGGGGCAAGCGCCACGTCGTCCTCGCCCGCCGCGCACGGCGCCATGTACTCGTGCGCCCGCGTCCCGCCCATCATCCCGACGTCGGACTCGACGCGGTACCAGCGAAGCCCCGCGCGGTCGAAGATCCGCTCGTAGGCACCGATGTGCTTCTCGTACCCCGCCTGCAGGCCCTCGTCGTCGCGGTCGAAGGTGTAGGAGTCCTTCATGATGAACTCGCGCGTCCGCAGCACGCCGGCGCGCGGACGGGGCTCGTCGCGCTCCTTCGTCTGGAAGTGGTAGAGGATCAGCGGGAGGTCGCGGTAGGAGCGCACGACCTGCGCCACGTGCATGGTGACGATCTCCTCGTGCGTCATCGCCAGCAGGAGGTCGGCGTCGCGCCGGTCCTTGAGGCGGAAGAGCTCCGCGCCGACCGACTCGTAGCGGCCGCTGCGCTTCCACGGCTCGGCCGGGAGCAGCACCGGCATGAGCATCTCCTGGCCACCGATGGCGTCGATCTCCTCGCGCACGATCTGGACGGCGCGCCCGTGCACCTTCCAGCCGACGGGCATCCACGACCAGAGGCCGGAGCCCACCTGGCGGATGAGTCCCGCCCGGACCATCAGCTTGTGCGACAGCGCCTCCGCGTCGGCGGGGGGCTGGCGCTCGGTGGGGAGCAGGGTCTGCGAGAGCCGATCCATTGAGGCCACAGCCTATTCACGGCCCGTCCTGTCCGGCTCCACGGGCCATCGAGGACGGTGCCGGCCCGCGCATGCGGGCCGGCACCCCTCTCCTCCCCTTCGGTCTGGTGCCGCGCGCGGCGCTGCCGGCCGCGAGTCGGGCGCTGCTCTGCGCGCCGGCCTCCGTGACCTCCTCGGCCGGAAAGGTAACGGATCGTCCACACTGCGAGGCATGTGCTTCGATCACGATTCACAGCCCCCCGCGCTGCCCGCCGAGCGGGTCCTCGCGCCGCTCGCCGGCGGCGCCGGCGCCGAGGTCCTCACACTGCGCTCGGAGGACGGCACGGCGTTCTCCGCAGCGTTCGCCGACACGCCCTCACCGTCGCCCGTCGGGGTCGTGATCATCCCCGACGTGCGGGGCCTGTACCGCTTCTATGCCGAGCTCGCCGAGCGCTTCGCCGAGGCCGGCCACGCGGCCGTCGCGTTCGACCCGTTCGGCCGGACCGCGGGGATCGGCGAGCGCGACGCCGAGTTCGACTACATGCCGCACGTCAAGCAGACCACGATCGCGGGCGTCCAGGCCGATCTCGCCGCATGCAGCGCGGCGCTCCGCGAGCGCGCCGGGATCGGGCACGTCGTCGTGGTCGGCTTCTGCTTCGGGGGCGCGCAGGCGTTCCACGCGTCCACGCGCGACGACATCGGCCTCGACGCCGTCGTCGGGTTCTACGGGCGCGTCGTGGCCGCCTCGGAGGGTCCGCTGGCCGGCGTCATCCCCGCCGCGGTCGACGCGGCGCCGGACATGAAGCTGCCGATCCTCGGCCTGTTCGGCGGCGACGACGCCGGCATCCCGCTGGAGACGGTGACGCAGTTCGAGGAGGCCCTGGACGCCGGTGGCCCCGACCACGAGATCGTGGTGTACCCCGGCGCGCCGCACTCGTTCTTCGACCGCAAGTACGAGGAGTTCGCCGACGCGTGCGACGACGCATGGCGCCGGGTCCTGGACTTCCTCTCCGGCGTGGGGTCGCGAGTAGCCGGGTAAGCGCGGCGGCATGCGCCGCCTCCTCGTCCTCGCAGCTCTCCTCCTCGCCGCACTCGGCGCGGCCGCCCCGGCGGTCGCCGCCGACTCCACCGCGACCGGCACCGGCGGTGCCGCGTCGAGCGTCGACGCGCTCGCCACGGGCACCGCGCTGCAGTCCCTGCGCGACGGCGGCAACGCCATCGACGCGGCGGTCGCGGCGGCGGGGGTCCTGGGCGTCGTCGAGCCCTTCTCGTCGGGGATCGGCGGTGGCGGCTTCATGGTCATCCGCACGAAGGACGGGAAGGTCACGACCGTCGACAGCCGCGAGACCGCTCCGGCCGCCATGTCGCCGACCTCGTTCTTCGCGGACGGGAAGCCGCTCTCGTTCGCCGACGCGCGCCTCAGCGGGCTGTCGGCCGGCGTGCCGGGCACGGTGCGCGGCTGGGAGCTCGCGCTGCGCGACTACGGGACCTGGTCCCTCGGGCGTGCCCTGAAGCCCGGCATCCACGTCGCCAAGGACGGCTTCCCGGTCGACGACACGTTCGCCGGGCAGATCGAGGACAACCAGGCGGCGTTCGCGCAGGTCCCGTCCACGGCGGCGATCTACCTCGATCCCGACGGCACGCCGCGCGACGTCGGCTCCACGCTGCGCAACCCGGATCTGGCGGGGACGTACGAGGCGATCGCCAAGCACGGCGCGGACGCCTTCTACAGCGGCCCGATCGCGCAGTCGATCGTCGACGCGGTGGATCACCCGCCTGTCAAGACCGACCCCGCCCACCCGGAGGTGTTCCAGCCCGGCGTCATGACGACCGGCGACCTCGCGGCGTACGAGGCGCTCGAGCGCGACCCGACGCACTCGCAGTTCCGCGGCCTCGACGTCTACGGGATGGGCCCGCCGTCCAGCGGCGGCACGACCGTCGGCGAGATCCTCAACATCCTCGACCGCACCGACCTGGGTGGAGGCGACCGGGCGAAGGCGCTGCACCTGTTCATGGAGGCGTCCGCACTCGCGTACGCCGACCGCGGGGCCTACCTCGGCGATCCGGCCTACGTGGACGTCCCGGTCGCCGGGCTCCTGTCGCCCGAGTTCGCGTCCCTGCGTCGCGCCCTCATCGATCCGGCGGCGACGGCGCCCCGGCCCGTGCAGGCGGGCGACCCGCTGCCCTACGACGACACGCCGCCGCCGGTCACGGTGCCGACCATCCAGCGCACCGGGAGCACGACGCACCTCACGGTCGCCGACGACCAGGGCAACGTCGTCTCCTACACGTTCACCATCGAGCAGATCGGCGGCAACGCGATCGTCGTGCCGGGACGTGGGTTCCTGCTCAACAACGAGCTGACGGACTTCTCCTACGACGACCCGGACACGCCGAACAAGGTCGAGGGCGGCAAGCGGCCGCGCTCGTCGATGTCGCCCACGATCGTCGAGCGCGACGGCGAGCCGCTCCTCGCGGTCGGATCGCCGGGCGGCGCGACGATCATCACCACGGTCGCGCAGGTGCTCTTCGACCGCCTGGGCCTCGGCTCGTCGCTGCCGGCCGCGATCGCCGAGCCGCGCGTGTCCGAGCGCAACACGGCGAAGGCCGATGCCGAGCCGGGCTTCATCGCCTCGCCCGAGGGCCGGGCACTGGCGTCCACGTACGGCCACGTCTTCAACCCGGTCGACGAGATCGGCACCGTCGCCGGCGTCGAGTGGCTGGGCGACGGGCGACTGCTCGCCGCCGCGGAGCCGGTGCGTCGCGGGGGCGGCTCCGCAGGGGTGGTGACGCCGGGCGGGTGAGCGCCGAGGCGGACTCCCGGCGATGCTGGGTCGGTAGCTCAGGTACCGGCCTGACGCTCCGTCAGGTCGGTCCACGACCGCATGGGACGGGGACTTCCCGTCCCGCAGACGGTCTGACGCCGGCTAGGCGCGCTGGAACCGGCGGCCCGTGACCGGGCTGGTCTCGGCGAACTCGGCAGCCTTGTCGGCCTCCTCGCGCGCCTTCTCCGCCTCGAGCGCGGCAAGGCGCTCGGGCGTCATCGCCGTGTCGTCCTCGTTCTCGGCGAGCCACTCCGCGGCCTCGGCGGCGGCCTTCGGGTCGACGACGACCGTCTTGCCCGCCGCGTACCAGCGGTCGATCTCCGCGAAGAGCTCGTCGACGAGGTTCTCGGTCGCGACCTTCTTCAGGGGCTCGCCGCGCGAGTAGATCATCCCCATGTCCTTCGCGCCCGTGATGCCGAAGTCGGCGTGGCGTGCCTCGCCGATGCCGTTCACCGCGCAGCCGAGGATCGAGACCTCGATCGGATCCGCGTAGGCCTCGAGGCGGCGCTCGACCTCGGCCACGACCGAGTCCATGTCGAACTGCAGCCGGCCGCAGGTCGGGCAGGCGATGAGCACCGGCCCGCGCTCGCGGAGCTTGAGCGCCTTGAGGATCTCCCAGGCGACCTTGACCTCCTCCTCGGCGTGGAACGTCGAGAGGGAGATGCGGATCGTGTCGCCGACGCCGTCGGCCAGCAGGGTGCCGAGGCCGACCGCGCTCTTCAGCGAGCCCGACCACTTCGTGCCCGCCTCGGTCACGCCGAGGTGCAGCGGGTACGGGATGCGCTGGGCGAGCAGCCGGTTGGCGGCGATCGTGTTCGGCACCGAGGTGGACTTCATCGACACCTTGAAGTTGTCGAAGTCCAGGCCCTCCATGAGCTCGACCGTCTCCACCGCGGCGGTGACGAGCGCCTCCACCGGATCGGTGAACTCGAGCTCGCGCAGGTGCCGGGGCAGCGAGCCGGAGTTGACGCCGACGCGGATCGGCGTGCCCAGCTGCTTGGCCTTCGCGATGACCTCGGCGACCTTCTCGGGGCCGCCGATGTTGCCCGGGTTGAGCCGCACGCAGTGCGCGCCGGCCTCCAGGGACTTCAGCGCGAGCGTGTGGTTGAAGTGGATGTCGGCGATGACGGGGATCGGCGACTCCCTGACGATCACCTTGAGCGCCTCGACGTCCTGCTCGCGCGGGACGGCGCAGCGCACGATGTCGGCGCCCACCTCGGCCACGCGGCGGATCTGCTCCATCGTCGCGTCGAGGTTCGCGGTCTCCGTCTTCGTCATCGTCTGGACGGCGACGGGGGCACCGCCACCGATGAGCACGCCGCCGACGTCGATCTGTCGCTCCGAAGCCATCGGCCCTCCAGTGTACGAACCGGGGAAGATGCCGCTGTGAAGGTCTATGGAACGGCGAGCGGGCCGCTGGCCAGGATCGCCGACCCGATCGCCGCGCGGGCCCGTGCGCGGCGCCACTCGGCGCTCTTCGCGCTGACCGGCGCGACGCCGGCCACGCGCATCCTGGACGTCGGCTGCGGCACGCTCGGGCTGCGCGGCCTCGCGCCTGATCTGGACGTGACGGGGACCGACCTCGTCGAGCGGCCGTCGTACCCGGGGCCGTTCGTGCTCGCGGATGCGACGCAGCGCCTGCCGTTCGAGGACGACGCGTTCGACCTCGCCTACTCGTCGAGCGTCGTCGAGCACGTGGCGCCCGAGGTGCGAGCGGCGTTCGCGGCCGAGGTGCGCAGGGTCGCGCGCGGCTGGTACGTGCAGACGCCGGCGCGCTCGTTCCCGATCGAGCCGCACGCGCTGCTCCCCTTCGCGCACTGGCTGCCGCCGAGCGCGCGCAGGCCCTACTGGCGCCTCGGGGCGGCCGGGTCCTGGGAGGACATCTCGTTGCTCGGTCGCGCGGAGCTGCAGCGCCTCTTCCCCGGCGAGATCCACGCCGAGCGCCTCGGGGGCCTCGTCAAGTCGTGGATCGCTGTGCGTCCGGTCCGCTGAACGAGGTCGACTCGAACCCGGCGAAGTCCCCGAGGCCGTCGAGCGCCGACCGGACACGCGCGACGGCGTCCTCGGGGGTCTCCGCGTACAGGACGACGGTCGTCGAGTACGGCAGCGGCTCCGGGAAGAAGGTGTCGCGGCGCTGGCGCCCCATGTGCGCAGCGCGCAGCGCCTTCGCGGCCTGCTTCGTCATGTCGCCGCTGAAGCGGACGACGTACCGCGCCTTGTCGGTCAGCTCAGGAACCCCCGGACGAGCGCGAGCGTCTCCGCCTGCTTCTCCACCTGCGGGACGTGCCCGCAACCGTCGAGCACCTCGACGCGCGCGCCGGCGATCCGCTTGCCGAACTCCTCGGCGTACACCGCCGACACGAGCGCGTCCTCCTTGCCCCAGATGACGAGCGTCGGTGCGGTGATGCGGTGCAGCCGGCGGTCGAGACCGCGGTCCGGGACCGGCCAGACGAACTTCGCGGTGCAGCCCATCGCCCAGGTCATCGCGGCGATCGCGTCCGCCATCTGCGTGTGATCCTCGGGGAGGGTGAACATCGCCTGGGCACCGGGCGACGACGGGTCGGCGAACAGCATCGCCGGGAGGTCCTGCGGGGCGGCCATGAGCCAGTTCGCCACGGGAGCGTCGTCGCGCCAGAGCCCGATCGGATCGAGCACGACGAGCCTGCCGAACATGCCCGGGAACGTCGCCTGCAACTCGCAGGCGAGCATCCCGCCGAACGAGCTGCCCACGAGGTCGGCGCCGAGCAGTCCGAGCGCGGCGAGCGCCTCCTGCTCGAGGAGCACGAGCTCCCAGAGGTCGCGGACCTCGTCGATCGCGTCGGGGTCCTCGGGGGATGTCCCGGGCACGAGCGGGGCGTAGACCGTCCGCTCCGTGGCGAGCTGCTCCAGGAACGGATCCCATGCGAAGCCGGCCGCCGGGTGCAGGAAGACGAGCGGGGGTCCGTTGCCGCGCACCTGCACGCGCATGCCCACCCGGCCGTCGCCGACGGGGACGATCTCCTCGCGCACGTCCGCGGCGGTCGCCATCACGCCACCGCCTTCGCCGGCACGCCGGTGGGCCACCAGCGGTGCTCGTAGCCGTCGCGCTCCCACATGCCCTGCACGTGCGGGAGGACCTCCTCGGAGAACATGCGGATCGACTTCTGCGCCAGCTCGTGCGGCATCTCCCCCATGTGCAGCATCGCGAGGAGGTTGCCCACCCTCATCTCACGGCACACCGCCTCGAGACGCTCGCGCACGGTCGCCGGGCTGCCGACGATGACGCATCCCTCGTCGAGGAGCTCCTTGAACGTCACGGTCTTCAGCCGCGCGGCGATGCCCGGGTCCGCGGTCGAGCGCAGCATGCCCTGCAGGCCGCGGTAGGGCATGTAGCCGGGCTGCACGAAGAACTGCTGGGGCATCGAGCCCGGACCGTGCCGGAAGCCCTTCTCCAGCCACGGGCCGTACTCGGCCTCGGCGCGCTCATCGGTCTCGGCGACGGCGCAGACCTGCACGACGGCGACGCGGTGCGGGTTGATCTCCTTGCCCTTGGCCTCGCACATCTCCCAGAAGCGGTCGAAGATGCCGGCACCCCCCATCCGGACGCCGAACCACGTGAGGAGCACGAACGCCGCGTCCTGCGCGAGGACCCAGTCCATCGTCGAGGGCGTGCCGCCGCCCGGGAACCACAGCGGTGGGTGCGGGTCCTGCACCGGCCGGGGCCACAGGTTCACGTGGGCGTACTGGGAGAAACGGCCGTTGAAGGCGAACGCCTCGTCCGAGGCCCACGCGCGGCGCAGCAGGTCGTAGCCCTCGCGGAAGCGCGCCCGCGTCTCGACCGCGGGGATGCCCTGGTTGATGTTCGCGTCGTAGGAGAGCCCGACGGGGAAGCCGGCGATGAGGCGCCCATCCGACATCGCGTCGAGCATCGCGTACTCCTCGGCGATCTTGAGCGGCTCGCGCGTCTTGCCCAGCGAGCGACCGAGCACGATGAGGGCAGCCTTCAGATCCTCGGTGCGCAGCGTGTTGGCCAGCACTGCGGCCGGAAGCGACGGGTTCGGCGTGATGTCGTAGGCCGCCTGACCGTGTTCGGTGACGACGACGCCGTCGAACCCCGAACGCGCCCCGAGTATCAGCTCGTCGAGCATCTGGTGGTACGTCGCGGCCATGCCCCTCGCGTCCGCGAGCTCGCGGTAGGGCATGGTCACACTCGGCGACCAGTGCTGCTCGAAGTCCTCCGGCAGGAACCGGTACGGCGCCTGCTGGAACATCGCGACCTTCACGTTGCTCTCCTCCGTCGTGGGCCGCTCGTGAACCTACCCCTTCAGTGCCTCCAGCTCCTCCGTCTCGAACGGGCCCCGCGGCCCGGTCAGCAGCACGTTGAGGCCGTAGAGCCCCGCCCCGATGACGAGCAGCACCGCGGCGCGGGCGAAGATGTCGAGGTCCTTCGTGGTCATCACCGCGAACGAGATGAAGAAGCCGCAGATCGGGATCCACGTCGGGATGCGGAAGTGGTCGTGGTCGACGGGGTCGCGCCGCAGGATGAGCACGGCCGCGTTCACCACCGCGAACACGAGCAGCAGGAGCAGCACGGTCATGTCCGCGAGCGTCGACAGGTCGCCGGTCACGATGAGGACGAACGCGATGAGCGTCGTGAACACGATCGCCGGCAGCGGCGTGCCTCGCACGCCGTCCACCCGGCCCAGCGCGGACGGGATGATCCCCTGGCGTGCCATCCCGTAGACGATCCGCGACGCCATGATCATGTTGATGAGCGCGGTGTTCGACACCGCGACCAGGGCGATCGCCGCGAAGATCTTCGTGTTGACCGCGAGCGGGCCGACCTGCACGACCTCCAGCAGCGGCCCGTCGGAGCCCGACAGCGTGTCGATCGGGACGACCATCGACGCCAGGGCGCTCACGATGAGGTAGATGCACCCCGCGACGAACAGCCCCCCGTACAGGGCGCGCGGGTAGTCGCGCTGCGGATCCTTGGCCTCCTCGGCCACGTTGACAGAGTCCTCGAAGCCGATGAGCGCGTAGAACGCCAGCCCGGCGCCGCCGAGGATCGCGAACGGGACCGACCCGTCGCTCGTGAACTCCACCGCACGCGACGCCTCGGCCTCGCCGGCGAAGAGCGCGCCCAGCGCGATGACGATGATCAGCAGCAGACCGCCGACCTCGATGAACGTCAGCCCGATGTTGATGCGCACGCTCTCGCCGATGCCGCGGTAGTTGATCGCCGCGACGACGACCATGAACCCGAGCGCGACGATGACCGTCGGGATCGACACGAACTCGCCGAGGTAGTCCCCGCCGAACGCCCGCGCGAGCGTGCTCGCCGAGGTGATCCCGGACAGCATCACCGCGAAGGCGACCATGAACGTCACGAACGGCTTGCGGAACGCCTTGTTCGCGTACAGCGCCGCGCCGGCGGCCTGCGGGTACTTCGTCACGAGCTCCGCGTACGCGCCCGCCGTGAACGCCGCGAGGACCGCGGCCAGGAGGAACGACGTCCAGATCGCGCCGCCGACCCGCCCGCCGACCTCGCCGACGAGCGCGTAGATGCCCGCCCCCAGCATGTCGCCGATGACGAACAGCAGCAGCATGTTGCGCGTGATCACCCGCCTGAGGGCGGGCGGGTCCGCCTCACGCGGTCGCGGCTGGCCGGGAAGGGGAACGCTCGCGCTCGTCATGGCGCGGCGGTTACCCGCAGAAGCTTCTCAGCCCACTCCCAGCCGGGTAGCTTCGTTGCCGTGGCACGGACCGACGCTCCCCGGGGACGCGTGCGCCGCGCGCTCAACGCGGCGATGATCGCCGCCCTGCGGCGCGGCCTCGGTCCGCCGCACGTCTTCCTGCTGGAGACGCGGGGCCGCCGGACGGGCGCGGTGCGCACCACGCCGGTCTCCCTCGTCGAGGGAGACGACGGCCGGTTTCTCATCTCGCCGTACGGCACGCCCGCATGGGTCCTCAACGCCAGGGCCGCGGGCGAGGTCACGCTGCGTAAGGGCAAGAGCGCCGAGACGCTCGCGATCACCGAGCTCGACGCCCCGGACGCGGCGCCGGTCCTGCGCCGCTACGTCACGCAGGAGCGCATCGTACGCCCGTGGTTCGACGCGAAGCCGGGCGACCCGGGCGACGCGTTCGCCGCCGAGGCCCCGCGCCACCCCGTGTTCCGCCTCGGCTAGCCCCCGCGCTCGGCCAGCTGCATCAGGTCCACCACGTACTCGCAGTAGGTGATGGCGTCGCTGGTCGTGTACCGATCCTTGGCAAGGGCGATCTCGGGCGCCGCATCGTCGGCGAACGTCACGGTGACGCCCTGCGCATCGGGCCATGGCGCCCTCGGCATCCCCGCGCCGGGCTGACGGCCGCCGTCGACCTTCAGCTCGCCGAGCGAGGGCGGCGCGAAGATGAGGTCCGGGCGCTCGCGCACGAGCACGACGTAGGCCTCCGCCGACAGTCGCACGCTGGCGGTGTTGTCGCCGTCGTCGAGCTTGCGCTCGGCCTCGGCGAGGATCGCCCGGGCGTCGTCGCTCACACCGAGCTCGCGATCGGGTGCTGGACGCCGTCGAGCTGCTCGTCGCGCCAGCGCTGCTGGAGATGGTGGCGCTCCTTGAACTCGGGCATGACCTCCTTCGCGAACAGCTCGAGGGACTCCATGATGTCCTCGTGGCGCCGGTCGCCGCACTGCGACAGGAAGAGCAGGACGTCGACGTGGGCGGCCTCGTACGCGCGGATGTTCTCCCGGATGTACGCCGGCGAGCCCATGAACATCCCGCGGCGGCCCATGCGGTACAGCGCCCTGGCGCTCTCGTCCTCGGGCTCGAGCGCGACGGCCGTGTCCTGCGCCTCGAGCGTCCCGGTCGCGGCCTCCTGCTTGCGCCGGAAGTCGCGGTAGATGTTGTCGCGCCCCGGCGTGAGGTGCCCGTGCATCCAGCCGAAGACGTAGCCGAAGTACTGCGCGCCGCGCAGGCCCTTCTCCACGGCCTCCTCGTCGGTCGGCGCGCAGAGCATGTTCCCGAGCGTCATGAGCGCCGGGTTGATCGTCTTGCCCAGCGGCTTTCGGCAGGCGCGGATGAGCTCGTAGTAGCGCAGCACGCGCTCCTCGGCCTCCTCCGGCGTCTCGAAGCCGAAGCCCATCGCGCCGATGCCCATGCGGGCCGCGAGCATCACGGTCTCCCTGCGCGACGCGGCGACCCAGACCGGCGGGTGGGGACGCTGCAGCGGCTTGGGGACGATGTTGCGCTCGGGCATCGAGAAGTGGACGCCCTCGTAGCCCGGGTACGGATGCGTGTCCATCATCCGCAGGCACTCGCGGGTGGCCTCCTCCCACGCCTCCTTCTTGTCGGCCCGCGCGACGCCGAAGCCCCCGATCTCGGTCTCCGTCGCTCCCTCGCCCGTGCCGAACTCGACGCGCCCGCCCGAGATGATGTCGAGGCTGGCGACCCGCTCGGCGACGCGCGCCGGGTGGTTGATCGCCGGCGGCATCTGGACGATCCCGTGGCCGAGGCGGATCTGCTTCGTGCGAGCCGCCGCCGCCGCGAGGACCACCTCGGGCGCTGCGCTGTGGCAGTACTCCTCGAGGAAGTGATGCTCCGTGAGGAACACGTAGTCGAACCCGAGCCGGTCCGCGTGTTCGATCTGCTCGAGGGCCTGCGCGAAGATCCGCGCCTCGTCGTCAGGTCCCCACGTCTCCGCGTCGTACGGCCGCGGCGTCTGCAGCTGGAACTGGATGCCGAATTTCACCCGCGGGTTCTATCAGCGCACGCCGAAGCCCTCGCCGCTCGTGATCCGGCCTATGTCGTTGGACAGGCCTATGACGAACAGCAGGGCGACGAGCATGATCCCGATGACGCTGGCGCGCTCGAGCACCGCGAACGGGATCGGGCGGCCGCGGATCTTCTCGGCGATCGCCCAGAAGATGTGGCCGCCGTCCAGCGGGAGGAACGGGAAGAGGTTGATGACGCCCAGCGAGAGCGAGATGAGCGCGAGGATGCGCAGCGCCTGCGTGGTGTCGAACGCGAACGACTGGCGCGTCGCCTCGTAGGAGCCGACGACGCCGGAGACGTCCTTGCGCGCCTTCGAGCTGACGAAGATCTTGGCCAGGCGATCGACCGTCAGCGTCGTGACGTTCCACATCGACGAGACGCCGAGGTCTGCGGCCTCGACCGGTCCGACCGGCCGCGACGAGTCCACGCCGAACGAGAACCCGAGCCGCATGCGCTTCAGCTTGCTGTCGTAGAACCCGCGGACCGGGATCGGGATCCGCTGCCCGTCGCGGAGCACGACGACCTCGGTGGGCTCCGCCGCGCGGCAGCCGTCGACGGTCGCGCCGCCGGCGCACTTCTGCTTCGCCACCGCGTCGGTGAGCGCGGTCAGGCGCTGGTCGATGACGCTGATCGACTGATCCGGCTCGTAGCCGGGCGCCCCGTCGATGGACAGGATGAGATCGCCCGGCTGCAGCACCTGCGCGGCAGGGCTCCCGCGCTCGACGGCCCGCACGCCGATGTCGGAGCGCTGCACGCCGTCGGCCCAGAACAGCGCCCAGAGGATCACGAACGCGAGGGCGATGTTGACCGCCGGCCCCGCGCCGATGACGACGATCCGCTTCCACACCTTCTGGCGGTAGTAGGCGCGAGGAGCCACCTCGGGAGGCAGCTCCTCGTTTGGGTTCATGCCGGTGATCTTCACGTAGCCGCCCAGCGGCACGGCCCCGATCGCGTACTCGGTCTCCCCTCGGCGGACCTTCGCGAGGAGCGGCGGGAAGAACAGCGCGAAGCGCTCGACGCGCATCCCGACCGCCTTCGCCGCGACGAAGTGCCCGAACTCGTGCAGGATGACGAGCGCCGCGAACCCGGCGAACGCCAGCAGCGCGGCGGTCATCGGGCCGGTGCCGCCTCGACCAGCTCGCCCGCGACGATGCGTGCCTCGCGGTCTGCCTCGTAGAGCGACTCGAACGCGTGGACCGGCTCCGCCGGCAGCTCCTCGAGCGTGCGCTCGATGACCTCGGCGATCCCGGTGAACGCCAGGCGACCGGAGAGGAACGCGTGCACCGCGATCTCGTTCGCCGCGTTCAGCGCGCACGGCGCGGTCCCGCCCGCGTTCGCGGCGGCGCGGGCGAGCCCGAGGCACGGGAACGCCTCGTGGTCGACCGGCTCGAAGTCCAGCCTCCCCGCGGTGACGAGGTCGAGCGGCCGCGCGGGCACGTCGACGCTCGCGCCGCCGTGCAACGCGTAGGAGATCGCCACGCGCATGTCCGTCGGGCCGAGGTGCGCCAGCGACGCGCCGTCGGGCAGCCGCACGAGGCCGTGGACGATCGACTGCGGGTGCACCACGACGTCGATGTCCTCGTAGCCGACGCCGAAGAGATGGTGCGCCTCGATGACCTCCAGGCCCTTGTTCATGAGCGTCGCCGAGTCGATCGAGATCTTGCCGCCCATCGCCCACGTCGGGTGCGCGAGCGCCTCGTCCACGGTCACGGACTGCAGGGACGCCCGCGAGCGGCCGCGGAACGGGCCGCCGGACGCGGTGATCGTGAGCCCCGCCGCGGTGCCGACGGGAAGCCCGGCCAGGAGCTGGTGCAGCGCGGCGTGCTCGGAGTCGACGGGCAGGATCCGCGCGCCGGTCGCCTCCGCGAGCTGGATCACGAGCTCGCCGCCGACCACGAGCGACTCCTTGTTGGCGAGCGCGAGGTCGATCCCCTCGCCCAGCGTGGCGACGGTCGGGCCGAGCCCCGCCGAGCCGACGAGCGCGTTGAGCACGAGGTCGGCGCCGGACTCGATGACGAGCCGGACGAGCCCCTCCGGCCCGGTGAGCACCTCGCCGTCGGTCCACGCCTCCGCGGCGCGCGCCCCGGCGTCCATGTCGGCCACGGCGATGCGGTCCACGCCGGTGCGCCGGGCCTGGGCGACCAGGGACTCCCAGGAGCGCTCGGCGCTCAGGCCGACGAGCTCGAGGTCCTCGGACCGCTCGATGACGTCGAGCGCCTGGGTCCCGATGGACCCGGTCGACCCGAGGACGAGGAGACGGCGCGCGGACACCGCCTCATTAGAGCAGGGCCCTCCACACCCAGTAACCGACGACGATCGCGAACAGCAGCGCGTCGAGCCGGTCCAGCGCCCCGCCGTGCGCGCCGAACAGCCGGCCGGTGTCCTTGATCCCCGCGTCGCGCTTGATGTAGCTCTCGAAGAGGTCCCCCACCGGCCCGGCCAGCGAGACGCCGACGCCGATGAGCAGCGCGTCCGTCCCGCCCAGCCAGTCCTGGTAGGTCCCGGTGAGCCACACGCCGAGGACGCCGACGACGATCCCGATGCCGAGGCCCTCCCACGTCTTCGACGGCGACACCCGGGGCGCGAGCGGCGTCGCGCCGAACGTGCGCCCGCCGAAGTACGCGCCGATGTCGCAGGCGACGGTCCCCACCAGGACGCACGCGACGATGCCGCCGCCGTGCGGGAGGTCGCGCAGGAGCACCGCGTGGGCGATGGCGATGCCGATCCACGCCACGCCGAGCACACAGAACGCCAGCCCGGGCCCCGTCGCGCGCGGCGTGGCCAGCGTCACGGCGAACAGCACGGGGAAGAACGCGACGAAGGCCAGCATCACGGTGTCCATGTCGCCCAGCTGCGCGGCGACCACCAGGCCGATGACCCCGAGGAACCCCGCGAGCTTCGGCGGCCCCGTGTGCTCGTAGAGCGTCAGCAGCTCGTGCATGCAGATCACCCCGAGCAGCCCGACCCCGGCGGCGAACCACCCGCCGCCCGCCACGACGATCGCGATCGCGAATGCGACCGCGGGCACGCCGAAGACGACCCGCGACCCGAGGTCCGAGCCGCCCATCAGCGGCCGCCGAAGCGCCGCCGGCGCTCGCCGTACTCCGCCAGCGCGGCCTCGAACGCCGCGCGGTCGAAGTCCGGCCACAGCTCGTCGCGGAACACCAGCTCGGAGTACGCCGACTGCCACATGAGGTAGTTGCTGAGACGACGCTCGCCGCTCGTGCGGATGATGAGATCCGGATCGTGCATCTCCGGCGCGTAGAGCAGATTGCGGAAGGCCTCCTCGCCCCCGCCCTCGTAGCGCGCCGCCGCGTCGAGGATCTCCGCGCGGCCGCCGTAGTTGAAGGCGACGAACAGCGTGATGCGGTCGTTGGCGGCGGTCGTCGCCTCCGCCCAGTCCATCTGCTTGGCGAGCTTCTTGGAGACGCCCTCGCGGCGCCCGATGAACCGCATGCGGACGCCCTGCTCGTGCAGCTCGGGCGTCTCGTCGACGATCCGCTCACTGAACAGCCGCATGAGCGCGGCGACCTCGGCGCGCGAGCGCGACCAGTTCTCGGTCGAGAACGAGTAGACGGTCAGCTCGCGGATGCCCAGCTCGACCGCGTCGCGCAGCCGGGCCTTGACGACGTCGGCACCGGCCTGGTGGCCGGCCGCGACCGACTTGCCGTGGGCCTTGGCCCAGCGGCCGTTGCCGTCCGTGATGATCGCGACGTAGCGCGGGGAGGAGTCCGCCACGACGACGTCAGACTTCGAGGATCTCTGCTTCCTTGCCCTTCAGGAGGCCGTCGAGCTCGGCGATCCGGTCGTCCGTGAGCTTCTGGAGCTCCACCTCGGCACGGTGCTCGTCGTCGGCGCCGACCTCGCCCTCGTCGCGGAGCTCGCGGAGGTCGTGCATGATGTCGCGCCGCACGTTGCGGATCGCGACGCGGCCCTCCTCGGCGATCGCCCGGACCATCTTCACGAGGTCCTTGCGGCGCTCCTCGGTCAGCTCGGGGATCACGAGGCGCACGATGTTCCCGTCGTTGGACGGCGCCAGGCCCAGCTGCGCGTCGACGATGCCCTTCTCGATCGCCTTCATCGAGGACTTGTCGAACGGCTGGATCGTGACCATCCGCGCCTCGGGGACGTTGATGGTGGCGAGCTGCTTCAGCGGGGTCATCGCGCCGTAGTAGTCGACGGTCACGCGGTCGAGCAGCTGGGGGCTCGCGCGGCCCGTCCGGACGGACCCGAACTCGCCCTGCGTGGCCTGCACCGAGCGACCCATGCGGTCCCGGGCGTCGGCGATCAGCTCGTCGGTCAGCTCACTCATGTGGTCGTCTCCACCAGTGTCCCCACCCGCTCGCCGGACACTATCCGGTCGATGTTCTGCTCGTCATCCATGTTGAAGACGTAGATCGGGAGGCGGTTCTCCATGCACAGGGTGAGCGCCGTCGAGTCCATGACCCGCAGCCGGCGCTGCAGCGCCTCCATGTGCGAGATCTCGGGGATGAAGCTCGCGTCGGGATCGGTCCGCGGGTCGGCGGTGTAGACGCCCTCCACCCCGTTCTTCGCCATGAGGATCGCCTCGGCGTGGATCTCCACGGCGCGCAGCGCTGCGGCGGTGTCGGTCGTGAAGAACGGGTTGCCCGTCCCCGCCGCGAAGATCACGACGCGCCCCTTCTCGAGGTGGCGCATCGCGCGGCGGCGGATGTAGGGCTCGGCGACCTCGGCGATGGTCAGCGCGGACTGCACGCGCACCGGGACGCCCATCTTCTCCAGGGCGTCCTGGATCGGCAGCGCGTTGAGCACCGTCGCCAGCATGCCCATGTAGTCGCCGGTCGCGCGGTCCATCCCGGAGGCCGCTCCCTCCAGCCCCCGGTAGATGTTCCCGGCGCCCACGACGACGGCGAGCTCGACGCCGCGCGCGTGCACGGCGCCGATCTGCGCGGCGACCGCCTCCACGCGCTCGGGATCGAGCCCGTGGTCGCGGGAGCCCATCAGCGCCTCGCCGGACAGCTTCAGGAGGATCCGGCTGAACGCTGGCGCGTGCTCGGAGTCGTCGGCCATCCTCGGGTTCGGCTCAGGCCTCGCCGACGGCGAAGCGCGCGAAGCGCCGGATGACCACGTTCTCGCCGGTGCGCGCGGAGAGCTCCGTGCGCAGCTGCTCGATGGTCTTGTTCTCGTACTTCTCGCCGTTGACGTGGACCTGCTTGAGGAGGACGACCTCCTCCAGCCACTTGCTGACCTTGCCGCTCGCGGCGCGCTCGCGCGCGTGCTCGGGCACGTTGGTCATCTGGCTGGCGGCGATGCGCAGCTCCTCGGCGCGGACGTCCTCGGGGACGTCCTCCTCGGTGACCCAGCGCGTCGCCGGGCTGGCGGCGATGTGCAGCGCGATGTCGCGGGCGAACGCGGTGAAGTCGTCGTTCTTGGCGACGAAGTCGGTGTTGCAGTCGACCTCGACCAGCACGCCGACCTTGCCGTTCGCGTGGATGTAGGACTGCACGGTGCCCTCGGTGGCCTCGCGGCCGCCGAGCTTGGCGGCGCCGGCGATGCCCTTCTCGCGCAGGTAGGTGACGGCTCCGTCGACGTCGCCGCCCGTCTCCTGCAGCGCCTTCTTGCAGTCCATCATCCCCGCGCCGGTGAGGTCGCGCAGGGCCTTGACGTCCTTTGCGGAGATCGTGGGGGTGCTCACGGTGTGCTCTCTCTAGCTCTCGGTGGTGTCTGCTGTCGTGTCGGCAGCCGCGGGCTCGGCCGCGGTCTCGGCGGGCGGCGGCGTGGCGGGATCGGGGGTGAGGTCCTCCGCGGGCGGGGCCGGGTGCGGCGAGTCGCCCTGGCGGTTGTCGCGCTGGACCGGGGCGATCTCGCTGTCGGCCTTCTGCGGGACGACCGGGTCGACCTGCGGCGGGCCGCCCTCGGCGACCGCCTCCGCGACCTCCGCGTCGGCGACACCGCGGTCGCCGTCGCCCTCCGACTGCGTCAGCGCTGCCTGGCGCTCGGCCTCCTCGGCCTCGCGCTTGGCCTGCTCCTCGGCCTCGCGCTTCGCGCGCTCCTCGGCCTCGGCGCGGGCACGCTCCTCGGCCTCGCGGCGGGCGCGGTCCTCCTCCTCGCGGAAGAGGGTCTGGCCCTCCTTCACGACGTCGCCGATCGCGTGGGCGATGACCGCGCAGGAGCGGATGGCGTCGTCGTTGCCCGGGATGACGAACTCGACGCCGTCCGGGTCGCAGTTCGTGTCGACCAGGCCGATGATCGGGATGCGCAGGCGCTGGGCCTCGCGCACGGCGATCGCCTCGGTCTTGAGGTCGATGATGAAGATCGCGTCCGGCGGGCGCTGCATGTTCTTCACACCGCCGAGGTTCGCCCGCAGCTTCGCCAGGTCGGCCTCGGCCGAAAGGCGCTCGCGCGTGGGCAGCAGCGCGAGCTGGCCCTCCTTCTCGTAGCGCTCGAGATCGTGCAGGCGCTTGATCCGCAGGCTGATCGTCTGGAAGTTCGTCAGCAGCCCACCGAGCCAGCGGTGGTTGACGAACGGCATGCCCGCCTCGGTGGCCACCTCGGCCACGGCGTCGCGGGCCTGCTTCTTCGTCCCGACGAACAGGACGGTGCCACCGCGGTGGCTGAGCGCGGACGCGAACTCCTGCGCGTTGTGCAGGAGCTCGTTCGTCTTCAGCAGGTCGATGAGGTAGATGCCGCCTGCCTCACCGTGGATGAAGCGGCGCATCTTGGGGTTCCAACGGCGCGTCTGGTGCCCGAAGTGGACTCCGGCCTCCAGCAGCTCCTTGATGCCGACGTCGGCCATGGGTGCTGCTCCCTTGGGGTGGTGGGGTGCGATTCCCGCGGGGGCAGAGCCGGTCCCGGCGTCGTTGCGCCGGTCAGGGTCCAGCTCGTCCCGGACCCACGGGTTAGGTAACAGGAACCACCCAGTCTACGCGACGTCGAGCACGCGCTCGTCGCGCGGCGGTCGCAGCCACACGATCTCGCCCGGCGCCAGGTCGAGGCGGTGGGCGTCGTCGCGCGTGAGCTGCACGCTCACGGACTCCTCGCCGTCGATCCGCAGCTCGGCGCGCACCTCGAACCCGAGATGGACCACGCGCGTCACCAGCGCCTGCACGCCGCCGTCGACGGGCACGCTGTCGACGGAGATGTCGTGCGGGCGCACGAAGCGCTCGCCGAGCCGGCTCACGGGACCGAGGAAGCCCATGACGAACTGGTTCGCCGGCGCGTCGTAGAGCTCGCGCGGATGGCCCACCTGCTCGATGTGCCCCTCGTTCATGACGACGATGCGGTCGGCGACCGACATGGCCTCCTCCTGGTCGTGCGTCACGAGGATCGTCGTGACCGGAACGCGCTCGTGGAGCACGCGCAGCCACTCCCGGAGCTCCGTGCGGACCTTCGCGTCGAGCGCGCCGAAGGGCTCGTCCAGCAGCAGCACGCGCGGCTCGACCGCGAGGGCGCGGGCGAGCGCCATGCGCTGGCGCTGACCGCCGGAGAGCTGGTTGGGGTAGCGGTCCTGGTAGCCGGAGAGCCCGACGATGCCGAGCAGCTCGTCGACCTTGCCCTTGACCTGCCCCTTGGGCAGCTTGCGCACGGTGAGGCCGAACGCGACGTTGTCGCGCACGGTCATGTGCTTGAAGGCCGCGTAGTGCTGGAACACGAAGCCGATGCCCCGCCGCTGCGGCGGGACGCCCGTCGCGTCCTGCCCGTTGATCTCGACGCTGCCGCTGTCGGGACCCTCCAGCCCGGCGATGACGCGCAGCAGCGTTGACTTGCCGGAGCCGGAGGGACCGAGCAGCGCCGTCAGCGACCCATCCGGCACCTCGAGCGAGATGCCGTCGAGCGCCGCGAACGTTCCGAAGTGCTTGGTGACGTCGCGAACGGTGATCACGAGTCGTGTTCCTCTCGGCGCGGGTTGATCCTGGTCATGACGAGGAGCGTCAGCAGCGCGATCACGGCCAGAAGCGTGGACGCCGCGTAGGCGCCCGCGAGGTCGAAGTTCTCGAAGCGCTGCTGCACGAGCAGCGTCAGCGTCATGGTCTCGCCGGCGACGCGACCGGAGACGACGCTCACCGCGCCGAACTCGCCGATCGCACGTGCGACCGAGAGGACGATGCCGTAGGCCAGACCCCACCGGATCGCGGGGAACGTGATCCGCCGGAACGTCGTCCATCCGCCCGCGCCGAGCGTCGCCGCCGCCTGCTCCTGCTCGTCGCCGATCTCGCGGAGCACCGGGGTCACCTCGCGGGCGACGAACGGGAGCGACACGAAGATCGTGGCGAGGACGATGCCGGGGACGGAGAAGATGATCTGGATGCCGTGGTCGGCGAGCCAGGGGCCGAACCAGCCGGTGCGTCCGTAGAGCAGGACGAGCGACAGGCCGATGACGACGGGCGAGATGGCGAACGGGAGGTCGAGCAGACCGTTGAGCAGCGCCTTGCCGCGGAAGCGCCCGCGCGCCAGCGCGAGCGCCATGAGCACCCCGACGATCGCGTTGAGCGGCACCGCGATGGCCGTCACCTCGATCGTGAGCCAGAACGCCGACACCGCGGCGGGCGTCGTGATCGAGTCGATGACGGCTCCGACCCCGTGCTCGAACGTGCGGTAGAAGACCAGCCCGACCGGCGCGAGCAGGAGCAGCAGGAACCAGCCCAGGGCGACGACGCGCAGCCCGATGCGCCAGCGGCGCTCAACGATCATGGCGCGCCCCCCAGCGGCCCAGACCGCGGATCCCGATGAGCACGACCAGCGAGATCGCCAGCAGGACCGTGGACACCGCTGCTGCGCTGATCGGCGCGTCGCTCTCGATGAGCTTGAACGCGTACACAGAGGAGACCTGCGTCTGGAACGGGATGTTGCCCGAGATGAGGATGACGGAGCCGAACTCCCCCACCGCGCGGGCGAACGCCAGCGCGGCGCCGCTGAGGAGCGCCGGTACGAGGTTCGGCAGGATGATCCGGCGGAAGACCGTCCCGTTGGACGCGCCCAGCGACAGCGCCGCCTGCTCCATCTCGCGATCGATCTCGATGAGGACCGGCTGGACGGCGCGGACCACGAACGGCATCGTCACGAACAAGAGCGCGAGGAGCACCGCGAACTGCGTGAACGCGACGTTGACGCCGATCGGGCTCCTGGGTCCGTAGAGCGCGAGCAGCGTCAGGCCGGCGACGATCGTCGGCAGCGCGAAGGGCAGGTCGACGAACGCGTTGACGAGCCCCTTGCCCCGGAAGCGATCCCGCACGAGGACCCACGCCAGCAGCGTCCCCATGACGGCGTTCACCGCCGCGGCGACGATCGACACGCCCACCGTGAAGGTGAGCGCCGACACGGCCTGCCGGTTGCTCACGGCGTCCCAGAACGTGCTCAGGCCGCCGTCGAACGCGCGCGCGACGACGGCCGAGAGCGGCAGCAGCACGATGATGCTGAGCCACAGGGTCCCGATGCCGAGGCCGAGGGTGCCCGAGGGCAGCCGGGCCCGCCGTCGCGACGCTGCCGAACTGGGGAGCGCGGTCGCGCTCACTTGGCGGTCGACACCCCCGCCTCCGCCTCGATCTTGGCGATCGAGCCCTTCTCGGGATCGAACATCTCGTCGTTGACCTTCGGCCAGCCGCCGAGGTCCTCGATCGTGAACAGGCCGGACGGCGTCGGGAACTCGTCGGCGTGCTTCGCCAGGACCGCCTCGTTCACCGGCCGGTAGCCCCAGCTCGCGAAGCGCTCCTGCGCCGGGTCCGAGAGGGCGTAGTCGACGAACTGCTTGGCCTGCGCCGGCGCGTCCTTGGTCGTCGCGATGTCGATGTTGATCTTGATCGTGTCGTCCGGGATGACGTAGTCGAGGTCCTCGCCCTTCTTGTTGGCGGTGGTGGCCTCGTACTCGTAGGACAGGAGCACGTCGGCGTCGCCCGACGTGAAGTTCTGCAGCGCCTCACGACCGGACTTGTCCTGCACCTTCACGTGCTCCGTGAGCAGCTTGCGCACGTAGGCCAGGCCCGCCGCGGGGTCCTTGCCGCCGTCGGCGGCCTGCCCGTAGGCGGCGAGCAGGTTCCACTTCGCGGCGCCCGACGTGAACGGGTTCGGCGTGAGGACCTTGATGCCCGGCTTGAGCAGGTCGTCCCACGTCTTGATGTTCTTGGGGTTGCCCTTGCGGACGACGAAGGTCACGACCGACGTGGTGACGAGGCCCTTGTTGGGACCTGCGTTCCAGTCGTCGGCGACGAGGCCGGCCTTCACGAGCCGCGTCATGTCGGGCTCGGTCGAGAACGTCACGACGTCGGCCTTCTGGCCCGCCTCGACCGCGCGGCTCTGGTCGCCGGAGGCGCCGTAGGAGCCCTTGATCTCGACGCCCTTGCCCTCGGCCGTCGCCTGGAAGTCGGGGATGATCTGGTCGTAGACGACCTGGGGCGTCGAGTACGCCACGAGGTTCAGCGTCGTCTTGGCGGAGCCGCTCGACCCTGCCGAGCTCGTGCTGCTGCCGCCTGTCTCGTCGGACGACCCACCGCAGCCGGCGACACCTGCGAGCGCAAGTGCGAGCACGGCGATGAGCCCGGTCATCCTCTTCACGATGTCTCCCCAATCCAGGTAATGCATATCGAGTTTGCCGACAATAGCCGATAGGTAGGGTGCCGCGCCGGTGCGCCA
>Ga0070665_100001078_pt1 | contig 33974 bp, 6 predicted proteins | sample KBSS13metaG_FD_65862 | JGI IMG/M metagenome (GOLD analysis project Ga0070665, IMG submission 65862) | Switchgrass rhizosphere microbial communities from Kellogg Biological Station, Michigan, USA - KBS S1-3 metaG | ecosystem: Host-associated > Plants > Roots > Rhizosphere > Soil ... | reverse complement strand
TTCAGCCCTGCGGCCGCGACGCAGTAGAATCCGCCAAGATTCTCGCAACCAGGAGCGGCATCACATGACACGCACGCATCGATCGCTTTGCTTCATCATGACGCTGCTCCTTGTCGGACCCGGCGTCATCGCATTCGACGCACGCGACGCCGTTCAAGCCCCCGCGGGGCGGGGCGCCCGCGCTCAGGAGCCGGGGCCGACCATCACCGTCCGCGGGCACACCTTCTCGCAGCTGTCGCTGTTCCAACGCAATGTCGGCGGGCCCGACGACATGACGACGGCGTTTCCGCCACATCACGTGATCGGCAACATCTACTACGTCGGCACGAACAGCCTGGCCGTCTATCTGATCGTGACGCCGCAGGGCAACATCCTGATCAACAGCACGTTCGAACGGAACGTTCCGCTGATTCAGAAGTCCGTCGAGCAGCTGGGTTTTAAGTTCTCGGACATCAAGATCCTCCTCGGCAGCCATGCGCACGGCGATCACCAGGAAGGGGACGCGGCGGTGAAGGCCCTGACGGGCGCGCAGGTGATGGCGCTCGCCGAAGACGTGCCGGCGCTGAAAGCGATGAAGCCGGGCGGCAAGGAACATCCGATCGACAAGGTCCTGCACGATGGAGAATCGGTGATGCTCGGCGGAACGACGCTCGTCGCGCACCTCACACCGGGCCACTCGCGCGGATGCACGACGTGGACGCTGAAGGCTCAGGAAGGGGGCAAGACCTACGACGTCGTGATCATCGGCAGCCTCGGCACGAATCCGGGCTTCAAGCTGGTGAACAACGCCGAGACACCGGGCATTGCCGAGGAGTTCGCGCGGGCGTTCAAGACGTCGCGGGCGCTTCCGTGCGACGTGCCGCTCGGATCCCATCCCGGCATGTACAACATGCAGGCGAAGTACGCGAAGCTCGCGGCGGGCGGCCCGAACCCGTTCATCGATCCCGATGGATACAAGCTGGAAGTGGATATCGACGAAGCGATGTTTCGGGCGGTGTTAGAAGAACAGACGAAGGCCGCCAAGCCGTAGCGGCCGGCCTTCACGCCAGCCGGCGGCTGGCGGCGGAAACAGGCCGCCCGGCGCCGACGACTCTGGCCATCTGCGCGGCAAGAATCGTCGCAAGGGCGCGGATCGACTCGACTCGTGCACTCCCCTGCGCCAGCTCCATCGCAAGAACACCGACGCATCCTTCACGCGTCATCAACGGCACTACCAATGCGTCGCTGGCATCGTCGCCGCCGCTGACGATGCAGGTCTGCGCCGTCCGGAAGGCTGCGGCCGTGGCATTGCGCGCGTCGCGCGACAGGTTCGGCAGCTGCGCGAGCACTTCCTCCGGATAGCCGTGCTGAAGCGTGGGCGTCAACATGGCGGACTGTGGATCCCACACCCACACCATCAGTCCCACGGCGTCGATCGCGGCGGCAAGGTCCTGGAGCAGCGGCGCCATGTCGCGTATCTCGTCCACACGGGCCAGCCGGGAACACAGTTGCGCGACCACCGACAGGTCAGGTTCGAAGGGCGCCGGCGTGAACGCGGCGGGTTCCGGCAGCTGAACCGGGACCGGCATCTCGACGGTGTCGGCGGTGTACATCATCTCGACCGTCTCGGAGGTATCGACCATCTCGACGGTTTCGGATGTCTCCACCATCTCGAGCGCGCGGGTGTTCTCCATCTCGACGGTCTCGGACGTGTCCACCGTGGCTGAGGGTTCGATGGGATTCAACGAGAGGTGACTGCCGTTCAACGCAGGCGAATCGTCGGCCTCCGAGAGGCGCGCCTGGCTGTTGCCCGGCCGCAGGCGTGAAAGGGAGCCGACGGCGGCCCCGACGAGATAGCGCAGGCGCGTCGGCGGTCCGGCACTTGCCGGCGCCGCGTCGGCCGCAGCCTGGGCATTCAGCACGGTGGTCACATCTTCCGGCGGATCCGGATATCGATCGAGAAATTCGCGGACGACGATCTCTGGCTGGAGGCCGATGGCGCGTGCATAGTCGCGCACGAAGGCGCGGCGAAAAATGCCCGACGGCCAGCGGGACACATCGTCCCGCTCGAGTCCTTCGAGCAGGGACAGCTTGATCTTGGTCCGCTCGGCAATGGTCGAAAGCGCAATCTGTTGTTCTTCTCGCCGCTGGCGCAATCCGGCGCCGAAACTCTCACACATGCGGCACACCTCTCGCGGCCGCGACAGATCGCGGCCCGCAGCACACACTCGGGATTCTCTAAGTGAAAGAAGGTCCCGCCGTCATCACCGTGAAGGACGTCACCGCGCAACCTCGAGCGAGGCCGGCCCCCGCGCGGTGAAGGTGATAAGGCTACCGAAGCGAGACTAACAACATGTGAGGGACAGTTCAAGCCTAGATTGCGGCGATCGACCTCATCGTACTGTCCAGTTTCTTATGATCGGCTCGACGGTGAGTGGATCGTTGAGCACGCCGGTGACGGTCCACGCCACTCGTCCGTTCTCGATCGCGACGAGCGCCGGCTCGTGCTGGAGCCCAAGCGCGCGGGCGGCTTGTGAGTCCGCGTCCGCGTACCAATCCATTCCGGCAGCGTCCGCGTGCTGCTTCGCATACGCCTCCGCGGCATCGCGTGCGCCGCGAATGACGACAACGATCCGGCCCTGCGGCAACGTCGGCCGCCACTGGTTCAGGGCCGACAGCAGGCGATCGCAGGAACCGCATGCGGTCGAGACGTAGATCAAGAGCCACGGCGCCGGCTTCGACAGCGCCGCGCTGGTCACGGCGGCTCCCGCAGGCGAGACGAGATCGAATGCGGGAAGCGCATTCTGCTCTTCGGCACGGACGCTCCCTGCGCCGAGAGCGGCCATGACGACGAGACCCAACATCCTGGTGCGCATCAGACGACCCGTTACGGCGTCGAGAACGTGGCCCGCGCTTCGACGAAGTACCCGCCGGCCGCGAGATTGAACGACACGTTCGCGAGACAGGTCCCGTTCGGGTCGCAGCTGCTCAGCGTGACCGGCGTGACGATCGGCGCGCCGCCGACTCTCGGCTTCACGGTCACGTTCACGGTCGTTCCCGTCGGCACGCCCGATGTGGTGAAGGCGATGTCGGTTGCTCCGGGCGCGGCCAGCACGAGATCGATGTTGCCGACGCCGCCCTGCGGCGGCTGCGGAACCGGCTGTCCTCCGACGGAGGTGATTGCGACGGTCGGCGTAATCGGGTTGACCACAGGTCCTGGGCCCGCGGCCCGGGTTGCGAGCGGCGTCGTGTTCCCAACCGTCAGGTTGTTGTTCAGCGCTTCAAGTCGAATCGAACCCGGCTGCGCCAAAGTATTGTTGTTGTAGCTGCTTCCCCCGCGCGCGTACACCTGGCCCGGCCCGCCAATTGTTGTCGCCAGCAAACGCACGGCGCCGCCGGCGCCGCCGCCACCGCCCGACGCACAGTTGGCGTTCCCCCACGTCCCTCCCGCTCCGCCATCAGCCATGATCTGTCCAGTGATGGTGATTGTTCCATTTGCGGCGATGAGAAGCGCTCCGCCCCCGCCACCACCGCCACCGCCGGCACATCCCGGCGCGATATCGGTAGAGGCGCCGCCGCCGCCGCCGGAAGCGCCCACGAGGGGCAGCAGATCGGGTGCTCCAACAAACGTCGCGCCCGCACCATGGCCGTTGTTGAAATAGGTGTTCGTACCGCCCGCCCCGCCGCCGGGCCCGAGGCCGGCGCCACCGATCGAGCCGAAGTTCACCAGCTGATAGCCGCCATCGCCACCGCGGAATCCGCCGTTGCCTCCGAGACCGCCTTTGCCGAGCGCATTGGTCGATCCGGTGATGCCGTTGTCTCCCGTCACGGTTAGCGTCACGTACTGTCCGATGTTCACGTCACCGTTGACCAGCAGCGTGACGGGCGTATTAGCGGCATTGCGGATAAAGCGGACCGTCAGTCCATAACCACCGACGTACGGAGGCCGCTCGGCGAGGTTGATGCTGTTGAACACCATGACCCCGTCGTCGGGCAACGGAATCTCCATCGTGTTGTAGCTGCTGCTCGTCGTGCCAGGTGGATAGCTCGCCGGGACGGTGGAATCGAGATTTCCCAGCGTCGCAGGATTGTTCTTGCAGCCGCAGACATCGAGCTGCACTTGCGGCGAGACGACGACGCCGAAGCCGCAGACGATGAAAGCGGTGAGCAGCGCTGTGCGAACCTTAGTCATAACCATGTCTCCTACTGCTTGACCTCTACCCCGACGATGCGAGTCGTAATGAGCGGGAGCTGCGACGCCGGGGGCGTACCGACCACGACAACGATTTGTGTGAGATCCGTTCCGGCGCGAAGCGTGATGGTGGCCACGCCCTGGACGCCGGTGACGATGTGAACCGACGCGACGCGGCTGCCGGCAGGCACGACCGGCGAACCGGTCACGGACGCGACGCTCGCGTCAGTCGTGCTGACAACAACAGGGGTCACAGAGCCGGCGGCATTCGCCAGGACCGTCAGGTTGACGGACTGCTGACCGCCAATGGGCGAGAACACCGTTCCGAGCAACTTCTGCTGGGTCACGACGACGCCGACCGGGCTGGCGATCACCGAAGGCTCCGTTCCAGGAGCCGGCGTGCCGACGGTCACGGAGAGCTCGCGGACCTCTGAACCGGCCCGGAACGTGAGCGTCGCAGTCCCCGCGACACCCGTCACGAGCGTCACGCTCGCGGACCGGGCACCCGCGGGAATCACCACCGGACCGGATACGTTCGCGATACTCGCATCGCTCGTGGTGACCGTGACCGTCTTCGCGGAGGCCGCCGCCGACGACAGGAGCTGAAGCGAGAAAGTCGACTGCGCCGAGGGGGATGTGATCAGCCGCCCGGCTGATGGAGCGGCGAGCACGACGACGCCGACCGGTTTCGCCATGGCTATCGGAGCGGTTCCGGGCGCAGGCGTCCCGACGACGATCGTGACCTGGCGGGTCTCGCTGCCGGCTCTGAACGTCAGCGTCGCCGTGCCCGCTGCACCGCTGACGACGGCGACCGTGGCGGTCTTCGATCCCGCTGCGATAGTGACCGGACCGGACACGCTGACAATGCTCGGGTCGCTGCTCGTGACGGTGACCGCGGTGGACGTCGTCGCAGGGCTCGAGAGCAGGGTCAACGCGAACGCCGACTGGCTGCCCGGCGCGGAATACACGGTGCCGGCCGTCGGCGAGGGAATCACGACGACGCCCACCGGGGCCGCGAGCGTCGGCGGCGCCGTGCCGGCCGCCGGAGTGCCAACCACGATCACGAGCTGGCTGATCTCGTTGCCGCCCCGCAGGGTAAGCGTGACCGTTCCCGCGATCCCGGTCACGATCGTGATCGTCGCGTTCCTGCCGCCTTGTGCAATCGTGACCTGACCGCTGACGCTGGCAATCGCCGGATTGCTGCTCGAGATCGTGACCGGGACGCCCGTGGGCGCCGGCACACTCAGAAGCGGCACGGTGATGGTCTGTTGCCCGCTGACCGGCGCGAACACGTGGCCCAGCACGCGCGCGGGCACGACGACGACGCCTGTCACCGGCGCATCGGCGCTCAGCGTCTTCGTCACCGCCGGGCTCACCGAGGCGATCGCCCACGCGGTGCCTCGAGTCGAGGCTGCCGCAATCGTCGTGGCGCCAGTGGCGACGCCAGTGACGGTCACGGTGACCTCGGTCTGCCCGGCAGCGAGGACCGTCGATGCCGGCGACACCGTCGCAATCGCCGGATCCACGACGCTGAGTTGAATCGGCAGATCGGTGGCCAGCGGCGCCGCCAGACCCAGGCGCAGCACGCTGGTCGCCCCCGTCGGCACGCCGAGCAGTCGCGGCTGCGCGCGCAGTCCGGTCACCACCGACACGACCACCTGGTCCTGCGCGACTTGCGTGCCCGCGGCATCGCGGCCCGTGGCGACAATCGTCAAGGTCGGCGTCGCCGCCGCCGTGCCGACGTTGTAGACCGCCGTGAACGCCGGGCCTGCGGCTGGCGGGAGCGCCTGGCCGTTGACCGTGAAGGTGACGGTCGCAAGTTGCAGCGAACTGCTCGCTTGCGCGGCGAGTGTCAGCGCCGTGCGCTCGAGTACATCGCTGCCCTTCGCCGGGCTCGTGATTCCAAACGTGCCCGTCAGGAACGTGTAGGTCAGCGGCGCGGTGAGCGCGTGACCGGCTTCGTCCGCCAGCGGGTTCTGGAACGGGTCGGTGATGGCATCGGTCAGCTGGAGCACCACGACCGCGTCGAACGGCAGCGGCGCGTCCGGCGCGAATCGCGCGGTCGCGTTGCCGTCGGCGAAGGTGAAGTGACCGGCGATCGGCGCTCCCGACACGCTGACCTTGAACGACGCCGGCGAAATCGTCGTGACGTCGATCGCCTCGGTGAACGTCACCTTGATGTCGGTGCCGACCGGCACGTTGACGGCGCCGTTGGCCGGGGCGAGGACCGAGACCCTCGGCGCCGTCGTATCCGGCGACTGCACCTTGAACGCCGACGAGAATGCCGAGGACAGATGGTTCCCAGCGGGATCGGCGATCGCCGTCGTGGCCTCGATGGTGTACGAGGTGTTGAGCTTCAGCGCCGACGCCGGAGTCAGAGCCACGGTCCGGTCGCCGTCGAAGAAGCTGAAGGTCGACGACACCGGTGTTCCGCCGCTCGTCAGCCGCAGCGTCGCCGACGTGATGGTGGCGCGATCGACCGGCTCGGAGAACCGTACCGTCGGCGCCGTGTTCGGATCGACGCCGGCGGCGCCGGCCGCAGGCGTCACCAGCACGACGTCAGGCGCCACGACATCGCGCACGGCGACCGTCACGGACGCCGAGCTCGCCTGGTTGCCTGAGGCGTCCTTCGCGGTCGCGGTCAGTGTCAGCGTCCCGCCGCTGGGCGGCAGATCCGCGAACGTGACGCTGAAGGTCTCCAGGCGCGATGCGAGCGGCGGTGAAATGGTGCGAGTCTCCACCAGCGCCGCCGCACCTGCCGCATTCAGCGAGATTTCGGCAACGCCGCCCGCGTCGTTGGCCTGAACCGTCACGGTGAGCGGATTGCGCGGGTCAACCGACGCATTCTGCGCCGGACTGCTGATGGTCACCTGCGGCGCCACGGTGTCGATCCCGATGTCGGTGATGCTGGTTTGTCCGGCAACAACAGTGGCGACGGTGTGCCCCTGAACCGCCCCGCTTTGCGGGAACGCTGTCGCAGTGAGCGTAAAGAGCGTCGGCGGCATCAGCGGGAAGGCGAAGCTGCCGTCGCTTGCCGTCGTCCCGTTGAAGCCCATGCCGATGCTGCCGAATACGCCGCCCGCCGCGACCTGGCCGCCCGCCACCGGCGCGCCATTCAGCCGCACGATCCCCCTCAAGACGCCCGTGGTGCTGAAAACGACGTCCTGCTGCGCGGTGTCCGACCCGCTCGCGAACGTTCCTGCGGTCAGCGGCGTCGGCAGCTGCGCGCCAAGGACAGGATGATTCCCACGCAGGGTGAAGTCTTCAATCGGGATGGCTCGCGACGCGCCGTTGTCGGTCTGGACCGAAGTGAATGCAAAGCTGCCGTCAGCGGCGGTCGTGGTCTGGTAGCTTCGGAACAGCGGGTTGCTGCTCTTGAAGCGTACCGCCACGCCGCCGGCCGGAGTGCTCGCGTCCGACGCGAACACTCGTCCAGTCACCGTGCCGGTCAGCGGGGCCAGCGGCGCCAGCGTGCTGACGCCATCACTCGGCGTCACGAAGTTTCCGACCTGCGCGAGTTCGTCGGTGCTCAGGCCGGCGAGGGCTTCCGGCGGCAGCTGCACCAGACGCTCGGCCGCGGCCTGCGCCGCCGACCGCGACGTTTCCTGAACGGCAAAGTGCATCAAACCGATCGTTTCGCCCGGCTGAATCGTGATCGAGCTCCACTGGTAGTCCAGCTCGCGCGGGTCGAGGGCAATCTGCGACTTCGACGGCGCCAGCGACGCCGAGCTCACCGGGCGGGCGCCGCCCGGCCCGTCGAAGACGAACGCAGTCGACGGCGGCGTCGACGTGGCGAACGGATCGGCAGGCTGCGCCGCGTCGATCACCAGCCAGCGGTCGGGCGTCGCCGGATCGGTCACGTCGAGCTGATCGTCGCCGCTGGAGGTGGCGACGATGGCCGTGGCCAGGTCGCTGCCGTTGTTGCGGAGGATGTCGCTCGACACTCGCACGTCGACGGTCACCGGCGTGTCCGCCGGGTTGGTCAGGAGCTCGAGATAGCGTGCGAAATACCCGGCCGACGGCACGAAGACCTTGCGGGTGACGCTAAGGCCGCCAACGTTGTCCTGATGGACCGCGACCTCGCGGCTCTTGTCCTCGACCGATCCGAAGTTGGCGCCGGTGAAACGCGTTGCTGTTCCCTGCGCGATCACGTCGAGGTGCATCCCGCCAAACGGCTGGCCCGCGTCCGGTCCCACGAACACGTTGTTGGTGCCGCGCAGGATCGACGCGTCCTTCTGCAGATCGAACGTGAAGTTGTTCGCGTCCCACTTCGTCAGCGGCAGGTCGACGAGGTTGTTCTGCAGCAGGATGTCGATCGTCGGCACCTCGCCATCGTCGTGAATCGTGCCGGTCGCCTCGCCGCGCAGGTGCAGCACGGGGTTTGCCACGCTGACGGTGAAGTCGCCGACGGGCAGGCTGTCCGCCTGGTAGAAGCCGCCGTTGTTCGTGGTTCCTCCGGAGTGGAATCCGCCGAACTCGGGGTTGAGGCTGCGGATCTGGACCGAGAGGCCGATCGCGCTCGAACCATCCGGATTCAGCACCCGTCCGTTCACGCCACCGAGGCCGACGAACTTCATGCTGGTGGAGGCCACCTGATTCGAGGCCGCCAGGACCACCGGCGCGGAATGAGCGCGCACACGATTCTGCGAGTCGTACGCCGTGATCTGGTAGGTAGCGAGGTTCAGGTTGTCGGCCCGGAACGCCCCGTCCGCGTCGAGGACGATCGTGAAGCTGGCGTTTCCGCCCTGGCCGAATACCGTGCCGACCGCCGGCGCGCCGTTGGGCGCCTTCACCGTGCCGGTGATGCTCGCCGTGGGTTCGAGCTGCACCAGAACCGACTGCTGCTGCCCGGCCGACAACGTGCCTGCGGCGGTTCCCTGCAGGGTCGAACTGTTCGCGATCACAGAGAACGGACCGACGATCACGTGGTCGATCACCACGGTGCCGTTGGCGCCGGTGGTCCCGAACAGGACATCGCTGGCCACCCCGCTGCCGGCCGACACGCGCACGGACGCGTTGGGGACAGGCACCTGGTTCGCGGTCTGAACCGTCACGACCAGCGTGCCCTGCGCGAAGAGCGTGACGTCGACGTTCCTGGTCTGTCCCTGCTGATCGAGCGTCACGCTTCCTTGTCCGATGCCGCGCGACGCCGCATCGCGCACCGACACGGCCGACGTGCCGAGCGGCAGGAAGGACAACGCGTAGTGTCCCTGCGTATCCGACAACGTGCTGACGCCGAAGGCCGACACCGTTGCACCCGAGACTGTCGTGACGCCATCGGCTCGATACACGGTGCCCTGCAGGTTGGCGTAGCTCGAGAGCGTCAACACTCTCGCCGCATCCGGCGCTGAAGCCGTCAGATCGCCGGTCACGGACGCCGCCTGGTTCGTCAGCGGATCCCTGGCCTGGACGGTGAACGTGCCAAGGAACAGGTTCCCGACGGTGAAGGTTCCGCCGATCGCCGTGCCCTGAATCGGCGGCGTCCCGCCAAAGATGCTGTAGCCGTACACCGTGACGAGCGCTCCGTTGACGGCGTTGCCCGATCCATCCTTCACGGTCACGGTCACGCTTCCGCGTCCGAGGAACGCCACCGGGGCGAGCGCGTCCTGGCCGCTCGTGGCGATCTCGGTCGATGCGCGTCCACGATTCCCGTTCGAGTCGCTCGCTTCGATCGTGTACTTGCCGAGGCCGACCAACGGGAATTCGTACGACCCGTTGCTCGTGAACGTCGTGCTGATGGGCGTCGACGCATTGGCCTCGATGAGGTCCACGCGCACGCCATCGGGGGCCGGCGTGCTGCCGTCGCTCAGGAAGACCGGTCCATGAATATCGCCGGCTGCCACGAGGACGACGTCGACGTTGACGAACCCGTTCGCGCGATTCATCGTGCCTGACGCAAACCCAAGCAGGCGCGTGGAGGCGTCAACATCCTTGAGGACCTTGACCGACACGAATGGCCCGAACACGCCGATCACACGGTAGCGTCCGTCGGCGTCGGTCTCCGCGGTGAAGTTCGAGAGACCCGAGGCGACGGTGATCTTGGCGCCAACCACTGGCGTCAGCTGCGGATCGCGCACGATGCCGGTGACGATGCCGCCCTGAACCACAGCCGTCGCGCTTCCGCGCTGAACGCCCTGGATCAGCGCGTTGATGAAGGCGGTGCCGCCGGCGACGCCGCTGACCGAAATGGTCGCGTCGGTCTGACCCTGCGCAAACACGAGGAATGGTGTGGCGGTCGCGATTGTCGTGTCGGTGGCGAAGTCCACTCTGAGGCCCCCGCTCGGCGCAGGCGCAGACAACTGGACGGCGAGATCCTTCGTCTCGCCGGCGGCCATGATCAGCGACGGTCCGAACGTCACATCGGGGAACGCCGTGACCGTGAGGGCCAGCGTGGCAGGCGCGCTGGCATTGCCAGACAGATCGACGGCGGTCGCTCGCAGGAGGAGCACGGTGCCGGGCACGGCATCCGCCGGCACCTGCACGGAGAACGTGGTGCTCGCGGTGGCAAGCGGCGGAGCGATCGCCTTCGCGGTGTCGACGACGAAGGCGCCGTCGCCATGCAGATCGATCTCGGACACGCCGAGATCGTCGTCGGCGTCCACCTGGATCGTCACGCTGCGGCCGGGCACGATCTGCAGCCGGCCGGAATCGGTGTGCATCGAAGAAATCGTGGGAGCGACGTTGTCGCCGACCGGCAGGATCACGCGTGCCGCGCTGCCGACGTTGCCCGCGCGATCCTCGGCCGTCGCGTCGAGCGTCAGGCTCTGCGGCGGCTGGGCGCCTGCCGGAATCGAAACTACGAACGAGGTCACGATCGACGCCTGCGGCGGGTCGATCACGCGCGTCTGCGTAAGCGCCGCGACGCCGCTGGCTTTGAACGTGAGCGACTTGACGAGCCCGGCATCCTGCACGGTCACGAGCACAGTGGTCTGCTGTCCGGGTCTGACGAGTGTTCCGGAAGTGGCGCCGGTGATCTTGACCGTCGGCGGCACCGCGTCTCGCACGACGACGTTGACGGGATCCGCGTTGACGACCTGCCCCTTCGTATCGGTGACCGAGGCTTGAATGGCGATTGACGATCCAGGGATCGCGTCGGCCGGAACGATGAAGCCGAACGACTCCGTGCGGTTCTTCACCGGCGGCGTGACCGCATGCGTCGCGGCATCGATCGGTTTGCCGGTCTGCGCCTTGAAGCTCACCTGCGCCAGGCCGACATCGTCGGTGGCCGACACCGTCACGTCCACCTGCTGGCCGTTGATGGGCGTCAGGCTCGCTGCCGGCACGGTGATGAGCGCGGTGGGCGGCACGTCGAGCGTGATCGGCACGTAGGTAATCAGCGGGGGCCCGCGGCGCCCGGAGGTGTCGGTCGCAATCGCCGAGACCTTGATGAGATCGTTGGGCTTGCCGAGCGTCGGCACGGCCTGGAAGTTGATGACGAAGGGCGCCGGAACGGTCGCAGAGAACACATCGTTCAGGAAGAAGTCGACGAACGCGACATCGAAGGCACCGACCGTCGCCGTCACGCTGGTGGCCGTGTTCTCGATCACGGTGCCGTTGCCGGCAACCGTGAGCTGCGAAATCGACGGCGGCGTGCCATCCGTCGTGCTGAACACGTAGTCGAGGCCCGCGCTCTGCGCGTTCGAGGACATGTCGACCGCGGCCGGCGATTGCACGCGATAGGTCGCGCCGGAGGTCAGCGGCAGGTTCGGCGTGAACACGACGACGGTGTTGCCGAAGAGGAAGTCGAGCCGCCCCGCGACCGGGCTCCCGGACGGCGACAGGAGCGCGAAGGACGCCGCGCGGAACTTCGCGGGATCGATCGCCTCGTTGAAGGTGATGCGGATCGGGACAAAGATGCTGGCGCCGACGGTCGCCGCCGCGGGACTCGTGCTCAGCGTCACCGGCGGAATGGTGTCGGCCGTCGTGAACGTCGCCACGAACTCGGCGCGCATCACGTGGCCCACACGGTCCTGCAGCGCCTTGACGCGCAGCGAGTACTTGGTCTGCTCGTTCAACAGCGAGAGCGGCGTCAAAGTGATGGTCTTGTCGCCGTCGGTCAGCGTCACCGAGCTCGCGATCGCACCGTTGGCGTCCGACAGCGTGACGTTCGTCGTGTTGACGCCGGCCGGGTCGACCGGCTCGGACATCACGATCTTGATCGACGTGTTCTTGAGCACGCCGGTGGACGAGGGAGCCGGCGTCATGTCCGACACGACCGGAGCCGACGCGTCGAGCGTGATGTCGCCGAGGAGATTGACACCGGCGATCGTGCCCAACACGTTGGCCAGCCCGGCCCCGATCGGATCCTGAAGCGCGAGCGTGAACGCTCCCAGCGGCAGCGTGTCGAACGCAAACGTGCCGTCGGCCGCCGACTCGGTGAAGAAGTGCTTGCCGCCGATGACGGCTTCGGCCGTGACGCCGACAGCCGGATTCCCGGTGTTCTCGAGGAGCACCCGGCCGCTCAGGCTTCCCGTCGGCTGCAGAACGATCTGCACGACTTTCGATTCGCCGGGGTTCAGCCGATCGCTGACCACGCCCTTGTTGGTGAACGACGGCGGAGCCGACGCCGTGATCGTGAACGACCGCGCGGACACATCGGGGAACGAGAAATTGCCGCTGCCGTCCGCAAACCCGTCGCGCCGGACTGCGGGAACGCCGACCAGCGTCAGGCTTGCGTTCGCGACCGGAGCGCCGTTGAACACCACGGTGCCGGTGATCTGACTGATGCCTGCCAGCACGATGCGCACGTTGGCGACGTCGCCGTCGAAATCGAGCGTGGCAATCGCCGAACCGGTCTCCACTCCCGTTTGCGGCGTTGCGATGATGAGCGTTCTCCCGAGCGGCTGGTTGTCGATGGCGAAGGTACCGTCGGCGGCCGCGGTCACGGTCAACCGTCCAGGTTCGCAGCTCTCGACGCAGACCTTCGCGTTTCCGGCCGGGGCGCCGCTGGCATACGACACGAGGCCTTCGATCCGTCCGAACGACGGCCTCGAAATGGTCACGACGAGTGGCACATCCACGGCCTGACCGGGCTGCGTGATCTCGCCCTGCGCCTGTGCGATGCCCTGAACACCCTGGCTCTGCGCCATCAGCGTGAACGGACCCACCGCGGCGCCGGGGAACGAGAATCCACCGTCGACGCTGCTGGTCGTGACCAGGCTGATCGATCGGCCAGACGCCGTCTGCTGACTGAACGAGATGCGCCAGCCTTTCAGCGGCGCCAGCGTGCCGGCCTGGACCAGGTGGCCGGTGACGACAGCGAGCGCATCCTCGGTGATGTCGACGGGCACGTTCTGCCCGGCGACGAAAATCTGACCGCTGCCCGCACCGTGTCCGGCGTTCGCCGCTTCGAACGCGTCGACCGAGAACGGTCCGAGCGGGATGAGATCCTGCGTATAGCTGCCGGTCGCGTCAGTCACGTTGAAGCCGATCGCGCCGCCGGCATTGCTGATGATCACCGCGGCATTTGGCGCCGGCGATCCATCCGGCCGCCGGACGAACCCGTGCACCGAACCAGTCGCCGTCGCCAGGTAGACGTTGAAGGTGACCGTTTCGCCGTCGTTCACGATCTTGCCCGACCCGACACCGGCGAACCCGTTCTGCTGGATACCGGTCGCCGTGACGACGAAGGGCCCTTCGGTGAAGGCATCGCCGCCGGAGAAGCGCGCGATCCCGAGCTCGCTGCCGCTCTGCCCGCTGAACAGCGTCGCGGTTCGGTTCGGATAATCCAGCTGACTGACCTGCACCTTCGCACCGGGGATCAGCGTCTGCGCGTCGCTCGCGTACACCTTCACGATGAGATCGGCGAGCCCGAGCAGCTTGATCTCGACGTCCGCTTTCTCGCCGGCGCGGACAGATCCTCGAACCCGCGCCGTCCGTCCGGTGAAGTCGGCGTGCTCGAACGCCGTCAGCGTGTAGTTGCCGGCGTTGACGATGGCGAAGCGGAACGTGCCCGATGCATCCGTGACGGCATTGGCCTCCTGGATGCCCTGCGGAATCGTGGTGCAGGTCGTCTCGCCGATGGACGATTCCGAGCAGAACGTCTTGAACTCGTCCGACTTGTACTTGACGAGCAGCCCTTCGCCGACCGGCGTGCCGTCCGGATTCAGCACCCTGCCCGTCACTTCGCTCGTGGGCTGCAGCTTGAGCGTCACGTCGAGGAGGGTCGTCGGCACCGGCATCGTGGCTTCGAGCGCGATTGGATCGGGACTGAACTGCCCCGCCGCGCGGATCGTGAAGGCGCCGGGCCACAGCCCGCTCGTCGTGAAGCTGCCGGTCGTGAAATCGGTGTCCACGATCTGGAAGTTCTGCACGTACTGGAAGTCGACGCCGACCTTGCCGCCGGCGATCACGACTTGATCGCCCGAGATACCGACGCGCGCCTTGATCGGCGTGTTGCTCGCGTCGACCACCACGCCCTTGACACCGCCGCCGTTGCCACCGCGGAATTTCAGATCCGCCTTGACGGTCTGGCCGTTGAACTTGACGGTGACGTCAGCCAGGTTGCCGTCGCTGAAATCGGCCTTGAACGCCGTCAGCTTGTAGGAGCCGAGCGGGATGGCCGGCATCCGGTAGTGGCCGTTCTCGTCGGACACGGACTGCGCGATGATCTCGAGCCGCGAATCCTTGATCGGCAGCTTGTAGAGATACGCGGTGACCCCGGGAACCGGCGTCACGCCGTCGACCAGGAACAGGGTGCCGGCGATCGTGCCGACCGAATCGAGCACGATCGTGACGTTGACTTCTTCCCCGGCACGCGTGATGTCGACGTCGGCGCGTCCGCTCGTGGCCAGCGCGTCGCTGACCGCGACGATCTGGCGACGGCCGAGCGGCACGTCGGGCAGCGTGAAGTGGCCGGTCGCGTCCGTCACGACCAGCGTACGTCCGCCTCCGACCTGTGCTCCGGCGACGCCGGCGCCGTTGGCATCCAGCACGACGCCCTTCACGGTTGCCAATCCGCCCGAGATGACGATGTTGACGTTCGCGACGCCGTCCGCCACGAGCTGGAGGCTGGCCTCGCCTTCTTCCAGCGTCGCCTGATCGAAGCTGGTCACTCGCAGCGTGCCGGCAGGAACGCCCGCGATGCTGAACGCCCCATCGGCGTCGGTCGTCGCTAGCGCCACCGCGCATTCCCCTCCGGGCACGCTGGGACAACCGACGCCCGGCTGGCTCAATCCCTGGTAGTAGACGATGACCGGCAGCCCGGCCGCAGATTCCTCTCCGGTGCTGCGAAGGACGTGACCGGTCACCTGGCCTCGCTTGACCGTGATCTGTTTCGGGCTGTCGGCGGTGAGCAGCACGTAGTCGTGCTGGATCGTCGCCCCGGCGAACGGAATGTTGTCGCTGATCGAGACCTGTGCGTTCGCGGTCGGATTCACCAGCTCGACGAAGATGTTGCCCACCGGTACTCGCGCGACGGTGAAGCGCCCGTCCGCGTCGCTGGTCGCGCCGTAGACGCTCTGGTCGGTCAGGCTGGTGATCTTGATCGCGGTGTCCTTCAACGGCCTGCCGTCTTCGCCCAGCGCGCGTCCCTGGAGCGTGCCGCGCCCCATCATCACGATGTCGACGTTGAGCCGCTGGCCGTTGCGCGCGACGCTGAACCGCAGGTCGCGCGATTCGTCGGTGTCGGGATCCACCGCGAGCACTCTCGGGCTGCGCAGCACGTAGTCCCACGAGTACTTGCCGTCGACGTCCGCGCTCTTCGAGCTGATCCCGATCCAGTGAACCTCACCGTCGTCGCCCGGGCAGGGATAGAACAGCCGGAGGCTGGCGAACGGCAGCGGCGTGCCGTCGGCGTGCAGCACACGGCCGGATACGACGGCGCCGAGGTCTTCGGCCGTGATCTCGATCGGCGACGTCTGCGGCGGCATCGTCTGACCGCGCAGATCCGCGACGTCCTGAACCGTGATCGTGCGGGGGATGAACGGCCCGACCGGATCGCGCAGCGCGAGGAACGCGATGCGCCCGTCCGGCTGCAAGGCGACGCCGACCACCTTGTTCCCATCGGACAGGTAGTGGCTGATGTTCTCCGGCGTGAACTTGTCCTGCGCGGCCTGCGCGCTGACTTCCTCGCTGAACAGCACGGCGACGATTCGGCCAGGCGCCCAGAGGCCCAGGGTCTTTCCGACGTCGACGCACACCTGATCCGCCTGAATCTGCTGCACCACGCCGATGATCGACGGCGGCGGATCGTCGACCGTCGTGATCGACGGAGCCACGAGCCCCGTCGAGCCGGGACCGATGTTGACCGACAGCCGGTAGGGATCGCCCGGATTGAAGGTCAGCGTCGGCAGCTGACCGGGGATCACGTTCGTGAAGACGAATTGTCTCAGGTGTCCCTGCGCGTCGGGCACGACCACGCTCAGCGTGTACGGCTGCGTGTTCGGGACGCCGCTGACCGGATCGAGCTTGATCGTGAAGTCGCCGGCATCAGGCGTCGCGATGAGCGCCATCTGCGCGGTTGGCGAACCGCCGGCATCGAACTGCAGGTAGTCGCCGTACGGAATCTCCTTCAGGATTTTTCCGGCCGAGGCGGACCCTCCGAGCCGTCGTGCCTGTCCATCGACCAGGCTCATCGCGACGGGTAGAGGCGAAGACGAACCGGACGAAATCAGTACCGAGATGTGCGCGGGCCGGTACGAGATCTTCTGCGCGAGATCGTGGTGGAAGGCCGCGGGACCCAGAGCCGCAAGGTCGTCCTTCATCAACGCGGCCACGGCCTGCGCGAACACATCGCCGCGCACGGATTGCCGCCGGAGGGAATCGAACCCGGCGAAATCTGTCTGGGCAAACGCGAGGTCATCCGGGTCGCTGATGCGATCCGGCAGCCGCGCGTAGTTGCTGCCCATGAAGTCCATCAGCACCTGCGTGCTGTCGTCGCGAAGCGATTCGTGCAGCGTCGCACGCAGACCAGCGGTGGCAAGCTCGGTCGCATGGTCCCAGACCATCTTCTTCGAGAAGCGCGCGATGCCGGTCGGCAGCGCAGCGGCCGGCGCGGTGGCGACGGCGTAGGCCTTGCCGAGCAGGCCAATCGCCGCGGTCCGCAGGTCGAGCGGCAGCGATCCGGCTTCCTTGGGCAGGACCAGCGAGTCGGGAGAAAGCGGGATGCCGAGCTCACCGACCGAGGTCTTGAGCGCGAAGCGGCCGGTCACGTTGTCGTCGGAATCGAGTGTCGCCGCGGTGACCTTGCCGCTGACCTTCGCGACGAGGTCGAAGCTGACCGACTGCGAATCGCCGGCCGCGATGGTGTCGATATGGCGAATCGGATCGCCGACGATCGTCGCGCCGCTGACCACCTCCGGATAGAGTGTCAGGCTGATCAGGTTCGCCGGCGACGCGCTCGTGTTGGTCACCGTGACGTCGAGCGTGTAAGGCTCGCCGGCGGTGACAATCTCAGGGTGCGTGAAGGTCAGCGTGAACGTCGGGTTCCTGACGAGCACCGAACCCATCGCGCGGCCGGTGATCGGCACCGGTCCGATCGGAAGGCCAAGCAGCGTGCCGCTGATGGCCATCTCGATGATGTGGCTGCCCTCGCGGCGGCCTTCGACGAGGAATTCGGCGTTGCCCGTCTGACCGGGACCCAGCGTCAGCACATCGTCAGCGGTCCCCAGCGCGCCGTCGGCGCCCGGCTGCACGACCGGCTGGATTCGCGCCACTTCGCCGCGATCGGTGCGACCCATGCGCAACGGATCGTCGGCGGTACCCACGACGGTGTCGGCTCCCGGCGGCAGGACGATCTCCGCTTTGAGATCGGTGACGACGAGGTTCGATCCGGCGGGTGCGACGTTTCCGACCATCAGCATCACGCTGAAGAACTGATCGAGGAAACCGATATCGCCGGGGATGACGACCACGCCCGGTATCGGCGGCACGTAGAAGTTCTGGCCGGCGACGTCGGGAACTTTCAGCGTGAAGCCCTGCACGTTGAGATTCGGGATCTGCGTCTGCAGCCGCTTGAGACTGTCGGGGATGACCGTCTGCAGGCTGGGCAGGCTCGGCTGTGAGCCGATGCCCGGCAGGCGAACATCAGTCGGCGAGACGTCGGTCGCTCCCTGTAGCGTGGGCAGCACGACCGTGAAGTTGATCGGGATCTTCTTGTCCTGAATCGCGAAGGCCGCGGCGAAGTTGTAGGCCTGGAAGCTGGAGTTGTCGAAGACCAGCCCTTTCTCCCGGATCTCGGCCGCCGTCAGCGGCCTCGCCGTGACCTCGGTGATGAGCAGGCGATCGATCACCGTGATCACCACGCTCTCGGGCGATCCGCGCAGCACGATTTCGCCGTTGCTCACGAGGCGGATGTTGTCCAGCGTGTGGATGCCGGCCACGTTCAACGGCGGAATGTTGAACGGCGAATTCGGCTTCGTCGTCAGGTCGATCGGCGTCGGGAACGTCGGGCCGCGCAGCGTCGCCATGACGACGGCGTCGGGCGCCAGCGGCGGCAGACCGTTCGGCACCTGCGGCGCCACGAACATCGTGCTGACGATCGTCGCGATGTCCTTCGGGATCGTCTGCTGTGCGGGCTCGACCTGGAGGCCGAGACCGAACAACAGGATGTCTTCCTTCGCGAGGAAGCGGCCGCTCTGCGCCTGCGCTTCCGCGTGAAGCACGCCGGCCGGCGCGCTCATGGCCAGCGCGAACACGGCCGCCACCGCGAGCGCCTTCCCGAGGACGCCCGCTCGCGCCGTGATGAAACGCCGATCGCGCGCATTCATGGATCGGCTCACGGGTTCAACTTCCTGATGCTGGCCGGCTTGCGCTTGAAGTCGCTCGCCGCGCCGGTGTCGAATCCATCGGGCGTTCGCGCAACGGCCTCGTTGGCGACGCCGGTCGCGAAGCCGACCGCGGCGTGAACCGCGCTGAGATCGACTTCATCGACGACGGTGTTGGTCGTGTCGCGAAGCTGCACGACGCTGTTGCGGCCGATGCTTCCGGGCGCCGCGAGCAGCACGTAGGGCGAGCCCGCCGACGAGATCAGGTTGGCAGGGCTGAGCGTGACGGTCTGCGCGGTGCCGCTCGTATCGGTGAACGACAGCGTGAAGTTCTTGAGTTCGTCGGGCGACCCGGTGTTGGTGAGGAACTCAATCCACTGATCGCCGAGCGTGACCGACGGCGATGGCGCGACGCCGGTGCCCGGCGTGTCGTCGAAGGGCACGCCGTTGCCGCCGCTGCCGCTGTCGTCCCAGTCGCGCTGCGGTTCGACGACCAGTTCGTTGATCAGCGGCCGCCGCACCGGCAGGACGACCTTGTCGCACGGATGGGTCAGGCACGTCGTGAAGTCGATGTCGTTTTCGAGCACGCCAGGGGTCGCCGGCACGACGACGTCGAGTACCACGCGGCGGCCCTCGTTCGGCGGAATCGAGCCGAGCGCGACCTGCTGGGTCCCCACCGTCGCGCCGTTGAACTGCAGCGTGTCGGTGACCTGGACGTCATCCATCTGCGTGTCCGTCGGGTTCGCGACGAGAATCTGGAACTGCGCCTGGGATCCGGGAACGAGCCCGAACGCGTCGCCGAGGATGTGTTTCTCCACGACAGGCTGCTGTGTGTTCGTCACGATCACGAGGCCGTTGAGATCCGCGGTCTTGCCCATCTTCAACGTCGACATGTCGACGTGGCTCTCGAGCGTCGAGCGTCCGACAGCGACCGCGGCGATGTGCGTGTCGAAATGGTTCGCATCGATCGTGGTGGTCGCGATCGACGGATCCGCCACGTAGGTGTCGGTGACCACCGGCGGCTGATGCGGAACCTGGAACCCGAACGTCAGCCCGTTCACCGTGACCGAGCAGCCCGATTCGTCAGCGCCTGGCGCCGCGCAGGCCACGGTCGCTGTGCCGTCGAAGCTGAACTGGAAGTTGTCCACGGGCGCGCTGACGTGCACGCGGCCGGTGGAGAGCGAGAAGGTGCCGAGACCCGATCCGGTCCAGCCACCCGGCAGGAACTTATCGATGGCCTCCGCGACGTCCTTGAACTTCCCGCTCAACGCGAGCGGCACTCCGGTGTTCCCGGCGCTGAGGGTGGCGAACGTCCGGACCTTCGGATCCGGCGCCGGAGACTTCGTGAGATCGATGATCGTGACGGCCGGTTCGATCGCCGCCGACTGCAATGCCGGCAGCACCCAGGTCAGCACGTTGTCGCTCGCCTTGCCGTAGTCGCCGAGATCGAGCGTGCCCTTGATATCGGTCAGGCCCGAGGCGAGCGCGTCGACACGTCCGACCGGCATGGCCGGCAACGACGCGCCGGCGTGGTTCACGACGGTCGCGACCGCGGTGTTCGTGGACGTGACCGGATCGAGCAGCTGCGTGCCGGCTTCGTCGAGGATGCCCGTCACCAGCTGCGTCGCGGCCCAGCCGAATACTTTCGCCAGCGGTCCCGTCTCGGCGGTGAATGCCGTCATCGCGTCGCCGGCTGCCGACGAGATCGCGTCAACGAGCTTCTTGGCCGAAATCGTCGCCGGGCCGCCGAGGATCTCGAACCGTGCGTCGCGCAGCAGCACCTGGCCGACCTTGTCGAACGGCGCGTCGTTGCCCGGTGCGTCGGAGGCCAGCACCATCGGCGGATTCGAGAGATCGACGAGCGCCGACTGGATCGCGTTCAGCTTCGACAGCGGGATGAGATCGATCGACTTCAGCTGGATGCCGGCGAGGACGACGCTGACTTCCGACGTGAGGCTGCCGTTGTACGTCGCCCGCACCAGCTGCAGACCGTTCGAACTGATCGTGAGGATGCCCGTCAGCGGATCGACGCTGACGTTCGCCAGTTGCGCCGGCAGCGGCGACTGCCCCTCGGCAACGAGCGCGGCGTTGATCTTCTGGTAGATCGCGTCCACCACCTGGCGCGGCACGTTCTTGCCGATCCACTCGTACGTCGTGCGCGGATCGCGCGTCACATCCTCCGTCGTGCCGCCGGCATGGGCGAGCGTGACGGTAAGCGGCGTCGTTCGCGGTGCATTCGGCGCAATGATCAGCCGCGGAGCGATGTGCAGCGTGTCGATGTTCACGACCACCGACGCGCTGGACGGCGCCGATCCGACGGCGGTCACCTCGTCGCGCAGCGTGCCGGGCATTCCGGGCGCGACGAACCCGGTCAGTGCGGCGTCGACAGTCACCGTCTGGTGCGGCGCCAGGACCGGGATCAGCGGCAGCGAGACCGACTGCAGCACGCCTTCGGTGGTCGCGCCTCTGGCCAGGAAGTAGGTCGTATCGGTGACCTGCACGTTCTGCAGCGGCGTATCGAACGGGTTGAGCACCGTCACGGTGAAGTTCACGAACGCTCCACCCTGGACGGATCCGTCCTGTCCGTCCTGCAGCGTCTTGGTCAGCACGGGGCCTCCGCCCGTGACCACGATGCGCGCGGTCGTATCCTGCGCGCCGCCCATGAACGCGACGGTGACGTTGCCGGACAGCGGTGATGCGCCAACCTTGTTCTGGTGCACGATGTGCGTGTCGAACGTCTCGACGGTTCCAAGAGCGGCGATCGACGGATCGGCGATCGTGTAGTCGTTGTTGATCGCCGGGCGCACGTTGTTCGGCGCATAGAAGCCCAGCCCGACGTCGGTGAACGTGATCGAGCACTCCACCTTGCCGCTCGCGTCAGGTGGCGCGCAGGTCGGCGTCATCGATCCCTTGATGTGGAATCGCAGCTTCGGCGCCGGCGTGTCGGTGACGAAGTCCTTGTCGATCGCCGTCTGCCAGGACGCCATGCCGTCTGGCAGGAACCGATCGAGCAATTCGGCCGTGGTGTTCGCTTTGCCTTTCAACGGCACGATGGCTTGTTGGATCAGCTCCATCTCGACGAACGTCCGGACCGTTGGTCCCGGCGTCGCGGGATCGGTGGAGCGAATCGCCGTGAGATTCGGCTCGACGGTCGCCGACTTCACGTTCGGAAGCACCCACACCAGGACGCTGTCGTCGGCCTTGCCGAGCGCGCCGAGATCGAGCGTGCCGGAGATGCTCGTCAGCCCGGAGACGTGGCTTTGCACCAGTCCCTGCAACGGAACCGTCTGCGAGACGGAGGCAATCGTCTCGTCGGCCGACTCCAGCGGATCGAGCGCTTGAACGCCCGCGAAGGCGACGCCGAGTTCGGCAAGCTTGGTGAACGCGTGCGCAAGGACCGGCGCCGCGGGGCCTGTTTCGGCCAGCGCGGCAGTCAACGCGTCGTGCACCAGCGGCTCGATCGCCCCGACGAGATCCTTCAGGCTGATCGTCGCCGTCCCGAGCAGCTCGAACGTCACGTCGTCGAGCAGCACGACGCCCTTGTCCAGCACGTAGCCGTTCGCGTCGGCGGCGAGAATCATCGGCGGATTCTTCTTGCTGCCGAGCGCGTCGGACAGCGTTCCCGCCAGCGTGGTCAGCACCGACTCGGGCTTGAGCGCAATCTCCTTCAGCTTGATGCCGGCGAGCACGACCGTGAAGCCCGAGTCGAAGTCGATGCCGCCGTCCTTGTAGTGCGCGCGGACGACCTGAATGCCGGGCGTGTTCGCGGTCAGCATGCCGGACGCGTCAACGCTGATGTCGGCAATCTGCACCGGCACGCCGAGCTTCGAGGCAATCGCGCTGACGATCGACGTCATGTCGGGCAATCCATCGGTGCCGGACACGAGGCCGTTGCCCAGCCAGCGATAGGTGGTCGCGGTGTCGGCGGTCACGTCGCGCGTCGCCGTACCGTTGCCGGGCGTGAACGTCACCGTGAGTTGCTTCGTGCCTGGGACGACGACAATCGGCGCGATCACCGGCCTCAGGTCGAGGTGACCCTTCGGTCTCACGGTGATGACGACGGTGTCGGCCGGGCTGTCCACGACGCCGTCGTTGACGACCAGCTGGAACGTGAGGACGGCGCCGTCAATCTTCGGCGACGTGAAGATCGGCATCGGCGCGGCGGGATTCGACAGGACAACCGCCGGTCCACCGACCTGCGTCCAGGTGTAGATCAGCGGATCGCCATCGGCATCGAAGCTGCGGCTGCCGTCGAGCGTGATCGGCTGATCCTGATCCACGGTCGCGTCTGGTCCGGCGTTGGCCACCGGCGGCGTGTTGAACGCGATGCGCGCGCTGCGATCGGACGCCCAGATGTCGAGCGCTCCGGTCGGCACGTTCGACGCCGGCCATCCGATGTAGACGAGGCCGCGCTGGCTGTCGACCGAAATGCCGCCGATGCCGTCGGGATACCCGTATTCGAAGACGATGCGCGAGTCGCGGCCGGTGGCGTCGGAGACCGCCGCGGCAAACGGGTTGGACGCATCGATCATGAAGAACGCGTCGCCGGCAATCGGCACCGGCGCCCCGCCCGCCGTCGCCACCGTTCCGCGGTCCCCGCCGGCGAAGATGATTCGCCCGCCGTCGCTGACGGAGATCTCGCGCAGGATTCCCGGCGCCGTGATGCGGCCGACGATTGACGGCGTATCGAGATTGGTGACGTCGACGACGATGATGCCGCCGCTGCCGGCGACGTAGGCGAGGTCGAAGAGCTCACCGGTGTCGACTCGGCCGTTCTTGTTGGTGTCGACCCAGCTGCCCGCGCTGTAGACAATCTTGTGCTGTTTCGTCGCGCCGCCGTTGGTCAGGGTGATCGACGTAATCGGCGAGAGGTTCGGATCCAGGACCTCGAGCGTCGCGTCGCCGCCGTAGTTGTTGTTGACGGCGAGCACGCGATCGCGGACCGCAAGGACGTCGACGAAGTCGCCGGAGTAGATCCCCTCCTGCTGGCGATCCTTCGGCTGACCGACAGACGGAATGCTGCCGCCGATGTCGACCGCGAAGATGCCGGCTTGCGCGATCGCCATGTAGGCCGCATATCCGTCCGCGTGGTGAAGGGTCGTCACCCCGCTGGCCGAGCCTTGCAGGTGGAACGTGCCGTGGCTGGTGAACGAGTTGAGCGTATCCGGGTTGGCGGTAATCGTCTTGTCGCCGATGACGCACGGGTTGACCGGGTCGGTCACGTCGAAGAACGTGAAGTAGTTGGTGTCGAGGTTCCACGAGCTCGTGACCGCCAGGTCGCCGTTGAAGTACTGGCGTCCGCCGGAGCCGGGGACGACGTGATCGGTGCAGGTGGAGATCGGCGCCTCTCCCGGCAGCGGCAGCCGTATTTTGAGCGCGCCGGTCTCGATCGGCGGAACCCAGTCCGGCTTCTGCGCGAGGTGTGCGACCAGCGTCTGATTGGCGCCGGGCAGATTCAATTGAGCACACGCCGCCTGATTGCCCGTCGAGCAATCCTTCAGCAGCTGCATCGTCGGCGGATCGTTCAGGCCGGTGCAGACCTTCTGGTTGCCCGACTTGCAGAGCTGCTGCATCACCGCGATGTCGCCGAACCATTGACGCGCCAGGAATTCCTGCTGCGCCTGAAAATCGGTGTACGTCATCGCGTAGTCGGCGCCCACGTTCGGGGGCGCGAAGGAGGTCATCCCGGTCTGCCAGGGATCGTTGATGTAGACCAGCGTTCCGTCCGGGGTGCCGTCGCCGATCATCCCCGTCACCACGCGGATGTGGGCGGAGGGGACTCCGGAGGCCACCCAGAGAGGCCCGAAGTCCTCGAGCATCTGCTTGAACGACGCGACGGAGAACGTCTGCGGCGGCTCCGGCACGAGCCCCCAGGCGTTGAACATCTCGGTATCCGAGCCGTCCAGGCCCTTCGTGTCGTACTGGGCCGTGTAACCGATGCGTGCGGCGATGTCTTTCGGGTTGATCGACACCCGATCCCGCCAGCCGACCAGCATCGCCGCACCGGCCGCCCAGCACGACATGCCGGTGTCCTGCGGAATGAGCTGCACGTCGTACATCACGTCGACGCCGTTCGGCGCCGAAATCTTGGGAATCATCGTGAGGCGCCGCTTGTACGAACCGCCTGCGGTGTGCCCCGTTTCGGCCGGGTGTCGCGGATCGGTTACATCGATCGTGTGGACCTTGAACCCGTTCTGATTCGCAGTGGCCGCGATCACGCGCGTCGCGACGGTGTTGCCTGGGCCCGGCTGACGAACGAAGCTGACGTCCTTGAGCGGAACCGCCTGCCCCGTCGGAGGTTCGAGCAGCGCCGCGGTGCCGACCTTGCGCGGCCTGAAGGTAGTGACGGTGAGGCTGCCGCCGGCGACCGGCTGGCCGGCGAGGTCGGTGACGCCGCTCAACGCGATGCGATACGTCTGATTGAGGTGCAGCGCGGTCGCCGGGATGAACGTGGCGACCCGGTTGCCCTGTGAGAGCTTCCAGGTGCCGGCGATCTGCGTCAGCACGCCGTTGCTGTCGGTGCCGAAGACGATCAGGTTGGCGTCGACGCTCGCCTGATCCAGCGACCGCGAGAACACGATCGAGATCGGCGACCGCGGATCGATGTCGACCAGGCTGGCCGGCGGCGAGATGACTTCCGTCGGGCCGCTCGGCGGCGAAAGATCGAGCGGCAGCGGCTCGGACCGGGGCGGAACCGGCGCGGTGATCGTCCGCACCACCGAGCCGGTGCTCGGGTTGGTGACGGTGACCCTGAACATCGGGACCGTGACATCGGCCGTCGTGCCGTTGGCGTAGATCACGTGCAGGGTGAACTTCTGGTCGAACGTTCCATCCAACGCGTAGTCGAACGCCCCGCCGACGAGGCGCGACGTGTTGCCCGCATCGGCGTCGGCGATGACCAGGCTGCTGCTCGACGTCGCTGAGTCAATCTGCAGCAGGACTTTTGTGACGGCCGCGGTCGGCGCCAGTTGCTGGGCGGGCGGGACGGTCGCGTTGAACGCGTTGATCTCCGCGAGCGTCGGGTCGATGGTGCCGGGAACCGCGTGCAGGCGCAGGTTGCCGTTGCCGAATGCGTACGGCAGCACGCCGAGGTTCACGGTGCGCTTCACACCGGCACTGTTGGTCACCTCCGCCACGTACAAGTCGGCGGCGCCGCCCTCCATGATGACGTTGACGTCCTGGATCGGAACGTTCGGCGCGGCGCTAACCCCGGTCGAGAACGGACTCGAGCCGGTGGTCGTGTTCTTGATCGTGAGGATCGTGTCGTCGGACGTGAACTCCGCCGACGCGATCAGCACGTGCACGAAGGTGCGCGGCTGACGCACCGGCGTCATCGTTCGCCGATTGCCGGCGGCGTCGATGGCGGTCACGATGATCGCGTCCGCGTTGCCACCCTGGATGCTCAGCGTCGGCTCGAATGGTCGATAGAAATGCGTCGTCGCACCGCGGGTGGTGTTCACGACTTCGAGCTCGCGATCGGCGACGGTCAGCCCGGGCGGCGTCGCGATCGTGAAACGGTTCTGCGACAGCGTCGCGCGGCCGCTCAGCAGCGGCAGGCAGGCGGGCGCTCTCGAGAAGACCGCGGCGGTCTCTCCTGCTGCGCTGATGTAAGCACCGAGCCCGAGCGGGTCCTGGCCGGAGATGCTGCCGTCGATCTGCGGGACGAGGAGATCGGAGATTCCGGTGGGGAACCCGATGATGCCCGGCCCGACGAGGAATGGAATGAAGACACCGGGAGGCAGCTGGCGATCGACCGTCACGGGGCCGTAGATCACGCCGAGCGGACGCGCGGCCTTCAGGAACCCATACACGCCGGTGCCGGTCACACCAGGACACGGCGGTGACGAGGTGGTGATGCGCCCGTCGATCACATGCGCGGTGTCGATCGCCGCCACGCTGTTCTGCGACGCGAAATCGATCGCCTGCATGACGAGCCACTCGTCGGTGACCTTCTCGCCGCCGGTCGTCGCCACGCTGACGTTCAGGTACTTCTGCGGGACGGCGGCCCCGAGATCCAGACGGACGCCGCCGCTGTACTGGAACAACTGCCGCTGCGCGTCGTTCAGATGGAACGGGAACTGGGCTTCCGACACGGGGCCGTATTTCACGACAGCGCCCGTCGGGAACGCACCGGCCGGCACGTCGATCGCGACGCCGCCAGGACCTTCGAGGCGGCCACCCTCCGCACCGACGGCCTCCGACACGGTGCCGTCGCCGTTGTCCTGCCGGAATCGCGCGAGCGAGACGACCGTCTTGTTCCCGGCCGCGTCGGTGATGATCAGCTGCAGCCGGTCCGCGACCGCAGCGGCCACGATCGCGGTGAAGCCGCCGTTGGAATCGAGCACGACGGGGGTGAACGCTCCGGTCGTGAGGTTCTTGATCAGCGCCGTGTCGTGCGAGCCGGCGGTGCCCTGTGTCGCAGTGATGGTCGTCTTGCCGTTCGTCCCGGGAATCGTCGACGTGATGCTGCCGGCCGGCGGCGGCGGCGGTGCGATCGTATCGAGGCTTGTAAAGGTCGCGACGAACGGCGCTGGAAGCGATCGCCCGAACGGGTCGGCGACGGCCTGACTCACGGTCAACGTGTATGCGGTGTTGGGCTGCAGGGGATCGAGCGAGCGGAACGTCGCGACGGTATTGTTGACAGTCATCGCTAGCGTGCCGACAACGGCGCCGGCGCTCGAGGTGAGCCGAACGTTCTGGAGCGTCGCGGTCGCCGCGTCGATGGGACTGGAGAAACGGACGATGACCGGATCGGCGAGCGCGATGTTGACCGCGCCGTCGGCCGGCGTCACGGACGTGACCGTCGGCGGACGCGCCGCCAGCGCGAGATCGAGCGGAAGCACTTGCCGCGGCGTCGACGCAGTCACCGGCACGCTGACCGTGTCGGTCTTCTGCAGGTCGAGCGCAGTCACCGTGACGCTGCCCAGGCCAACCGCCGAGATGTAGCGGCCGGTCGATTGTGAGAGCGAGACAACGGCAATCGTGTTGCTCGTGATGAGCGCGCCGGCGAACGCCGCGCCGCCCTCCGCGGTCACGCTGCCGGCCGTGAACGCGAGCGGCGTGGTCGCCCGCAGGAACACGTAGCGGCCGGGCGTCCTCACGCCCTCGAACGTCACCGCGGTACCCGGGAGCGCGGTCTCCGACGCGAGCCGGCCGTTGGCCAGCACGCCGGTTCCGGTCAGCACGAATCGTGTCTGCCCGCCAAGCTCCTGGAGTCGTGCAAGCAGGAACAGGTCGGTGTCGGCGGCACCCGAGGGACTCGGGATCGACCAGATGGCCGGCAAGGCCCATGTGCCGGTGAACGAAATCGTAGCGGCCCCGACGAACTCGAAGCCTGCCGGCAGCGCGGCGCCCAGATCGGATGCGGCGATCGCGCGCACTTCGACCGGCACCGTCGTCGTCACGCTGCCGGCCTTCACGTCGAGCCGCTGATCGTTGTCACCGGTGACCGACCCGCCGCCGGCGCCGATCACGGCGACTTCGTGCACCGCCTCTTCCGGCGCGCGCAGCTCCACGGTGATCACGCCGGTGTTCAGCGACAGCGCCTCGAACGTCAGGCTTGGCGATACCGGGAATCCCGCCGCCATCACCGGAACGGGCCCGCCCGGGATTTGATAGAGCACGAGATCCTGCTCGGTCGGGTCGGGATGGATTTCGCCGGCCGAGCGGAACTGATACGACTCGGTGATCCTCGATTTCACGATCGTGCCGCTCGCCAGCGGCGCGGCGGTGGCGACCGTGCCGCGTACGTCGGATTTGACGCCAGGCTTGTAGAACAGAATCTTCGGCTGCGGATTCACCACGGCCGATGCGTCGCCGGGAATCAGCACGGCGGTGACGCCGGCCAGCAGATCGCCTGCAGCTGGCTGCGGCGGCGCCAGCGGAAGGACGTCCGCCGCCGCCCAGGCATACTGACCTGTGGCCGCGACCGTACCGCTGAGGGCGCCCTTGTCCTGCGGCAGGATCGTCGACGCCACGGCGCGCCAGCCGCGAACCTGCTCGTCCCACTGCGCGAACACGACCGGCGTGCCAGCCTTGACGTTCAACGGATTCGGCGAAGAGATCGTGGCGCCGGTGGAGAGCGGAACACCATGTGGTCCGATGTCGACGATGGCGAGCGGCGTCCAGCCGGTCGGCAGCAGCCCGGGGAGCGATTGACGGCTCAATGGCGTCAACGTCAGCGTCGCGCTCGAGGCGAGCGCTCCCGGCGGAATCGTCAGCACGACGTCGGGCCCGCCGAGCGCAGGCTGACCGATGGTCGGATCTTCCGATGCGGACACTTCACGCTGCCACGTTTTCAGGAACGTGACGCGGTCGCCGACAACGAACCCACCGGGCAGCGCGTCGATCGCCGTGCCCACGGCCGTCGGCGTCAGCCGTGCGTCGACGACCGTCACGCCCTTGTTCGGCGAGATCGCAATCGCCCGATTCGCCGAGGACCAGCCCGGCATCGTGACCTGTACGACCCCGGATCCTTCGGCCGCGTCCATCGAGTACCGTCCGCGCGCGTCGGTGACCGTCGTTTGCGTGTACGGCAGGCCGCGGCCGTCGGTGCCCAGCAGCGCGACGCCTGCGCCGGCAATCGCCAGCCCGCTCCCGTCGTCATAGACCTCGCCGGTGACGACGCCAGCGGCAGGCGCCACGATGTTCACGTCGCGCGAGGCGATGCCTTCGAGCCCAGAGAAGTCGGCCGCACGCGCTTCGATGTGGAGGTGCGCACCGGACTGCAACGTCGATGGGACCGAGATAGTCGTGCGATACGGCGGGTCGGAAACGGTGGCGATCCGCGTGCCATCGAGAAGGAACGCGACCGACGCGACGCCCGTATCGTCGGCCGCCGTCGCTGTCGCCGTAAACGTCGTGCCGGCGGTTGCCGTCCCGGGCGCATCGAGGCCGACAGTCGGCGGTGTCGTGTCCGGCGCCTGCACGACCGACATCACGGCGCTGCTGACGGCCCGATTGTCGGACGTGTCGATCGCCTGCGCGGAGAACGTGATCGCCGACCCCACCGGTGTGCCGGCCGGAACGAGATAAGGCGCTTCGTAGGGAGCCGCTGTCAGCGTCGCAAGCGTGACGCCGTTCGCCGACAAGATCACCGAGGCGACGCCCGCATTGTCCGACGCCGTCGCACTCAATTGCAGCAACGTGCCGGGCGCTGCCTGGCTCGGCGCCTTCATCGTCACCTGCGGCTTCACCGTATCGGGTTCGGCGACGACCGTCAGGGTGACGGACGCCGCGCTCGTGTTGCCGGCGGCGTCGCGCGCCGTTGCGCCAACCTTGTAACTCGTCCCGGGCGCGACGAAGTCCGGCACGATGATGGCGCGCTGGTAAGGCGGCGTTGAGATCTCGATGGGATCGGCGCCGTTCAGGTCGAGAGTCACCGACGTGACGCCGATGTTGTCTGACGCGTCGGCGACGATCGTGACGTGCGCGCCGGGCAGCGCTTCCTTCGGACCTGCCAGCGTGATGATCGGCGGCGACCGGTCGGCGGCGGCGGTGATGGTTGCGCTCGTGGTCGCCACGGCCGTCGCACCGTGCGAATCGGTGACCGTCAACGTGACGGTAAACGATCCGGCCGACGCGAAAACGTGCACGGGCTTCTGACCCGCGCCATTGCTACCGTCGCCGAACGACCACGCATAACTGAGCGTGTCGTTGTCGGGATCGGTCGAGGCCGATCCATCGAACGACACGCCGATCCCGGTCTCCCCTGCCTGAGGTCCGTTGACCTGGGCAGTCGGCGGGTGATTCGTTTGCGCGACACTCGCGATTTGCACCGTCGTCGAAGCTGTCGCGCTCAACTGACCGTCGCTGACCGTCAGCGTCGCGGTGTAGGTATTCGCGGCGGCATACGTGTGCGACGCGGTGGCCCCGGACGCGGTCGATCCATCGCCGAAGTTCCAGCTGAAGATCAGCGCCTGGCTGTCGGGATCCGAACCGCTGCCGTTGAAGCTCACGGGGACGCCGATCGTCCCCGAATATGGGCCGTTTGCGGCGGCCGTCGGCGGCGAGTTCCCCGGCGGCGTGACGATGGGCGGGTTGACCGTGATCGTCACGTCGCTGAACGCGGAAAGCAGCGTGTCGGTCGCCGTCAATCGCAGCACGTACGTCCCGGCCTGATCGAACGTTGCCGTTGTCACCGGGTTCGCCGCGCTGGCGAACGTGACGTTGCCCGGACCGCTGAACTTGCTCCATGTGCTCGCGACCGCTGCGCCGGTCGGCAACCCGTCGTCGGTGACTGAACCGCCGAGCGACGCACCCGCCGGCAGCGTGATCGTCGCCGCCGTGCCCGCGCTCACCGTCGGCGCCACGTTCGTCGGCGGAGTGACAATCGGCGGATTCGCCGTGATCGTCACCTCGCTGAATGCCGCCAGCAGTGTGTCTGTCGCCGTCAACCGCAGCACATAGGTCCCGGCTTGATCGAACGTTGCGGTTGTCACCGCATTGTTCGCGTTGACGAACGTCACGTTTCCCGGACCGCTGAACTTGGTCCATGTGCTCGTCACCGTCGCACCGGTCGGCAGCCCGTCGTCGGTCACCGAACCGCTGAGCGATGCACCCGCCGGCAGCGTGATCGTCGCCGCCGTGCCCGCGCTCACCGTCGGCGCCACGTTCGTCGGCGGTGTGACAACCGGCGGATTCACCGTGATCGTCACCTCGCTGAATGCCGTCAGCAGTGTGTCTGTCGCGGTCAGCCGCAGCACATAGGTCCCGGCCTGATCGAACGTCGCCGTCGTCACCGGGCTTGCGGCATTGGCGAACGTCACGTTCCCCGGTCCGCTGAACTTGCTCCACGTGCTCGTGACCGTTGCGCCGGTCGGCAACCCGTCGTCAGTGACTGAACCGCTGAGCGATGCCCCCGTCGGCAACGTGATCGTCGCCGCCGTGCCCGCGCTCACCGTCGGAGCCACGTTCGTGGGAGCGGGCGGATTCACCGTGATCGTCACCTCGCTGAACGCCGACAGTTGCGTATCCGTGGCGGTCAACCGCAGAACGTAGCTTCCAGCCTGATCGAATGTCGCGGTCGTCACCGGACTTGCGGCATTGGCGAACGTCACGTTCCCCGGTCCGCTGAACTTGCTCCACGTGCTCGTCACCGTCGCGCCGGTCGGCAACCCGTCGTCGGTCACTGAACCGCTGAGCGATGCGCCCGCCGGCAACGTGATCGTCGCCGCCGTGCCCGCGCTCACCGTCGGCGCCACATTCGTGGGAGCGGGCGGATTCACCGTGATCGTCACGTCACTTGACGTCGACAGCTGCGTATCGCTGGCGGTCAGGCGCAAGACGTAGGTCCCAGGCTGGCTGAACGTCGCCGTGGTCACCGGACTCGACGCATTGGTAAACGTCACGTTCCCCGGGCCGCTGAACTTGCTCCACGTGCTCGTGACCGCCGCGCCCGTCGGCAACCCGTCATCTGTCACCGTGCCGTTGAGCGGCGCGCCCGCCGGCAGCGTGATGGTTGCGGCCGTCCCGGCATTCACGATCGGCGCAACGTTCGTCGGCGGCGTGACCACCGCCGGGTTCACCGTGATCGTCACCTCGCTGAACGCCGAGAACTGGCTGTCGTTTGCGGTAAGGCGCAGCACGTACGTGCCGGCCTGATCGAAGGTGGCCGTTGTCGTCGGGCTCGACGCGTTGCCGAAGGAGACATTCCCCGGCCCGCTGGCCTTCGTCCACGCGCTCGTCACCGCCGCGCCTGCCGGCAGCCCATCGTCGGTCACCGTTCCACCGAGCGACGCGCCGGCCGGAAGCGTAATCGTCGCGGCCGTTCCCGCGCTCACGATCGGCGCGCGATTGACCGGCCCGTTGGCCACGGTGAACGCGTTGAGCAGACCCAGCGTCTGGGTGCTCGTCGAAACGCTCAACGCGCGGGTGCCCAATGCCGCCGACGCGGCGATCGACAGCGTCGCGTGCAGCGTGGTAGCGGAATCGATCGTCAGCGCCGTGAGGGTCACGCCCGCGCCCAATGACACCTTCGTATTGCCGGCGATGAACGCCGCGTTCGGTGAGCCCTGCACGCCGACCTGGATCCCTGTGCTGCCGGGGCTCGCCGTGGTCGTACCGGAGATCGTCAGGGCAATGAGCTCGAACGACGCGCCCTGACTGACCTCGCCGGTCGTCGTGTTGGTCACCGTGAGGCCGGTTGTGCCGATGGCCAACCCGTCGGGGACTACTACTGTCACACGCCGCACGCCGGTGGCTGCGTCGACGGTGGTGACGGTCTTGGCGGATGCCGTGAGGGGTGCGCCCGACGAGGGCGTGAACGTCACGAGGTTGTTGCCTGCGGTCGTGTTGAAGCCGGTACCGATGATCGTCAGCGTCACGCCGGCCGTGGCGCCGCTGGGGGAAACGCTCGACAGCGCGCCGGCCGACGTGTGTTGAATGGCCAGCGCCGTCAGGGCCAGCGCGAGCAGCAGGACTCGCGCTCCCCGCGTACGCACCGCGGCCCCGATGTGCGGGGCGGCGGGCGTGACGTGTGCTGACGGTTTGGCCATCGACTGTCGGAAAGGTTCTGTGTGTCTGGTTTCTAGCGTGTGCGCCAGCGTCTCGCGGCCGCGCCGGCGGCCAGCCCGCTGCCAAGGAGGAGCAACGACATCGGTTCCGGAACCGGCGCCGTGTCGACCGGTGCCTGCGCATCGAATTGAATCGCCAGCGTGGAGCCGTGCGTGAAATCGGTCATCCGATCGGTGCAGCCGGAGCACAACGCCGGGTCAGTGGGCCCGAGCGAGAGCGTTCCCGGCAGGATGGCGTTGGTGACCGCGTCCAGCAGCGTGAAGGTCAGATACGCATCGAGCACGGTGCCAAGGTCCGGGAGCAGCGATTGGCCCAGCGCGTCGGCCAGCCCGCCCGAGTCGACCGCTTGCGCCGATCCCAGGAGGCTGGCCAGGGAGAAATCCAGCGAGGTGAGGTCCTGGAGGTCGAACAGCAGATGGATGTCGCTGAAGGTCGCCGCAAGACCCGCCAGCCCCGAATCGTTCGTGACCACGAACGTCGGACCCGTGAAGAACGGATCTGACGTGTCGTTCTGAATCTCGAAGGTCCCGATCGTGATCGGCGATGCAACGGTGCAGGTGACGCCCAGCAGCCAGGCTGCGGCG
>Ga0070665_100001075_pt1 | contig 34026 bp, 30 predicted proteins | sample KBSS13metaG_FD_65862 | JGI IMG/M metagenome (GOLD analysis project Ga0070665, IMG submission 65862) | Switchgrass rhizosphere microbial communities from Kellogg Biological Station, Michigan, USA - KBS S1-3 metaG | ecosystem: Host-associated > Plants > Roots > Rhizosphere > Soil ... | reverse complement strand
TGCTCGCGATGGGCGCGAGCGACGCCGTGGCCCGCGGCTCGCTGCGGTTCTCCCTGGGCCACACCAGCACCGAGGCGGACGTCGACGCGCTGGTCGCGGTGATCGGTCCCGTCGTCGAGCGCGCCCGGCGGGCCAGCGCGGGGAGTCGGCGCCGGGCGGCGCCGGTCGCGGGCTCGTGAGGGTCCTGGCCGCCCTGTCCGGCGGGGTGGACTCGTCGGTCGCCGCGGCGCGCGCGGTCGCGGCCGGGCACGAGGTCGTCGGGGTGCACCTGGCGCTGTCCCGCACCCGGGACGCGCTGCGCTCCGGCTCGCGCGGCTGCTGCTCGCGCGAGGACGCCGCGGACGCCGCCCGGGTCGCGGACGTGCTCGGCATCCCGTACTACGTGTGGGACCTGTCCGAGGAGTTCGCCGAGGACGTCGTGGCGGACTTCGTGGCGAGCTACGCGGCGGGGGAGACCCCGAACCCGTGCCTGCGCTGCAACGAGAAGATCAAGTTCGCGGCGGTGCTGGACAAGGCCCTCGCGCTCGGGTTCGACGCCGTGTGCACCGGCCACTACGCCCGCCTCGAGTCCGGCGTGCTGCGCCGGTCCGTGGACCAGGGCAAGGACCAGTCCTACGTCCTCGCCGTGCTGCGTCCCGACCAGCTGGCGCACGCGATGTTCCCCGTGGGGGACACGGAGAAGTCGGTGATCCGGGCCGAGGCGGCCGAGCTGGGGCTGCGCACGGCGGCCAAGCCGGACAGCCACGACATCTGTTTCATCCCCGACGGCGACACCCGCGGTTTCCTCCGCGAGCGGCTCGGCGACCGCCCGGGCTCGGTCGTCGACACCTCCGGCGAGGTGCTCGGCACGCACGACGGCGTGCACGGGTTCACCGTCGGCCAGCGCAAGGGCCTCGGCCTCGACCGGCCCGCGGCGGACGGCCGCCCCCGGTACGTCCTCGGGATCGAGCCGGTCAGCGGCACCGTCACGGTGGGGCCGGACTCCGCGCTCGCCGTCTCCGCGATCACGGCCCGGTCCCCGATCTGGTGCTCCGGCGCCCCGGACGGCCCCTTCGCCTGCACGGTCCAGGTCCGCGCCCACGGCGGCATCGCGCCCGCCGAGGTCACCCCCGTCCCCGACGGCGTGCGGGTCGCCCTCGGCGAGCCGCTGCGCGGGGTCGCCCCCGGCCAGGCCGTCGCGTTCTACCGCGAGGACCCGGCCGGGGACGTGGTGCTGGGCTCGGCGACGATCACGAGCACCGGCTGAGCGCTCAGGTCACCGCGACCTTGTTGATCATCCCCTGCAGGAAATGCGGCGCGACGCCGTACTCCTCGCCGACCGGGCAGATGAAGAAGTAGGTCCCCGGCTCGAGGTCGACCAGCAGGCCGCCCTCCTGTCCCGGTGGGGCGACGACCGCACCGGGCAGCGGCTGGAACTGCGTCATCAGCTGCTCCATCGGCATCCCGACGAAGTTCTCCACGGTCAGCGCCGGGTCCGGGGACCTGAGGATGAGCATCACGTGGACCTGGCCTGCCGCGGAGTGGTTCATCATCTTGATCGCGGTCGGGCCCGCGGTGAGGGCCTGCGGCATGCCGTCGAACCTGAAGTCCGACCCCATCACCGAGACCTGCTGGTAGCCGCAGTTCTGGAAGGCCCAGCCCTCGTACTTCGCGACGTTCTCGGTGACCGCCGGGTCGTCGAACGGGATCTGGGTGCCCTGCGTCGCCGAGGCCTGCACCACCGGCTGCAGCGCGGTCAGCGAGGTCTTGAGGTCCGCGGGCGCGGTCGCCATCGCCGAGGTCAGCAGCGGCAGGACCTGGTTGCCCCAGGCCTTGGCGGCCTCCGGGTCCGGTGGCGCGGACGGGTCGCCGTCCGGTGTCGGCACCGCGTCCAGCTTGAGCAGGTTGTCGCAGGTCGAGGCGTTCGGATCGGCCGCTGGCGCGGCGCTCGCCGCCCCGCCCGTCCCGCCGGTCCCGCCAGCCGTCGACCCGCCACCACAGGCGGCGAGTCCTCCGGTCAGTGCGGCCACCGCGGCGGCGGTGGCGAGTGTGCGCGCGAGAGTGCGTCCGTTCACTGGGTCCCCCTCAGGACTCGGTCATTCCGGCGTGTTCGATCCACCGACTGTGTAGGGGGTCGAGACCCCCGCGTACTCCAGGTGCAGCACCATCCCGGCCGCCGCGTGGGTGAGGTTGTGGCAGTGGTCCATCCAGATCCCGGGGTTGTCGGCCCGGAACGCCACGACGTACTCCTCGCCCTGCTCCACCAGCAGCGTGTCCGTCCACCACGGGCTGCCGGTCGCCTGCTCGCCGCCCCGGGACAGCACGAGCGCCTGGTGCCCGTGCAGGTGCATCGGGTGCGCGTCGGTGCCGTCGTTGCGGATCGTGACCCTGACCAGGTCGCCCTCGGTCGCCCGGATCGGTGGCAGCTGGTCGTGGAGCAGCCCGTTGATCGTCCAGCGGACGGTGGGGCGGCCCTTCGACCGGCCGAGCACGGTGTCCAGGACCAGGGTCGACTCCACCTGGAACGGGCCTGCCGCGCTGAACGGGGTCGGCGCCGGGGTGCCGTAGTGCAGCGGATCGAAGGCAGGCGCGTCGTCGGAGACCGCAGCCGGGGCGGCCCCGTCGCCGAGCACCGCGGCCGCGGCATCGGGGGCGGCGAAGCCGATCCGCACCGGGGTCGGCGGGGCGACGAGCTCGACGTCGTACCGGCCGCCCGCGGGCAGCCGCAGCCGCACCCCGGTGAGCTCACCCGGCTCGTGCACCTCGACCCCGTCGATCGCGACGACCCGGAACGGGGCTCCGGAGACCGACCAGGTCTGGGTCTCGGAGTCGGTGTTGACCAGCCGCACCCGCGTCCGGGTCCCGGGCGCGATGCCGGCCAGGTCGCCCTCCACCGACGGCACGGACGCCTGCCCGAGCCGTGGCCAGGAGTGACCCAGCAGCACGCGGTCGGCGGGCGCAGGCGGCACAGCAGGCACGGCGGGGTCCACCACGAGCGCCCCGAACAGCCCCCGCGGGACGGTGTCCGCGGCGTCCTGGTGCGAGTGGTACCAGAACGTGCCGACCTGCTGCGGCCGGAAGCGGTAGACGTGCTCCCCACCGACGGGGACCGCGTCCTGGGTGACCCCGGCGACGCCGTCCTGTGCGTTCGGCACGTCGAGGCCGTGCCAGTGCAGCGTCGCGCCCTCTGCCACCGACTCGTTCCGCAGCACGACCTCCACCAGCTGTCCCCGCCGCATCCGCAGCTCGGGCCCCGGCGCGGTGCCGTCGAAGGTCACGCCGTCGATCGTCTCGCCCGTCGGGAGCAGGACCGGGGCGGCGCGGGCGGTGAGCACGAACCGCACGTCCGGGGTGCCCTCGACCGCGCCGGTCAGGTCGGCGACGCTGCGCGGCCCGGCACCGGCGTGCTGGTGCGTCTGCGCCCGCGGCGCGGCGACCACCGCCGCGCACGCCCCCACGCCCAGGAGCGCCGCGAGGGCGGCGACCAGGGCGGTGACGAGCAGCGACGGGCGCCGCGGGTGGGTGTCCACGTCGCAAGGATCGCCATCGGGACCTCGGTGATACAGGGTGCAGGCCACACCAGCGCGTACGCAGTTTCCGCACCTCAGAGGTGGTTAACACCAGCGCCGCCCGGACCGAGTCCCCTTGATGCACGCACGCGTGTGAGACTCCCGCCATGAGCACTCCCGAGGACCCGATGGCCGCCCTGCTCGCCGCGGCCGGGATCACCCAGGGGGAGCCCGCCGAGCCGGACCCGCTCGCGGCCGCCCTGGCCGCGGCCGGGCTCGCCGACGCCACGCCGGGCGCGGTGGTCGCGCCGGAGCCGCGGTTCGAGGTCGTCGAGACCGAGGAGGAGGAGCGCCCGGACCTGGGGCGCTGGCCCGCGGGCGCGGCCTCCGGCGTCGGGTCGCTGCCCGGGACCGATCCGCGGGAGGCTGCGCAGCTGGTCGCGGGCGAGCTCCCGCTGCTGCCGCACCTGCCCGAGCTGCCCGCGCGCGGCGTCGGCGCGGACGCGGTCGGCCGGTCGGCCGGGATGCTGGTCGACCTGGCCGTGGAGGTGGTGCCCAGCGGCTGGCGGGTCACCGCCCGGGCCGGGCGGGACCACCGCCGCGCCGTCGACCTCCTGCGCACCGACCTCGACGCCCTGGACGAGGCGACCGACCTCACCAAGCCGGAATGGGTGAAGCTGCAGGTCGTCGGGCCGTGGACGCTCGCGGCGTCGGTCGAGCTGGCGGCCGGGCACCGGGTGCTGACCGATCGCGGGGCGACCCGGGAGTTCGCGGTGAGCCTCACCGAGGGGGTGCGGGCGCACGTCGCGGAGGTCGCCGAGCGGACGGGGGCCCGGGTCGTCGTGCAGCTGGACGAGCCGCGGATCGAGGCCGTGGTCGCAGGCTCGCTGCCGACCGCCTCCGGGTACGGGACGGTCCGGGCCGTCGCCGAGCCGGACGTCCAGGAGGTGCTGCGCGAGATGATCGCCGCGCTGGCCGTGCCGGTCGTCGTGCGGGTGCCGGGGGACCGGCCGCCGCTCGGGCTGCTGCGCGAGGTCGCGGCGTCCGGGCTGGCGATCGACGCGACCCGGCCGTCGATCTCGGGGGACACGGCCTCGCCCGCCGCGCTCGACGCCGTCGGGGAGGTCTGGGACGCCGGCCTGCCGCTGTTCCTTGGCCTGGTCCCCACCCGCGACCCCGGCCGCCCGCTCACCACGGCGGACCTCGCCCGCAAGGCCTACGACCTGGCGGACCGGCTCGGCTTCGCCCGGGTCCGGCTCGGCGAGCTCGCGGTCCCGACGCCCGCGGGCGGCCTCGCCCGCGCCACGCCGGACTGGGCGCGCCGGGCGATGGAGCTCAGCCGCGACCTGGCCAAGGCCTTCACCGACCCGGACGAGGTCCCACCCGCCGAATGACCTCCGGGATCCGCTCGGCCGTGACCAGCCCGAACCCCAGGGCCAGGCCGGCGACCGGGGCGTCGGCGCAGTAGCGGTCCAGGGTCTCCAGCCGGACGCCCTGCTCCGCCGCCCGGGTCGCGATCGCCGCCGCGTCCTCGGTCAGGGCGGCGAGGTGCAGGCCCGCGGCCGACGGGACCGGGTCCCAGTCCGGGGGCAGCGCCTCGAGCAGCGCGGACCGCCGCGCGGCGTAGACCTTCGCGGTCCGCCGGACGTGCCGGGCCAGCAGCCCGTCGTCGACGAACCGCGCCAACGCGCCCTGCGCGACCGGGTCGCCGTGCCAGTCGCCGAGCTGCCGCGCGGTGACGAGCGCGGGCCGCAGCGAGGCCGGTGCGACCAGGAAGCCGAGGCGCAGGGCGGGCAGCAGCGTCTTCGAGAACGACCCGACGTAGACCACCCGGCCGCCGGCGTCCCGCGCCTGCAACGGCTCCAGCGGGCGGTCGGCGTAGCGGTACTCGCTGTCGTAGTCGTCCTCGACCAGGACCGCGCCGCGGCGGTCCGCCCACTCCAGCAGGGCGGTCCGCCGGGCGGGGGAGAGCACGGCCCCGAGCGGGAACTGGTGCGACGGCGTGACGTGCACGAGCCGCGCGGCGGCGGGCAGCGCGTCGACGACCAGCCCCTCCGCGTCCACCGGCACCCCGCGCACCCGCGCCCCCAGCGACTCCCACAGCCGCCGCACCGGCGGATAGCCCGGCTCCTCCACCGCGACCACCGTCCCCGGCTCGATCAGCACCCGCCCGACCAGGTCGAACGCCTGCTGCGCACCGGTCGTGACGACGACGTCGTCCGCCCCCGCCCGTAGTCCGCGGGCCAGCCCGAGGTGCCGGGCGATCGCCGCGCGCAGGCTCGGATGGCCCGCGGGCTCGCGGTACCCGGCGGTCAGCCGCGAGGACCGCAGCTCCGCGGAGACCAGCCGCCGCCAGGTGGCCAGCGGGAACAGGGTCGGATCGGGGACGCCGACGGTGAAGTCGTGCCGGACGGGCGCGGGTTCCGTCGTGAAGGGCGGGAGGCCCCGGAAGGCGGCGCGGGGGCGCACCGCGCCGCCCGGCGCCCGTCGGGTGCGGGAGGGCCGGACCCCCGCGGCGACGAACGTCCCGGCTCCGACGCGGCCCTCGAGGAAGCCCTCGGCGGTCAGCCGCTCGTAGGCCGCGCTGACGGTGCCGCGGGAGACCTGGACCAGCCCGGCCAGCTCGCGGGTGGGGGGCAGCCGGTCGCCCGGGCGCAGCCTGCCGTCGAGCACGGCGGCGCGGATCTGCTGGTAGAGGGCCGTGGTGCGGTCCCCGCGCGGCCCCACGTCGAGCTGCCAGTCCACCGGTCGAGGGTAGCGGATTGGTCCATTCAGATCGACGGATCTTGGACCTTCGATCGGTCCGCTCGTGCTCGTAGCGTCTCCGGCATGACCTTCCACGGACCGTCCAGGGTGCTGGCCTCGGCGCAGCTCGTGAACTCCCTCGGCGACGGCGCGTTCTACGTGTGCTCGGCGTTGTTCTTCAGCCGGGTCGTCGGCCTGTCCGTCCTGCAGATCGGGATCGGGCTGACGGTCGGGTGGGCGACCGGCCTGCTCGCGGGCGTGCCCGTCGGGCGGCTGGCGGACCGGCTCGGCCCGCGTCCGGTCGCGGTGGCGACCGGCGTCGCGACGGCTGCGGCGATCACGGCGTTCCTGCTGGTCAGCGCGCCTCTCGCGTTCACCCTGGTGTGCTGCTTGTACGCGGCCGCGCAGACCGGGTCGGGCGCGGCGCGGCAGGCCCTGCTGGCCTCGGTGATCCCGCAGGCCGAGCGGACCGCGGTGCGGGCGCGGATGCAGGTGCTCGGCAACGCGGGCATCGGGGTCGGCGCGGCGCTCGGCGGGATCGCGCTGCTGGTCGACACGCCCGCGGCCTACGTCGCCGCGTTCGTGCTCGACGCCCTCGGCTTCCTCGCCGCGGCCCTCGTCCTGCGGACGCTCCCGAGCCCCCAGCGCGTGCGAGTCGCCGTGCCGGTCTCTGGGCCGGTCTCTGGGCCACCGCGCTCGGACGTCCTGCGGGACGGGCCGTACGCGCTGGTCACGCTGCTGCAGAGCGTGATGCTGCTCTACATGCCGATGCTCAGCGTGGTCGCGCCGCTGTGGATCGCGACCCGGACCGAGGCGCCCGGCTGGACCGTCGCGGGGCTGTTCGTGGTGAACACCGCGGGCGTCGTGCTGCTGCAGGTGCGGGCCGGACGCGGCGTGCGGGACGTCGCGAGCGCGGGTCGGGCGGTTCGCCGAGCGGGCGTCCTGCTGCTCGCCGCCTGCGGGGCGTTCGCGGCCTCGGCGCTCGGCGCCTCGCCGTGGGTCGCAGGTGTGGTCCTGCTGGGTGCGGCGGTGCTCCAGGTCGTTGGCGAGGTGCTGCTGTCCGCGGGCGGGTGGCAGCTGTCCTTCGACCTCGCCCCCGACGGCCGCCAGGGCCAGTACCAGGGCTTCTTCGCGATGGGCAGCTCGGTCGCCCGGGCTGCGGGGCCGCTGCTGCTGACCGGGGTGGTCCTCGGCGGCGGCCTCGCGGGCTGGCTCACGCTGGGGCTGGTGTTCCTCGCCGCGGGCCTGGCGACGGGACCGGTGGCGCGGTGGGCGGAGCGTCGTGCCGCGATGCCGACGACCTCGGGCACCGACGGCACCGAGATCCGGGCCGCGGTGCTGCGGGAGAGGGCCTCACAGCTGCTGGACGAACCGGCGTAGGTCCTTGCGCAGGCCGCGCTGCAGCACGATCCGGGCGAGCGGGGCGTAGTACCGCTCGGCCCCGCTGGGGCGGACGCGGGTGCGCAGGACGATCCGGCACCGGTCGGGGCCGAGGGGGTGCACCTCGCGGGCGCCCTCGGCGTCGACCCCCGAGGTGGTGCGCCAGGTGAACCGCAGGCCGGGGCCCGCGGTGACGACCTCGCCGTCGTTGTGCAGGGTGCGGCCCGCGAAGCGCATGACCTCCGCGGTGGTCTGGCCCGGCTCCGCCGGGCCGAGCGGGGTCGGGACCATGCTCGTGACCTGGTGGCGCCAGTCGGCGTCCCGGGAGTAGTCGGCGAGCACGGACCACGCCCGCTCGGCGGGGACGGGGGCCTCGGACTCGGCCGAGAAGGCGATCGTCGTCATGCGTCGAAAAGTACGACATCGAAATGTTCGGCGTCAATGCTAGGGTTCCGGCCGTGGAGGACGCGATCGACGGCATCGTCGGGCAGTGGCGCCGCGAACGGCCGGACCTCGGCGAGGAGGAGCTCGCCGCGATGGCCCTGTTCGGCAGGCTCGGCAGGCTGGCCCAGGTCGCGGAACCGCTGGTGGGGCGCACGTTCGCCCGGCACGGGTTCGGCACCGGCGAGTTCGACGTGCTGGCCGCCCTGCGGCGCAGCGGGGAGCCGTACACGCTCACACCGACGACGTTGGCACGCACGTTGATGCTGTCCCCGGCCGCGATGACGAACCGGCTGGACAAGCTGGAGGCCGCGGGCCGGGTCGAGCGGCGGCTGGACCCGGACAACCGGCGCAGCATGCTGGTCTCGCTCACCGCGGCGGGCCGCGAGGCCGTCGACACGGTGGTGGCCGAACACGTCGCCAACGAGCGGGACCTGCTGTCCGTGCTCCCGGCGGCGGACCGCACCCGGCTGGACACGCTGCTCAGGCGGTTGCTGGCCGGATGGACGGAGACTGTCGGTGGGGACCACTAACCTGCCCTCGTGAGCACTCCGACCAGCAGCGTTCCCGACCCTGCTGCATTCGACGCCGCCCGGGAGCGGCACGCCGCGTTGTCCACCGAGGTCGCGGACCACCAGTTCCGCTACTACGTCCTCGATGCGCCGGTCGTGTCGGACGGCCAGTTCGACGCGCTGTGGCGCGAGCTGATCGCGCTGGAGGAGGAGTACCCGGAGCTCCGCACCCCGGACTCTCCCACCCAGAAGGTCGGCGGGCAGTTCTCCACGGACTTCACCGCGCACGACCACCTCGAGCGGATGCTGTCGCTGGACAACGCGTTCTCCGAGGAGGACCTGCGCGCCTGGGCGGACCGCACGGTGCGCGAGGTCGGGTCGGACCTGCACTACCTGTGCGAGCTGAAGATCGACGGGCTCGCCGTGAACCTGCTCTACGAGAACGGCGCGCTCACCCGCGCGCTGACCCGGGGGGACGGGCGCACGGGCGAGGACATCACCCTCAACATGCGCACACTGGAGGAGGTGCCGGAGCAGCTCACCGGTACCGACGAGTTCCCGGTGCCGGAGCTGGTGGAGGTCCGCGGGGAGGTCTACTTCCGGCTCGAGGACTTCGAGCGGCTCAACGCGTCGCTGGTCGAGGCGGGCAAGGCGCCGTTCGCGAACCCGCGCAACACCGCGGCGGGGTCGCTGCGGCAGAAGGACCCGCGGGTCACCGCGTCCCGCAACCTGCGGCTCATCTGCCACGGGCTGGGCAGGCGGCGCGGGTTCACCCCGATCACGCAGTCGCACTCCTACGGGGCGCTGCGGGCGTGGGGGCTGCCGGTCTCGCCCCGCACCGAGGTCTTCACGACGGTGGACGAGGTGGTGGCCCACGTCGCGTACTGGGGCGAGCACCGGCACGACATCGAGCACGAGATCGACGGCGTCGTCGTGAAGGTGGACGAGGTGGCCCTGCAGCGCCGCCTCGGCTCCACGTCGCGGGCCCCACGCTGGGCCATCGCCTACAAGTACCCGCCCGAGGAGGCCACCACCACGCTGAAGGACATCCAGGTCAACGTGGGGCGGACCGGTCGGGTCACCCCGTTCGCGGTGATGGAGCCGGTGCTGGTCGCGGGCTCCACGGTGTCCATGGCGACCCTGCACAACGCGGACGAGGTGCGGCGCAAGGGCGTGCTCATCGGGGACCGGGTGGTCATCCGCAAGGCGGGGGACGTGATCCCCGAGGTGCTCGGCCCGGTGGTGGAGGTGCGGACGGGCGCCGAGCGCGAGTTCGTCATGCCCACCCACTGCCCGGAGTGCGGCACGGAGCTGGTCCGGCAGAAGGCGGGGGACGTCGACCGGCGCTGCCCGAACTCCCGGTCCTGTCCCGCGCAGCTGCGGGAGCGGCTGTTCCACGTCGCGGGCCGCGGCGCGTTCGACATCGAGGGCCTGGGGTACGAGGCCGCGGTCGCGCTGCTGACCAGCGGCGTCGTGCAGGACGAGGGGGACGTCTTCGCGCTGACGGAGCAGGACCTGCTCCGCACGGACCTCTTCCGCACCAAGGCGGGCGTGCTGTCGGCCAACGGGCGCAAGCTGCTGCAGAACCTCGAGGTGGCCAAGGACCGTCCGCTGTGGCGGGTGCTGGTGGGGCTGTCGATCCGGCACGTCGGACCCACCGCGGCGCAGGCGCTGGCCCGGGAGTTCTCCTCCATGGAGGCCATCGAGCAGGCCGCGGAGACCGCGCGGGTGGAGACCGAGAAGGCCGGGGTCGAGATCACCGGGGACGGCTCGGTGGAGGAGGACCCCGCCCCCACCCGCGAGTCGCACACCCCGGCTCGCGAGTCGCACACCCCTGCCCGCGAGTCGCACACCCCTGCCCGCGAGTCCGACACCACGGCGGGCGTGTCCGACTCCGCTGACTCGGAGGCGGACGTGCCGGATCCCGAGGTGCTGGCCGCCGAGGTCGAGAAGGCGGCGAAGGCCGCCTCGCGGGCGCAGGTCAAGGCGCTCGCGGCCGCCATCGCCCCCATCGCCGGGGTCGAGGGTGTCGGCCCCACGATCGCCATGGCCGTCCGGGACTGGTTCACCGTGGACTGGCACCGCGAGGTCGTGGCGAAGTGGCGGGCCGCCGGCGTGCGCATGGTGGACGAGGTGGACGAGTCCGTCCCCCGCACGCTCGAGGGCATGTCGATCGTGATCACCGGCTCGATGGAGGAGTTCTCCCGGGACGAGGCCAAGGAGGCGATCATGGCCCGCGGCGGCCGCGCCGCGGGCTCGGTGTCGAAGAAGACCGCGTTCCTCGTCGCGGGGGACGCGCCGGGGTCGAAGTTCGACAAGGCCCGGGAGCTCGGCGTGCCGGTGCTGGACGAGACGGGCTTCCGGATCCTGTTGGAGCAGGGGCCGGAGGAGGCCACTCGACACGCCGCGACCGTTGCGGGTTCGTGATGGTCGTCAACAGTTGGAGGGATCTCTCCGCGCCGCGGCACCGGGACGCGGTGCGGCCCGACTAGGCTCGCATCCCGGGTCCCGCGGAGAGGTCGCGGCCGCTCCCCGCACGGTGGGGACGCGTCGTCGCACCCGGTGCGTGATCCGTCCGAACCGGACCGCGGCCCGGAGACGGACATCTCGGCGAAGGAGGCACGGTGCTGCAGGCGGTTCTGAACGGTTCGCGTCCCGAGGACGCGCACCCCGCGCTGCCCGTGCTCGCCCGCCACCTGGCGCGGGACGCCCGTGCGGTCGCCCGCCTCGGCGTCCAGTCCGTGCACGTCCACCCCCGGGATCCGCTGGGCCACGAGACCATCGAGCCCGTGCACGTCGGGGACGCGGTGGCGCTCATCCGGCAGGAGGCGCCCGGCGTCGAGATCGGCGTGACCACGGGGCGGTGGATCCAGCCGGACCCGCGCAAGCGCATCGAGGCCGTCCACGGCTGGGGCAGGCTCGGTCAGGGCAGGCCGGACGTGTGCTCGGTGAACGTCCACGAGAAGGGCTGGGTCGACGTCTGCAAGGCGGCCGCGCAGAACAACATCGGCGTCGAGCTGGGGGTCTGGACCAGCGGGGACGCCGTCACGCTGCGGCAGAGCGGCGTCCCGCCGAGGACGGTCCGGGTGCTCGCGGAGTCCACCGTCGTCTCGGACCCCGAGACCGCCGTCGCCGAGGCGATCCGGATCGTCCGGGCGTTGGGCCAGCTGCCCGTCCCGGTCCTGCTGCACGGCGAGGAGGACGGCGCCTGGCCCGTCCTGGAGTACGCGCTGCGGATGGGCGTGGACACCCGGATCGGCTTCGAGGACGTCCTCGTCCGCCCGGACGGCTGGCTGGCGACCGGTAACGACGATCTCGTCCGGTCCGCCCTCGCCATCCGGGTCTGACCGCTCGAGACTGAGCGATCCCACGAACTCCGGTGGGGTCGCACGAGTTCCCGATCGCGAAGTGACCTGCAGTTTGTGGGTGACGCAACAGATTCACTCCTGACGCCGTGGGTCACGCGGTGGTCTCGGAGAGGTCACGGTCCTTAGCGTTGACCCCATGAGCGTGGCAACCGGATTCGGGACCGTCGGCAGGCACGTCCGGTCCCTGGCTCGGGCGTTCACCACCCCGTTGCTGCCCGACGACATCCTCGGCACCCTGAACCCCCTCTGGTCGCGGCGTGCGCCGCGGGCCAAGGTGGTGCGGGTCCGCCGCGAGACCGCCGACACGACGACCCTGTTCCTGCGCCCCGGCGCGCCGTACGCGGTGCACACCCCGGGCCAGTACGCGGGGATCGGTGTCCGGATCGACGGCGTCTGGCACTGGCGGACCTATTCGCTCACCTCTCGTCCCGGGGATGCGTTGCTGCAGGTCACGGTCACGGCCGTGCCCGGCGGCGAGGTCTCCGGGCGGCTCGCCCACCACACGCCGGTCGGCGCGGTCGTCGGGATCGCGCCCCCCGAGGGCGAGTTCATCCTGCCGGTGCCGCCGTCCAAGCTGCTGTTCGTGACCGCGGGCAGCGGGATCACCCCCGTCATGGGGATGCTCCGCAGCGTGGATCCGGCGGACCTGAACGGCGCGGTGCTGGTGCACGTCGACCGCACCCCCGCGGACGTCGTCTTCGGCGCCGAGCTGCGGGACATCGCACGCCGCACCGGGCTGACCCTGATCGAGCACCACACCGCGCTCCACGGTCGCCCGACCCCCGAACTGCTCGACGAGCTGGTCCCCGACCGCCCCGCGCGCGAGATCCTCGCCTGCGGCCCGGCAGGCCTGCTCGACGCGCTGACCGACGCCTGGCCGGACGTCCGGGTCGAGCGCTTCGCCCCGAAGCGCGCGGCCCACGTCGACGGCACCGGTGGCCGGGTCACCCTCTCCGTCAGTGGCATCGTCGCCGAGGCGGGTGCGGACACCCCGGTGCTCGTGGCCGCCGAGGCGGCCGGGGCGTTGATGCCCAGCGGCTGCCGGATGGGGATCTGCCACACCTGCGTCGGCAAACTCACCGCGGGCGCCGTGCGCGACCTGCAGACCGGCGAGCGTCACGACGCCGCCGATCAGCCCGGTCGCCCCGTCCGTACCTGCGTCTCCGCCCCGACCGGCGACGTCACCCTCGAGCTGTAGGAGATTCCATGAGCGTGACTGCGATCGAGCGGCCGAGTGCGGCCGCCCACCTGAGCGACGAGCAGGTCGAGGCCCTGGGCGCCGAGCTGGACGCCATCCGCGAGGAGGTCGTCGCCTCCCGCGGCGAGCGGGACGCCCGCTACATCCACGCGGTCATCCGCGCCCAGCGCAGCCTGGAGTTCGGTGGCCGCGGGATCCTGCTGTTCGCGAAGTTCCCGCCCGCGTGGATCGCGGGCACCGCGGCGCTGTCGATCGCCAAGATCCTCGAGAACATGGAGCTCGGGCACAACATCCTGCACGGCCAGTGGGACTGGATGCGGGACCCGAAGATCCACTCGACGACCTGGGACTGGGACCACGCCGACCCGGCGGAGTTCTGGAAGCGCTCGCACAACTACGAGCACCACACCTTCACCAACGTCCGGGGCAAGGACCGCGATCTGGGCTACACGATCATGCGGATCACCCCGGAGCAGGAGTGGAAGCCCGCCGACCTGATCCAGCCGTTCACCAACGTCGGCCTGTCGCTGATCTTCGAGTACGGCATCGCCATGTACGACATGGAGACGGACAAGATCCGCAGCGGTGAGAAGCCGTGGTCCGAGGCCAAGCCGGAGGTCCTGCGGACGCTGAAGAAGATCGGCAAGCAGGCGGCCAAGGACTACGTCCTGTTCCCGCTGCTCTCGGGCCCGAACTTCGTCGCGAACCTCACCGCGAACCTCACCGCGAACATCGTGCGCAACGTCTGGTCGCACGCCGTGATCTTCTGTGGTCACTTCCCGGACGGCACCGAGACGTTCGAGGAGGAGCGGCTCGAGGGGGAGACCCGCGGCCAGTGGTACATCCGCCAGATGCTGGGGTCGGCGAACCTGACCGGCAGCAAGGCGATGCACCTCATGACCGGCAACCTCAGCCACCAGATCGAGCACCACCTCTTCCCGGACCTGCCCAGCAACCGGTACGCGGAGATCGCGCCGAAGGTGCAGGACATCTGCCGCCGCTACGGACTGCCCTACAACGCAGGCCCGCTGCCCAAGCAGTACGCGAAGGTGTGGAAGAAGATCATCCGGCTCGCCTTCCCGGGTGGCCACGAGCGCTACGGCTCGCCGACCCCGGTCGCGAAGCGCGTCAGCAAGCTTTCCCGCCGAGGAGCCCCGGCCCGTCTGGCCGCCTGACCCCTCGAGGAGACCTGGACCGACACCCCCGCTCACCCCCGGTGAGCGGGGGTGGCGTCGTTCAGGGCTCGGGGGTGCGCAGCGCGATCGTCAGCTCCAGGCGTCTCGTCGGGTCGTCGAGGGCCTCGCCGTAGATGTCGCGCAGGCTTGCCAGCCGGTAGCGCACCGTCTGGGGATGGACGTGCAGGGTGGCGGCGGCCGTGGTGACGTCGCCGTGGGCGTCCAGCCACGCCCGAAGGGTCTCCACAGCCCGCTCCGCCGCGCCCGCCGCCATGTCCGCCAACGGGCCGTAGACCCGTTCCCGCAGGTCGGCGGCCAGATCCGGCGCCCCGACGAGCAGCAGCTCGACGAGATGGGTGTCGGCCAGGAGCAGCGGGTCCGGGTCCCTGCTGAGCAGCCCGGCCGCGTGCGCGGTCCAGGCGGCCTGGGCGCGTGCGGCCGAGCGGTGGGTCTCCCCGACCGGCACGGCGGGGCCCAGCACCGCCCGTCCGCGGATCGCCCCGCGCACCCCCTCGGCGAACCCCTCGCGCACCGCCGGGACCACGGCGACCCCCGCGGGCTCGAGGTCCGCGGCGACCGAGCCGGGGATGCGGGCGGCGACCCCCACGGCGTCGTCGACGACCAGCGCGGCGACGCGGGCAGGCGGGGTCCAGCCCGCCGCCGCCATCAGCCGCTCGATCTCGGCCTGCGCGACGGGGGGCTGTCGGACCAGGGCCTCGACGAGCGTGTGGCGGCGCGCCTGCACCGACCCGGCGCGCATCGACTCCTCCTCGGCCCACCCCTCGACCGAGGCCGCCGACAGCTGCTCCACGTACGAGAACAGGGACTCGGCCAGCGCGAAGATCGCCGCGGGCGGCAGCGCCTTGGCGGCCGGGCTCTCGCCGATCGCCTGCCAGGCGGTGCGCGTGCCCACCTGGTACGCGGCCTGGAGGGCGGCCAGCGTGCGGCCGTGCCGATGCTCGACGCGGCCCAGCTCGACGTAGATCCGGGTGTCCGGCAGGTCCGTGTCCGAGCCGAGCAGCCCGACGAACTGGCCGAGCGCGTACCCCACGCCCTGCGTGATCCGGGTGCCGAAGTTGCCCTGCAGCGGGAGCTGGTAGTCCGCCACCTCGGCGCGGACCGCGGTGATGATCGCGTCCGTGGCCTCGACGACGTAGGGCCGCAGCGCGACACCGACCGCGGCCGGGACGCGCGACCAGGGCCTATCCATCGGACCTATCCACCGGGCCGGTCCACCGTCAGGTCCCCAGGACCGCGGCCACGATGCCTGCCAGATGGGCGAGCCGCGCCAGCTCCGACGGCCGGAACGCCGGTCCGCCCGGACGGCCCACCACGAGCGCCTTGGCCGGGGTCCCGCTGCCGAACGGCGCCGCGGCCAGCTCGGTGTCCAGCGCGCTCCACGGCTCGGGCACCCAGTGCACCTCGGGATCCACGACCATCGCCCGGTCCAGCGGCAGCCACGGCAGGTCGCCCGCGCGGGTCTCGGGGGCGGCCGAGGAGTCGGCGAGCCGGTAGGAGCGGCCCTCCTCGCGCACGGCGACGATCGCCCAGCCCGCCCGGAACAGCCGGGGGACCTCCTCGGCGAGCCGGGCCAGGCCCGCCGCCGGATCGGAGGCGATGGCGTCGACGAGCTCCAGCTCGCGGTGGGTGTCGAGGCGTCCGGAGTAGGGCCGCACGGACTCCACCTGCACGCCGGGGACGGACTCGGCGGCGGTGATCAGCACGTCCGGCGGGCGCCCCGAGGGCAGCTCGATCGCGAGGTCGTCGACGGCCTGTCCGTCCACCCGCTCGACCACGTCCACCCCGAGGATGTCCGCGCCCGCGCCACCGAGTGCGGACGCCACGGCCCCCAGGATGCCGGGCTTGTCCGGAAGGACCACCCGGAGCAGGTACGACACGCCTTCTTCTCCCCCTCGCCACTGCTCGCCCACACGGCGCGACGCCGACCCGGAGCGGGGGTGTCGCCGATGTCGATCCTGCCAAACGCGCTCCGGCACCGGGCGGTTGCGGGGGGTTGACAACGGCGGGGCCGACCTGCAGACGGGGCTCGTCGGACCCGTCTGCGGGCGCGAATAGACTCGACCCGGTCGGGGTCACGAACCCCCCGCCATCACCACGATCACACCGACAGGGGACCCATGCCCTCCGAATCCGGGGCGATCTCCCGGGACGAGGTCGCGCACCTCGCCCGGCTCGCCCGGCTCGCCGTGACCGACACCGAGCTGGACACGTTCGCCGGCCAGCTCGACGTCATCCTCGGCTCCGTCGCCCGCGTGGGCGAGGTCGCCGCGGACGACATCCCCCCGACCTCGCACGCCGTCCCGCTGGAGAACGTCTTCCGGCCGGACGAGCTGCGCCCCGGGCTGAGCCAGGAGCAGGCGCTCTCCGGCGCGCCCGCCGCGGAAGAGGGTCGGTTCCGGGTGCCGCGGATCCTGGGGGAGGAGGCGTGAGCGAGCGTGCGAGCGAACCGACGACACAGCGCGAGCTGATCAGGCTGACCGCCGCCGAGCTGGCGGGAAGGATCCAGAGCGGTGAGGTGTCGGCCGTCGAGGCCGCGCAGGCCCACCTGGACCGCATCGCCGAGGTCGACGGCGCGGTGCACGCGTTCCTCCACGTCGGCACCGAGGCCGCGCTGGCCTCCGCCGCCCTGGTGGACGAGCAGGTCAAGGCGGGCAGTGCCCCGTCGTCGCCGCTGGCCGGGGTGCCGCTGGCGCTCAAGGACGTCTTCACCACCATCGACATGCCCACGACCTGCGGCTCGAAGATCCTGGAGGGCTGGCGCCCGCCGTACGACGCCACGGTGACGGCACGCCTGAGGGCGGCGGGGATCACGATCCTGGGCAAGACCAACATGGACGAGTTCGCCATGGGCTCCTCCACCGAGCACTCGGCGTACGGGCCCACCCACAACCCGTGGGACCTGTCCCGGATCCCCGGCGGCTCCGGCGGCGGCTCGGCGGCCGCGCTGGCCGCGTTCGAGGCGCCGCTGGCGATCGGCACGGACACCGGCGGCTCGATCCGCCAGCCCGCCGCCGTCACCGGCACCGTGGGCGTCAAGCCGACGTACGGCGGGGTGTCCCGGTACGGGCTCGTCGCCTGCGCGTCCTCGCTGGACCAGGGCGGACCCTGCGCCCGCACGGTGCTCGACGCCGCGCTGCTGCACGAGGTCATCGGCGGGTACGACCCGCTGGACTCCACCTCGATCGACGCGCCCGTCCCGTCCGTGGTCGAGGCCGCGAAGCTCGGTGCCCAGGGCGACCTGTCCGGGCTGCGCGTCGGCGTGGTCCGCGAGCTGGGCGGCGAGGGCTACCAGCCCGGTGTGCGGGCGTCGTTCGACGCGGCGCTGCAGCGGCTGGAGAAGCTCGGCGCCGAGATCGTCGAGGTCTCCTGCCCGCACTTCGAGTACGGCATGGCCGCGTACTACCTGATCCTGCCGTCGGAGGTCTCCTCCAACCTCGCCCGGTTCGACGCCATGCGCTACGGCCTGCGGGTGAGTGAGGGCGCGTCGGCCGAGGAGGTCATGGCGGCGACCCGCGAGGCCGGGTTCGGACCCGAGGTCAAGCGGCGGATCATCCTGGGGACCTACGCCCTGTCGTCGGGCTACTACGACGCCTACTACGGCCAGGCCCAGAAGGTCCGCACGCTGATCAGCCGGGACTTCGCCGCCGCGTTCGCCAAGGCGGACGTGCTGGTCTCGCCGACGGCGCCCACCACGGCGTTCCCGATCGGCGACAAGGTGGACGACCCGCTGGCCATGTACCTCAACGACCTCGCGACCATCCCGACCAACCTGGCGGGCGTCGCAGGCATGTCCGTGCCGAGCGGGCTCGCCGAGGAGGACGGGCTGCCCGTCGGGCTGCAGATCATGGCGCCCGCGCTGGGCGAGGCCGTGATGTACCGCGTCGGTGCCGCGTTCGAGGCCTCCCGCCTCGCGGACGAGGGCGCCCTGATCGCTCCGGAGGTCGCGAAGTGACCACGTTGGTCGACTACCCGGACGTCGTGGCCCGGTACGAGCCCACGCTCGGGCTCGAGGTCCACGTCGAGCTGTCCACGAACACCAAGATGTTCTGCGGCTGCCCCACCGAGTTCGGCGCCGAGCCGAACACCCAGGTCTGCCCCACCTGCCTCGGCCTGCCGGGCTCGCTGCCGGTGGTCAACCGCACGGCGGTGGAGTCCGCGATCCGGATCGGGCTGGCGCTGAACTGCTCGATCGCCCCCTGGGGCCGGTTCGCCCGGAAGAACTACTTCTACCCGGACATGCCGAAGAACTTCCAGACCAGCCAGTACGACGAGCCGATCTGCGTCGACGGGTACATGGACGTCGTGCTGGACGACGGCGCCGTCGTGCGGGTCGAGATCGAGCGCGCGCACATGGAGGAGGACACCGGCAAGTCGCTGCACGTCGGCGGCGCCACCGGCCGGATCCACGGCGCGGACTACTCGCTGCTGGACTACAACCGGGCGGGCGTGCCGCTGATCGAGATCGTCACGAGGATGATCCCGGACACCGGCGGGCGGGCGCCCGAGGTGGCGCGCGCGTACGTCACGCAGCTCCGCGACCTGATCAAGTCGCTGGGCGTCTCGGACGTCCGGATGGACCAGGGTTCCATGCGCTGCGACGTGAACCTGTCGCTCTCGCCCGTGGGATCCGGCGTGCTGGGCACCCGCTCCGAGACGAAGAACGTCAACTCGCTGCGGTCGGTCGAGCGGGCGGTCCGGTACGAGATGTCCCGCCAGGCCGGCGTGCTCGACGGCGGCGGCTCCGTCGTCCAGGAGACCCGGCACTTCGAGGAGCAGTCCGGCACCACCCGGGCGGGCCGGATCAAGGAGACCTCGGAGGACTACCGGTACTTCCCCGAGCCGGACCTGGTCCCGATCGCGCCGTCGGCGGAGTGGGTCGAGGAGCTGCGGGCGACCCTGCCCGAGAAGCCGTGGGAGCGCCGCGCGCGCATCCAGGAGTCGTGGGGGATCTCGGACGAGGAGCTCCGCGACCTGGTCAACGCCGGGGCGCTGGACCTGATCGAGGCCACCGTGGCGGCGGGTGCTCCCGCGGGCGAGGCCCGCTCGTGGTGGGTCGCGTACCTGGCCCAGCAGGCGAACACCCAGGGCGTCGAGCTGGACCGGCTGGCGATCACCCCCGCCCAGGTGGCGCGGGTGATCGAGCTGGTCGCGGCGGGGGAGCTGAACAACAAGCTGGCCCGCCAGGTCGTCGACGGCGTACTGGCGGGCGAGGGCGAGCCGGACGAGGTCGTCGAGAAGCGCGGCCTGGCGGTCGTGAGCGACGACGGCCCCCTGATCGCGGCGGTCGACGAGGCCCTCGCCGCCCAGCCGGACGTCGCCGAGAAGATCCGCAGCGGCAAGGTCCAGGCCGCGGGCGCGATCGTCGGCGCGGTCATGAAGGCCACCCGCGGCCAGGCGGACGCCAAGCGGGTGCGTGAGCTGATCGTCGAACGCTGCAGCTGAGGTCCTGGGGGGCGGCGACCGGCCGCCCCTCAGGTCTTGTTCTGCACCACCCCGGCCACCGGCACCAGATCCCGCTCCAGCAGCGCGTAGGCCTCCGCGAGGTCCCGGACCCCCGCCGGGCTGTTCCCGACGTTCGGTGCGGCCTTGATGATCGCCTGGAGGACGGCCTCACGGGCCCGGTCGCTCGAACTCTGCTCGGCCATCTTCCGACGCTACCCGCCTCCCGGGTGGCTGCCGGTCGAACTCTGCTGTCCGAGGCACTCGGACGAGCTCTGGTGCCGATCTCACGGGCGGCTACTGCAGGAGCAGCGCCGCCAGCGTGAAGCCGAGCAGGCCGATCACGACGGCTCCGACCACCGCGGCCACGAGCAGGAGCAACGCCCCGACGACGAGCGACCGGACCACTCGCAGGAACACTGCCGCCGACGCCAGAGCGACGATCAGCGGCAGTTCAGGGAATGCGGCGAGAATGTTCGTCATCTGTCCCCACCTCCACTGTGAATACGACGCTTGGAGTCGTTTTCGTGACGGTGGTGGGGTGTCACATTCCGCGCGGGTCCGGCCGTATCTGCAGGCGTGACACAGTGCGCAGGAAAGGCCGCGGGCTCGGTGCTCGCGCTGACGGTGGTCCTGTCCGCCGCGGGGTGCGGGAGTCCCGCGTCGGACCCGGTCCGGGTGGTCGCCGCGACCGCTGTGACGGCCTCGCAGCCGGCCCCGGCGGTCGGGCCCGCGGGTCTCGCCGCGGTGCGCCGGGCGGCCGAGTCCGACCGTGGCGAGTTCACGCTCGTCGTCGCCGGGGCGCCCGCGGACGGGGTGACGTTCCCGATCGTCGCGCTGCGCGGGGATCGGGTGGAGCACGGTCCGCGGCGGGATGTCGAGCTCGCGGCCCACGTCGACCGCGCGATCGCGGCCGTCGGGTCGGCGGCGCCCGCGACCGGCGCCCCGGACCTCCTCGGCGCTCTCGCCGAGGCCGCGCGCGGGACACCCGGCACGCTGCTGGTCGCCGACTCGGGCGTCACGATCGCCGATCCCGTCGATCTCCGGCGGCTCGGGTGGGAGGCCGATCCGGCCGCGGTCGTCGCCGATCTCCGGGCCCGCGACGCTCTGCCCGATCTGACGGGGTGGGACGTGCTGTTCAGCGGCCTGGGGCGAGTAGCAGCAGGTCAGAAGGCTCCGGGTATCCCGCAGCAACACTGGCTCGAGCGGTTCTGGCTTGCCCTCTGCGCGGGGTCGGGGGCGCGGAGCTGTGCTCTCGACCCGCTCACGGGCCCACCCACCACGGTGGCTCCGGCGACCCGCACCGCACCCGTCGTCCCGGTCCCGGAGAACCGGACGGTCGTGTCCTCGGACGGCGTTGTCGAGGTGACGCTGCCCGACTCGCGCCTGGGGTTCGCTCCCGGTTCCGCCGCTCTGGCCGACGGCGCCGACGAGGCTCTCGAGCCGATCGTGGCGCGGTACCGCGAGGGCCGGTACCGGATCGGGGTCGAGGGCTTCGTGGCCTTCTGGGGCGATGAGGGCTACCGCGCCACGCTCTCCTCGGCGCGCGCCGAGGCGGTGTCGCGGCGGCTCGTCGAGCTGGGCGTGTCGCCCTCGGACATCACGTCGGCGGGCCGGGGTGCCGCCGACGGCCCCGAGGCCTCCACGACGGCGGGCGAGTTCGACGAGCAGAAGGTCGTGGCCAACGGTCTCCGCCGGGTGGTCGTGCGACTCGACGCGTCACAAGGGGCGTGATCGAGTGCGTATCAGGGGTGAGGGAATGGAGAAAAGCGTGGTGGAACCGACGCGTCGTCCCGTTGTCGTGCGCACGAGCAGACTGCATCTCGACCGCGGATTCCGGTCGGGATCGAGACGAATCGTGGATGCGCGACGCGGCCGCGATCTCGCCCGGGTGGAAATGGCGACCCGAGGCGGTTCCGCGGGCGCCGAGCAGGTGATCGCCGACTCCGCCCGCGTCCGGGCCCAGCGCGAGCTCGACACCGCCGGACGCCGGGGCGGACGCCTGGCGCTGCGGTGTCGGCGGATCGCCGACCGGGCGGCCGGGCTGCGGGACCGGGCCGTCGCCGTCGTCGACCGGTTCGTGACCGGACCCGCCGGGGTCGAGGACGCCGCGCTGGTGCGGGAGCGGCACGACCGGGGCGCCGCGGAGATCGACCGGGCCTCGAACGCGGGGGAGACCAGGCATCGGCTGCCCTCCCGCGGAGCGCGGGTGGTGGCCCGCTGCGTGCCGTGGGTCGACGCGCTCCTGTTCGCCTACTTCATCAGCGGCGTGGTGAACGTCGACCTCACCGCACCGTGGACGACCGGGATCGCGTCGCTGGTCGCGCTCGCCTTCACGCTGTTCCTGGTGCTGACCGTCGCGGCGTTCACCCCCCGGCTCGGCCACCGGCTCCGCGCCCTCAAGGGGCCGGGTGACGAGCTCGCCTGGGCGGACCTCGACGGCGGGCTGCGGGCGTTGGTCGTCCTCTGGGGCGTCCTCACCGCCGGGATCGGCACCACGATGTACGTCCGCGTCCAGGCGGAGGCCGCCGCCGCCGGGGCCGAGCCGTGGACCGGCGTCGCCGTGGCCGTTCTCCTCGCCCTGGCGTCCGTCACCCTGAACGCGTTCGTCCTGGTCGTGGCCATGGCGGGCAGCGACCTCGCCGACGACACCCGCCGCCGGGGCCGCGTGATCGCCGGCGCCGACCGCCGAGCCGCCCGCCTCCGGACCCGCGCCACCCGCCTCGACCGCCGCCGAGCCCGCCTCGCCGACCGGATCCGCCTCCGCGAGGCCCGGGCGCAGGTCCGGGCGGGGCAGCGGCTACGGGAGGGGGAACGGACGGTCGAGCTGGTGCGGATCGGGACGGGGGCGGCGTCCGGCCCGGTCCCGGTGGCGGGGGAGCTGGACGACCGAGCGGTTCGCCAGCGTCGCGCGCTGCTCTGATCGGGTGATGTGTCCGCGGTGCTGTCCCATCGCGCAGCGCCTGGTGCTTACTCAGAGCGGCGGGGACCGAGAGGGGAAGCGGGTGGGTGGAGCAGGGGGACGCGATGACGACGTCGGAGCGGCTTCGGTCGTCCCCGGCCGGCCGGTGGTATCTCCGGCAGCCGCGCTGCGTCATCACCACCAGAACAAGCGGACGTCCGGACGGGAGTACCTCGAGCGGCTCGCGGGGGAGGAGGAGCGGTGGCTGCGCGCGATGGTGAAGCAGACCGCTCGTGCCTACCAGGTGGATCCGGACGACCTGTTCCAGGATCTGGCCGAGGGGCTCATCGGCACGGACGCCCTGGACATGAGCAGGGACGGGCTGCGCGGCTGGCCCCGAGTCCGGTGCAAGCGAAGGACTCTTCGACAGTTCCACCTCCGTCCCGACCCGAGGGTTCCAGAGGAGGTAGCGAGGGCGGCCAAGGCGGGGAACCGCGCCCGCCGACCGTGCGGGCCGTCCCCGAGGGCAGGGACGTAGCGCGGTTCGAGGCGATGGGCCTGAGCCACGACCAAGGCGCAGATCGTGATCCTCCAGTGCTGTGATCTCGCACGGCGATCGCAGGCTCGAGATCCTCGGGATGAGGACGGGCATAGCGATCGATGCTGTTCGTCCGTCACGAGTCACCGTCGAGCAACTCGATCATCATGAGCTGCGCGCCGCTGCCGGGGCGACCCACGGGCCACTGGTCTGACCGGGTGATGCCGGCGGCGAGGTGTCACAGACGGCGGGTTCCAGACACGTAGACCCTCGGACACCTCCGGAGGCCCCATGCAGAGACCCCCGCACGGCGAACCCGAACCGCAACCGATCGTGTCCGCGCGCGAGGCCCGCGCCCGTGACCGTGCCCGCCGGGGGGCGGGCGCGGCCACGCTCTATCTCCGACAACTCGGACGCACCGAGTTCGAGTGGCTCCGCGGGTTGGCCAGACGGACTGCGGCCAACTACTCGGTCGACGCGGACGACCTGCTGCAGGAGCTGCTGCTCGATCTGTGGACGTGCGAGGGGCTGGACCAGGGGCGGATCGGCTTCCGCAGCTGGCTGGACCGCCGGGCGCGCTGGCGGGCGCTCGACATGCTCCGGAGTGGCCACCTGAAGCAATCGGTACCGGCTGATCCAGTGGACCTCGCCATGATCGGCGAGTGTCCGGCGGCACCCGGTCTCGGGGACGAGGTGCCGGCCGACTGGGATCTCGACCGGCTCCGCGAGCTCGGGCTGACCGGCAACGAGGCCCGGTTGGTGACCCTGATCCTGTGGGGCCTGGACCTGCCGCTCAAGCAGGTCGCGGAGCAGATCGGCCGCACGTACACGGCGACGAGGAAGGACCGCTCGCGAGGTCTGAGGCGGATCCGAGACCTGTTCGACTTGGACCCGGAGGAGGAGGCCGCCTTCGTGGCGGTGCGGGAGTACCGAGGCATCGAGGCGGCCGCCGTGCGGCTGGGCGTCGATGCCGACGAGCTGAGGCGCCGGTTCCGCGACGCCGAAGGGAAGATCGGCCGGATCCTCGGGTCGGGGAGCGATGCGGACGGCCGGGACATGCCCCCTGCAGGGGCGAACCTGAGAGGCGATATCGATGGATGACGAACGGCTCGACTACGGAGACGAGCGGGCCCTCCCCACCCGCCTCGCCCGAACCGTGTGGCGCGACCTTCCGTCGGTGGTGGTGCGGTACCACCGGGGGGACGACGCGTTGACGGTGGAGGTCGTGGACATCGACCCCGGCGTGGAGCTGGAGTCCGAAGACGGGCGGCTGCTCGTCGAGTTCGACCGCGACGACGGGGGCGCCTTCCCCGTCCGCCTCACCGTCACCGGCCTTCGGGCCGACCCGTCCGCGAACGCGCTCCGGCACGCCCGCGAGGTACTGGGGGGAACCGTGTGGGGAGTGGCCGCGGCGCTGGTCGACGGGCCCGGGGAGGGCAGCGAGGAGATCTGGCTGGACCGCGCCCACCTGGAGCAGTGGCTGGCCGGGTGGCGAAGGTTGGCCGAGGGGCTGCGGGGACCCCTGGTGATCGGGGTGGAAGTGCGGCGCGAGATCGTGCGGGCCGTCCTCGTCCCGGAGCGGGAGGTGCTCCGTGACGACGTGACCGTGCTCGCGGAGGCAGAGCAGGAGCTGGAGCTCAACGACCCCGAGTCGGTTGTCGCCGCGATCCTCGCGGTACTCGACGAGATCGTTGCGACGAGCCCGGACCCGCGGGCCGCGCGGTGCGCGGTCGGGGTGCAGATCGGCGGGCCCGTCGTGGACGGGGTCGTGAAGTACTACTACAAGCGGCGGGCCGACGGTAAGCCGACGGAGCCGTGGCGCAACATCCCGTTGGCTGCGCGGCTCGGCGCCGCTACAGGACGTGCGGTGCGCGTGGCGAACGACGCCGAGGCCTTCGCCACCTTCGTGTCGGCGCGGGGCGAGTATCGCCGCTTCGGCAGCTTCGTTGTCGTCACCGTCCGGCACGGCGTGGGTGCGCGACTCGTCGAGTGTGGACAGGTGATGCGGTACCCGATGGAGCTCGGGACCATGCTGCCCTTCCCCGGCATGCCGTTGAGCAAGGAACCCGCCGGACACCGCAGTCGCGACTCGATCGAGGCGATCTCCGGATCCTCGGCCATCGTGGAACGCGTCCGATGGGCTCTCCACGCCGACGTGCACAGCATCGAGGAGGTCACCGAGCTCGTCGCCGTCGACGGTGCCCGGGACGAGGTGATCAAGGCCTTCGCCGAGGCAGGCCAGGGCCTCGCCCGTTCCGTCGCGGCTGCGCAGGCCATGGTCCGACCGGACGCCTGGGTAGTGTTCGGCTCGACGGCGATGACCGACGAGACCACGGTCACCGGAAGGGCCTATATGGACGGGATCCGCGAGTTCGAGTCCCACCTGGACTGGCACGACCTGGCGGGACGGGACGAGGACGGCGAGCCGGGTGCCACCGTGGTCATCATCGGAAGGCAGCTCGGGTGTCGGATGGGGCCCCTCTCGGCTGCGACGGTCGGTGGGTGTGCGCGGTCACCGATTGATCCCGACCGCCCGACGACCCGCCGCGGCTAGTCGCCGTTCGTGCAGGTGAAAGCAGCTATGTTGCCCTTCGTGACTCGACGCCGTCCCGACCGGCTCGGAGGACCCACCACGGAGTCTGTGGCCATCGCCGTGGACGTGGGCGCGACCAAGATCGCCGCCGGTGTGGTCGACGGGCGCGGTGTGGTGCTGCACCGACACCGCCACGTCGCGACTCCCGCCGTGGGCGGCGAGCTGCTGCTCGACGTCCTCGAGGACATCGTCGTGCTGCTGCGCGGAAAGCACCCCGAGGCAGTGGGGATCGGGATCGGGATCGCCGGACTCGTCGACCACGGCACCGGCGCGGTGGGGTTCGCCGGCAACCACACCCATCGCGCGCTGAGTCTCCGCGATGACCTGAGGGCGCGCGTCGGCCTCCCAGTGGTCGTCGACAACGACGCCAACACCGCTGTCTGGGCCGAGGCCGTCGCCACCGGCAGCGAGGACGTCCTGTTCCTCGCCTTGGGCACCGGGCTCGGCAGCGGCCTGGTGAGCGAGGGCCGCCTGTTGCGGGGCGGCAGGGACGGCCGCGGCATCGAGATCGGCCATCTGACGGTCGATCCCCAGGACGGCCGACAGTGCCCCTGCGGGGGAACCGGCTGTCTTGAACTGACCGCCTCCGGCCGGGTGCTGTTCGAGGGCGCCCGGCGGATCGTCGTCGCCGAGCCGGACGGCATGCTGGCCGAGCTCGGGGACAGCCGGCGCGGCCCGCTTACCGTGGTTCAGATCCGGGACGCCGTTCGAAAGGGCGACCCGGCCGTCGCCTCGCTGGTCGACGGGGTGGCGCGCACGCTGGGGCGCGCGATCGTCACTGCGGTCCTGCCGTGGTTCGGCGTCGAGCGCGTCGCGATCGGCGGTGCGCTCGCGGAGCTCGACGACGTCCTGCTCGAGCCGTTACGCCGCGAGTGCGAGACTGGGGTGCGGGGGCACCACTTCCTCCAGGCCCCGAAGATCGAGCGGGCCCATCACCGACACGAGGCCGCGCTCGTCGGCGCGGGACTGATGTTGCTGGCCCAGCCCCATGATCCCGAGCTCCGTCATCCGCGGGTGCTCCCGGAACGGTCCCCAGTGGTCGCGGTCGACCGCACCGAGCCCGCCGTGAGCGCGCCCGCGGGCTCCCAAGGCACGGTGCTGCACGTGTCGCCGCACCCGGACGACGAGAGCATCGGCGCGCCTTGCACCCTCCTTGCCCTTCAGGAAGCGGGGTACACGATCGTCAACCTCGCCTGCAGCCTCGGCCGTCCCGAGCAGGAGGAGCGCCGTCGACGTGAGCTCGAGGCAGCCATGGAGGTCGCCGGCTTCGAGCTCGTGGTCCCCGACCGACGGGCGAAGATCTCCAGCGGGGACGACCACGACCTCGCTCGTCGCACGATCTCGCGGTGGGTCACCGAGCTGATCGGCCACTACGAGCCGACGCTCGTCGTCGGGCCGCACGTCGCCGACGGGCATCACGGTCACGAGACTGTCGCGAAGGCCATCCGTGACGCTGTGGGCTGTCACCACGGCAGCATGGCCTGGTGGATGTGGTCGATCTGGGCGGACCTGCCGACGCCGACATTGATCTCCCCGTCGAGCGAGCGGCATCTCGCGACGAGCCACGCGATGCTCGAGTGCTACGAGGGCGAGATCGAGCGCAACGACTACCTCTCGATGGTCGAGCCGATGCGAGAGGTCAATGCCGTCCGCGGGGTCGAGAAGGTCTTCGGGTTCGGTGCGGCGTCGCCGACCGGTGGCATGGAGCGGGCCGAGCTGTTGACCGAGGTGCGCCACATCGACGGCCGCTGGGAGCGTGGCTCGCCCCGCGTGCTCGACACCCCTGCCGTCGGTGCCGAGTGGGAAGGCTTGGACGACTCGTCGCCGCTCCTCGGAGCGCCCCGGCCGTTCCGCAACCGCGCTCGCACCCGTTTCACGCTCGCCCGCGCAGCGGGAGGGGGGAGCCTGCTCGCTCCGTCGGCAGCCCGAGGGCTCCTCGCGCCGACCGCGACCCGGATCGGGACCGCTCCCGTGCCCACAGGTCTGTCTGCCGCCCCCTGATCAGCCACGGCGATCGCGCAGTTCGAACGTATCGGCAGCCCGTCGGGGCTCAGGGACGGCGGCCGTAGGGGGCGCGGCCGGAGGTCGGCGCCCGAGCTGTCGTCGGCTTACAGCGACCGCACGTCGCACGGCGAACCACGGGCGCGGGCGCACTGCCCGACTGAGACCGGTCTCCACGTACCCACGGGACTCGTAGTTGTCCTTCGCCCACGGCGCGTCCAGGTTTCGGGTTGTCAACCGGACCCGGCAGACCGGCTTGAGATGGGGCAGCCGTTCGTGCATGCATCGGGCACGGGCCGAGGCGTCGTACACGAGATGTCCGCCGAGTCCATGGCCACGATACCCCCGAAGGAGACCGAGGTACTCAATCCGCACCTCCGTCCCACCCTCGCCGAGATCGCAGCCGAGCATCTCGACGAACCCGACCGGCCCGCCGTGACGGCTGGCGACCCACAGCTCGTGCAGCGGGTCTGCGAAGTGGTCCCGCCAGCGTGTGTCGCTCCAGTGGAGCCTGCTCAGCCACCAGAAGTCTCGCCCGATCGACTCGTAGAGGAAGCGGGCGAACTCCGGTGACGGGTCCCGGGCGAGGGCCAGGATGGCCGGGTCGGTGATCGGCGTCGGCGGGTTCAGCGTGGCACGCTCGTCGAGGTCCATTTGCCACGTACGCACGATCACCCGTCACTTCAACCACATCACTCCGTCACTGAGCGATGCCTGTGACCGATACCCCCTGCAAGTGGGGCCGTTCGGCCCGACCCACGCTGCGCTGAACAGCGGACTACGACTTACTCGCGCCCCCGCCGCTCGGCGGCTGGATGCGGATCACGCGGTCGTCGCTGGGGACCGGCTTGCCGCCGGACTTGTTGACGGTGCCCAGCCAGAGCAGGCCGTCGGACCCGAGGGTGGCGGCGTTCAGCCTGCCGTAGACGCCGGCCAGCAGCGTCTCGGGGGCGCCGGTGAAGCTGCCGTCCTCGGCCGGGCGCAGGACCGACAGCGCGGCGCCGCCGGTCAGGGCCACCGCGACGACGCCGGGCTGGGTCATGCAGCCCGCGACGCCGGGGCGGTCCGGCCAGGTCCAGGCCGGGGCGCCGAGGGGGCCGGGGCGGATGCGGAACAGGACGTCCCGGGAGGCCGTGCGGTCGGTGACCCAGGCGGACTGGGAGGTGGAGTCGGTGCAGATGCCGCCGGGAGCGGCGAGCCCGCTGCTGACGATCGGGGAGGCCGGGTCCGGGTTGGTCGAGGCGGGTCTGCCCAGGGTGTCGATGCGCAGGACCTTGCCCGCCAGCGACTCCGGCGGGGCGCCGCCCGCGTTGCCGGTGGCGACCAGCAGGGTGTTGCCGACGTCCACGCCCAGCGCTCCGCTGTTGCCCGACGGTCCCTTCGGGATACCGGTCAGCACCGGCTTGGGGGGTTCGTGGGGGGCGAGCCGCAGCACCCGGTTGTCCTCCGGGGTGGTGGCGTAGGCGTAGACGAGCTGGTCCTCGGCGTAGGTGGGGGAGAGGACCAGACCCGTGAGGCCGCCGCCCCCCGCGGCGTCGACCGGGACGGTGCTGACCAGGACGGGGTCGCGACCGCGTTCGACCCGGAGCACCCGGCCCGTGGTGCGCTCGCCGACCAGCGCCGCGGCCCCGCTCGGCAGCACGGCGACGGCGCCGACGGGCTCCAGGCAGGTGGCCACGACCTGGGGATCGGCGTCGACGCACCCGGTGGACGCCTGCCCACCGCCCTGCGGGGACTGCCCCTCGCCGGACTGGCCCTCCTGCTCGGGCGGGGGGGCGACGGACGGCGGCCCGCCGAGCTCGCCCTGGCCCTCGATCTTGTCCTGCCAGTCCCGCGGGCCGTCGTCGGGGAAGGTAGCGCAGCCCGCGAGCAGCCCGAGCACCGCGATCAGGACGATCAGCAGACTGCGGCGCACGGAGCCAGGCTAGGCACCCGCAGGTGAGTCTCCGGTGAGTACCGTCCGGTGCATGACCGTGGTCCTGGTCCCGCACCCGCGCGGCGTCGACGCCCTCGCCGGACTGTCCGGCCTCCGTCCGGTCCTCTACGACATCGAGGCGCCCCTGCCCGACGCCGCCGACGAGGCCGAGATCCTCGTCCCGCCTTTCCTGGCGGGCGCCCGAGCCGTCGAGCTCGCCGGGCGGCTGCCCAAGCTCAGGCTGGTCCAGCTGCTCACCGCGGGCGCGGAGGCGTGGATCGGACGACTGCCCGCAGGCGTCGCGTTGTCCGACGGCAAGGGCGCGCACGGTGGCGCGACCGCCGAATGGGTCGTCGGGGTGCTGCTGGCGGTCTACCGCGAGCTGCCCGGGTTCGTGCGCGCACAGGACCGTGGGGAGTGGACCCAGCACGCCACGGACGAGCTGGCCGGGAAGCAGGTGCTCATCGTCGGGGCGGGCGACGTCGCGGAGCACGTGGTCCGCAGGCTCACCCCGTTCGACGTCCGCACCACGCTGGTCGGGCGGCGGGCCCGCGACGGCGTCCACGGCGTCGAGGAGCTCCCCGACCTGCTCCCGCGGCACGACGCGTGCGTGGTCGTCATCCCGCTGACGGACGAGACCCGGGGCCTGGTCGACGCCGCCTTCCTCGCCGCGATGCCGGACGGCGCGGTGCTGGTGAACGGGGCGCGCGGCCCCGTCGCGGACACCGACGCCCTGCTCGCCGAGCTGCGGTCGGGCCGGCTGCGGGCCGCTCTGGACGTCACGGACCCGGAGCCCCTGCCCGCCGACCATCCGCTGTGGACCGCGCCGAACGTGCTGGTCACCCCGCACGTCGGGGGCAGCGTGCCCGGCGCGATGGACCGGGCGTTCGCCGTCGTGCGGGAGCAGCTGGCCGCCGTCAGCCGTGGCGAGGAGCCGCCGAACCTCGTGCGCGACGGGTACTGACCAGGCCCACAGGGGCCGCGCCTGAGACCCGATCGTGGCCGAACACGCTGGTGGGATGGGGCGGCAGGAGCGGATCCGCCGATACGCTGGCGCCCATGAGCGACCCCACGCGGCAGTTCGACCTCGGCAGCCTCGGCGGGACCCAGCCGCCCGCGGCGACGACGAAGGAGACGCGGCGGCCCGTCGCCTGGAACACCGGCGCCGATCTGGGCATGCTGCTGCTCCGGCTCGGGATCGGGGGACTCTTCCTGGCCCACGGCGTGCAGAAGGTGTTCGGGCTGTGGGGCGGGCTGGGGCTCGGCGAGACCACCTCGATTATCGCAGGCTACGGCTTCTCGCAGGCCTCGACGCTGGCGTGGGCCCTCGGCTTCGGCGAGCTGATCCTCGGTGCGCTGCTGGTCCTGGGCCTGTTCACCCCGCTCGCCGCGTCCGGGCTGCTCGCGGTCAAGGCCGTGGCGATCACGGTGAAGTGGGGCGGGCCGTTCTTCGCCGCGGAGGCGGTGAACGCGATCGAGCTCGACGTCGCGATGGCGGCCGGGGCCGCCGCGTTGCTGTTCGTCGGGGCGGGCCGGATCGCGCTGGACAGCGGCCGGACCTGGCAGCGCCGCCCGCTGCCGTGGGCCACGTTGTTCCTGGTCGTCGGCGCCGCCGTGGCGCTGGGCGTGCTCTACGGGCTGCGGTGAGCGCGGTCGCGGGGTGACCCGGGGTCCCGAGGTCCCGGCGGCGGGCGGGACGACCTGGCTGGACGCGGTGGGCCGACGGCTGGGCAGTCCCGCGGAGATCGTCCGACGCACCCGGCTGGCCGGCGGGTACGCCACCGCCGGGGTCGAGCGCGTCGAGCTGCGGGTGGGGGAGCGCGAGGTCTCGGTGGTGGTCAAGCCCGCCGACCCGGTGGAGGTCGCGGCGATGCGGGCGATCGGCGTGGTGGAGGGGCTGGAGGTGCCGCGGCTGCTCGCGGTCGACCCGCTCGTGCTGTCCTGGGTGGACGGCGCGCCGGTGGGGGAGGGCGACGCGGTCCCGCCGGAGATCTGGCGGACGCTCGCCCGCGTGCACCGGCACTGGTTCCGCAAGCGTCCGCGCGGGATCCCCGTGGTCGACGCCGGCTGGTGGGCGCGGCTGTGCGAGGCGACGCTGCTGCCGCTGCGGGGTGCCCGCGGCCGCACCGGCGACCCCGTCTTCGAGCGGACCGCGGAGCTGGTCGCGGGCTGGGCCGGAGACCCGCGGGTGCGGGCCGCGCTCGCCCTGTTGCCGAAGACGCTGTGCCACGGCGACCCGAACCGGGCGAACCTGCTCGGGCGGTCGGTGATCGACTGGGGCAACGCCCGGGTGGCGCCCGCGGGCCTGGACCTCGCGGTGCTGCGGGCGCAGGGTCCGGTGGACCTGGCGGCCTACCGGGAGGAGTTCGCGGAGGGCCCGCTCGAGGGCGTCGAACGGGAGTGGGCCTGGGCGCACGTCCACGTGCAGTACCTCGGCTTCGCCGCGGACCACCTCGGGGCCGCTCGGGTGGCGGAGATGACGGCCGAGGTCGAGGGAGCGCTGTCCCGGCTGGAGGCGGCCCTGCGGCAGGTGCGACCCCTGCGGCAGGTGCGACGGTGACGCTTGGGACGCACAAGCGTCACTCAGCGACGCTTGTGCCACACGAGCGCCGGTCGGTCGCGGTTCTCGAACGTCAGCGCCCGACGGTGCGCTGCATCGCCTCCGGGTAGCGCTCGCCCGCCACACCGGCACCGACGGCGTCGAGCGCGGAGATCTCCTCGGCGCTCAGCTCCAGGGTGGCGGCCTCGACGTTCTGCTCGAGGTAGGTCCGCCGCTTGGTGCCCGGGATCGGCACGACGTGCTCACCCTTCGCCTGCACCCACGCCAGCGCGAGCTGCCCCGCCGTCACCCCGCGCTGCTCGGCGAGTGCCTTCACGGTCTCGACGATCGCGAGGTTCGCCTCCAGGTTCTCGGCCTCGAACCGCGGCAGGTTCGCGCGCATGTCGCCCTCGCCGAGCTGGCTCGCCGAGGTGATCGAGCCGGTGAGGAAGCCCCGGCCGAGCGGGGAGAACGGCACGATCCCGATGCCCAGCTCCGCGCAGGTGGGGGCGATCTCGTCCTCGATCTCGCGGGTCCACAGCGACCACTCGCTCTGCAGCGCGGTCACGGGGTGGACCGCGTGGGCGCGGCGGATCGTGGCGGCGCCGGCCTCGGAGATCCCGGCGTACCGGATCTTGCCCGCCTCGACGAGCTCGGCGAGCGCCCCCCAGGTCTCCTCGACCCGGTCGTGGTCGACGCGGTGCTGGTAGTAGAGGTCGATGTGGTCCACGCCGAGGCGGGCCAGCGACTCGTCGCAGCACTGCTTGACGTACGCCGCGTCCCCGCGGGCGGACTGGACCCCGTCCGTCCACACGATCCCGAACTTGGTGGCCAGCACGACCTCGTCCCGCCTGCCCGCGATGGCCCGGCCGACCAGCTCCTCGTTCACGCCGGCGCCGTAGACGTTCGCGGTGTCCAGCAGCGTGACGCCCAGGTCCAGGGCACGGTGGATGGTCGCGATCGACTCGGTGTCGTTCCCGGTGCCGTAGCTCTGGGACATACCCATGCAGCCGAGCCCCTGCGCCGAGACGGTCAGGGAGCCGAGGGTGCGGGTCGGAAGACTCATGGCGCCGAACCTACGCCCGGCGACGCCCCCGCTCGGCCCGAGCGGGGGCGTCCTCGACGGCGGCACGGCTCACGGCACGTGCCGGACGGCGCCGGTGTCCGCGCTCGTGGCCATCGCGGCGTAGGCGCGCAGGGCCTTGCTCACGACCCGCTCGCGGTCGACCGGCTTCCAGGGGCGCTCGCGCGCCTCCATCTTGGCGCGGCGCTCGGCGAGGACGTCGTCGGGCACGTCGATGCGCAGCACGCGCTCCCGGACGTCGATCACGACCCGGTCGCCGTTCTCCACCAGCCCGATGGTGCCGCCCGCCGCGGCCTCGGGGGCGATGTGGCCCACCGAGATCCCGCTGGAGCCGCCGGAGAACCGGCCGTCGGTGACCAGCGCGCATTTCGCGCCCAGGCCCGCGCCCTTGAGGAAGGCGGTGGGGTGCAGCATCTCCTGCATCCCCGGCCCGCCCGCGGGGCCCTCGTACCGGACGACCAGCACGTCGCCCGGCTTGATCTGCTTGGTGAGGATGACCGAGACGGCCTCCTCCTGGCTCTCGACGACCAGCGCCGGGCCCTCGAAGTGCCAGACCTCCTCGGGCACGCCCGCGGTCTTGATCACCGCGCCGTTCTCGGCGAGGTTGCCGCGCAGCACCGCCAGTCCACCCTCGACGGTGTAGGCGTGCTCGAGGTCCCGGATGCACCCGCCCGCGGCGTCGGTGTC
>Ga0070665_100001073_pt1 | contig 34075 bp, 27 predicted proteins | sample KBSS13metaG_FD_65862 | JGI IMG/M metagenome (GOLD analysis project Ga0070665, IMG submission 65862) | Switchgrass rhizosphere microbial communities from Kellogg Biological Station, Michigan, USA - KBS S1-3 metaG | ecosystem: Host-associated > Plants > Roots > Rhizosphere > Soil ... | reverse complement strand
GAAGACGTCTTCAAGGCGTGGGGCTGGCGGGTGCCGTTCCTGATCTCGCTCGTGCTCCTCGTCTTCTCGATCTACATCCGGGCCAAGCTGAACGAGTCGCCGGTCTTCCAGCGGATGAAGTCACAGGGCAAGGGGTCGAAGTCGCCGCTCAAGGACAGCTTCTTCCACTATCCGAACAACAAGTACGTGATGCTCGCCCTGTTCGGCGCCACCGCCGGCCAGGGGGTGGTCTGGTACGCGGGGCAGTTCTACGCCCTCTTTTTCCTCACCATTACTCTCAAGCTCGACTGGCTGAAGGCCTATCTGCTGGTCGGCGCCGCGCTGCTGCTGGCGACGCCGTTCTTCGTCATCTTCGGCGGCCTCTCCGACCGTATCGGCCGCCTCAAGATCATCCTCCTCGGCTGCCTGCTCGCGGCGCTCACCTACTTCCCGCTCTTCCGGGGGCTGACCCATGCCATCAACCCCGGGCTCGAGGAGTTCCAGAGCAGCCATCCGGTGAGCGTCGCGGCCACCGACTGCCACTTCCATATTTTCATCCTTCCAGGCACCAAGTTCTCCGACTGCGACAAGGCGAAGGATTTCCTCACCAAGGCGGGGCTCTCCTTCACCTCACAGCCCGCGGAGCCCGGCCAGACGGTGACGACGCATATCGGCAACACCTCGCTGAACGGGTGGAACGAGGACGATTACAAGGCCGCCCTGAAGGCCGAAGGCTATCCGGCGGCGCCCGACCCCGCGCGGATCAATTACGGGTTGGCTCTGCTGATCCTGTTCATCCTGGTGCTCTACGTCACCATGGTCTACGGCCCGATCGCCGCCTTCCTGGTGGAGCTGTTCCCAACGAGGATCCGCTACACCTCGATGTCCTTCCCCTACCACATCGGCAACGGCTGGTTCGGCGGCATGCTGCCCCTCCTCGCCACCGCCATGGTGGCGAAGGCCGGCAACATCTACTACGGCCTCTGGTACCCGGTGATCGTCGCGGTCATCACCGTGATCATCGGCACGCTCTTCCTGCGTGATACCAAGGACCAGTCGATCGTCGATTGATCGCGAGCACAGCGCCGCGGTACAACCGCCGGGCGGAACGCCCGGCGGTTTTGTTTGGCCGCAACCCAGACAGGCTCCAGGACAGCGGCGGTGTGCGGGGCGTCCTGCCCTCCGAATCCTCACCCTCGGTCCCTCTCCACGAAGTGGAGAGGGAGGGCCCATGGAGGTAAGGAAAGAGGACGCTGGGAGGGAATGGGTTCCTCCCCTTTCAGGGGGAGGTTAGGAGGGGGCTCAACGTCTCGGACTCCGGAACGCCCCCTCCTGGCCTCCCCCGTTCCGGGAGAGGAAAAAGGCTCCAGCATCCTCTTTCCCGCCCCTATGGGCCCTCCCTCTCCACTCCGTGGAGAGGGACCGAGGGTGAGGCCTCGAAGGGCAGGTCGCTCCGATGGGCAAGGGTGTAGAATTCTTCTCACGCACCTCTCCGGAGATCCCATGAATCGCAGAGAGTTCGCCAAGTCCCTCCTCGGCACCATCGCCTCGTACTCGCTGCTGGAGACGCTGTTCTCCCGCGACGCCTTCGCCGGAGCGGTCAAGCCGGTCACGGATCACTGGGTGCGCGACCTCGACGCGATGAGCCGGGACCTCAGGTCCGCCAAAATCGCTCCAGCTCTCTGGCAGGCGAAGGTCAGGGATCTCTATGACCGGATCGAGCCGGCGGAGTTGCTGGCGGCGATCGATTTCGACAAGCTGACCGCCGGGTTCGACTACCCGGACCTGGGCGTCAGCACCCGGCCGGTCCAGTTCCCCCGCCTCGACGGGATTCCGGAGGACCTGGCCTTCTATGGCAAGGTTTTCGGAATGCGGCGGGACCGGGCGATCATCCCCCACGGGCACAAGAACATGGTCTCCTGCCACTACGTGCTCAAGGGGGAGTTTCTCCTCAAACAGTACGACAAGGTGGACGAGACCGACTCGCACATGATCATCGCGCCCACCATCGACGAGGTCGCCCGCGCCGGCAGCCACTCCTCGATCTCGGACGAGAAGAACAACGTCCACTGGCTGCGCGCGACGACCGAGACCGCCTTCACTTTCGACGTGCTCGTCCTCGATCTCAAGGGAAACTCGGCGGACGTCGAGAACATCGACCCCTACGAGGCCGAGAAGATCTCCGGTAACCTGCTACGGGTCAAGAAGCTGAAGGTCGAGGAAGCGCTCCGCAAGTACGGGCACGACACGCATCACGGGGAGATCGCGGGCCGGGGCTGAGCCGCCGCGAGCGTGGCGGCCCGGCGCGAAACCTGAAGAAAGCCTTTCGCCTCGGCCTCCTTTCGGAGACGCTCCAGCTCTGCCCGTCCCGCGGCGGTCTCCCCCTTTCTCAGCAGGATCTCCCCCCGAGCCAGACGGGCTTCGAAAGCCGCCGGCACGAAGCCGATCTGCCCGGCTTCCACGCTCGCCGAGCCGAGGGTGCGGAGAGCGCCGTCGGGATCGCTCGTGGCCGCCACTCGCGCCAGGGCGGGGGCGATCTCCAAGCGGAGTTCGTGATCGCTCTCCGGAGCCAGCGCCTGGGCACGGGCCGCGGCCTCGCGAGCCTCGGCAAGCCGTCCCAGTCGGAGCAGGGCCTCCGCGGCCAGCGCCAGCGCCGCGGATTCGTCCCGAACGAAATGACGGTCGTGGTGCCACGCGGCGGCCTCGCGCGCCAGCTTCAGGGATGAATCGAAAGCACCTTGCTCCAGGTCGAGTTGGGCAAGCTCGAGGGCGATCTCCATCTCTGCCAGCCGGTCGCCGCTCTTCTTGGCGAGGCCCTGCGCCTCTACGAGAAAAGCGCGTGCCTGTGGCATCTCTCCGCCAGCCCTGTCGATTCGCGTGAGACCCCGGAGAGCGGTGGCTTCGAGCGGCCGGGCGCGCATCTGCCGGCCGGCATGAAGCTGCTTCTCGCTCGCCACGCGGGATGCGACAAGGTCCCCTTCGCGGAACGCGAACTGTGCCCTCGTTCCCAACAGGTAACTTGAGACGAGCCGGTCGGAGGCACGCCTCCCTGCGGCTTCGGCTTGAGTGAGCCGGCGACGGGCCAGAAGCTCATTCCCCGTACGTGCCAGGAGGCCCGCCGACGACGCCAGCACTCTCGCCGCCAGTGCCGGCCGCCGCAGCCGGATGAGCCGCTGAAGGGCGTTTTCTTCGAACTGGAGAGCCTCGTCCAGCCCCTCCTCGTGAGACCTGAGCTCCGCCAACCCCTCGAGGGCTTCGATCTCACCCTCGATTCCCCGGGTGGACCGGCTCACAGAAAGGGCCTCGGCCAGCAGCTGCCGTGCCTTCTCGGGCTCTCCTTGCGCGAGATGGACCGACGCGAGGGAGACTCCCGCCTGCGCCTCCAACGCCCGGTAGTCGATCCGGTGGAACCAGGCCAGGGCCTGCCCCAGCAGTGTACGGGCTTCCCGCAGATCTCCACGTTCGCGGTGGAAATCCCCAAGAGCCAAGAACTGATTGGAGATACCCACCGCGGTGCCGAGCTCCAGGGCTGCGGTCAAGGCCCTCTGGTGCGCCTGCTCGGCGCCATCAAGGTCCCCTTGTTGCTGCAGCACGTCGCCAAGATTGGCATCGGCTCTGGCGGCGGTGAACCGGTCTCCAGAGCGAAACGCAACCTCCTCGCTCTGCCGCAGCAGCTCGATCGCCTTATCAGGCCGTCCATCCACAGACGCGCAGTAGGCCCGATCTAGCAGTCCGGTCGCCACGATGAGCCCGGACCCGATGAGCCGCCCTGAGATGACGGCGGTCTCCGCGGCTTTGTCCATCCTGGGCAGATCACCGAGCCGCCACGCCACGGCGGCCTCGGTGATATCGATCCGCGGATCCTGCCCCTCGGGAGAAGGGTGCTCATGCAGCTTGCCGAGGACCGCCAGCGCCTCGTGACCGCGGCCCGCTCGCGACAGGGTATCCGCCAGCTTGAGTCCATATTCCAGCTCGTCGGGAAAAAGCGTCTGGAGCGAGTGGTAGATGTCGCTCGCCCGGCTCCACTGTTTCCCAGTCTCATAAAATCGTGCCTCGATCGCGAGTTGGGCTTCCTGCGGCAGCGAATGGCGGCCCTCGAAAGCGTGCAGAGCCGTCTGACGGGCCTTGGTATCCTGGCCCAGCATCATCCAGGCTTCCGATAGGGCGGACTGAATCACAACCGACGAGGGCTCGAGAGATTCCGCGCGCAGCAGGAGGTCGCGGGCACCGGCGGGGTCGTAAGATCGAAGCCGCGCGAGAGCCTCGGAGTAAAGATGGATCGCATCGGAACCGGCCGGAAGGAGGCCTCGGACCTGTCGCCTCTCCGTTGCGGTGGGCAGCGGCAGGCCGAGGATATCGCGGAGCTTGGAGCCCGTCCGGGCCACGAGATCGAAAAGCTCTGGTTCGGTTCCCGATTCGACTACCGAGGCCACAGTATCGCCCGCCGGCATGGTCAGGATCCGGATATCGAGGCGGATGCGCCGGCGGCCTCGCTCGCCGAGCGGCAGATACGTCCCCGTCACCGCGAGATCGGCCCCTACCAGGGCATGCAGACGCTCCACGTACGCCTGGTCCAGGCTTTCTTTCTCCCCTACTCCGAGGAGGGAGTGCCGGGCCTGGGCGGTGCTCTCACTCGAAACGACGCGGAACTTGCCTCCGGCCGCCAATTCGGCGGTCAGCATCTCGGTCAGAGCGGCGCCGAGCCACTGCTGGGCAACATTCGCTGAGGGATCTTGAAATCCAAGCACGGCAATGGATAGACGTCGTTCGGGCGCCATCGGTGGAGCGACCGCGGTAGCGGCAGGAGAAGAAGCGGTGACACTGGATCTGGAGACGGTTTCCCGTTGCGAAACGGTGAGCACAGCCGCGATGATCAGGCAGATGACGATCAGGCCGCCCCCGAGCCACCAGGCTGCCGCCTTCCCTCCGAACCACTCCCGGCGGCTCGCAGAGTTCCCCCTGGCGATCTTGCGCAGCACCGCCGCGACGCTATCGGCGGAAGGGATACGGGCCGACGGATCCTTGCTCAAAAGGGAGCGGATGAGCCCCGCGAGCTCCGCGCAGACACCCGGCCGGACTCTTGTCAGCGGCTCCGGCTCGGCGTGGAGGATCGACTCTCGGACAACCACCGCCGGCTCTCCCGGGAAGGGGTGGCGCCCCGCCAGCATCTCGTAAAGGACGACGCCGAGAGACCAGAGGTCCGAGCGCTCGTCGGCGGGCTCCCCTCGGAGCTGCTCCGGGGACATGTAGGCCAGCGTCCCGACGACCATTCCAGCGCGGGTGAAGCCGTCCTGCCCCGCGAGCTTGGCGATCCCGAAGTCGAGGATCTTGAGCGTGCCATCCTCCGTGACCATCAGGTTGGCGGGCTTGATGTCGCGATGGACGATCCCGTTCCGGTGCGCCTCGCCCAACCCCCTGGCGGTCTGCTCCGCGATGTCGAGGGCCTCGGCGACCGGCAGCGGCCCGCGCGCGATGCGCTCCTGGAGTGGCTCCCCCTTGTAGCAGGGCATCACGAGGTAGAGCTGATGGTCGGTGGTCTCCCCCACCTCGTAGATCGAGCAGATGTTGGGGTGATCGAGGGACGAGGCGGCCCGGGCTTCCTGGAGAAAGCGGGAGTTGGACTGAGGACTCCGGGCCAGCTCGGCGGCTAGGAGCTTGAGCGCGACCTTACGGCCGAGCCGGGTGTCCTCGGCACGCCAGACCTCGCCCATGCCACCCCTCCCGATGCGGTCCAACAGGCGATAAGGACCGACAACACGTCCGGCCGGCGAGTCGCCCGGCATGAAGGGAGGAATGCTCTCTACGAGGGTATCGGGTGAGCAGGTCCCAAGGGCTTTCTCTTCCGGAGAAAGTTCTTCTGGATTCCGGAATTCAGTGGTCACCGGCCGCCATCCGCATGGGCTCATGAACGCTTATAAATCAGCGCAAGCGTCTCTTCCTTTTAGGCTTAGCCCTTAGACTAGTTTAGTTCCGCAGATGCGTCAACGATCTTTCATGGAAGGGAGGAGGCTCTACCGTCTCGACCAACGGAAGCGCCCCGCGTCATCCAATTTGGATGACTTCGTTCAGTTGTCAAAGATCCCCAGGCGTTCCCTATCTCGTGTCGCGTTCCTTGTGAGGAGCAGCCTCGCGAGCGCCAGCGACGGAGCCGTCCCCCAACTGCCGCTGCCCCACCCTGACATCAGTCGCGAAGTCGAAACACCCCGGAGAACGGGTCCTCTGCCGGAACGCCGAGCCGCCGCTCGAGATGGGCGAGTTTCTCCGTCAGGATGTCCCGAGTCTCTGGCGTCAACACCTTGCGCCCGGCTCCCGTCTTCCCCTCGCGGATGAACTCGCCGGGGCCGAGGAAGGCCTGGCGGGTGCGCGGATCGAACTTCTCCTGGTGCCTCTTCATGAAGTCGAGGCTGCAGTGCTCGAGGATCTTCGGCAGATCCTCCTCGCGCACCTCGATCCCGCAAAAAGCGGCGACCCGGCGGGCAGTAGCCTCGAGATCGGCGACGACCTCCTCGTAGCGCAGGAAGAGAACGTTCGGATCGTTGCGGTGCGGCCACCAGGAGGAGACGTGCTTGAACCAGGATTGGAAGGCGAACCCCCCGAGGATGAACTTGTGCACGAAGCTCTCGGGACAGGGGCTCTCCCCAGTCATCAGCACATGGTGGTGGTAGGCCGAGAGGGCGACGTCGCGCGGGTCTCGCAGCATGTAGATGAACCGCCCCACTTTCGGCAGCATCCAATAGCGGAGATGGCTCTTGAGGATACGCGGCGAGGGCACCTCCAGACCGCGAGCACCGCCGCGCAGGAGCTCCATCTCGAACCAGGGGGAGACGATGGTGATGTGCCGGAAGTCCGTCTCTCCCCGGGTCGCCAGTTGATAGACCATCATCTGCATCAGCGTCGTTCCGGATTTCGGATAGCTGACGACGAAGATGTCGTCGGGACGCGGGCGGTACAGGTACCACTTCCCCCGGAAGAACCGGATCTGGTCCCGGGCGGCCGTGACGCCGAGGGCGAGAAGGCTCAGAGCCCGTTCCGGCAACGCCAGGAGATGATGGCCAAAGGCCCCTAGAGCCATTGCTATTAGTGCTTATGATTAAATTTTAGCACGACGCCCGAGCAGGGTTTTTCCCTCTGGCCCTGACCTGCCGTAGTCAGTAAGATGCACCAATGCAGACGGGTTCCGATACGCCGCCAGCTCTCGACCTGCTCCGCTCGGCCCGCCGGGTGGGGCTGGTGCTCTCCGGCGGCGCTTCGCGGTGCTGCTTTCAGGTGGGGGTCATCGAGACCCTGACGGAGCTCGGGTTCAGCCCGGACGTCTGCGTCGCCGTCTCGGGCGGGGTATGGAACGCCGCCGCGGTGACGGCCGGCACGGTGCCCCGCCTGCGCAAGTACTGGCGGACTTTCGTGCGGATGCCCCGCGTCGACATCCGCCAGCTCCTCCGCGAGCGCACCCCCTATCGCTTCCCCGAGATGCACCGGCGCACGTTCAGCCGCTACGTGGGGGTCGAGCGTCTCCGCCGGCCGGAGGCGCCGCCGCTCTGGATCGGCGTCACCCGCCTGCGCGACCGCCAGGGGAAGTTCTTCGACGCGCGCAAGGTCGACGATCCGCTGGCCCTCTGCCTCGCCTCGAACTACGTGCCCCCCTTCTACACCCACGCCCCCCGGATCGGCGGCGAGCGCTACGGCGACGGCGGCCTGACCGACAACGTCCCCTATGAGAAGGCGTTCGCCGAAGGGTGCGACGCGGTCGTGCTGGTGACCATGAAGGGGGTGAGCGAGGGGGGCCTCTACCGCAACTCCCATGAGCCGGACCACGTCATCCCGTCCCCCTTCCGCGAGCGGACGGTGGTGATCCAGCCCCGCCACCGCCTCCCCTGCGCCTGGGCCGAGAACCGCTGGGAGGTGCTGCGCCCCATCATGGACCTCGGCCGCCTGCGCGCCCGCGAGGTGCTCCTCGGGGAGAGCCATCCGGAGACGGAGGTACGCGCCCAGTTGGGAGCCCTGGACCTGTTCCTCCGGCGGCTGATGACCACCCGGGTTCTCGCCGCGTCCGGCCGCCCCAGGAAGCCGCTCTAGGCTGGCGGGCGCGTCTCGCGGCTTAATGTTGCCTGTAATCTTTCTCCCTCAGAATCGACTCCAGAGAAAAACAAAAAAGATAAACCGCTCCGGGTTGGCTGGCGATGGGCGACATCCTGGTGGGGCGCGGATCTCAACCCCCCGATAGCTTCGGGGGTGCGGCGGCGGCCGGCGGCTGAGCCGGCGGCGGCACGCAGGGGACCGCGATGCCGCGGCTGCCGTTGATGCCGACGCTGCGGACGGCGAAGTACTCGTTGTCGGTGCTGGTCCCCTCCAGCACGACCTCCCCTGGCCGGTCGACCGCGCGCAGGACGTGCCAGCGAGGGTCCGTGGTCTCCCGCCGCAGGATCTCGAACCCCTTGCGCCCGGCGTCGTCCTCGGCCTCGGCGGCGATCCTGGCGGAGGGGGTTACGGCGCCGGTGAGCACCGCCGACTTCGGCGGCGCCGGGGCCGCAGCCAGCTCGCCGAGGAGGAGCTGGTTGAGCGCGGCCACCTCGGCGACGAAGGAGAAATCCATGGACTGGATCAGGTCGCCGTACTGAACCCCCTTCTCGACGCGGACGTTCTGGTGCTGATGGTCGTAGCTCTCGAGCGGCTCGGTGAGCCGGATCGCCGGCAGCCCGGCCTCGACGAACGGGATGTGATCGCCGCCGCGGCCGAAACGGTCGCGCCGGAAGATCAGCCGCACCCGGCCCGGGGTCGCCAGCTCGTCGAGCCGGCGCGCCATCTGCCGGCCGGGCGAGTCGACGCCGTCCGGCCCCCCCTCGCTGAACACGCGCGGCCGGCGGTCCTTCGATCCGTTGGTGGCGCCGACGATGTCGTTGGTGATCATGCCGCCGACCTGATAGCCCTGCTGGGCGAGCCACTCCTTCATCCGCCGGGCGCCGAGGAGCCCCTGTTCCTCCCCCGCCACGGCGGCGAAGATCAGGGTGCCCCGGAACCCCGGAGACTTCGGAGCCATGGCCGCGGCCGAGAGGATCGAGACGATCACGCCCGAGGCGTCGTCGTCGGCGCCGGGAGCGTCCGACTTCGCGTCCATGACGTCCGAGGCGCGCGAATCGAGGTGGCCGGACATCACGTAGGCGGTCTTCGCGCGCGCCGGGTCGGTCCCTTCGAGGACGCCGTAGACGTTCTCCATGTGCACTGGCACGTTGCCGGTGCGCGCTCCGCTCGTCTCGTAGGGGTCGACGACCACCTTGAGCCGGCCGCCGCTCCTGGCGGCGATCTCGTTGAGCCGCCGCACGACCACGTCGCGCGCGCAGCCTATCCCCCGCTTCGGATCGGTCCAGGACGACATCGAATGGCGCGTGCCGCAGGCCACCAGCTCGGTATCGATGGCCCGCGCCTCCTCGGCGGGAGTGGAGGCCTTGCCGGCCGCCGCGGCCGGACCGGCGAGAATCAGGAGAGCGGGTAGAAAGGCGAGAGCGGGAGATGAGACCATGCGGGCTCCTTTCGCTTCGAGACTCCGCATCTTACATGGCCGAGGCCGCCGTCTTTCGCTCCGGCGATTCCTCCTTGGGCGCGTCGCCCCCCTGCGCGGAGCCGGTCGGCGGGGACGGCACGCGGCCGCAGACGCGCGGGCCGGCCCAGCTCAGGAGCCCGCCGACGGCGAGCAGAAGCAGAAACGTAAAGGTCCAGACGGCGCAGATCACGGCGGCCTTGATCACTCTTGGGTCTCCTCCCGGTGAAGTGTGGATCGGCTGTTTTCTCTCCAGGAGGAGTGCTCGCCGCCCGCGAAAGCTTTCGCGTCAGCCGTCGTTGCGGAACACCTCTCCACCCTTCATCACGAACTTCACCCTCTCCATGGCGTGGATGTCGGCGAGCGGGTTGCCGGGCACGGCGATGACGTCGGCGGCCTTGCCCGGCTGGAGCGTGCCGATCGTCTGGCTGAGCCCGAGCAGGTCGGCCGCCGAGGCGGTGGCGGTGCGCAGCGCGGCGGCCGGGGTCATCCCGAGATCCACCATCAGGCCGAATTCCTGGGCGTTGATGCCGTGCGGGCTCACCGCGGAGTCGGTGCCGAAGGCGATCTTCACCCCCATCCGCAGAGCCTTCCTGAACATGTCGGAGCGGACGGCGACCGCCGCCTTGGCCTTGGCCGCGATGGCCGGCGGATAGTGGCGGATCGCGCTCCGGCCGGCCGCGTACTCGCCGGCGAGGAGGGTGGGGACGAGCCAGGTGCCGCGCTCCTTCATCATCCGCAGCTCCTCGTCGCCCATGAACGAGCCGTGCTCGATCGAGTCGACGCCGGCGCGGATGGCGAACCGCGCCCCCTCGGCGCCATGGGCATGGGCGGCCACCTTCTTGTGCAGGCGGTGGGCCTCCTCGACGATGGCGTTCATCTCCTCCTGCGAGAGCTGGGAGGTGTCCACCTCGTCGGCCAGGGAGAGCACGCCGCCGGTGGCGCAGATCTTGATCACGTCGGCGCCGTACTTGACCTGGAAGCGCACGGCGTCGCGGAACTGGTCCGGACCGCTGGCGATGCCGCGCTCGATCCCCGGCTCGGGGCCGAAGCGGTTGAACGGGAAGCCCCCCTCGTCACAGTGGCCGCCGCGGGCGCCGAGGGCGTGCACCGCCACCAGCATCCGCGGCCCGGGGACCACCCCGTCGCGGATCGTGTTGCGCAGGCCGACGTCGATGTAGTCGCCGGAGCCGACGTCGCGGACGGTGGTGAAGCCCGCCGCCAGGATCTTGCGGGCGTTGACGGTGGCGCGGATCGCGGACTCGGCCACGTCCCGGCTGACGTTGTTGAAAAACCCCTGCAGCCATTCGTCGGTCGATTCGTTGGTGACGTGGGTGTGGGCGTCGATCAGCCCGGGCAGCAGGGTGGCGTCCCCGAGGTCGATCACGCGGGCGCCGGCGGGGATGGCGAGCCCCGAGCCGGCGGCCCGGATCTGCCCCCCCTCGACGATCACGACGCCGTTGGGCACGGCGGCGTCCCCCCGGCCGTCGAACAGCCGGGCGGCCTTGAGGGCGATCACCTCGGGTTTCGGAGCGGGGGCGCCTTGAGCGGACAGCAGCGCGGGGATCGACAGCAGAGCCAGCGCGAGAGCAGGGAATCTCATCGGATACCTCCGGGAAAGAGGACCGATGGTATCCGCGCCGATGGCCTGAGGTCCAGACGGGATCGCGCGCGAGTCCTACCCCTGGGGGTTCATTCGTACCGGCAGGCCCGCCGCCGCCCGCCGCGCCACCCCCAGATACCCACGGGACTCGGCGAGCCGCCGCACCTCCTCGAGGGTGGCGCCCGCCGCCGGATCGCCGGTCTGCCGCTGCAGGAGACCGAGCGCGAGCCGGGCCTCGAGCCCGGCGGCGAAGTCGCCGATCCGGCCGGCCTCGCGGACCGCCCGGCCCAGGATGTCCAGCGCCGTCGCCGGATCGCCGGTCGCGGCCAGGACCGGCGCCACGCCGGCGTCCACGGCGAGCCGGAGCTCGACGTCCTCTTCCGCCTCGGCGATCCTCTCAGCCTCGTCGGCCGCCAGCCGCGCCGGTGCGCGCCGGCCGCCGGCGAGGAGCGCCTGGGAGAGGCTGGCGAGGGCGAGGGCGCGGAAGCCGGCCATCTCCCGCTGGCCGTACCAGTCAGCCACCTCGGAGGCGAGGCGGGCGGCTTCGCGGGGGTTCCCTTCGAGCCGGGCGAGATCCCCCAGATCGAGCCGGAGCGCCGCCGCCTCCAGTTGCTGGTCCCCTTGCACGCGATCGCGCAATGCCTCCTCCAGTTGGCGGCGGGCGCCGGCGAGGTCCCCGGCGTCCAGGCTCCGGCGGCCTTGTCCGTGAAGCGCCGAGGCGACGAGGCCGCGGGAGCCGGTCTTGCGGGCGATCTCCATCTGCTCGGCGCCGAGCCGCTTCGCCTCGGCCAGGTTGCCGAGCCGCTCCTGGAGCCGCGCGAGCAGATCGAGGGTCTCGGCGACACCCAGCAGGCTCCCCCCCTGCCGCTTCATCTCCAGGGCCCGCGAGAGCCGCCGGTGGGCCTCGGGCAGATCCCCCAGCCGCATCAGCACCTCGGCCGAGGCGGCGAGCATCGAGGCGCCGCGGACCGGATCCCCGACTTTCTGGGTGATCTTGTAGGCCTGGTCCTGGAGACGCCGGGCCTCGCCGAGCGAGCCCAGGCGCGCTAAGACCAGGCCTTGGTAGCTGAGCGACCGCCCCTCGTCGACACGGTTGCCCGTCTGCCGGCTGATGGCGAGCACCGCTTCGAACCGCTGGCGAGCCCCGGCGAGATCCCCCCGCGCCAGCCGCACGGTGCCGATCGCGTTGAGCGCCTCCTCGGCCAGCACCCGGTCTCCGTCCGCCGTAAACGCGGCATAGGCCTGTTCCAGCAGCGCCTGGGCCCGTGGCAGATCGCCGAGATCCTGCGCGACGAACCCCAGGTTGTCCAACTGGATCGCCCCACTCTGGACGCTGCCGGTCCGCCGCAGGGTGGCGAGCGAGTCCTGGTACATGGTCTGGGCCTCGGCGAGGCGCCCCTGCTCGTTGAGCGCCACTCCGAGGTGCGTGAGGACGAGAGCCACGGCGGACTGGTTGCCCGCCTTGGCGAAGAGGTCGCGGGCTTCGGAGAGAAGGGGGAGCGCCTCCCTGGAGCGGCCGACCAGGATCAGACCGTCCCCCTGGAGCATCAGGGCCTGCGCGACGACCTGGGACTCTCCCGACTTGCGCCCTTTCACCTCGGCGGCCCTGGCGGCCCGCGCCTCGACGGCGAAGCTCGAAAGGCGCTTGGAGATCTGCGCTTCGGCGAGGTCGATGCGCGGATCCTCGCCGGCCGGGGCGCCGAGCTTCCGCAGATCGGCCACCATGGCCAGGGCCTCGTTGCCCCGGCCCCTGGCCGACAGGGCGCTCGCCAGGCGCAGGCCGTATTCCAGATTGTCGGGATAGAAGGTCCATAGGGAGCGGTAGATCTCGCTCGCCCGGCTCCAGTCCTTCCTCGCCTCGGCGGCGCGCGCCTCGATCGCCAGCCGCTCCTGCTTCGGCAGGGCGGCCGAGAGCTGGACCGCTCTCTCGGCCTGCTCGCGCGCCTTGACGTCGTCACCGAGCCCGATCCAGGCGAGCGACAGGGCGGAGTGGATCACCGCCGAATTGGGATTGACCTCGGCCGCCCGCTGCAGCAGGTCGCGGGCGCCCAGAGAATCGAACGCGCGCAGCCGGGTCAGCCCCTCGGCATAGAGGTGAGCCGCCTCCGGATTGGCCGGCAGCATCGCGGCCGCCGCGCGGGCGTCGGCCGGCGAGGGCTCGGACCAGCCGAGAGCGCCGCGCAGCCGCCGCCCGATCCGCGGCACCAGCTCGAACAGGTCCGTCTCCGTCCCGACCTCGGCAAAGGTGGCCACCGTGTTCCCCTCCGGCACCTTCACCACCCGGAGATCGATGCGGAGCCTGCGCCCCCCCTGCTCCTGGATCGAGAGGAAGGAGCCGACCACCACCAGGTCGGCGCCGAGCAGGCCGCGGAGCTGCTGCAAGTTCTCCCCTCCCAGGTTCTCGGTATAGGGGAGCGCGAAGGTCCTCTTGACGCGGACGACCTCCTCGCTCGGGACCATCCGAACCTTGGAGCCGGCCGACAGCTCGGTGACCAGCATCTCGGACAGCGCGGTCGAGAGCCAGTTGTCGTCACGGTCCCCGGAGAGGTTCCTGAACCCCAGCACCGCCACCGTCGGCCGCGGCGGGAGGACCACGCCGGACAGGGGCTCCCCAGGGAAATTCTTCCCCCCTTTGTAGAAAAGCAACATCCCGACGGCGGCCAGCGCCAGCAGCCCCAGGATCACCCCCGCGATCAGCAGGACGGGCCGGCTGCGGGGAGGAGCGGGCGGCGCGACCGAAGGCGGCGGCGGCACGGGAGCGAGCGCCGGCGGCGGGGCCGGCGACGACCGCTGCTGGGCCGGCGGCGGCGTGGCGATCCCGGGGAAATCTCGCGCCAGCGTGAACACGCCGGTGCTCTCCAGCAAAACCTCCTGGACGTCGGCGACGAAGCTGTACCCCCGGCCGGGGACGGTCACGACGTACCGGTGGTCGTTCGCCCGCTCTCCCAGCGCCTTGCGAAGGGAGGAGATGTTCTGGGTCAGGTTGGCCTCGGTGACGAAGGTGTCCGGCCAGACCCGCTGGATCAGCTCCTCCTTCTCCATCACCAGGCCCCGGTTCTCGATCAAAACGACCAGAAGCGAGAACGCCTTGGGGGTCAGGGACACCAGCTCCCCCGCCTTCAGGAGGCGGCGGCGGGCGGGATCGACGCGAAAGACGCCGAACTCGTAGACCTGCTTCTCGGCCCGCTGGGGCAGGGGGCTCGTGGTCATGAACGGTTGGTTGTCATCGACGGTATCAGCATGATCCGGTAAGACAGCCGAAGGCCCTCGCGAGATCCCCCGCGAGCCGCCACATCTGAACTGCCTGGACGGTCTGGAGTGATTGTACCTCAGGCCGGGAGGCCCGTATGACGTGGTCTTTGATCTTTTTTGAGGAAGCTTGAGCGAAACTGTGAGGACTCCTGATTGCCCCTCCCCTAGACTCCACCCAACGCAGCACCCGAGGGGAGAAGAGGGTGGCGCCGGAGGGATGGGCCGCTTTCAACCTGTAGGTCTCTTTTGAAGTTCTTGTTGTTGAGGGAGAGAGAGTTTCTTTTGTTCTTTTGAACTGCTTTGGAAGTCCGTGGAGGGTGAAGGCCCGGGGGAGTGATCCGCCCGGGTTTTTTCTTTTTTGCCTGGGGGGTTTCTTTTCCGCCCCCCTTGCGCCTCAGCGCGCGGCGGCGGCGGGAGGGAGAGGGTGGGGAGAGGGCAGGAGACCGCCCGGCCGCGCGAGGGTGCCGTCACGGCCGAGGAGGAGCCACCCGGTCGTGAGCACGAGCGCCATCAGCAGCAGGGACGCCACCAGCAGAACGAGCGCGTGCCAGAGCTCCCTCTCCTCCGGATTCTGCCCCTGCCGGGGAGAGGCCGGCCGCCGCGGAGAGAACTCCGCCACCCGGGAGTCGGTTCCGCGCGGCCGATCCAGAGAACGGGGACCGCTCGCCACCACGGCCCGGCCGGCCTCGCGCAGGGCCGCGGCCATCTCGGCGGCGCTCTCATAGCGGGCCGCCGGGTTGGCGAAGGTGGCGCGGGCCAGCACCTTGACCAGCGGATCGCGCGGCCCGAGACGCCCACGGCCTCCCCGCAGCGAGGCGGCGAAGGCCAGCCGCCGCAGCAGGCACCCGGCGGCGTAGAGATCGCTCTGAACGGTATGGGGGTCGCCCGGCTCCGGGGGTTCGAAGCCGAGGAGGAGCAGCCGGCCTTCGGGGACGAGGAAGACCTCGTCTTCCGTCAGGTGGCGGTGCAGCAGCCCTTCGGCGTGCGCTTCGGCCAGGATCTCCAGGAGCTGGCCCCCCCAGTCGACCAGGGTCGCCCGATCCGGCCTCTCCCCTTCAGCCAGCGCCTCGCGGAGGCTCCGCCCCACGGCCCAGGGACCGATCTCCTGGAATTCTCTGACGACGGACGAGGATGGCCTGCTCACGGCTCTTGCTCCCGGAAAGGGACCGCTGCTATACAGATAAATATTGCAAGTTCCGTGCAGGGCGGCGGCCGGAGCTTGATCTACCGGGGAGGGTGAAGCCCATGCGGATCGGCGTGCTTTCGGATACCCACAACCTGCTCCGTCCGCGGGTGCTCGAGCTCCTCGCCGGGTGCGAGCGGATCCTGCACGCGGGGGACGTGGGGGACCTGGAGCTCCTCGACCGGCTGCGCGCGATCGCGCCCGTGGACGCCATCCGCGGCAACACCGATTCCGGAGCCACCGCCGCCGCGCTGCCGGAGATCCTGGCGGGGGACCTCGGAGGTCTCCCCTTCCGTATGGTGCACCGGCGGGAGGATGTCGATCCGCGCTGGCCGGCGCAGGCGCGCCTGGTGGTCTACGGACACTCGCACCGCCCCGAGCTCTCCTGGCATGGCTCGTGCCTACTGCTCAACCCAGGAGCTTGCGGCAACCGGCGCTTCCATCTACCCCTCACCCTCGCTATCCTCAGGGTGGCCGACCAGCGGATCGTGCCCGAGATCCTGGCGGTAGAGTGAGAGCCGGGGTCGGCCGCTTCCCCAATTGACAAGGAGAGAGCATGCGACACCCACGCCGCATCGTCTTATTGTGTCTGCTCGCCACGCTCGCCGGGTCGAGCCTCGTCTCGGCCCAGGCTTTCGGATGGTTCCAGCATGGCGGCCGCGCCACCGGCCAGGCCGGCGCCTTCACCGCCCGCGCCTCGGACCCCACGGCCCTTACCTACAACCCGGCCGCCATCGCCCGGCTGTCCGGCACGCAGCTCCAGGCCGGGCTCGACTACAACAATCCGACCGATAAGTACCGGAGCGCGAGCGGCACCTTCGACAGCCGCCACATCATTCAGTTCCCGCCCGCCGTCTATCTCACCTGGAAGCAGAAGAGCGGTCCTTTCGCTCTCGGCCTCGGGATCGATTCCCCCTTCTACTACAGCCTCGATTGGTTCCCGCGGCTCTTCCCCGGCCGCTTCGTCACCCGCCGCACCGAGCTGCGGGTCTACGAGGTGCACCCCGTGCTGGCCTATGACCTGGGGGAGGGGTGGAGTGTCGGCGGCGGCCTGCGCTATGCCTTCGGCAACCTCGAACGCGACACCAACGGCCTCGCTACGTTCCCCATCGGCGCCGGTGGCCCGGTGACGCCGGTGACCGTCGAGGTGCAGCGCAACGCCAGCGCCGACGTCGACGCGATCGCCTGGGACCTCGCGGTCCATTACGCCGCGCCGTCGTGGGGGTGGGGCGGCGTGTTCCGGAGCGCCGAGAAGCTCAAGGGGAACGGCGACGTGAAGTACAAGCCGCTCGACGTGCCGACGGGGGTCCCGGGGCTCGAGGACGCCCTCCGGACCACCTTCACCAACGGTGGGGTGCGCGAGTCCTTCGAGCTCCCCCGGGAGCTGCGGGGCGGCATCTGGTATGCCCCCTACCCGGAGCTGCGGATCGAGCTCGACGCCAGCTTCCAGAGCTGGTCGAGCCTGCGGGCGACCGACGTCACCTACTCGCCCAACCCGCTCAATCCCGCCAACCCCACCGAGAGCACCCCGCGCGACTGGAAGGACACCACCAGCCTGCGGCTCGGCGTGGAGGGGAACATCACCGACAACTTCCTCCTCTTCGGCGGCGTCGCCCAGGAGCAGTCGCCGGTGCCCGACCGCACCATCGAGCCCGGCTTCCCCCGCGGCGACTCGCTCGTCTACGCCGCCGGCTTCAGCGTCGAGTTCCCCCAGCTCACCTTCGACCTGGGCTACTCCTTCCACACCTTCGACGACCGTGGCGCCAGGAACCAGGAGCTCCAGAATCCCGGCCGCACCGGCACCTACAGCAGCCGCGACCAGGTGTGGGCCAGCTCGGTGAGGTGGCGGTTCTAGAAGCCGGCTGGGCCAACCCCTGAACCCAGGGCGTTGCCCTGGGCTGAGGGAGGGCGGCCCGTTGGGCCTCAAACAAATCCCGGCTGGGGGGAAGGGCCAAAGGCCCGGGCTCCCTCAGCCCAGGGCAACGCCCTGGGTCTCGGGGGTGGCCATGCGCGTGAACATCCCCGGCGTATAGGCGGTGATGCGGCCGGTGAAGGCGGAGGCGGCGACGGTCAGCGGCGAGGCCAGCCAGAGCTTGCCGGGACCGGAACGCCCCTTGTAGTTGCGGTTGATCGCCGAGACGGTGACCTCGTCCGCCGTCTCGGAGACCCCCGGGCCGCAGCCGATGCAGGCGCCGCAGCCGGGGTGGATGAGGTGCACGCCCGCCCGCTCGAAGGTGTCCGCGAGGCCGTTCTCCCGCACGAAGCTCTCCACCGCCTGCGAGCCGCACTGGATCATGAACCGCACGCCCGGCGCGATCCGGAGGCCGGCGTCGAGCGCCTCCTTGACCACCTGGTGGTAGAAGATCAGGTCGTCGATCTTCCCCGCCGTGCAGCTCCCGCCGTAGGCGATGTCTATCGGCACGTCGCCGATCTCGTCGATCCAGGCGCCGTTCGTCGGGTCGGACGGGATCCCCTCGTCCGGGTTGCCCGGATGGGCGACCATCGGCCGCAGGGTCGAGAGGTCGATCGTGTAGACGCCGCCGGCGTACTCGGCGCCGGGGTCGGGCGCCACGGCGCGGGCCTTGAGCCGCTCGATGTCGACCCCCGGCCGCCACTCGGCCAGCCAGCGCCAGGTCTCGTCGTCGGCGACCACGATGGCGGTCTTGGCGGCGCACTCGGTCGCCATGTTGGTCAGCGTCGCCCGCTCGTCCATCGACAGGGTCGCGACGCCGGGGCCGGTGAACTCCATCACGCGGTCGAGCGTGAGCTGGGGCCGGGCGTGGTTGAGCAGGATGTACAGCATCAGGTCCTTGGCGGTGACCCCCGCCGGCAGCTTGCCGGTCAGCTCGAAGCGGATCGATTCGGGGACCTCGACCTGCGTGAACCCCTGGTGGACCAGGTCGGCGTACTCGGTCGCCCCGACCCCCCAGGTGAGCGCGTTGTTGACCCCGCCCATGCAGGTGTGGCTGTCGGTCGCCTGGATGAAGTCGCCGGGATCGATGAACTGCTCGCGGGCCACCTCGTGGCAGATGCCGGGGGAGACCCGGTCCCTGGCCGAGAAGTCGCGCACCCCGGTGTGGCGCTGGAACTCGCGCTGCAGCTCGCGCAGGGTCTCGATCTTGTCGAGGAAGGCGCGCATCTTCGGCACCTCGTCGGCGTAGATCAGGTGGTCCTCGAAGACGGCGAACTTGCCCGGGTTCTTGACCGTGTAGTCCGCTCCGTACTCCTGCTCCAGGAAGTAGTGGACCTGGGCGGTGGTGAACTCGTGGGTGTAGCCGCCGTCGACCGATACCACCACGGCGTCGCCGGGCTTGACGTACCGCGGCCCGTCGCTCCCCCCCAGCAGATGCCGGGCGAGGATCTTCTCGGCCATGGTCATCGGGCGCGGGCCGGTCTCCGGGGTGGGCAGCGCCAGCTCGCCGGCGGCCAGGGCCTTGGAGAACGGGAAGAGCCCCCCTTCGCGGATGACGATCTGGGTGATCGGGTCCCAGCCCTCGCAGAACTCGGCGAGCGGGATCCCCTCGCCCGCCTGCAGCCGCCGGATCACCTCGTGGTCCCCCATCAGCACGCCCTGGCTGATGTTGTTGCGGGCGTGGATGGGGGCGAAGGAGGCGGCGATCGCGATGCGGATGCCCGACCACTTCTCCGCCTGCACGGCGGTCTCGCGGGAGCTACCCACCCCCTTGCGGAAGCCGGAGACGATGACCTCGAAGTTGCCGTTGATCAGGGCGTCGCGCTCGAACAGGCGCTTGCCGTCGACGATCAGGCCGGCGTAGGCGTCGCGGGCGATGTCCTCCGGCCGGTGGCTGAAGCAGACCCAGGCCGGGGTCATGGCGTCGGTGTTGATGTCGTCGAGCAGGTCCTCGACCCGGAGGTCCTCCATCCGCAGATCCAGCTCCCCGCGCAACTGGCGGCGAATCAGGTCCGGATCCTTGGTCAGGAACAGCACCCGCTTGCCGGGGGTCAACCGGATGGTCTCAGGAGGCTTCATCGAGGATTCTCCTTTCGGGGTTCACGGCGCCGCGCATCCAGGTGACGGACGGGTGACGGCGCCGGGGCCCATTCTACTCAACGCGGGCGCTCCACGGGGGTATTTCGGGGGGCCGGACGGGAGCTCGAGGAGAACGTCTCGCTGCCCGGGATTGAAATCCCGGGCTACCCACGACCGTCCCGTACGGGACTTCAAAAACCAGTCCTCACAGAGCCCCGGGAAGGGGCGACCGTCGGTAGCCCGGGATTTCAATCCCGGGCGCGGCCGGCAAACTCCACGCAGAGCCCATGATATAAGCCGGCCATGGCGGACGATCTTGCCGGCAACGTCTATGAAAAGGTCGTAGGGACCCCTCTCTCCTCGGGCGCCCTGCCGCCGGCGCGCATCTCGGCGGCGGTGGTGCTCTGGCGGCGTATCGAGGGGGGCGGTCCGGACGACGTCGAGGTCTACTGGGTGAAGCGGGCGGAGACGCTTGCTTTCATGGGGGGGTGGCACGCCTTCCCCGGCGGCGGCCTCTCGCGGTCGGACGCCGGGCTTCCGGTCTCCGGCCAGCCCCAGCTCGCTTCGGACGCCCCGCCGGCCGCGGGCCTTCCGGAGTCATTCCACGATCTCGACGAGCCGAGCCCCGATCTCCTCCCCGGGCTCGCGGCCTGCGCCCTGCGCGAGCTGTTCGAGGAGACAGGGATCCTGCTCTCCTCCCCCACCGTCGATCCCGAGGAGCTGCCGGAGCTCCGGCGGGCCCTGCTGGCCGGCGAGCGCGGCTTCGCCGACATCCTCAAGGCCCTGGAAGTGAAGCTCGACGCCTCGCCGCTGGTCTACGCCGGCCGGTGGGTGACGCCCCCCTTCGCGCCCCTCCGCTTCGACAACCGCTTCTTCCTTCTGGAGTGGCCACAGGACGCCCCGGCCGAGCCCTCCGTGATCGTGGGGGAGCTCGAGCACGGCGCGTGGGTCCGGCCCGCCGAAGCCTGGGAGGCCTGGCACCGGGGCGACGTGCTGGCCGCGCCGCCGATCCTCCACACCCTGGAGGTCCTGAGCCAGGATGGCCCGCTGCGCGGCCTCGACCGCCTGCGCGATCCCGCCGAGGCCAATCTCGGCCCCTTCCGCCGGGTCGAGCTGCGCCCCGGGGTGGTCATGCTCCCGCTCCTCACCCACACGCTGCCGCCGGCGGTGACCACCAACGCCTACCTGCTGGGCCCCTACGGCGCCGTGCTGGTGGACCCCGGAGCCTCGGACCCCAAAGAGCTGGATCGCCTCGAGGCCGCCCTCGCCGCCGCCCGCGAGAGGCTCGGCCGCAGGGTGACCGCCATCTGGCTCACCCACCACCATCCGGACCACGTCGGCGGCGTCGAGCGCCTTCGGGCCTCGCTCGGCGTGCCCGTCCTCGCCCACCCCTTGACCGCGGAGCGGCTGGCCGGGCGCGGCATCCGGATCGACGGCGAGCTCCGGGACGGCGAGCGCGTCGAGCTGGCGGAGGACTTCGCCGTCCTCGTCCTCCACACCCCGGGGCACGCCCGCGGCCATCTCTGCTTCCTGGAGGAAAATCAGCGCTCGCTGCTCTGCGGCGACATGATCTCCGGGGTTAGCATGATCGTCGTCGATCCTCCCGAAGGGGACATGGACGACTACCTCGGATCGCTGGAGAAGCTCGCGGCCCTGCGTCCGGGCACCCTCTTCCCCGGCCACGGACCGGCGATCAAGAACGGCGTGGACAAGCTGCGCGAATACCTCGACCACCGCCTCTGGCGCGAGGAGCGCATCCGCGAAGCCTGGAGCGCGGGGAAGCGGACCCCCGCCGAGATGCTCTCCACGGTCTACGACGACGTGCCGCAGCAGGCCTGGCCGATCGCCCAGCGGCAGATCCTGGCCCACCTCGACCGGCTGCGCAAGCTGGGGCGGCTGGGGTAGAGATTCCGGTTTCTCTAAAGTCGGCTGCGGTGTCTATAGAGTCATGAGAAACACAACTTTGAGAATCCTCCGCGCCGTCCTGTTCACCACCCTCGCGGCCACGGTCGCCGTCGCTCTCACCGCCTTCGCTGTGCAAAAGAGCCAATTCGCGCCAAAATCAGGTCCCATGGAGATCCGGATCGATCCCGACCTGCAGGCCAGGCTTCAGCGGTTCGAGGCGGAGCTCGAGACCCTGCGCAAGGAGCACAAGATCTCCGGGCTCTCCGTCGCCATCGTGAAGAACCAGGAAGTCATCTATATGAAGGGGCTCGGCTCCGCGCCGGATGGAGGGTCCGTCACGCCGGACACCGTCTACCCGGTCCCCTCCCTGAACCGGCCGGTCGGCGACCCCTGGACCGTCCGCGATCTCGCGAAGCTCGACGTCCTGCTCGACCGCGGCAGCATCGTAGAGGTCCAGCCCTATCTCGCATGGCATGGGGAAGACTCCGGAGGCACCCGGATCCAGGCGGCCTGGGAGCACGAGAAGACCGGCTCGGTCCTCTGCCTCAAGGCGCGGGACAAGCGCCTGACGATGATCCTGGTGGCCAACGGCGAGGTCGACAAGGCCCCCTTCGCCGCGGCCTTCACGAACACCTTCTTCTGAGGCCCGCCGATTGAAACTCGGAGCGGGCCTGCTCGCGCTCGCGCTCGCCCTCGATCCAGCGCCGAAAGAGCCCTGGTCCCCCGAGCAGGCCACCGGCGCTCCCGACACCCTCGAAGCCGAGGACGCCCCCACCGCATGGACGCCGATGGAGCCGGACGCCGGCCACGAGTGGCTGCTCGTCCGCTTCGAGCGCGCGGTGGCGGTCGCCGAGGTCCGGATTCTCGAATCGCTGAACCCCGGCGCCGTCCACAAGGTATCGGCCTCCCTGGAGGACGGCGTGTCCTTTCTTCTTTGGGAAGGTGATGATCCAACGGTCCAGGCACCGTCCTCTTTTGTGGTCAGAACGGACCGCGAAGTCGTGACGCGGACGATCCTCGTGGAGATGGACACGGCGCGGCGTCCGGGGTGGAGCGCCATCGACGCGGTCGAGCTGGTCGGCCGGGACGGCAGCCGCCAGTGGGCCGCCGAGGCGGCGGCGAGCTCGACCTATGCCACGGTGGGCGGCATGCTCGCCGACGAGCTCGCGCCCTCGGCGCGGACCTATACGGACGCGGCGCTCGGGATTAAGATGTCCGCTCCAGGCTATTGGATCCGCGCCAACCCTGCCCTGCTCGACGTACCGGGAAGAATTCTCCGCGCCTGGACGCGGGACGGCACCGCGACGGTGGTGGTCTTCCAGTGGCAGACCGCCCCGCCGGCGAGCCCCGCGCTTTTGCCGGACCGCCTGGCGGCGGCTCTGGAGGGAGACCTCGGCGCCGAGATCCAGGCACGGGAGGTGCAAGAGGTTGGGGGCCTGAGAGCGGTGGGGCTGGTCGTGACCGGCACCGGCAAGGACAGAGGCGGCCCGCGGATCAAGCAGCACTGGGTCGCCATTCCACGGCAGAGAGATGTCGTGGTCCTGCTCCTGAGCACTCCCGCGGACTCATTCGCAGCGGATGAGCGGACGTTCGACAAAATGCTCGCGTCGGTCGAAATTCTGGGCTCCCCGAAATAGGTCATGGGCGCCCGTTCGTTGAGGAGCAAGGCGATCCTGGCTGGACTTGGATCCAGGCGGCGATCCCCTTTGAAACATCTTGAACCCTGGCATGGATCGATGCCCATCGATCGCCACTAAGGAGAGCCGAGGAAGATCATGAACCCGCGAAACACACGCGTTCTCGTTTTCGCAACCGCATTGCTCGCCGTACCCCTCCTCCCCGCCTGGTCGCAGTCGCCGACCCACCGCCCGATGCCGCCGAAGAAGGCGCCGCCCAAGGGAGAGGTGATCATCAAGGAAGAGACCCCGATCGAGCAGGGTGCCCCCCAGGATCAGGCGGCCCCCCAGGATCAGGGCACCACGACCCAGGGCACCCAGGGGACGACCAACCCGCAGGCGATGCCGGAGACGACCCAGGGGCAGCCGGCCACGGGTACCACGCCCTCGGGCACCGCACCCGCGGCTCCCGGCGCGGCGGCCACCACCGGCGGCATTCCGCCGGAGCAAATGGGCCTCTCGTTCGCCCAGCCCAACGGCTGGCAGCAGGGCGACGCCACCAAGTTCACGGTTCCGGGCAACATCTGCTGCGTCTGGTCGCCGGACAACATCTCGTCGATCGCCGTCTTTGCCCAGAACTCCGGCAAGGCCTATAACCCCCGGGTGCTGCTCGACCAGAGCGCGGACGGGCTCACCAAGAGCCTGGGCGCCGAGGTGCGGACGAAGGAAGTCATCGACGTCGGCGGCATGCGCGGCTTCTCGCTGGTGGTCAGCGGCCCCGGGACCGGCGCCGGCATCGACGGCAAGGGCACCGTCCGCACCACCCAGCACTGGGTGGCCGTGCCGCGGGAAAAGGACGTGGTGATCTTCCTGATGACCACGCCCGACGAAAAGTTCGCGGCCAACGAGCCGGTCTTCCAGACCATGCTGAGCTCGCTGAAGATCACCGGCACCCAGACGCCGGACCAGCAGGCGGCCAAGTAGGAGCGGGGCCACTCGATTCCATACGATTCCGTACGTAGGGGAGGGGCTTGTCCCCTCCCCCGCCCTGAAGGGGCGGCGGTAGCCTGCGGCCAGCCACCTCCCCCCGACCCAGGGCGTTGCCCTGGGCTGAGGAAGCCCGGGCCTTCAGCCCTTCCCCCGACCGGATTTGTTTGAGGCCCAACGGGCCGCCCTCCCTCAGCCCAGGGCAACGCCCTGGGTCCGTGGGTTGAGATCGGCCACCCCTTCGGGGTTTGGATTTCGGGGTGCCCGCCCACCTGGGGTTGAAACCCCAGGCGATTCAAATTCCGCCCCTTCGGAGCGGGAGGGAGGGGACAAGCCCCTCCCCTACGTTCCTGCTGCCTCGAGACGGTTATTGAGCCCCGTGCTCCTCTCCCCCCGCCTGCTGCACCAGCGCCTGGTACTCCTGCGGCGACAGCTTCCCCATCCGGCGCAGGAAGGCCACGATGTCCCAGATCTCGTCGTCGGTGTGGGTGACGCCGAAGGAGGGCATGCCGGTCATCTTGATGCCGTTCTTCACCACCCAGAAGGTCTCCTCCGGCTCGTCCCGCCCGGCGTCGGAAAGCTCCGGGGGATCGGGGTTCAGGCCCTGGCCGATCTCGGAGATGTTGACCCCCGGGGCGCCGTGGCAGGTGGTGCACATCTCCTGGTAGTGGATGAGGCCGGTGCGGATCCGCTTCGGGTCCTCGAGGTTCGGCACCGCGATCTTCCCCTTCATCGCCTCGACGCGACGATGGACCGAGCGCTCCTGGGTGGTCACCAGCGCCCAGCGGATCAACCCGCGGTCCGGATTGCTGGCCGAAACGTCGTAGAGCCCCGAATAGATGAAGCCGACCGCCGCGAGGACGAGGATCGCGACGACCCCCAGCAGCTTCAGGACCGTTTTCATTTTTGCGCTTCTCCCCTTTTGTCCCCATCTCCAATACAGTGATGCCGTGCCTGAGACGAACAGCGATCATGCCACGGCTGGCGGCGATCCTGGCAAGGCGCCTGCCGGGACGGAAACCCGCCTCGCACTGGTCCTCTCCGGCGGCGGCGCGCGGGGCGCCTACCAGGCCGGCGTCCTGAGGGGGCTCGCCCGCCGCATCCCCGACCTCCGCTTCTCCATCATTACCGGTGTCTCCGCCGGAGCGATCAACTCCGCCTTTATCGCCGGCCATCCCGGCACGCTCGCCGAGGCCGCGGCGGACCTCAGCGATCTCTGGGCCGGCCTGCAGGTGGAGGACATCTTCCGCGTCGACACCCCCTCGCTCGCCCGCCATTTCACCCGCTGGGCCACCCGGCTCGCCTCGGGCGGCTCGGCGATGGCGCCGGCCGTGCGGGGGCTGGTGGACACCGTCCCCCTCCGCGGCACGATCGAGCGCGCCTCCGCCAACGTGGACGGCGAGATCATCGGCATCCAGCGCAACCTGGAGCGCGGGAGCCTCGACGCCCTGGCGCTGACGGCGCTCAATTATTCGACCGGCCAGACGGTCACCTGGGTCCAGGCCCGCCGCTTCCAGCCCTGGAGCCAGCCCCGGCACCGCAGCTTCCACGCCCGGATCGCGGTCGAGCACGTCATGGCCTCCGCCGCGCTGCCGATGTTCTTCCCGGCGGTGCGCCTGGGCAACGCCTGGTACGGCGACGGCGGCATCCGCCTCTCGACCCCCCTCGTCCCGGCCCTACGCCTCGGCGCCACGCGCATCCTCGCCCTCTCGCCCCACTACGAGCCCAACTTCGAGGAGGCCGAGCGCCCCAAGATCACCGGCTATCCGCCGCCGGCGCAGATCCTGGGGCATCTCATGGATTCGATCTTCCTCGACGTCGTGGACGAGGACGTGCGGCGCCTGGAGGGCATGAACCGCCTGCTCTCCAAGCTGCCGCCCGAGGAGCGCAACGGCCTGCGCGACGTGGCGATCCGGGTCCTGCGCCCATCGCGGGACCTCGGCCAGCTCGCCGCCAGCTACGAGCCCCGCCTCCCCACCAGCTTCCGCTACCTCGTCCGCAGCCTGGGGACGCGCGACACGCAGACCTCCGACTTCCTCAGCATGCTGATGTTCCAGCCGGACTACGCGCAGAGATTGATCGAGCTGGGAGACGAGGACGCCGAGGCGCGGGCCGACGAGATCCGGGAGCTGGCGGGAGTTGGTACGCCGGTTGCTCCAGAGACTCCTGACTGACGAAGGAGGTCTCCGATGAAAACCGTCCTGCGCCCCCTGATGCTGGTAGCCGCCCTCGCCGTCCTGATCCCCGCCGCCGGCCGGCCGGTCGACCCGCTGATCCAGTGCTCCCTCTGCTCCTGCCGGAGCAATTGCGGAACCCCCTGCCGGCAGAGCAACGGCACGCCTTCCGCCTGTGGAATCAACGGCCATCTCTGCCAGATCAGCCCGGTCTGCTCCGAGCCCTGACCGGGGGGACCGCTTCTGGCCCACGAATGGGCCGCTCTGGCCCACCAATGGGCCGCTCCGGCCCACTACTGGGCCGCTCGGCCCCTCGACGGGGGCGGTCCGGCCCATACGAGATCTCGTAAGTCCCCAGACGGGGGCGGTCCGGCCCACAAATGGGCCGCTCGGCCCCATCAATGGGCCGGACCGCCCCACTTCGGGGACCGTCTGGCCCACCAGTGGGCCGGACCGCCCCCGTCCAGGGATCGTCTGGCCCATTCGTGGGCCGGAGCGGCCCACTGGTGGGCCAGAGCAGGTACTTCGTCCGTCAGAGCAGCGAGCTCCTCCGTCAAAGCGCCCCGCTCGGGGATCGTCCCGGCCCATTCCAGGGCCGGAGCGCCGGAGAACAAGGGCATCGCCGCCAAGGCCAGGGCGCACTTGACCATGGGCTCACTCAAAGTTCCCTCCAGCACCCTTTTAAGTATGGAAGGCCCGGGCACGATGTGGTGCTCGCGAACCGGAACGTCCTTCGGGACAAGGAGGATTACGGTGAGAAACAGAGGCATCCTGGCAGTGCTCGTGTGTTCGTTCCTTCTCGGCCTCTCTCCCTTGGCCGCTGATTCCACGATCCAGCGCGGCGTCGACCTCTTCGCGACCCCGGGCGATGGCAGTACCTTCTACGACTTTGCCCAAAATCCCATCCCCGCCGGCTTCTTCTGCAAGGGCTCCAAACCCTTCACCGGTCGTGTGGCGTTCAAGGGCCTGCCGCTCACGACCGGCACCCCGGGGCAGCTTTCGGACACCGACACGGTGATCGAGCGGCTCGATGACGCGGTCTTCGACGCCAACGGTACCGCCACGACGCGCATCCAGTTCCGGGCCTTGTCGCTGGTGAGCATCGCTCCTATCAAGACCGGCTGCGGCAACTTCCACGTCTATGTCTCGCTGAAGGGCAAGCAGCGCGTGACGACGATGAAGATCAACCGCACCCAGGATGCCGGCGGAAACTTCGTCGCACCTCTCGCGGTCAACACACGTGTGACCTTCATTCCCGTGAAGCCCGCGAGGAACAAGGCCGCGCGGCAACTGGAGCTCGCGTCCGACTTCACCTTCCCGGATACTCCCCTGCCGTGGAGATTCTCGGCGGGAGCGCGGGCGAAGGGATTGAAGCCCGTGATCGTCGACACCGACGGCGACCTGATCCCTGATACTCTGCTTCCCAGCACCTCGAACTTCTTGGCGGGCTCGTCGCCGGACCGTTTCAGGTCGAAGGTCGACTCCTACTATTTTACCTGTGATCCCTGCGCATACGTAACCTGCCACACTGATCCGAGCACTGGCAAACAGCACTGCTCGTATCCGATGTGGGGCACCAACTGTGGTCCAAGAACGTATTGCCCTTAGCTGTTGGGCCCAGCCTGCTTGTACATCGAGAAAAAGGGCGGCCAGGGAGGCCACCCTTTTTACGAGTCTGGCAAAGGATGCCGGGTACTTTTTTATTGGTGCTGGTGTTCACGTGAGCACCCCAATAGGTGCCACCCAACTTAGCGAAGAATAACCGCCGGCCAAGCGAAGCGCCTGGTACCTCTCCCGGCTCAGGCGCCGAGGGCTCCGCCGCGATGATGTATCTGTTCATGGCTCGATTTCAATATTTATTTGCTCAGCCGTGGAGTCGGGCCGTTGTGTATCTCGTCGGGTCTCTACGGTATAATCATCTCCACGAAATCGCGGATCAGGAGATTGAGCATGCGGCAGATCCCTTCGCTGGACAGTCCTCTGAAGCCACACGGCGGCTCTCGGGGCTTGTGTGGGGGCCGGCAGGGTGGTGCGCGAAGGACCTGCGAAGGATTGAATCTCCATAGGACCGCTCCGGACTGGCCCGCAGCTTCGTTCAACCTGCGTCTATCTGAAATTCTCCCCGATCGGTGGTGGCGCTTCGAGCGCCCGTTGTGGGGAGGAATTCAGATAGACGCTTAATGGTTGGCCATCTGAGCCCATTGGAAGCACAACAATGAAACGTTATAAGGTGCGCATAGGCATTGCGCTAATCGGTCTTTACGGGCTCATGGTGCTATTCGACATCTGCACCAATAGAGTTCCAGGCTCGTGGTTTATCATCCTAGTTCCGATTGTGAGTGTTGCCATTATTCTCCTGGGGGGTAAAGAAGGCGGAATATTGATAATACTAATGCTTCTAGCAGTCGTTACTTGGATCTGGACTGAATCACTCTACACGCAGTTTCATGGGGTCGAGTTTAACCGCTTTGCTACGCTTGGCGGGCGCGTAGCCGTACTTGCAATAAGCGGGACCCTATTAGCTCTATTTCGATGGGTTCTAACTAGGTCTGTGGATGTCTTCTTGCGCAATCTATGGAGCCTTCTATCGAGTGCAGGCGTGCTCACCGCAGTCACTTCATTCGTCATTGTGTTCCTGGTGTTTGTTAGTCTTTATGGATTGGTTTATGCCTCGCTCTTCGCTTCACAAAAAGAGTTGGCCTTTCACGTAACTGGAACGGCGACGCTGACTGACTTCTTCTATTTCAGCGCTGTAACAGCTACAACAGTGGGGTATGGGGACATCTATCCTACTAGCCCTCTTACAAAAATACTCGCAATCAGCGAAGTAGTTATCTCATTCATAGCTGCATCTTTATATCTAGGGGCTGTCGTCGGCAAGCTGACAGCAAAATCCTGATATGTCAGCTCCTCCAGAAAATCGGAAAGCGGAAGACCGAAATGGCTAACACTGCGCTCAACCGGGCCTGCGCGAAAAGCTAAGAAGGTGTCAGACGATGTGCGCCAAACCAGGCATGGGGAAATGGGAAGCGATGTAGACATCCGTCAACAGAGCGGCAACCTTCCGTACCAAATAGATGCCATCCGACTCAGCGAAGAATAACCAAGGCGTCGCCGAACCGGACCTCTCGCGCCGTCGGCACGGCGTTGAAACGCGTCCTGGGGACTGTGGACGTTGCAGTCTGGCCTTGTCGTGAGTGCCTTGAAGGTTCCGCGCGGCCCATTCTGGAGGCATCCTCTGATCACTACCTGCCTTCGGGGCACACTTCCGCCACGCCCTCGTCGAGAGCTCACTCCAAAAGCTATAGGTCGCGCGCCCTGACGCGAAGCTATCCGTCCACGAACGGCAGGGCTGGAGGAAAGCTTCCGGCCGGAAACGACGCGCCGTCTTGAATCATCTGGCACTTCTATGCCGGCACTTCTATGGCGGCTTCTCGGCCCGGACTGGCCCGGCCCTGTAAACGTCCGGCGGCTCGCGGCTTTTGCTACATTGGACCCGCGGTTCCGCTCGCCGGACCCGTGAAGTGCGTCAATGGACCCGCGAAGCGCTTCAATGGACCCGAGCCATGCTTGGCACGGACCGCTTTTCGCGACATTAGACCCGCGAAGTGCCACACAGGACCCGCGGTGTGCGACATTGGACCCGCGAAGCGCTTGTCTGGAACCGCGGTTTGCCCCACAGGACCCGTGAAGTGCCGCGCGGACCCGGCTGCCGCTACACGGGACCCGCGGAATCAATGTTGCAGACCGGGGGTCGCGCCGTCCAAACCGTGGGTCCAGCGGCGCCTGAGCCCCACCCAGGGGGGCACGCGGTCTGGCGGAAAGAGCGCAAGCCGTTCTCCGCGCGCCGCGAGCCTTTCCATGCGACGCAAGAATGTAGCGGTGCGTCGCATGCCGCGAAGGAGATTCCCGCCGCCGGTCTCCCTGTAGGGCGTGGGCACTCTGCCGCGGCCGGGGCGCTCTACCGCAAGATCGCCATTCCCCACGAGCTGCTGGAGAATCCGGTGCTGGATGCCCATTGCGCCTCTCGCCTGGGCTCGGAAAGCGCCGCCGTGACCGTCCCCCGAATCGACATCTTATACTGGATTCCGCGATTCAAAGTCCGGCTTCAAGGGACCTGATCGCTGCGCTAACCTCCCTCAGATCATTGTTGAGCTGATGATCGCGGCCGGGCAACCGGTGGACGCGGGCTTGCGGAACCGCGCGAGCATAGAGCTCGGCGTGCGATGGCGGCGCGGTCTCGTCATCGAGCCCATGGTAGAAATGGATGGGGACGCCTCGGGGAAGCCTCGCGCCAAGGTCGCGCGGCGGCTTCAGATCATCGCCCGGCCAGCCACCTTCGCCGACAAAGGGTGCCGCAAGGAGGAAGATCGCGCCGAACTTCCGCTCGGATGGCTGCTCCGCGAGGGCGTTGACCAGTATCGTTGCGCCGATCGAATGACCGACGAGAATCGCGCCATCGTCCAGCGTCGAGAATTCTCTCTCGATCGTCGCCTTCCATGCGGCGTAGATCGGGTCGTCTTCGTTCGGCATCTGCGGATAGCGGATCTCGTAATCCGGCCCCAGCTCGCGCCCAAGGCTCTCGACAAGCTTGCTGTCCCATTCGTCATGGGCACCCGCGCCGCCTCCCTGAATGAAGAGCAGCTGGCGTTTTACGCTCATGGGCAAATGTCATGACGGCCAACGGAATGAGCAGTGAGCGGCGAGACCGCGTCTTTCGCGGGATCCGTCCGCCCGACAGCCAGTATTAGGCGCCCCGTGTGCATCGTGAACCGCTCCTACCTCATTGAGGCATGGCGACGGAATTCTGCACCAGCAACGGTCTTAAGGTTCACAGTAGAGTTCCGCCCTTCCAGATTCTCAAGAAGATAAATATTGAACCAGTACACGTGATCATTGATTATGCTAAGCTGTTTCCTCATGCGAGTAAGATCTGCCACAGACGGCGACGCCTGCTGCATATCAGCCTCAAGAGCGTGCAAATCAGCGACAACTACATATTCATAGAACTGAGCAGCATCCTCTCCAAAATATACCCGGAGCTTGGCAAGCACAGAATTAAAGTTAAAATGCCAGTCGTCGAGTATCGTCTCGTATTCTAGACGATACTTGCTCCGATCACCCTTCTCAAGGCGCCCCAGGTTCGGCTCCCCCAGCACACGCCAAGCAAGCTGAATTCGCTTATCCATCAAGCTTGCGACAGATTCGAGCGCAGCTTCAGCGGCATGTCGTCGTGCCTCGTCGAGTTGAATATCGTGCTGAATCTTCCAAGAACGCGTCTGGTATAAATTTGTAAGCAGACCGCCAACTAGTCCGGTCAGCAAAAAGCCGACGACAAGGAGCACAATTTCATGGTAACGGCCGAAGAGTCGCGATGTATCATCAGATGCCATTTCGAGTCCTTTGCACCTAACGTTTTTGCAACTCAGCGTGCGGCGTTAGCCGTCCGCTGGAGGTGCCAGGTTGGGGGCCCTTTCAGTAGATCTCTCCGTAGTATTGATTGAAGGCTCTTTACGCTTACTCACGGCTTGACTCTGCCATCGCTTAAATCGCCTAGTCTCCAACTTGCCCTGAAGGTCGGCCAAGCTTTTGGCAAAAACGTATAGAGAATCGCCTAAGTATGGCCAGCCGCTAATCGCGTCTTTCTTGACCGCAAAATGCTTATGGCGGAATCGGAAGAAGACATCACCCCTTTGGCTCGCCTGTAGCCGCTCTCGAAGTCGACTGAGTTGATCAACGGCAATTCCCTCTGGCAATTGAAGCCCCAACTGTTTGATCTGTTCGTCTAGCGCTTCAAGCTCCCGAAGGATCCGCGAGGCGTCCTTCTCCAACGAAATTTTCCGAGTCTCTAGTGTCAACCTCTCAGCTTCGAATCGAACGATCTCGTCAAGCCGCTGGCGCTCAAGCTCTAGAAAACGGACTCGTTCCTCCTCGCTATTCGCCTTCTCGACAAGTTTGGCTATCTCCGGCACCTTTGAAAGCTGGGTAAAAGCAGCACGATCGCTGCCAGCGATTCCGTAGCCAATGAGCCCCATGCCCAAAGGAGCAATGAAGGCAGAAGCAATGCCGAACCAGACCACATAGTTGGTATCCTTGGAACTCTGCAGGCCAAGCCAAACCACAAAAGCTATGCAGGCAGCCCCGATGAGAATTGCTAGAACTCTCTTCACATTATCCTCTTAGAGAGACGCCCAACGGGGTTGGCCCTAAGCGGCACCGTCAGGTGTCCGCTTGAGGGCTTGGGTTAGGCGCCCTCTTCCTATACTCCATGCTCCGTCGACTCTGCTGCGTCTTTCTGCTCTTTTTCCTCTCGATGTGCTCTCGAATAAAAACTACTAGGACCCACGACAGGGAAATTAAAATCAGACATGCTGAAAGAACTCCGTCCCAGTAATCAATCCAGTCGAATCGAGTACTACCAAGCGCGAGCAGGAAGGCCACAAATGCACTTATCATCGATCCGTGTCCAAAGAAGTAGCTGTTCCAACCGGATCGCGAATCTTGGAAAGCCTCAAGCGAGCACCGCGCCTCGGATTCTTCACCCGTAGCAAGCCAGTAAGAAATGTGTCCGTAGAGCACAGCGAACGCTGAGCGCTGTTCATAGAATAGATAGGCAGCAGTAAGTAAGAGCACAGCCCCAGTCAGGACTAAGGGCCACCCCTTTTGCCATACCTGCAGAGCCAATTGCTCCTGCTTCTCAACCGAGAGGATTGCATCAAGACTAAAAGATAGAGCTGCAAGGCAGAAGCCAGAAAGGATGCCCATTATGGTCATCTCCCTGTCGAGATACTGAAGATAGCCGTCAATCTTATTATTGGGCACAGATACTCCAGCTTAATAAGGCGTTGTGGCGCCCAACGCTGTGACGCTTCACCGGCGAACGGCGAAACCGGCCGTCCGAGTGCAAGCGCGGTGTTGGGCGCGCTGTCGATCACTGCCCGGCCTATAAAATCAAAGTCTCTAAATCTACTGAAGAAGAGGTGTCAACGAGAACTGCTTCTTTGGGTTCACCGGCCCCAGTCGCCGCCATCCCGTCTTCGAAACCTCGATTGAGATCTCCATTCCTGACCATGTAAGATGCATCATACCCGCCGAATCGATCGCCTCGTACCGCAAGCCAGCAAAGAACCTTCGCAATTCTTGAGAGGGATCGTTTGTCGGCTGAGATATTCTTGCGCCGTGATCAAAGCTCTCGACTACCACACGCACAGGTATCTTGAGACTTACAAGGCGAAGGTCTCGAGCAGCAACTAGAAACGGAAATGTCCCAGGATCAACGAGTACCTCATTTCCAAATCCTCCGTTTTCTAGATTAGGCAGATCACTGAGTTGATAGGTAGCCCCCGTGATAATAGCGGGCCGATTCCCAGCGTTAAAAAACGCAACTTTGAGGACAATATTGCCATTGCGATATCCATGTATCGGATCGTCTGGCGCAACTGCGTCGATGGTCACATCTGTGATCCTTGCCAGCGTATTATTTTCGACGCGGTAGTTGTTTGCGTAATAAGAAGCAGCAGAGATGGCAATAGCTGCTACTGAGAACAGAAACCCAAGCCAATCCTTTAGAGTAAGTCCTGGACCCTTCTTTCCCATCTCCGGCATTACTACCTCCGCGTCCAGTAGATGCGTCCTCTCACTTTACAATCTATCATTCTAGCACCTAGAGCCCAACATTCTAAGGTGAGCGGCGGGGCCGCACGATAGTGCGGTATCCGTCCGCGCGACCGCAGGGATACTGATTCGAGGCCCCCTTCAGCCTACCACCGCGGTAGGCTGTTGGTGGAGAGCCAAAGAAAGGAGGCCTCGAGTGAGATTCTACACGAAACAACATGTTCATTACTGCGGTATCG
>Ga0070665_100001068_pt1 | contig 34157 bp, 42 predicted proteins | sample KBSS13metaG_FD_65862 | JGI IMG/M metagenome (GOLD analysis project Ga0070665, IMG submission 65862) | Switchgrass rhizosphere microbial communities from Kellogg Biological Station, Michigan, USA - KBS S1-3 metaG | ecosystem: Host-associated > Plants > Roots > Rhizosphere > Soil ... | reverse complement strand
CACCCGGCGCTCGACAACGTCTCGATCGACATCGAGAAGGGCGAGTTCGTCTTCCTGGTCGGCACCTCGGGGTCCGGTAAGTCGACCGCGCTGCGTCTGGTGCTGCGCGAGACCCGGAGCACCAGCGGGCGGGTCTACGTCGCCGGCAAGGAGATCAACCGGCTCGCCGGCTGGAAGGTGCCGCGGCTGCGCCGCCAGATCGGCACCGTCTTCCAGGACTTCCGGCTGCTCCCCAACAAGACCGTCTCGGAGAACGTCGCGTTCGCGCTGCAGGTGATCGGCAAGTCACGCAGCGACATCCGGCGTACGGTCCCCGAGACCCTCGAGCTGGTCGGCCTCGACGGCAAGGGCGACCGGCTGCCCGACGAGCTGTCCGGTGGTGAGCAGCAGCGGGTCGCGATCGCTCGCGCGTTCGTCAACCGCCCGATGATCCTGCTCGCCGACGAGCCGACCGGAAACCTCGACCCGGCCACCTCCGTCGGCATCATGAAGCTGCTCGACCGGATCAACCGCACGGGCACGACGGTCGTGATGGCCACCCACGACGCCGGTGTGGTCGACCAGATGCGCAAGCGCGTCGTCGAGCTGTCCGAAGGATCCGTGGTCCGCGACCAGGCACAAGGCGTGTACGGGTTCCAGCACTGACCGAGTCGCCACACCCGACCCCCGACGAGTAGTACGACTCCGAAGAGAGCCTCCTCCATGCAGCTGCGTTACGTCTTCACCGAGCTGGGCAACGGCCTGCGCCGCAACCTGTCGATGCACCTGGCGGTGATCCTGACCCTGTTCGTCTCGCTGACCCTCGTCGGGCTGGGCGTCCTGCTCAACCAGGAGGCCAAGCGGACCGCCGAGCACTGGGGCAACCAGCTGCAGATCACGGTCTACCTGTGCAGCAAGCACGACGGCAACCCGGCGTGCACGGCGCCGGTCACCGACGCGCAGAAGAGCGCCATCGAGAAGGTCATCGGCGACAACTCCCAGGTGTCGAACTACCACACGGAGTCGCAGGCCGACGCTTTCAACAAGCTCCAGGAGCAGTTCCCGGGCAAGTACGACGGACCCAACTCGCCGATCACGGCGGCCGACATGCCGCAGTCGATCTGGGTGACCCTGAAGGACCCGAACCAGTTCCGCGACGTCGAGAGCGCGGTGGTCGGCCTCGACGGGGTCTCCAAGGTGCAGGACGTCCGCAAGGTGCTGCACCCGATCTTCGCCACCATCACCACGCTCAAGTGGGGATCGGTCGGCACGGCGGTCTTCCTGGGTCTCGCGGCCCTGCTCCTGGTCGCGAACACGATCCGGCTGACGGCGTTCGCCCGACGGCGGGAGATCGGGATCATGCGGCTGGTCGGTGCCTCCACCCTCTACATCGCGTTGCCGTTCCTCCTCGAGGCGTTGGTGACCGCCGTGGCGGGATTCCTGCTCGCAGCAGCGGCACTCGGCGCCTTCATGAAGTTCGGCGTCCACGACCGGATGAGCGGCGATCTCAACTTCATCCCGTGGGTCGGCACCGGCGACTTCATCTGGGCGCTGATCTGGATCGGCGCGCTCGGACCCATGCTGACGCTGATCCCGACACTCGTACTGACCCGCAAATACCTCAAAGTGTGAGTCCGGTCGGTTAGCGTCCAAGCTGGCCGCTTCCCCGACCGCGAAGGCTTCCCGGTGCGATTCTTCCCCGCCACCGTCCGCCAGCGCCTGGCCGTTGCCGTCACGGCGACGGCGCTGGGCGCAGGCGTTCTCACGACCCCGCTCGCGCATGCGGACATCAAGCACCTGCGCCAGCAGCAGTCCCACGTGCAGCACTCCGTGAAGCACGCGCAGGCCGATCTCGACGAGTCCAGCCGGCAGACGCGACAGGCCTACGACGCGCTGTCCCGGTCGCAGGCCGACCTGCAGGCCGCGCGCCACGACCTCCGCTCGGCCCGCAGCCACTTCCGGGCCGCGCGTGACCGGCTGGTGACGATCCGTCACCAGCTCGAGCGGGCCAAGGCCCGGCTCGCCCGGGCGCGGGCCAACCTCGAGCGCCAGCAGCAGGCGACCGAGTCGCAGCGGGTGACCCTGGTCCACACGGTCACCTCCTTCTACGAGCAGGGCGACCCGCAGCTGATGGGGTTCCTCTCGCTGCTGAACGCCGTGTCACCGGCCGACCTGACCGCCAAGCAGGCCAACAACAGCCTGGTCCTCGACTCACAGGACCAGCAGCTCGACAGCCTCCAGGCGTCGCAGGTGCTGCTCAAGGTGCAGGCCGACGAGATGGCCAAGGCCACCCAGCAGGTCGCCCGCAAGACGGCGCAGGCAGCGGCGAAGGTCGCCCAGAAGCGCACCTTCAAGCAGCAGGCGTACGACGCGAAGGTGCAGGTCGCCCGGACCGTCAAGGCCAAGCGGCACGCCTGGGCGCTGGCCCGGAAGGCGCGCGCCCACGACCAGGCCAAGCTGGCCCGCAGCAAGCGGCAGGAGGCGCGGATCAAGCGGCAGATCCTGGCCGAGATCGCCCGCGAGCAGCGCCGGGGCGGCGGCTACCGCGGTGACACCGGCGGACTCCTGATGCGCCCGGTGAACGGTCCGATCACGTCGCCGTACGGCTGGCGGATCCACCCGATCTACCACTACTGGGGCCTGCACGACGGCGACGACTTCGGCGCCCCCTGCGGCGCCCCGCTCTTCGCCGTGGCGAACGGCACCGTGATGTCGCAGTACTACTCGTCGGTCTGGGGCAACCGGCTCTACCTCAATCTCGGCCTGATCAACGGCAAGAACGTCACGGTGATCTACAACCACCTGTCGGCCTACCGGAGCCACGTCGGGCAGCACGTGACGCGCGGCCAGGTCGTCGGTCTCGTCGGCACCACCGGCTGGTCCACGGGGTGCCACACCCACTTCACGGTGATGGTCAACGGCACGCCGGTGAACCCGACCCCCTGGTTCGGCTGAGCACGGCGTCGATCCCGCCACCACCGGCCCGAACCGAGTTGACGTCCCCTGGGAGAATGGCCGGATGCCGAAGGAGCAGGGCCGCAAGCTGATCGCGCAGAACCGCAAGGCGCGACACGACTACCACGTGGAGGACACGTGGGAGGCGGGGCTGGTGCTGATGGGCACCGAGGTCAAGTCGTTGCGGCAGGGCCGAGCGACCCTGGTCGACGGGTTCGCGGAGGTCGACGGGCACGAGGTGTGGCTGCACGGCGTCCACATTCCCGAGTACACCCAGGGCACCTGGACCAACCACGCGTCCCGCCGCCGCCGCAAGCTCCTGCTCAACCGTGCCGAGATCGACAAGATCGAGCGGAAGGTCGGCGACAAGGGCTACACGCTGGTCCCGCTCGCCCTCTACTTCAAGGACGGGCGCGCGAAGGTCGAGATCGGGCTGGCCAAGGGCAAGAAGCACTACGACAAGCGCCACGCCCTCGCCGAGCGTCAGGCCGACCGCGAGAAGCAGCAGGCGATCGGTCGTCGGCTGAAGGGTCTGCCCGACTGATGTCGTTCGAGGTCGTACGCCGCCAGGACCCGGCGGCGGTCAGCGAGATCCTCGCCTCGATCCCGGACTGGTTCGGCATCCCCGAGGCCAACGAGAACTACGTGCGCGACGCGGGTCGGATGCCGTCCTACCTCGCGGTCGAGGGTGACGACGTCGTCGGCGTCGCCCTGGTGAACGAGCACTTCCCGCTCTCGCGCGAGCTGCACCTGATCGCCGTACGCCGCGACCGGCACCGACAGGGGGTCGGGAAGGCGTTGCTGGCGGCTGTCGAGGACGACCTGCGGGCCGACGGGGTGCGGATCCTCGAGGTGCACACGCTCGGCCCCTCGGACACCGACGAGGGGTACGCCCGAACGCGGGAGTTCTACCTCGCCCAGGGCTTCGTGGCGATGAACGAGCTGCAGAGCATCGACTGGGACGGTCCCACCCTGATCCTCGTGAAGCCCCTCTGAGCGCCTGGTGATGGAGCCCGCCACCTTCGCCCGCGACCTCGGCCTGCCGGGCCTCTTCGACGTGCACACCCACTTCCTGCCGCCGCAGGTGATGGCCAAGGTCCGGCACCAGTTCGACACGGCCGGTCCGTTGATCGGCAGCGTCTGGCCGCTGGAGTACCGCGCCGACGACAACGAGCTCGTCGCCACCCTGCGTGGCTTCGCCGTACGTCGCTTCTCGTCGCTGCCCTACGCCCATCGGCCGGACATGGCGGAGTTCCTCAACGACTGGTCGTTCGGCTTCGCCGACCGGACACCCGGCTGCCTCCGGAGTGCGACCTTCTACCCCGAACCCGGGGCTGCGGCGTACGTCGCCGACCGGATCGAGGCCGGGGCCGAGATCTTCAAGCTGCACGTGCAGGTCGGCGGCATCGACGTCCGCGACCCGTTGCTCACCGACACGTGGGGCCTGCTCCAGGACGCCGGCACGCCGGTCGTGGTCCACGCCGGCTCGGGGCCGGTCGGCACGGCGTACACCGGTCCGGGGCCGGTCGCCGACCTGCTGACGGCGTACCCCCGCCTCAGCCTGGTGATCGCTCACCTCGGCGCCCCGGAGTACGCCGATTTCCTGATGCTCGCCGAGGCCTACGAGCAGGTGCGGGTCGACACGACCATGGTCTTCACGCCGTTCTTCGACGCCCTCGGCGAGGTGTTCCCACCCGACCTGCTCCCGCGGCTGCGCGACCTGCAGCCGAAGGTCCTGCTCGGCTCCGACTTCCCGAACATCCCCTACCCGTACGCCGAGCAGCTGGCCGGACTGTCGCGGCTCGACCTCGGCGACGACTGGCTCCGCGACGTCTGCTGGCACAACGCGGCCCGCCTCTTCGGGGCCTGAGCCCTGCGGGGTCGACCGCGTGCGGGCTGCTCAACCAGCGCAATTGCGCCACTTGAGCAGGAGGAGGACCTCCCGCACTGCCCAAACCGCGCAATTGCGCCACTTGAGCAGCATGGAGCACCCCCGCGCGCCTCCGTCGCCCACCGGTAGGAGGAATGGAAGTCGTCGGTTGGGGGTTCACCCCCGTAGGATGGACTCACAACTCAACAAGGGGCTGATCGGTTTCGACTTGGGACGTTAGTTCCAGGAGAAGCGGGTCGAGAAGCCGACGTCATCTCGTAAACGATCGTCGGAAAACCATAAGTGCCAACGCTAAGCGCACTGACTTCGCACTCGCCGCCTGAGCGGTGACCGAAGGGTCTGACCGGGTGATTGCCTTCGACCCGGACCCAGGCCTCATCTAGAAGGCTCGCTGACCACTTCCGCCGGGAGGGGTGGTCGGGACTTTTTCCCGGCTGGGCCTGTCGGTGACGTGTCAGACGCGAGCACCGGGGCCGAGAAAACGACATCGCTGACTGCACCCGGAGAAGACCTGGTTCGACGCTCGAGGACGCGGGTTCGATTCCCGCCAGCTCCACCACGCCACGACATCGGGTGAGTGAGGGTCCCTCACTCACCAGGCGACCGTTCCGGCGGCGTCGAAGAACGTTCCGGACGGCCCCGTCGGGTCGAGCAGGGCGGCCTCGGCGATGACCTCGGCTGCCTCGTCGGCCGGCGTCGGTGCGGCGGCACGGTTGTCCGGGCCGCCGAGGTCGGTCTGCACCCAGCCGGGGCAGACGGAGTTGACCTTGATCGCCGAGCCGGCCAACGCCTTCGACAGGGCGATGGTCAGCCCGTTCAGGGCGGCCTTCGACGTCTGGTACGCCGGCACGACCATGCCGTAGTACGGCGACTCGGGGTTCACCTGGTCGGAGAGCGAGCCCATGGTGCTCGACACGTTGACGATCCGGCCCGCATCCGATGCCGTCAGCAACGGCAGGAACGCCTGCGTGACGGCGACGGCACCGAGCACGTTCGTGTGGAGGGTCCGCGTGAACAGACCCAGGTCGAGAGGCTGGTCCGCACCGGGCGTCGTTGCCTCGGGCAGGATTCCCGCGTTGTTGACCAGGATGTCGAGGCGCCCGTGTTCACGGGTGACCCGGTCGACCGCTCCGGCCACGCTGGCCGGATCGTCGACGTCGATCGCGATCGCGCTCGCGTAGATGTTCTCGCTGCGGAGGTCGACCACGGCCGCGTGGGAGCGCTCCTCGTCGCGTGCGGCGAGGATGACGGTCACTCCCGCGCGTCCCAGGCGTCGTGCGGTGGCCAGCCCCAGCCCGCGGTTGCCTCCGGTGACCAGGGCCACCTTCGTGGCGGTCCTTGCAGATGTTGTCGTTGTCATGGACCGAGCCTGACGGCCGCCGTGGCTCAGTTCTGGCGAGAAACAGACGTCGCGACTGGCTGACCTTGCGCCGAGGTCGGCGTCCCCGGGTCGGCCTAGGTTGTCTCCCATGGCCGACGGCTGCGTGTTCTGCTCGATCATCGCCGGCGAGACGTCCGCCGACGTCGTCCTCGACGAGCCCGACCTGATGGCGTTCCTCGACGCCCGGCCGCTGTTCAAGGGTCACGTCCTCCTGGTGCCTCGCGAGCACGTCGTGACGCTGGCCGATCTGCCCGCGCGGTTGCGCGACGGGTTCCTCGAGGCGGCCCAGCGGCTGTCGCGCGCGGTCGTCGACGGCCTCGGCGCCCAGGGCAGCTTCGTCGCGATGAACAACGTCGTCAGCCAGTCGGTGCCCCACCTGCACCTGCATGTCGTGCCGCGCACCAAGGGCGACGGTCTGCGCGGGTTCTTCTGGCCTCGCACGAAGTACGCCGAGGGTGAGTCGTCCGAGTACGCCGAGCGGCTGCGGGTTGCGCTCCCTCGACCGGATGTCAGGAAAAGTTGACAAACGATTCAGTGTCAGGTTAACTTGACATTGTGAACGACGCCGCCGACCTCTCGGAGACCGCGGCGGGCAACGATCCCGAGCTGGGACTCGCCGCCGTCCGGGCCCTCCGCGCACTGGCCGACCGCCTCGAAGAGGTGCAGGTCCGCAGTGCACGCGAGCAGGGCTGGAGCTGGCAGGCGATCGCCGACGTGCTGCAGATCAGCCGGCAGGCGGTTCACCAGAAGCACTCCCGCGACTGAGCGTGAGTCACCCACTCTTCAGGAGACAACCATGCAGACCAGATTCGACACCGAAGCCAGGATCGCCGTCACCCAGGCGACCGACATCGCCCGCGAGCTCGGCCACCGCGAGGTCGGCCCCGGCCATCTCTTGGCCGGCCTGCTCGCCAATCCGCGGGGTACGGCGTACGCCGCGCTCCACGACCACGGCCTCGAGCTCGAGGCCGCTCGCGCTCTCGTCGCGACGCACCACGTCGACGCGGAGCCCGAGTCCGACCGCGACAGCGGGGAGGGGCGCGCCCACTCCGCCCGCTACGACGAGGACCGCGAGGCCCTCAAGGCCATCGGCATCGACCTCGACCGCGTCCGCGACGCGGTGCGCGCCAACCTCGGCGACGACCTCGCCGAGGGCTGGGCGGACCGACCACGCCGAGACCGCGGCCGCAGTCGACGCCACCATCACCACGGCCAGGGCCGCGGCCGGCGCGGGCCCCGCAGCCGACGTGACGGACTGCGCTTCTCGCGCCAGCTGCGCGCGCTGCTCCGCGAAGCACGCCGGTCGATGTCCGGCCTGACCGGCGCGGGGCTGCTCGTCGCGCTGACCCGTTCCGACGACCCGGCCGTCCAGGCCGTGCTCGTCACGGCCGACAGCCTCGACGGGCTGAAGGCACAGGCCGAGGCGGCGCTCTCGCCGACCACGAAGGGCTGAGTCCCCCGCGTCGGGGGGCCTTCGGGCGGCCTCTACAGTGGCCGGTGGCCGTGTCGTCGGGCTCGGTCGCCGCCACACGGTCGCTCGGACAGCCGCACGAGGAGTCAGCACATGGGTCGCTTCGACGGACGCGTAGCCGTCGTCACCGGAGCCGCACGCGGGATCGGGCTCGGCATCGCTACCCGCTTCGCCGACGAGGGAGCCTCGGTGGCCGTCCTCGATCTCGACGAGGGGGAGGCCGGAACCGCCGCCGGCCGGCTGGCCACCACCGACGGGCAGAGGCACGTCGGGATCCGGTGCGACGTCAGCGACAGCGGCTCGGTGCAGAGCGCGGTCGACCGGGTCGTGTCCGAGCTCGGGGCGCTGCACATCCTGGTCAACAACGCCGGCGTCACCCGCGACAACCTGCTGTTCAAGATGTCCGACGACGACTGGGACATGGTGATCGGCGTCCACCTCCGCGGTGCCTTCCTGATGACCCGGGCGGCGCAGAAACACTTCGTGGAGCAGAAGTACGGCAAGGTCGTCTGCCTCTCCAGCGTCTCCGCGCTCGGCAACCGCGGTCAGGCCAACTACGCCACCGCGAAGATGGGGCTCCAGGGCTTCGTCCGCACCCTCGGCATCGAGCTCGGCCCGTTCGGGGTGAACGCCAACGCGATCGCGCCGGGCTTCATCGCCACGGACATGACCGATGCCACCGCCGCTCGGGTGGGGATGCCGGTCGAGGAGTTCCGGGCGGCCGCCGCCGAGCGCAACCCGGTCCGCCGCGTGGGCTTCCCGGAGGACATCGCGGCCGCCGCGGCGTTCCTGTGCAGCGACGAGGCGTCGTACATCACCGGCCAGACGCTGTACGTCGACGGGGGCGCCAAGCTTGTCTCATGACTACATCCACCGCACCGGTGCACCACCGGGCTACCGCCCCCGGCACCTGGTCATCGGGGTGGTCGTCCTCGTCGTCTGGTTCGGCGTCCTCGGGTTCGTCCTGACCCACGGCCGCAACGAGGCGTCGTCGGTCGACGTCTACTCCGAGCTCCCGGCGGGCTTCACCGGCGCACTCCAGGCCAAGGGCGTCACCTACCAGGGGCTGTCACCGGTCGACGCGACCACCCAGTCGCAGGTCCTGGCACAGCTGCCCGCGCTCGGCAACGACAACGGCGGCAAGCCGCTGGTCTTCCGTACCTCGTTCACGGTCGCGAAGGGTCAGGGACAGCCGGGCACGGCGACGCCGGCGCTGATGATCGTCGTCCCGGACCCCACAGGATCCGACGTTCACGTCGACTTCGTCGACCCCACCAGCTACCGGCCGCTGCGGTCCGTCGAGTACGGCGGGAGCGCATCCTCGACCACTCCCTGAGGTGATGCGGGTCACGCCCCCGGCGTGCCCTTCACCTTCTGCTCAGCCGGATCGTCCACACTGGTCCGGATCGAAAGTCGATACCCCCGATGGAGATTCACGTGCGACGCGCTGCCCTGACCTTGTCCGCCCTGACCGCCACCGGTCTGCTGCTGACCGCCTGCGGTGGGTCGTCCGACTCCAGCCCGCAGTCCGGTGACAGCTCGCAGAAGGTGGAGGGCGGGCAGTCGATCCAGCAGTTCTGGCCCCTGACCGGGCTCCAGGTCCCCGCGAACAAGAGTGCGGCGCTCGACCACCCGGTGCTCGTCGCCAAGATGGACAACACCTTCTCCAGCCAGCCCCAGGTGGGCCTGTCCAAGGCCGACATGGTCGTCGAGGAGCTGGTCGAGGGCGGGCTGACGCGCCTCGCGGCGTTCTACTACTCCGAGATCCCCGGCAACGTCGGTCCGATCCGCTCCATGCGGGCCAGCGACATCGACGTCGTCTCGCCGGTCCACGCCTCGCTGGTCACGAGCGGGGCCGCCGGCCGCACGATCGCGCGGATCAGGGGGGCTCACATCCCGTTCTACTCCCAGGGCTCGAAGGGGATGTACCGCTCCTCGACGCGCCACTCGCCGTACAACCTGCTCGTCCACCTGAACGAGATCGCCGCGGCGGCCAAGACCAAGGTCGCGACGCCGCCGAACTACTTCCAGTGGGGCGACGCGAAGGACCTGCCGAAGGGGAAGAAGATCACCACGGTGAACGCGCAGTTCTCCGGCGGCCACACCACCCAGTGGAAGTTCGAGAACGGCACGTACCACAACCTCAACAGCAACGCCCCGGCCGGCGACCAGTTCCCGGCCGACACGGTGCTCGTGCTGCGGGTGCGTGAGGGCGACGCCGGCTACCTCGACCCGGCCGGCAACCACGTGCCCGAGACCCTCCTGACCGGCAAGGGCAACGCCCTGCTGTTCCACGGCGGCCGGATGATCTTCGCCAACTGGCAGAAGGGCAACGCGCCCACGTCGCAGATCACCCTGACCACCAAGAGCGGTCAGAAGCTCCAGGTCCCGGCCGGGCACACCTGGATCGAGCTGGTGCCGGCCACCGGCGGGAACGTCGTCTTCAGGAAGTAGCGGAGTCGGGCACCCCGGCGAGCTGCGTGCCCTGCTCGGAGAGAGCACGCATCCCGGACAGGATGAACCCGATGGCGACCTCGACGCGCTCGGCCTCGGTGTCGGCGTCGGGGGCAGTCGAGACCGTCGTCCCGGCCGACGACATGGCACCGAAGAAGATGCGGGCGAACGTACGCTCCATCGCCTCGTCCACCTGCCAGTCGCCCGCGGCGAGCACGGCTCGCACGATGTCGAGGACGTAGGCGAACGTCGAGCGCTCCTCCTGCTCGCGGAAGCGCTCGTGGCCCAGCACCGACGGGCCGTCCTGCACGACGATCCGGCTGTACGCCGGCTGGCGCACCACGTCGAGGAACGCCCGGAGCCCGGCGATCGCCTTCTCCCAGGGGTCCTCGTGACCGCGGAGGGCAGCCTGGATCTGCTGCGCGCCGGCCGACTCGACCTTCTCGAAGACGGCCTCGAACAGCGCCTGCTTGCCGGAGTAGTGGTGGTAGAGGGCGCCCTTGGTGACGTCGGCGCCCGCGACGATCGCGTCCAGCGAGGCCGCGGCGTACCCGTGCTCGGCGAACAGCCGCTCGGCCACGTCGACCAGCGCACGCCGGGTGGAGGCGGAGTACTGCGCCCTCCGGCTCGTGCCCGGCACCTGCGCGACCTCGGCGAGCCTGGCCCGCGCGCTCTTGGTCATCGGCGCAGTCTAGGGGTGTCCGGATCGCGCAGCGGCCGGCCGCATCGTCACCGTTCGCGAGGGGTACCTAGGTAATACCTAGAGCCACATGTTAGAACTGCCCCGTGCTCAGACTCACCGCCCGCCGTCTCCTCACGACAGCCGCGCTGTCCAGCCTGCTCCCGCTGACCGCCTGTGGCGGCGGTGGCAGCAACGACACCACGATCACCGTCCTCGCCGCGTCGTCGCTGACGGGGACCTTCACCGAGCTCGGGAAGGAGTTCGAAGCGCAGCACTCGGGAGTGACCGTGAAGTTCGCGTTCGACTCGTCGTCGACCCTGGCCCAGCAGGCCACCCAGGGTGCTCCGGCGGACGTCCTCGCCACGGCTGACACGACGACGATGGACAGCGCCAGGTCGGCGCAGGCCTCGACGCCCCAGGTCTTCGCCACGAACGTCCTGATGCTGGCCACGCCGGCCGACAACCCGGCGCACGTGCAGGAGTTCTCCGACCTCGACAAGTCGTCGGTCAAGTACGTCATGTGCGTGACCACCGCACCGTGCGGCAAGGTGGGCCAGGCCCTGATCGACCAGGACCACGTGACGGGCGAACCGGTCAGCCAGGAGGTCGATGTGAAGTCGGTGCTCGCCAAGCTGACGGAGGGCGAGGCCGACGCGGGGCTCGTCTACAAGACCGACGTGGTGGCGGCCGGAGACCAGGTCCACGGGATCCCGATCCCGGGCAGCGCCCAGCAGATCACGACCTACCCGATCGTGACGTTGGACCAGTCGAAGAACGCCGATCTCGCCCAGGCCTTCGTCGACCTGGTCACGGGGACCACCGGGCAGCAGGTCCTCCAGAAGGCCGGCTTCGGCGCCCCGTGACCATCGAGCCCCTGCTCCCGGACTCCCGCACCCGCGAACGGCGCTCAGACTCGGCCGCGGGTGCGCGACTCGGACGCCCGCCCCTGCTCCTGGTGATCCCGGCAGTGCTGGCTTCGGCTCTCCTCGTCGTTCCACTCGTGTCGCTGGTCCTCGACACGCCGTGGTCCGGGCTACGGAGCCAGCTCGCCTCGTCGTCGGTGCGCCAGGCGCTGTGGCTGACGCTGCTCGTGTCGCTCTGCACGGTCGCCGCCTGCGTCGTGCTGGGCACGCCGCTGGCCTGGCTGCTGGGCCGGGTCATGTTTCCGGGACGTGCGTTGCTGCGGGCGCTGGTCCTGGTGCCGCTGGTGCTCCCGCCCGTGGTCGCGGGCGTCGCCCTCATCACGGCTCTCGGACGCACCGGACTGGTGGGGCGATGGCTCTACGAGTGGTGGGGCGTCACCATCCCCTACACCACGGTCGCGGTCGTCATCTCGCACACCTTCGTGGCTCTTCCCTTCTACGTCCTGAGTGTCCAGGGCGCCCTGGAGTCGGTCGGGGACCGGTTCGACGTCGTCGCGGCCGGACTCGGCGCTGACAGATGGACGACCTTCCGACGCGTGACGATGCCCTTGGCGTTGCCGGGGGTGCTCGCCGGTGCGGCCCTGGCCTGGGCCCGGTCGTTGGGTGAGTTCGGTGCGACCATCACCTTCGCCGGCAACTATCCCGGCACGACCCAGACCATGCCGTCGAAGATCTACACCGCGTTGCAGTCCGACCCGGGAGCAGCGCGCATCCTCAGCATGATCCTGCTGGTGCTGTCCATCGGGGTGCTGGTGGGTCTGCGCAGTCGCTGGCTGGCGCGCACGTGACCGGTCTCGAGGCGCACGTCGAGGTGCCGGGGAGGTTGCAGGTCGACCTCAGTGCGGCGCACGGCGAGGTCGTGGCGGTGATCGGGCCGAACGGAGCGGGAAAGAGCACCCTGCTGGCGGCGCTGGCGGGGCTCGTGCCCCAGCGGGGTTCGGTCTCCGTGGACGGCCGCCCGTGGAACGATCCGCCGCTCGACGTCCGTGATCGCGGTGTAGGCCTGGTCTTCCAGGACCAGCGTCTGTTCCCGCATCTGTCGGCTCTCGCCAACGTGGCCTTCGGGCCGCGTTCGCACGGAGTGCCCCGCGCCGAGGCGGAACGCCGGGCCCAGGCATGGCTCGATCGGTTCGGCATCCGAGATCTGGCCGGTCGGCGCCCTGCGACCCTGTCCGGCGGGCAGGCGCAGCGCGTGGCGATCGCCCGAGCGCTCGCGCTCGACCCCGTCCTGCTCCTGCTCGACGAGCCGTTCGCCTCGCTCGACGTGGGCGTCGCGACCGGGCTGCGGATCGAGCTGGCTCGTCACCTGGACGCGTTCGACGGCATCACCGTCCTCGTCACCCACGACGCGATCGACGCGCTGACGCTCGCGGACCGCGTCGTCGTGCTCGACGCGGGACGCGTGGCGCAGATCGGTACGCCGCTCGAGGTCGCGGGCCGTCCGCGGACCGAGCACGTCGCTCGGCTCGTCGGCCTCAACGTCCTGCGCGAGGGTGAGCGATTCGTGGCCTTCAGCCCGAGCGTCGTCACGGTCTCACTCACCGAGCCCCACGGGTCGGCGCGTCACCGGTGGCCCGGGGTCATCGCCCACGCTGCCCCGCACGGCGGTTCGGTGCGCCTGTTGGTCACCGGCGCCCACGACCTCCTCGCCGACGTCACTCCCGCCTCGACCACCGAGCTGCGGCTGACACCCGGACGCGAGGTCTGGCTGTCGGTCAAGGAGTCGTCGGTCGAGACCTACTCCGCGTCGGTGGGCTCATGACGTGGGTCCGGCCGGCTGCCGCGACCCTATGCTGACGCCGTGGTCGACTACCTGCGGATCGGTGAAGTGGCCCAGCGCGTCGGGGTCAGCGTCGACACGCTCCGCCGCTGGGAGGCCGAGGGCAGGATCGCCTTCGAACGCCGCGGCAACCAGCGGGTGCTTCCCGCCGCGGAGCTCGCCGGCTTCCTCAACTCCCTGGCCGGCAGCGACCGGACCTCGAGCGCACGCAACCGGCTGACCGGCGTCGTGGTGGCGGTCGAGCGGGACGGCGTGATGGCCAAGGTCGAGCTCGCCTGCGGCGACTACCGCGTGGTGTCCCTGATGAGCCGTGAGGCCGCCGACGAGATGGAGCTCGCTCCGGGTGTCGCCGCGACCGCCGTCGTGAAGTCGACCAGCGTCATGGTCGAGCGAGCACGTTGAGGCTCGACGAAGTCGAGCCTCAACGGCGCAGCGAGCGATGGGCGAGCTTGCTCGCCAGTCGGCTTGAGACCAAGCCTCGCCAGTCGGCTTGAGACCAAGCCTCGCCAGTCGGCTTGAGACCAAGCCTCGCCAGTCGGCTTGTCTCCTGCTCGCAATTCACATACTCTGAGTACGTACCAACAGTATGTGAACCGCGGGCACTCAGCCCGCGAACACACGAGAGAGGAGATGGCCATGACCTGGACCACCTTCCACCGCCGCGGAGAGGTCCTCCGCGCCGTGATCGACGCCGCGGACGCGCGTCGCGACGGACTGCTGCCGATGGACCTGCCCGGCGTCCCCGAGACCTTCGGCGACGAGCTCACCCTGCTCGGCGCCCTCCAGCTGCGCTGGCACACCCGGCTGTCGGGTCACCTCGAGCAGGCGCTCACGCCGCAGTCCCCGAACCCCGACGAGACCGCGATCGCCGCCTGGCACGCGACGGCCGACGAGCTGCCCGGCACCCGCCGGGTCCTCGACCGTTACCGCGCCGATCCGGTCGACGAGCCGATGGCCGGCGCCCTCGCCACGGCCACGGCGAAGGAGCACGTGCTGCTGGCCGCGATGGCCGGCCGGACCGGCGCCACCACCGAGGCGACAGCAGCCGCCGGATCCGCGCTCGAGGCCCGAGCCCGGGCGAGCCACCGGCCGTCGGCGCACGCGGCGGCCTGAGGCACCTTTCTGGCGGACCGCTCGGGCGGGCAGAATGGAGTCATGGCGGAGATCCGGGCGGGGATGCTGCTCCTCGCGTCGCCGGAGCTCCTCGACCCGAACTTCGTCGACACCGTCGTGCTCCTGCTCGACGCCGACGACGAGGGCGCCATGGGTGTGGTGATCAACCGCCCGTCGCCGGTCCCGGTGATCTCGGTCCTGGCCGAGTGGGGCGATGTCGTCGCCGAGCCCGAGGTGCTGTTCCGGGGCGGACCGGTCTCGCCCGAGGGCGCGCTGGCCGTGGCCCTGCTGCGCGACCAGCACGCCGTACCCCTGGGGCTGAGGCCGGTCACCGACCGGCTCGCGATCGTCGACCTCGAGGGCGAGGCCGATGACATCGACTCCGCGGTCGACGGCGTCCGGATCTTCGCCGGGTACGCCGGCTGGGGCGCCGGCCAGCTGGAGGGTGAGATCGAGGGCGGCGACTGGTACGTCGTCCCGTCGATGCCCCCGGACGCGTTCCAGGCCGACCCGAGCGACCTGTGGCGCGAGGTGATGCGACGTCAGCCCGGTGAGCTCGCCTGGCACGTCAACCGGCCGGCCGATCCCGAGCTGAACTGAGCCGGACCCGGCTCGTCGGGGCGGACCCGACGCGGTGGCTGACGTAGGCTGGGATCGTGGTTCCCACCGGATTCTCGCCCCTGACCGACACCGCCGTCGACGAGCGGGTCGAGGAGCGCACGGTCCCCACGGACGAGGGTGACCACGAGCGCCTCAGCCACTACGTCGACAAGCACAAGCTGACCGAGGCGATGGTGATGGGGACACCGGTCGTGGCGTTGTGCGGCAAGGTCTGGGTGCCCAGCCGTGCGCCGGAGAAGTTCCCGGTGTGTCCGGACTGCAAGGACATCTGGGACAACTTCAAGCCCGGAGGCGGGGACCAGGACGAGTGACCTCACGGCCCTCTGAGACAGAGGCCGTCCCACCGTCCGTCGCGCTCACCCCTGCCTGGCCCGAGCGTGCAGCCTGGGGAACGGCCACGTCCCTGCGAGCCTGGCAGACCGCCGCGCTCACCGACTACTTCGCCCGCGCCCCGCGCGACTACCTCGCGGTGGCGACGCCGGGCGCCGGCAAGACGACGTTCGCGCTGTCGGCGGCCGCCGAGCTGCTCGGGCGCCGCGTCGTCGACCGGGTGATCGTGGTCGCGCCCACCGAGCACCTCAAGCTCCAGTGGGCCGAGGCCGCTGCCCGCGCCGGCATCCCGATCGACCCGACGTTCTCCGCCGGGTCGGGGAAGACGTCGGCCGACTTCGTCGGTGTCGCCGTGACCTATGCCGGCGTCGCGGTCAACCCGCTCGCGATGCGGATCCGGACCGAGCGGTTCAAGACCCTGGTGATCCTGGACGAGATCCACCACGCGGGCGACGCGATGTCGTGGGGCGAGGGGGTGCGCGAGGCGTTCGAGCCCGCCACCCGACGGCTCGCGCTGACCGGCACGCCGTTCCGCTCGGACATCAACCCGATCCCGTTCGTCAGCTACACGCCGGGCAGCGACGGCATCCCGCGCTCGGTGGCCGACTTCACCTACGGCTACGGCCACGCGCTCGCCGACCACGTCGTCCGGCCGGTGCTCTTCATGGCCTACTCCGGCGACCTCGCCTGGCGCACCCGGGCCGGCGACGAGATCTCCGCGCGGCTCGGTGAGCCGCTGACCAAGGACATGGGGGCACAGGCGCTGCGCACCGCGCTCGACCCGTCGGGGGAGTGGATCCCGTCGGTCCTCGCGGCGGCGGACCGAAGGCTGACCGAGGTACGCCGGCACGTTCCCGACGCGGGCGGCCTCGTCATCGCCGGTGACCAGGACGCCGCCCGCGCGTACGCCGCGATCCTGAAGAAGATCAGCGGCGAGCCGCCGGCCCTGGTCCTGTCCGACGAGAAGGCCGCCTCCAAGCGGATCGCCGACTTCACCGACTCCGAGAAGCGGTGGATGGTGGCGGTCCGGATGGTGTCGGAGGGGGTCGACGTACCCCGGCTCGCGGTGGGCGTCTTCGCCACCAGCACCTCGACGCAGCTGTTCTTCGCCCAGGCCGTCGGTCGCTTCGTGCGGGCCCGGGCGCGGGGCGAGACGGCGTCGGTGTTCGTGCCGTCGGTGCCGACCCTGCTGGGGTACGCCGCCGAGATGGAGGTCGAGCGCGACCACGTCCTGGGCCGGCGGATCACCGACGAGGACGACATCTTCGCCGCCGAGCAGGACCTGCTGGCCCGGGCGAACGCCGACGTCGGCGCCTCCGACGAGCTGCTGGGCTCCTTCGAGGCACTCGGCTCCCAGGCCCGCTTCGACCAGGTGGTGTACGACGGCTCGGCGTTCGGCCACGCGGGCGACGTACACGTCGGCTCGGAGGAGGAGATGGACTTCCTCGGCATCCCGGGTCTGCTGGAGCCGGACCAGGTACGCGAGCTGCTCCGCCACCGGCAGCGCTCACGGCGTTCCGCCACGGCAGCGGCCCACGAGGCGACGGCGCACCGTGAGCCGTCGACCCATGAACAGCTGGCGATTCTGCGTCGAGAGCTGAACGGACTCGTCGCGGCCTGGCACCACCGGACCGGCCAGGCCCACGGCATGACGCACGCGGCCCTGCGCAAGGAGCTCGGCGGGCCGGCCGCCGCGATCGCCAACGCCGAGCAGCTCCGTGCCCGGATCGACCGCGTCCGCGAGTGGGCGACCAAGCCCTCGCGCTGACGCGATCCTCTGACTAGAGTCAGCTAATGGCCGAGACGGAGGTGTTGCGCCGGTTCAACCGGGCGTGGAGCCAGCGTGTGGGGTTGCTGGAGGAGTCGTACCTCGGGCAGGGGCGCACCCTCGGCGCGTCCAGGCTGCTGTTCGAGATGGGCTCCGAGGGCGCAGGCGTGCTCGAGCTGCGCCGGCGACTGGGACTCGACTCGGGGTACCTGAGCCGGCTGCTGCGGGGCCTGGAGCAGGAGCGTCTGGTCGACGTCCGTCCAGACCCGGCCGACGCGCGCCGCCGGGTCGTCGTACCGACCGCGAAGGGGCGCCGGGCGGTCGAACGCCTCGAGCAGCGGTCCGAAGAGCGCGCCGCGAGGCTGATCCAACCCCTGGGCGACTCGCAACGCCGAAGGCTCGCGGACGCGCTGGCCACGGCCGAGCGTCTCGTCCGTGCCGCCACCTGCGAGCTCGAGGTCGTCGACGCCGGCTCCCGTGAGGCCCTGGCCGCGGTCGACCGCTACGCCGCCGAGCTGGCCGAGCGCTTCCCGACCGGGTTCGACCCTGGCGACACCGCGGCGGACGCCGCATCGATGAGCGCGCCGGACGGCACTTTCCTGGTCGGCCGGATCGACGGCGCGCTGGCCGCGTGCGGCGGCGTACGCCGGCTCACCCGCACGCGCGCGGAGATCAAGCGGATGTGGGTCGACGGCGCGTGGCGAGGATGCGGCCTCGGCGGACGGATGCTCGGCGCCCTGGAGTCCGCGGCGCGTGACCTCGGCTACCGCGAGGTCTACCTCGACACCAACTCCACCCTGACCGAGGCGATCGAGATGTACGACCGAGCGGGCTACCGGCGCATCGAGCGGTACAACGACAACCCGTACGCCGGTGCGTGGTTCGCGAAGCGGCTGCCTACCCGGCGGCGCTGACGGCGAACGGATGAGCGCCGGGTCCGGGGCGGGTCACGACCTCGCGGGGCCGCTCGACGCGATGGCCGTCGGCGCACTCGAGTCGGGAGTGGACCGGCGCGCCGCAGTCGCGATGCGTGAACTCGACGGGGGGTCCCTCCGGGTCGACGAGGTAGCGGTCACCCCAGTCGGCGATCGCCACCAGGACCGGGTAGAGGTCGAAGCCCTTCTCGGTCAGCCGGTACTCGTGACGCGCCCGCTCGCCGGCCTCCTGGTAGGGCTCGCGGCGCAGGACGTCCTGGTCCACGAGCAGGCCGAGGCGGCTGCTGAGCACCTGTCGGGGGATGCCGCTGTGGCGGCGGATGTCGTCGAAGCGGCGTACGCCGTTGAACACCTCGCGCAGGACGACGAACGTCCAGCGCTCGCCCAGGATCGTCATCGTGCGGCCGACCGTGCAGTTCTCGGTGGACCAGGCCAGGGCCGGGGGAGCGGTGCTCATGGGGTGCAGTCTAAGTCTCGTTGACAGACCCAGCAAGGAGGAGGCAGGCTGGGTCCATGACCGAGACCCAGACGCCGGACCTCACTGCGCTCGCCGAGCTGGACGGCTTCGAGCAGCTGATGGCGATCTTCAGCGGCGGCGGGCCGGGGGCGCCCATCGCCGAGACGCTCGGGATGGACGGGTTCGGCGGTGAGCGCGGGGCCATCTACGTCGAGCTGGTGCCGGAGCCCCGTCACTACAACCCGATCGGATCGGTGCACGGCGGCGTGATGTCGACGCTGCTGGACACCGCGGCCGCGTGCTCGGTGCACTCCACGTTGGCGGCGGGGGAGCGCTACACCTCCCTCGACCTGAACGTGAAGTTCCTGCGACCGGTGACCACCGACTCCGGCCGGCTCCGGTGCGAGGGCTCGGTGCTGCAGCGAGGTCGTCGTACGGCGCTGGCCGAGGCAAGGCTGTACGACGCCCAGGGTCGGCTGGTCGCCCACGCCACCTCCACCTGCATGATCTTCCCCGCAGAGGCTCCGGCCGGATAGTACGGATCAGGGGGCCCGATCGGCTGGGCTCGTCACCGGCGTGCTGATCCGTACTATCCACCGGCGCCTACCCCCGAGTGAGCCAGCGGGAGGACCCGGTAGGGGATCTGGGTGGCGAGGGCGATCACGGTCGAGGAGCGGACGATGGCCGGGTCCTTCAGCACCAGGTCGATCACCCGTTGGAGGTCGGAGTTCGAGCGAGCGACGACCCGCGCCCAGAGGTCGCCGGCGCCGGTGATCGTGCTCGCCTCGAGCACCTCGGGGATCGTCGCGAGGTGGCGGGCGACGGCGTCGTGGCCACCGAGCTCGGCGTTGTCCTGCCGGATCTCCAGGGTCAGGAACGCCGTCACCGGGAAGCCCAGCGCCTCCGGCGAGAGCTCGGGACCCCAGCCGGTGACCACGCCGCTCGAGCCCAGCTTGTCGAGCCGGGCCTGCACCGTTCCCCGGGCGACCCCGAGCGCGCGCGACGCCTGGAGCACGCCGATCCTCGGGTCCTCGGCGAAGAGGGCGAGCAATCTGCGGTCGAGTTCGTCCATGTCGGCTCCTGAGGTGAACAGTTTGCACAGCGATTCGTCGTACTGTTGCGCAGGTTGTCACCACCCGGCAAGGTGAGCGCCATGACGACGACGCACGAGACCCCGTCCACCGGCGGCGCCCTCACCGCTGACGAGCTCAAGGCCGACCTCACCGTCGACCAGCTCAAGCAGCTGGTGGGCCTGGTGGAGTACGACGCCTCCAGCGACCCGTTCCCGGTGACCGCGCAGGACTACGTCGGCTTCGTGGTCGGCAACGCGACCCAGACGGCGCAGTTCTACCAGCTGGCTCTCGGCATGGACCTCGAGGCCTACTCCGGCCCCGAGACCGGCAACCGCGACACCAAGTCCTACGTCCTCCGCTCCGGCAGCGCCCGCTTCGTCTTCACCGGCGGCGTCGCCCTCGGCAGCCCGGTCCTCGACCACCACCGCAAGCACGGTGACGGCGTCGTCGACCTGGCCATGGAGGTGCCGGACGTCGACCAGTGCATCGAGCACGCCCGCTCCCAGGGCGCGACCGTCCTCGACGAGCCGCACGACGTCACCGACGAGCACGGCACCGTCCGGATGGCCGCGATCGCAACCTACGGCGAGACCCGGCACACCTTGATCGATCGCTCGCGCTACACCGGTCCGTTCCTCCCGGGCTACGTCGCCCGCACCACGACCGTGACCCGCCGCGAGGGCCAGCCGAAGCGGCTGTTCCAGGCCATCGACCACTGCGTGGGCAACGTCGAGCTCGGCCGGATGGACGAGTGGGTCGAGTTCTACAACCGCGTCCTGGGCTTCACCAACATGGCCGAGTTCATCGGCGACGACATCGCCACCGACTACTCCGCCCTGATGTCCAAAGTCGTCGCGAGCGGCAACCACCGGGTGAAGTTCCCGCTCAACGAGCCGGCCATCGCCAAGAAGAAGTCGCAGATCGACGAGTACCTCGAGTTCTACGACGGCGCCGGCTGCCAGCACATCGCGCTCGCCACCGGCGACATCCTGCGCACCGTCGACCTGCTCCGCGCCAACGGCGTGGAGTTCCTCGAGACGCCCGACACCTACTACGACGACCCGGAGCTGCGCGCCCGGATCGGCGAGGTGCGCGTCCCGATCGAGGAGCTCAAGAAGCGCGCGATCCTGGTCGACCGTGACGAGGACGGCTACCTGCTCCAGATCTTCACCAAGCCCATCGGCGACCGCCCGACGGTGTTCTTCGAGTTCATCGAGCGGCACGGCTCGCTGGGCTTCGGCAAGGGCAACTTCAAGGCCCTCTTCGAGTCGATCGAGCGGGAGCAGGAGCTCCGCGGCAACCTCTGAGCCGACCGGCGAGCGCCGAGGCGTCCGATGACGACTCGGCGTGACTTCGATGTCCTCCGGCGCCGACTCGGCGGTCAGGGCTCGCGGACGACCTGCCCGCCCTTCATCACGAAGGCCACGTCCTCGAGCAGCCGTACGTCGTCGAGCGGGTCGCCGGCGACGGCGATGACGTCGGCGTACAGACCCGGCGCGATCCTCCCGATCCGGTCCGACCAGCCCATCAGCTCGGCGGCGTGGAGGGTGGCCGACCGGATCGCCTCGAGCGACGTCTGGCCGTGGCGCACGTGGTAGGCGAGCTGCCGGGCGTTCAGGCCGTGCGGATAGATCCCGCTGTCGGTGCCGTAGGCGATGCGGACACCCGCGGCGACGCACTTCTCGAACGCCGCGCGCTGCGTCAGTGTGGTCTCGTCGTTCTTGCGCAGGACGTCGGGTTTCCAGCCGTCGCGACGGCCGACCTCGGCGATGTAGTCACCGCCGTAGATGTCGGCGACCAGCCAGGTCCGGGCCTCGGCCATCAGCGCCACGCCCTCGTCGTCCATCAGCGAGCCGTGCTCGATCGAGTGGACCCCACCGCGCACGGCGCGCTTGATCCCCTCGGCGCCATGGGCGTGCGCCGCGACCTGCGCGCCGTGCAGGGTCGCCTCCTCCACCGCTGCCCGGATCTGGTCCTCGGTGAGCTCGGGCACGCCGGGGTTGCCGTTGTCGGACATCACCGCGCCGGTGGCGATCAGCTTGATCAGGTCCGCCCCGCCGTACAGGATCCGGCGCACCACCCGGCGTACGTCGTCGACCGTGTCCACGACTCCGACCCGGAGCTCGGCCGGGACCAGCTGCTCGGCGTCGGGCGCGAGCCCGCTGATGTCGCCGCCGCCACCGGTGCCGCTGACGTAGGCACCGGCGACCATCATCCGGGGTCCGGCGGTCCAGCCCGCCTCGATCGCGTCGCGCAGGGCGACGTCGACGAAGGCCCGGTAGGTGCCGACGTCGCGCACCGTCGTGAAGCCGGCCCTCAGGGTGTCGCGCGCGTTCCGTACGCCGGCCATGGCCTCCTGGGCGCCGGTGCGGGTCAACAGCTCGGTGTACCCGTGCCCGCTGTCCACCTCGCCGACAAGGTGCGCGTGACAGTCGACCAGCCCGGGCAGCAAGGTGTGGCCGGGCAGCGACCGGGTGGGGAGGTCGCTCGGCAGGGCATCCGCGGCGACGACGTCGACGATGCGATCACCGTCGATCAGGACCGCGTGCTCGGTGAGCAGCTCGCCGGTGACGACGTCGAGGAGGCGCTCGGGCAGGAGGGCATGACGGCTCACGCCCGGGAACCTACTCGTCCCGGTCGGGGACCCGCGTCGTCCCGCAGAGGTCGAGCGGGGCACCGTCGCAGCAGTTGGCCTTCATGTGGCAGTGGGGGCACAGCCACCGGGTCGCGATCGGGTCGAAATCGACGCCGCAGTAGTCGCAGGGCACGTCTCGCACCGTACGACGTCTGGTCGCCGTGGGCGGGCGGCCACGCCGAGCGGGTCGGGGGGCGGGCGTCAGTCGAGGTCGCCGACGAGCACGGCCTCGGCCTCGGTGATCGGACTCTCGTGGCGGCCCTCCAGGGCCCGCGTCAGCACACCCGACCCCGAGGCCATGATCGCGACCCCGATCGCGACCATGACGGCGCCGAAGACGAAGGGTGCGTGCACGTGCTCGTCGGGCGGCAGGCCGAACAGCTTGAGCGCGACGTACGGGCCGACCGCGCCACCGCTGAAGCGGACGAAGGAGTACGCCGCGGACGCCACCGGGCGCTCGACCGGGGCGACGCCCATCACCGCCTCGGTGATCAGGGTGTTGTTGGTGCCGATGAACGCCCCGGACAGCACGATGCCGACGATGACGACGGCCTGGTGGTCGGCGAGGGCCGCCATCGTCGCCAGGTCGAGCATGAACAGCACCAGCGTGCTGATCACGGCCGGGATCGTCCCGCACCAGCGCTGGACGCGCGGCGCCACGAACACCGACGTGAGGGCGACGAGCACGCCCCAGCCGAAGTAGATCCAGCCGATCTGGATGATCCCCGAGCCCGGCAGGGCGAACGGACCCGCGGCCAGGATCGTGAAGAACCCGATGTTGTAGAAGACGGCCGTCAGCGCGGTGAGCAGCAGCGGCTTGTGGCGCAGGGCTCGGAACGGGTCGGCCAGCGACGTACGCCGTCCGCTCGCCGGCGTGGACGGCAGGAAGAACGCGGTGGCGGCCAGGGCGATGGTCATCAGCACGGACACCCCGAAGAACGGCCCCCGCCACGACTGCTCGCCGAGCAGCCCGCCGACGAGCGGCCCGGAGGCGATGCCGATGCCCAGGGCCGCCTCGAACAGGATGATCGCCTGGGCCGTGCCGCCGGTCGCGGACATCACGATCGTGGCCAGGGCGGTCGCCACGAACAGCGCGTTGCCGAGCCCCCAGCCGGCCCGGAAGCCGACGACCGCGCCGACACTGCTCGACGAGCCGGCCAGCGCCGCGAACACGATGATCAGGACCAGCCCTGACAGCAGCGTCCGCTTCGGGCCGATCCGGCTCGAGACGACGCCGGTCACCAGCATCGCCACGCCCATGATCGCCATGTAGCTGGTGAACATCAGCGACACCTGGCTCGGGGTCGCGTCCAGCTTCACCGCGATGTCCTTGAGGATGGGGTCGACCAGACCGATGCCCATGAAGGCGATCACGCAGGCGAACGCGACCGCCCACACCGCCCGAGGCTGGGAGAAGAACGAGCCGGATTGGACCGGGGCGTCGTGCGTCTGGTGGGCGTGCGTGGTCACGGAGATCCTTTCGAGGTGGGCTGCCCTCATAGTACATAGGGAACCTATGGAGAGCGATTCCGGGTCACCCCTCTTGACCTCGGCCCCCGAGCATCGGGTAGACATTCAGGTCCCGTCTCAGACGACCTCTCGGAAGGTTCTCGGCCCATGCCCCCGTCCACTCCCGGCACACCCACGCGTCGCGGCGTCCTCACCGGCGCCGCAGCCCTCACCGCCGCCGGCTACGCCGCGCCGGCCGCCGCCCAGAGCCGTGACCCGCGCCGCACGACCCTGACGATCCTCGGCACCACCGACCTGCACGGCAACGTCTTCAACTGGGACTACTACAAGAACACCGAGTACGACGACGCCGCGCACAACGACATCGGCATCGCCAAGGTGCAGACCCTGATCAAGGCTCAGCGCGCCCGGGTCGGGAGCTCGCCGCTGCTGGTGCTCGACGCCGGTGACACGATCCAGGGCACGCCACTCGCGTACTACTACGCCAAGATCGAGCCGATCACCGCCGGCGGCATGCACCCGATGGCCAACGCGATGAACCTGATCGGGTACGACGCCGCTGCCCTCGGCAACCACGAGTTCAACTACGGCATCCCGCTGCTCCGCACCTTCGAGCAGCAGCTGAACTTCCCGTTGCTCGGTGCCAACGCGGTGGACCCGTCGTCGGGCCTGCCCGTCTTCAGGCCCTACATCACCAAGACCTTCCGGATGCCCCAGGGGCCCGACGTCAAGGTCGGGATCCTCGGTCTCACCAACCCCGGCATCGCGATCTGGGACCACGCCAACGTCTCGGGCAGGATCGACTTCCCCGGCCTGGTCGAGCAGGCCACGATCTACGTGCCGGAGCTCAAGCGGCTCGGCTGCGACATCGTCGTCATCGCGGCCCACTCCGGCGCCGACACGTCCTCGTCGTACGGCGATGCGCTGCCCTACCCGGAGAACGCCTCGTCGCTGGTCGCCCAGCAGGTGCCCGACGTCGACGCGATCCTGGTCGGCCACGCCCACGTCGACATCCCGCAGCGGCTGGTCGCCAACGAGCAGACCGGGCGCGACGTCCTGCTCTGTGAGCCGGACTACTGGGGCATGCGCCTGGCCGTGATGGAGCTCGACCTGGTCCGGCACGGCAACCGGTGGCGGGTCGCCACGGCGACCTCGCAGACCCTGAACTCCAACGTCGCGGCCGAGGACCCGCAGGTCGCGGCTGCGGTGCGCGGGCAGCACCAGAAGGTCGTCACCTACGTGAACTCCCCGATCGGGACGTCGGTCGCCGCGATGTCGGCCGCCCGTGCCCCGGTCGAGGACGTGCCGATCATCGACTTCGTCAACTACGTCCAGGCCGACGCGGTGAAGCAGGGCCTGACCGGCGGCGACGCCGCGCTCCCGGTCCTCTCGATCGCCGCGCCGTTCAACCGGCAGGCGTCGTTCCCGTCGGGGCAGGTGTCGATCCGCGACGTGGCGGGGCTGTACATCTACGACAACACCCTGCTCGGCGTGAAGGTGACCGGTCAGGACGTCAAGGACTACCTCGAGTACTCCGTGCGCTACTTCCAGCAGGTCAGCGGCCCCGGCCCGTTCACGATGGACCAGGTCACGAACGCGACGTACACGAACCCGCCCACCCCACCGATCCCCGACTACAACTTCGACACCGTCGCCGGGCTCGACGCGCCCCTGAGCTACGACATCGACATCGCCCAGCCGGTGGGCTCGCGGATCGCGAACCTGCAGTACGCCGGCACGCCGATCGATCTCGCGCAGGGGTTCGCGATGGCGGTCAACAACTACCGCCAGGGAGGCGGGGGAGGGTTCCCCGCGGTGAAGACCGCGCCGGTCGTCTACAACCGGCAGATCGACATCCGCCAGCTGCTCATCGACTGGGTGACCGCGCACCAGACGATCGACCCTGCGCAGTTCGCGTCGGTCGACTGGCGGCTGGTCTCGAACGGGACGCCGATCACGGTCAGCTAGAGCTGCTCGTCCATCACGTCGCGGAGGACGGACACGGCCTGCGCCACGTCGTCGGCGGTGTGGCCGGTGCGAGCGAGCCGCTCGGCCACCGCCTTGCCGTTGTCGCGCCGCGCGTCGGTCAACCGCTGCCGGCCCTTCGGGGTGAGCTCCACCACGGAACGCCGAGCGTCGCTCGGGTCGGGCTCCTTCCCGACCAGGCCCTCGTCGACGAGCTGGCGTACGGCCCCGGAGATGGTCGGCTGCGAGGAGCGGTCTGCTTCTGCGATCGCGGTCACGCCGAGCGGGCCGAGGTCGTCGAGCAGGGCGAGGATCCGGATCCCGGCGGGGTGCCCGACCCGTCGACGGATCGCCCGGACGAGGCGAGCTGCCTGCACCACGAGCTCACTGCTCTGCTGCTCGAGGTCGCTGGGCATTGGCGCAGAATACCCAGCCGATCCAGGATGGCCGCATGCCGACGTACATCGCATTCCTCCGGGCGATCAACCTGGGCGCGAACCGCAAGTTCCCGAAGGCGGCGATCGTGCGGGCCTGCGAGGAGGCCGGCTTCACCGAGGTCGAGACCTACCTCAACACCGGGAACGTCCGGGTGACGACGTCGATGCGGAGCGTGGCGAAGGTGGAGGCGGCGTTGGAGAAGGCGTTCGCCGACGAGGCCGGCTTCGACGTGCCGACGATCGCGTTGACCCAGAAGGAGCTGTGCGACATCGCGGCCGACGCGGTGGAGCTGGGGGAGGAGCACGACGGGCGGTACTACGTGTCCCTGCTCAAGAAGTCGCCGACCGGGGCCACGGTCACGAAGCTGGACGACGCCGGACGGGCCGGCGAGCACGCCATCGTCCGCGGGCGCGGCGCCCATCTGTTGCTCGGGAAGGACTACCACACCGCCAAGCTGACCAACGCGGTCGTCGAGAAGCACCTCGGCGTCGCGACGAACCGCAACCTCAACGTGATCCGCACCCTCGCGGAGAAGTGGGGCTGATCAGCCCAAGGTGATCCCCGCGGCCGTCATCTCGGCGAGCGCCTGCTCGGTCGACTCCGGCGCCACCCCGGTGCACAGGTCCAGGATCACCCGCGTCTCGAAGCCCTCCTGGCGCGCGTCGAGGGCGGTCGCGCGGACGCAGTAGTCGGTCGCGATGCCGCAGACGTCGACCTGGGCGACCTGGTGGGCGCGCAGCCACTCGGCGAGCCCGTCGCCGTCGACGGTGCGACCCTCGAAGGCGGAGTACGCCGCCTCGTGGGCGCCCTTGAGGAAGATCGCGTCGAAGGGCTGCGGGTCGAGGTTGGGGTGGAACGCCTCGCCGTCGGTGCCGACCCGGCAGTGCACCGGCCACGACTCCACGAAGTCCGGCTGCTTCGACCAGTGGTGGCCCGGGTCGACGTGGTGGTCCTTGCTGGCGACCACCAGGTCGTACGCCGGCGCCTGGTCGTCGCGCCGCGTCCAGTGGTGGAGCAGCTCGCCGATGTCGCTGGCCACCTGGGCGCCCCCGCCGACGGCGAGCGACCCGCCCTCGCAGAAGTCGTTCTGGACGTCCACGACGATCAGCGCCCGCGTCATGGGGCCAGGTTATCGACGCGGCTCAGGCGCGGCGCAACGGGAGCCACGCGATCACGTCCTGGATCATCGCGTCCCACAGCGACCACTCGTGGTCGCCCGGTCGGAGATCCGCGGTGACGTCGAGTCCCGCAGCGGTGGCCGCGGCGATGAACCGCTCGTTGGCGTCGACGAGTCCGTCCTCGGTGCCGCAGCCGACGTAGAGCGGCGGCACGGACGAGGCCTCGCCGAGCAGGGCGAACAGGTCGTTCGGCGGCTGGATGACCTCGTCGAACGCGCGGTGCCAGATCTCGGCGCGGTCCTCGCGGTCGGCCATGTAGTGGATGTCCAACGTGCCGGACAAGGACGCGGCGGCGGCGTACCTCTCGGGATGGGAGAGCGCGAGCTTGACGGCTCCGTATCCACCCATCGACAGCCCCGCCGCGAAGGTGTCCTCCGGCCGGTCCGACAACCGGAAGAGCGAGCGCACGAGGCCGGGCAGCTCCTCGGACACGTAGGTCCAGTACGCGTGCCCGTGCACCTCGTCGGTGTAGAAGCTGTGGTGCACCGACGGCATCACCACGGCCAGCCCTGCCTCGTCGGCGTACCGCTCGATCGAGGTGGCGCGGGCCCAGGCGGTGTGGTCGTCGGTGAGTCCGTGGAGCAGGTACAGGACCGGCGGGTTCTCGACCTCCTGGGGGACGAACGCCGTGAACGTCGTGGCGAGCGCGAGTACGTCCGACTCGACGTGGCAGGTGAGCAGTGCCACGTCAGACGAACTGGGTCGGGATCACGGGCTCGCCCTTGGACATCTGTTCGGCGGTGTGAGGGAGCTCCCCGCGCGCCGCCGTGTGCCGGTCTCGCGCGGCGTCGAGTGGCTCGTGGCCGACGACCTCACCGTCGCGCACCAGCTCGACGAGCAGCTCGCGGTCGTCGCCGTCGTTCTCGGGGGGCTTGCCGATCCCGATCACCTCGGCCTCGGCCACGCCTGCGGCGGACAGTCGGCGCATCGCCCACTTCCTCCCCCCGATCGAGATCTTGTCCGTGCTCTTCTTGGCGACGGCGACCATGTCGCCGTGGTCGTCCTCGCGGGCGACGAGCTTGTAGACGAAGCCGCACGTCGGGTGTCCGGAGCCGGTGACCAGCTGGGTGCCGACGCCGTACCCGTCCACGGGGGCGGCCGCCAGCGCCGCGATGGAGAACTCGTCGAGGTCGCTGGTCACGAGGATCCGGGTGTTCACGGCCCCGAGCGCGTCGAGCTCGGCCCGCACCTCGTGCGCGAGCGCGCCCTGGTCGCCGGAGTCGATGCGAACGGCACCGAGCTCCGTACCGGCCACCTCGATGCCGAGCCGGACCGCCTCGCGCACGTCGTAGGTGTCGACCAGCAGCGTCGTGCCGCGACCGAGCGAGGCCACCTGTGCGCGGAACGCGTCGGCCTCGGAGTCGTGGAGGAGCGTGAAGCTGTGGGCGCTCGTCCCGGCTGTCGGGACGCCGTAGCGTTGCCGCGCTGCGAGGTTGGAGCTGGTCGCGAACCCTGCGATGTACGCCGCGCGTGCGGATGCCACCGCGGCCTCCTCGTGCGTGCGTCGCGAGCCCATCTCGATGCACGGCCGGCCGGCCGCTGCCTGCGTCATCCGCGACGCGGCCGAGGCGATCGCACTGTCGTGGTTGTAGATGGAGAGCAGCACGGTCTCGAGCAGGACCGCCTCGGCGAACGTGCCCTCGACGATGACCAGCGGAGAGAACGGGAAGTAGAGGTCGCCCTCCGCGTACCCCCAGACATCGCCGGTGAAGCGGTGGCTCGAGAGCCACGCCCTCGTGCGGTCATCCACCAGGGGCTCCAGCGTCTGCAGCACCTCGTCGTCGAACCGGAATGCCTCGATGGCCTCCAGCGCGCGTCCGACGCCGGCGACCACGCCGTAGCGCCGACCCTCCGGGAGGCGGCGCGGGTAGAGCTCGAACACGGATCGCCGGTGGGCCATCTCCGAGCCCAGGGCCGCCTGCAGCATGGTCAGCTCGTAGTGATCGGTGAGGAGGGCGGTCGACGCGCGCATCCGAGCAGCCTAGGGCTCGCGCAGGGCCCGGGTCGCGGCTCCCGCTGTGCCACCATGGGCCAATGGCGACCACGAGCCCGGTCGAGGTCGAGCCGGATCTCACACCGGACGAGATCACGCTCACCGCCAAGCCCTGGGTCACCGTCGTGTGGAACGACCCGGTGAACCTGATGAGCTACGTGACCTACGTCTTCCGCCACTACTTCGGGTACGACCAGAAGAAGGCCGAGAAGCTGATGCTCGAGGTGCACCACGACGGGAAGTCGGCGGTCAGCAACGGCTCCCGCGAGGAGATGGAGCGCGACGTCCAGGCGATGCACGAGTACGGGCTCTGGGCCACGATGGAGAAGCAGTAGATGAGCGGCTTCACCCGCCATCGGCGCAGTGGCCTGATCATCGCCACCTTCTCCGGCTTCGAGGCCGACCTGATGCGCTCCCTGGCCTCGCAGCTCGTCGAGCTGCTCCGCAACGAGGCCGCCGTGCCGCACGAGCACGCCGACCCGCTCGAGGCGATGCTGAGCTTCGACGGCCCCACCACCGAGCCCGAGGACCCCGTCCTCGCCCGCCTCTTCCCGACGGCGTACGCCGACGAGGAGGCCGCGGCCGAGTTCCGGCGCTTCACCGAGGGCTCGCTCCGCGACGGGAAGGCGGCCGGCGCGGCCACGATCATCGACACCCTCGAGGAAGCCGGTCTGCCGCCCGAGCTGGGTGAGCAGAAGGTCGTCATCGACGTCGAGCTGGACGAGCCGACGGCCCTGACCTGGCTCAAGACGTTCACCGATCTGCGGCTCGCGCTGGCGACCAGGCTCGAGATCGAGCAGGACGACGAGGCCTTCTGGCGGGCCCTGCCCGACGACGACCCACGCTCCCAGGCCCACGACATCTACGAGTGGATCGGGGCACTCCAGGAAACTCTGGTCGACGCCCTTCACTGACGTCACACCCGCCCTTGTGGGCGAGACCCCTGCCGTGTTCGGATGACCCCCGTCATTTCCCAGACTCGGAGGACCACCTGTGAAGCTCTCCCTGCGCACCCCGCGACCGGCGCGAACCGCCACCGTCGCGATCGCCGCCGCTGCCGTCGGCATGGCACTGACCGTGCCCGGTCTGGCTCTGGCCGACCACGTCGGCCAGTCCGTACCCGCGCCGCCGGCCAACCCGACCAGCGCGAGCCAGATCCAGAACATCGACCAGGTCAAGACCGCGATCAAGGGCTACTACGGCGACACGCCCACCACGGCGGTCGACCCGGTCCCCAACTCCATCGACGGTGGGGACATCGCCCTCCACACGTTCAACCCGGACGGCGCCTACGCCCATGAGGTGGAGGGAATCGCCACCAAGGCCGGCACGTACCTGGCCCACCACCACAAGCGCACCGCCGGCAAGGCGATCCTCTTCGACATCGACGACACGACGCTGAACACCTACAACTACGAGATCTACAGCAACTTCGTGTTCAACCCGACCACGAACGCCGCGTTCGTGAACGCCGGTGTCTTCCCGGCCGTGCCGGGCATGGTCGACCTGGAGCACCAGGCCATCGCCGAGGGCTACAAGGTCTTCTTCCTGACCGGCCGCCCCAAGAACGCCACGACCGACCAGAAGCCGGCCACCCTGGCGAACCTGCGGGCCGTCGGCTACGACGTGGTCGACGACCAGGTGTACCTCAAGGACGCCAGCGGCGTGACCGAGCCGTGGCTCTCCCCCTGCGCACCGACCTGCACCACGACGCAGTACAAGTCGCTCACCCGCCAGCACATCGAGTCCCTGGGGAACGAGATCGTGGCGAACTTCGGCGACCAGTTCAGTGACCTGAACGGCGGCTTCGCGGACAAGACGTACAAGATCCCGAACCCGATGTACTTCCTGCCCTGACAGGTCGCATCATCGGCGAGTGCCCCGGGTCTCCGACCCGGGGCACTCGCACGTCCTAGGGTCGGGCCATGCCGATCCCGGACTTCATCGTCGAGCTGCGCGAGCTGGTCGGGCACCGTCACCTGTGGCTGCCCGGGGTGACGGCCGTCGTCCGGCGCGACGACCAGATCCTGCTCGTGCAGCGCGCCGACAACGGCGCCTGGACGCCGGTCACCGGGATCCCGGAACCGGGCGAGGAGCCGGCCGCGGCGGCCGCGCGCGAGGTCCTCGAGGAGACCGGGGTGACCGCCCGGGTCGACCGGCTCGCCTCCTCCTGGGTCTCCGGCCCGATCACGCACGCCAACGGCGACATCGCGACGTACCTCGACGTCACCTTCGCGTGCACCTGGGTGTCCGGTGAGCCGTACGTCGCTGACGACGAGTCGCGCGCCGTCGCGTGGGTACGCCGGGACGACCTGCCAGCGCAGGGTGTCGGTGAGGAGTTCCTCAGGCGTGTCGACGCCGCCGTCTCGGACGAGCAGGCGGCACGTTTCGTCCGCTGACCCCTCGCGAACCCTCCCCGGACGGGGGAGGCCGTGGCTAGCCTGGGGGGATGCGTCGACCGCACCTCAACGTGGCGACCGTCCTGGTCGACCCGGCAGTGCTGCGCGACCTCGAGCTCGACCTGGCGGCGTTCGACCTGTGGGTGTGGCCGATCGCGACGACGCCCAACTGCCCCGACGGTCCGCGGATGGCGTTCCAGGTCCGGCGCCGCCTGGTCGAGGCCCGGCAAGGAGCCTGGGACTGCGCGGCCGACTGGGCGGCGGTGTGGATCTCCTTCGGGGAGAGCTGGTACCGCGGTGCCGAGCCGTTGCCGTGGGCGGCACACGCGACTCTGTGGCAGAAGCTCGGCGAGTACGCCGACCACACCCGCTACCGCCTCGGGCTGGGCGGCGTCCCGGTCGAGATGGTCCAGCGCCGGGCCGAGCTCTGAGCGCCGGACGTTGATCCGTACCCTGGCGGGGTGCTGACCCTCGACCGCGCGACCTACGACGGGATCGTCGCGCACGCCCGGCGCGACCACCCCGACGAGGCCTGCGGGATCGTCGCGGGTCCGGAGGGCAGCGACCGCCCCGAACGCCTGGTCGAGATGGTGAACGCGGCCGGGAGCCCGACGTTCTACGAGTTCGACTCCACCGAGCTGCTGGCCCTCTACAAGGAACTGTGGGCGCGTGACGAGGAGCCGGTCGTGGTCTACCACTCCCACACCGCGACCGAGGCCTATCCCAGCCGCACCGACATCGGCCTGGCCAACGAGCCGGGCGCCCACTACGTGCTGGTCAGCACGCGTGAGCACGGGAATAACGAGGGCCCCGTGGAGTTCAGGTCGTATCGGATCGTCGACGGCGTCGTGACCGAGGAAGAGGTCACCGTCGTGGACGCGCTGCCTTCGTCAACCACCCTTCAAGGAGACCCCGATGGCCGTTGAGGTCCGGATCCCCACGATCTTGCGCCCCTACACCGGCGACCAGAAGTCGGTCGAGGCGAACGGCGCCAGCCTGAGCGCGCTGATCGACGACCTCGAGTCGAACCACCCCGGCCTCAAGGACCGGCTGGTGGAGGCCAAGGACGGCTCCATCGACCTGCGCCGGTTCGTCAACGTCTACGTCAACGACGAGGACGTGCGGTTCCTCGGTGGTCTCGAGGCACCCGTGGCGGACGGCGACCAGGTCGTCGTCCTGCCGGCCGTCGCCGGCGGAGCCCGCCCCACGACGTTCTTCGCCTCCTCCGCTCCGCTCCTCCGGTGAACAACGCCGCGGGGACCCCGAGCCGCGGGTGATGCACCGATGACGAGGTACGACGACCTCCTCAGCTCCGTCGGCGGGACTCCGCTGGTCGGACTGCCGACGCTGTCGCCGAGCCCTGACGTACGCCTGTGGGCGAAGCTGGAGGACCGCAACCCGACCGGCTCCATCAAGGACCGCGCCGCGCTGGCGATGATCGAGCACGCGGAGAAGGACGGGCGGCTGCGCCCCGGCTGCACGATCCTCGAGCCGACCAGCGGCAACACCGGAATCTCGCTGGCGATGGTGGCGCGGCTACGCGGCTACCGCCTGGTCTGCGTGATGCCCGAGAACACCTCGGCGGAGCGTCGCCAGCTCCTGGACATGTGGGGCGCCGAGATCGTCTCGTCGCCCGCCGCGGGCGGCTCCAACGAGGCCGTCCGGGTCGCGAAGGGGATGGCGGCCGAGCACCCCGACTGGGTGATGCTCTACCAGTACGGCAACCTCGCGAACTCCCTCGCGCACTACGAGAGCACCGGCCCGGAGATCCTGGCCGACCTGCCGACCGTCACGCACTTCGTCGGCGGCCTCGGCACCACGGGCACGCTGATGGGGGTCGGCCGGTTCTTCCGGGAGCACAAGCCCGACGTCCGGATCGTCGCCGCCGAGCCGAGGTACGGCGAGCTCGTCTACGGCCTGCGCAACCTCGACGAGGGCTTCGTCCCGGAGCTGTACGACGAGACCCTGATCGACGCGCGGTTCTCGGTCGGTCCCCGCGACGCCGTACGCCGGGTGCGCGAGCTGCTGGACGCGGAAGGCATCTTCGCCGGGATCTCGACCGGCGCCATCCTGCACGCCGCGCTCGCCCAGGCCGCGAGGTCGGTCAAGGCCGGAGCCCGGGCCGACATCGCGTTCGTCGTGGCCGACGGTGGCTGGAAGTACCTTTCCACCGGTGCCTACGAGGGCACCATCGACCAGGCCGAGGAACGGCTCGAGGGTCAGTTGTGGGCATGAGCTCCGAAGCGAGCTCGCTCGCAAGGCGCTC
>Ga0070665_100001067_pt1 | contig 34201 bp, 25 predicted proteins | sample KBSS13metaG_FD_65862 | JGI IMG/M metagenome (GOLD analysis project Ga0070665, IMG submission 65862) | Switchgrass rhizosphere microbial communities from Kellogg Biological Station, Michigan, USA - KBS S1-3 metaG | ecosystem: Host-associated > Plants > Roots > Rhizosphere > Soil ... | reverse complement strand
GACTGCGACCATCGAGAGGTTTGTCCGCGACTGGCGCCAGTGGAACGTCGGCCAGATCGGCGAGCGTTGGCAGCAGGTCGATCGCCGCCGAGATCTGCGGAATCCGCGCGCCTGCTGGGATATGCCCAGGCCAGCGAATCAAAAGCGGCGAACGAACGCCCCCTTCGTCGGTCGACGCTTTACGCCCCTTCATTCCGCCGTTCCAGCGCCAACTGTTCGGTCCGTTATCACTGAAGTAAAGGACAATCGTATCGTCGGCCAGCTTCAGCTCGGCCAACTTGGTCAGCACCCGTCCGACGTTCCAATCAATATTTTCACACATCGCCAGGGCCGCCCGCGTGACGGCCAGGTCTTCTGGCTGTTTTCCTTCGTGGCGCAACTTCAGGTCGGCGTTTTGGAACTTGTCGTAGAATTTGTCCGGAACCTGCATTGGCGAATGCGGCGTGTTCAGAGGCAGGTAGCAGAAAAATGGCTGCTCGCGCTTCTCTTCGATGAACGCGAGGGCGTGGTCGGTCAGATCGTCCGGCAAAAATCCCGCGCCGCGGACTGGCTGCCCGTTGTGCTCCAGCGGAGGACTGAAATAGTCCCCCCAATGCCCTGACGTAAAGCCGTAGTACTCGTCGAAGCCGCGAGCCCGCGGATGGTACGGCCATTGGCTGCCGTTGTGCCATTTGCCGAACGCGCCGGTCGCGTAGCCGGCCGTTTTAAAAACTTCGGCAATAGTTCGCTCTCCCAGGTTCAACCGCTCGCCGCCGGTCGATGTGCTATGGACGCCGCCCCGCGGGTGATACCGACCAGTGAGCCACTCGGCCCGCGTGGGAGAACAAACCGGGCAAACGAAGAACCGCTCGAACAAGGTGCCGTCGCGAGCAAGCGAATCAATATGGGGCGTGCTTAGGTTCGTGTTGCCATGCACGCTAAGGTCCCCCCAGCCCTGATCGTCGGCAAGGATGACGACCAGGTTCGGCCTGCGGGTAGGCTCTTTAGACTGCGCTTCTCCTGAAACCAACGCGATCTGCATCGAGGCGATTGCGCAAAGGGCCATCAATAAACGCGCGAGTGGCGGCAGCAACGCGACGATATAACGAGGCATGATACGATTCGCTCTTGGCTGAAGACGTTGGGATTCGAAGTCGCGCGGCCGACCCACATTCGGGGGAGGCGCCGTGCGATTTCGCTCGCTTGGATTCTAGCTGGTTTACCCGATGCGGGAGGGCGAACTTCATTCGTGCAGCTACTGAGGCCACTGATTCGTGAGATTAGTTCTCAGCATATTATCTGCTCAAGGATCATCCGCTGAGAACCGGCGAACCGCAACTTTGCCGACTCCCACGTTCAAATATGCTTTTCGGCAGAGTATACTCATCGTTTGTGTTCGAGCGCGGGGGCGGCTTGGCTCGTAGGACATGAGCACGATTTCTTTTCCGGAAAACGCCAGTGAACCGACCACCTCCGGGGTCCCCAACTGAGTCCGAAGACGACTTCGAAGACGTTCCTCTGACCTGGAACGATCTGGAAGTCTCGAGGCTCAGCGAGTGGCACGTCCCCACGCCAGCGCTGCGCGAGCTTGTGCAGTTATCGGAAACAGAGCGCTGCGTAGCGGTGGTCGGAGAACCTGGGTCAGGCAAGTCAGCGACGCTGGCCGCGCTCGCGCGCCCCGAGTTGACCAAGGGCGCGGTTCCAGAATTCTTTCACAACGCGATCATCCTGCTGAATCCATCGACAAGCCTCGAAGAGTTCGCCACTCTTCTGGCCAGTCAACTTCAGTTAACGGTCGACGGGTTTGAGGACGCTCAGTACAGGTTCTGCGTCAGCACGACCTATGAACAACGCGCCGGTTTTGATCCGTTGTTCCTTGAAGTTGTCGGCCCGCTGAGATTGCTCCCGGGCGACACGGTGCGGGTTGCGATCGATGGATCGGACCAGGTAGCGCCAGAGCTCGCGGCGCCGCTCCGCGAATTTTACAACTTGCTGGCCACGCATCCGGCGCTGCCTTTCTTGCGACTGATCGTGACGGAGCGCTCGTTCGAGAACGCTCCCCCTCGCGCACACATCCTGGAATTGCCAACACCGGAGGAAAAATCGCTCAAGCGATATTGCTCGAAGCGCGGCCTGATGGCGAATGTCGCCGCGCAAGTCGCTGCGACGGCCGGCGGCGCCTGGCTCTGCGCGAAGCTGGCCGGCGAAATGGCGGCCCGCGACCCGAAGGTCATCGAACGCTGGAGGCCCGCCCAATCTGCGAACGACGTCTGTGTTTCAGCATTAGACATTCTCGCTGCAAACAACCCGGAGCGTTGGCGAACAGCCGAACGGCCGGTGCTGGCCCTGTTGGCCGCGGCCGGCGCGGGTCCGCTGCTACCGCTGCAACTACTGGAAGAGGCCACGGCTGGGCTCGGGCGTCGATTCGAAACAGCGGAACTGCGGGATTTGCTCAACCAGCTCGCTCCGTTCATCACGCGTGCGCAAGTCGACGGGGCGTCAGAGCGGCTGGGCGTGTGCCATCAAGCGCTGGCCGAAGTGCTGCTCGATCCAGACAAACACGCGACATTGGCGATTGATTCCACCACAGCGCACGCGGCGATTCTTGGCGCCATCGACCGCTTGGCGCCATTGGATCAATTGAACGCGAACGACAACGACGAATGCCAGGACTATGCGCTTGAGTGCGAGGCGCAGCATTGCTGGGGCGCAGGCCTGGCAGATCAAATTCCGGAACGATTTGCCGTCCGGCATTGGCCTTCGGCCCGCCAGAACCAGATCTGTGTCGAGGCCTGGCTACCAAAGCTCGACGAACAATTCGGCTATACGTCCAAATCGATGCTCGCGTTACGCAGCCTGCTAGCCCACTGGACGCAGCAATGCGGCGACGTCCAGGAAGCGTTGACACAGTACACATCTCTTTGCGGCGACCTGCAGCGAGTGCTGGGGCGCAAGCATCCTCAAACACTGAAGATCCGTGGCAATATTGCGGACTGCACCGGCGCAATCGGCGACGCCGCGCGGGCAGTGCGACTCTTCGAGCAACTACTGACCGATGTCGAACAGGCGCTTGGCGCAGACCATCTAGAGGCATTGGCGATCCGGAATCAGATCGCTCGTTGGGCGGCCGAGAGCGGCGACGCCAGCCAGGCGATCGTGCTGTTGCAAAAGCTGTTGGAGGATCAGGAGCGTTTGCTCGGCCGAGACCATCCCGAGACGTTGCAGACCCGCAATCACCTGATCCAACAAAAAGGAAACGCCGGATTCCAATCCGAGGCGCTGCGCCTGTCGCGTGGACAGGCGCCGGAATACGAGCGACTGTTCGGCAAGGACCATCCAGCAACGCTGCTGGCGCGTGATAACGTGGTCTTCTGGACAGGAGAGCAGGGGGACGCCAAGGGCGCACTGCAGTTGGCGCAAGAACTATTGACCGATTACACGCGCGTCCTCGGGCCAGACCATCCGGACACGCTGACCTTGCGCAGCAAGATCGCGTTTTGGACAGGAGGCGCCGGCGACGCCAAAGCCGCGCTGCGACTATTCGAGCATTTGCAGCCAGACCTGGAACGAACCATGGGCCCGTTGCATCCAGACTCATTGACCGTGCGCAATAGTGTCGCCTTCTGGATGGGAGTCACTGGTGACGCGGCCGGCGCATTGACCGTGGCGCGCGAGTTGATCGCCGATTGCCAGCAAACACTGGGCGCGCGTCACAACACAACCATGTCGCTGGAACGACTGGTCGAGCGGCTCGAACAGATCGAACGGATTGCCAGCCCCAAGAGCGCCGGCTGAGAACGCCGACGGTCGCTAGCATTGTTCGACTAAATCTGGAGACCGGGGCAGTAACTTGGCGCCGGGACCGGTCCGCACAAGGATTGCAAAGTCCTGAAGAAGGGGCCGGCACATGTTTTTGGCCAATGATTTCTTGGCAACCGAAAATCTTCTCGCCGAAAAATGAGCAGCCCCCGGACTTTGCCGTTCTCCTGGCAGATCCGTAGACGCCTCCCCATTTCGGCCCATTTTCGGTATGAATGAGGCTGTGGCCTTGAAGCGCGCCATGAATCGGCCCCCGATTCGGCCCCGACGAGCGCGCGGGGCGGACTTCCAGCCCTTCGGCCCCCGGGCGACCGGCGGAGAAACGCTCTGCCACGTCCTAAAAATTTTGCCAGCCTTCGCTCCCCTTCGATCCCAATGGCCTTGATTACCCTTCGCGACGTCGATCTCCGCTTCCGCGGGCCTCCGTTGCTGGACGGCGTCACCTGCCAGATCGAGCCGGGGCAAAAGATCGGTTTATTAGGTCGCAACGGCGCCGGCAAAACCACGTTGATGCGTTTGCTGCTGGGCGAAGTAACTCCGGACAACGGCCAGGTCACCGTCGCGCCTGGCGCCAAGGTAGCGCTATTGCCACAGGATATTCCGGCCGACGTCTCCGGGCGCGTAATGGATGTCGTTGCCAGCGCCTGGCACACGGCCGACGGCGAGATCGAGCACTCCTGGCAGCACGATCAACAAGTCGCCCAAATAATCTCGCGCATGGAATTGCCGGCCGAGACGGAGTTCACAACTCTCTCTTCCGGCATGAAGCGCCGCGTGCTGTTGGCCCGCGCCCTGGTGACTTCGCCCGAGGTCTTGTTGCTTGATGAGCCGACGAATCATTTGGATGTCGATGCCATCACCTGGCTCGAAGATTTTTTGATCCGCTGGCCGGGAACATTGATCTTCGTGACGCACGATCGGATGTTCTTGCGCAAGCTGGCTACCCGGATCTTTGAGATCGATCGAGGCCGGCTGTTCGATTGGTCGTGCGACTACGACACCTTCCTGGTGCGCAAAGAGGCCGCGCTCCACGCCGAAGAAAAGCAAAACGAGTTGTTCGACAAGCGGCTGGCCGAAGAAGAAGTCTGGATCCGGCAGGGGATCAAAGCGCGGCGCACCCGCAACGAAGGTCGCGTGCGAGCCCTCGAAGCGATGCGCCGCGAGCGTTCTGAGCGGCAAGGCCCAACCGGCAAGGTGCAGCTCGCCATTCAGGAAGGACAACGGAGCGGCGCCCTGGTGGCCGACGTCGAACACATTTCGTTCGCCTACGGCGACCGCACGATCGTCCGCGACTTTTCGACTAGCGTGATGCGCGGCGACAAGATCGGCGTCATCGGCCCCAACGGCGCCGGCAAGACCACGCTATTGCGGATGCTACTCGGCAAGCTCAAGCCGCAGGCAGGCAAGGTCCGTCTCGGCACAAATCTGCAGCTCGCCTACTTCGACCAGTTGCGCGAGCAATTGAACGACGAGGCGAGCGTCCAGGAAAATGTCGGCGATGGATACGACACCGTGCAGGTCGGCGGTAAGCCCCGGCACGTGATCGGCTACCTGCAGGATTTCTTGTTCAATCCGGAACGGGCTCGCACGCCGGTGCGTTTCCTCTCCGGTGGCGAACGCAATCGCGTGCTGCTGGCTAAGCTGTTTGCGAAGCCGGCCAATGTGCTGGTGCTGGACGAACCGACGAACGATCTCGATACCGAAACGCTGGAACTGCTCGAAGAACGGTTGATCCAGTTCGAGGGGACGGTGCTCCTGGTAAGCCACGACCGCGCGTTTTTGAACAATGTGGTGACCAGTACGATCGTCTTTGATTCTGGCGACGTGAAAGAATACGTCGGGGGATACGATGACTGGCTACGTCAGCGCCCAACACGAAAAGAGGCGCAGGCCGAATCTGCCCGTCGCGCTGCGCAGATGTCGAACGTAACGAAGGCCGGAGAGCCACCTGCGATGGGGACCGCCGTCGCCAAAAAGCGCAAGCTTAGCTTCAAGGAAAACCAGGAACTGCAAACGCTGCCAGCCAAGATCGAAAAACTCGAAGCGGAGATCGGCGCGCTGCATCAGGAGATGGCCGAGCCCGGCTTTTATCAGCAGGCGGGCGACAAAATCGCCGCGGGCCAGGCGCAGTTGAAGGAGCTGGACGGACAGTTAGCGACCGCCTTCGCGCGGTGGGAAGAGTTAGAGGCGCTGGCGGATTAGTGTCCACAACCAAGCGAGAATTGCAGGTCTGCATGCGCACGCCAGCGTGAGCAGGACACGACATTTTAGTAGTTACAGGATTTGCTGAGATGCGATTGTTTGCCGGAACGCCGTTTGATCGGCCACCGACGTGCGATCGTTGCGGCAAGCTCGAAGCGGAGTGCAAATGCCCTCCACTTCCCGCGCCGCGCGTCCCGCCGGAAAGCCAGACGCTTTGGCTGGTGTTGGAAAAACGAAAAAAGGGAAAGTTGGTCACGCTGATTCGGGGCTTGGAGGGGACGGCCGAGCAGACTGCCGAACTGCTCACGCTGCTCAAAGACACTTGTGGCGCCGGCGGGACCGTTCAAGAAGACCAGTTGGAACTGCAAGGCAATCACTTGGAGCGCGTCCGCGTCTTTCTCACGCGTTTGGGGTACCGCGTGAAACCTTAGCTGGAATGCCCGCAGATTTATTTAGAATCGTCGATCGTTGTTGAGGATGCTTGCGTTATGGCCGTGTTGCTACAGATTGAAAACGCTCACAAGAGCTACGGAGATCAGATCCTCCTCGACGGCGCCGAGGCGACGCTCACCGATAACGCCAAGGTCGGCTTCGTCGGTCGCAATGGCGCCGGCAAAAGCACGCTGCTGCGCTGCCTGCTAGGCGACGAAGAGCTCGATCGCGGCCAGATCGTGCGCCATCCCAAGCTGCGCCTGGGCTACCTGCGACAGCACGATCCGTTCGTGCCAGGTGAAACCGGCATCGACTTTTTGATGCGCGATAGCGAACAGCCAGACTGGAAGTGTGGCGAGGTCGCCGGCCAGTTCGAGCTGAAGGGGGCGTATCTCGAAGGCCCAATCGCCAAGCTCTCGGGCGGATGGCAAACCCGGCTAAAGCTGGCGGCGCTGTTGCTGCACGAGCCGAACCTGCTGCTGTTGGACGAGCCGACGAACTTCCTGGACTTGCGCACGCAAATCCTGCTCGAGCATTTTTTGCGCGATTACCAAGAGACCTGCCTGATCGTCTCGCACGATCGCGCCTTCCTGAGCGCCACCTGCAACCAAACGCTGAGCCTGGCGCGCGGCAAGCTGACAATGTTTCCCGGCAAGATCGAAGCCTACCTCGAATACGAACAGGAGCGGCGCGAGCACGACGAGCGCTCAAACGCTTCGACACTGGCCAAGCGCCGCCAGCTCGAAGAATTCATCGCCAAAAACCGAGCTCGGGCCAGCACCGCCACGCGAGCCAAATCCAAAAGCAAGCAGCTCGAAAAGCTGGAACTGGTCGACATCGCCAGCGACGAACCCACGGCCAACATCCGAGCTCCCCAAGTCGAGCCGCGCAAGGGTCCGGCGCTGCGCTGCAAGGGGCTGACGATCGGCTACCCAGAGCGCGAGATCGCAACCGGCATCGATCTCGAATTCGATCACGGCTCACGGCTGGCGATCGTCGGCGATAACGGCCAGGGCAAAACCACGTTCTTGCGCACCGTGGTCGGCTCGCTCGAGCCGCGGGCGGGCGAGCTACGCTGGGGTTACGGTTGCCAGATCGGCACGTACGCGCAACATGTCTATACCAGCCTGCCGGACCAAAAAACCGTGCTCGATTATCTGGAATACAACGCCGCGCCCGGCACCAAGAACCAGGAGATCCTCGACGTCGCCGCGGCGCTGTTGTTTCGCGGCGAGCAGGTCAAAAAGAAAATCTCGGTCCTCTCCGGCGGCGAGCGGGCGCGGCTCTGCCTCGCCAGTCTGCTGCTCAGCAATTACAACGTGCTGGTCCTGGACGAACCGGGCAACCATTTGGACGTCGACACGGTTGAAGGCCTGGCCGAGGCGTTGATTGCGTACAAGGGGACCGTGATCTTTACGAGCCACGACCGGCACTTCATGAAGCGCGTGGCGACAAGTATCGCCGAAGTCCGCAACGGCCGCGTGGTCAACTACCGCGGCGACTACGACGCGTATCTCTACTCGGTCAACAAAGAGATCGATGAAGGAGAGCGCGAACAACAATCGAAAATGGCCAAGGCGCCGCCCGCTGTCGGCAAAGCGCCGAAAGCCCCGCCGCGTCCAGCCCGCCGGACCGAGAAAGAAGTCCGCAAAGAAATCACGACCTGGGAAAAAACGATCGCCCGGCTCGATGGCGAAAAGAAAGCCGCTAGCGCCCGGCTGCTCGAAGCCACCGACCCAGCCGAAGCGCTCAAGCTGCACAACGAAGTGCAAGAGCTGACGACAAAGTTGGCCGACGCGGAAGAGCGCTGGTTCCGCTTGCAGGAGGAGATTGGGGAGGAGGAGTGACAGGCGCTCGCCTATCGATCCAACCCAATCAATTGCACCAGCGGCCAACCAAAGGTAGCAACGCCCACCGGCATCGCCAGGAACCCGTACTTCAAGACAACGAGATCGATTGCCGACGGTTTCATCGGAAGACGGAAAAGGATGATCCAGCTCGCGCACAATTGACCAAGGACCGCAATCCACGTGCAGCGATGCAGGCGACCGCCATCGAGCACGAGCGCGCTAAGTAAAGTAATAAAGAGGAACCTTGGATGCAAAGCGACGTCATGAACGCCGAATTGTAGGATGGCGAGTAGTCATTCCAGTCTCGGCCGGCCGTACGCGGAATTTCAGACGCCGCATCGTCGATTGGAGGCTCGAGAAATGAAAAACATGGACAACTCACCTTTTTTGTAGGTAGCGAGTTGGATAATAGCTACCTTTTTATTTAAGCAGGTTACCGGATCGAAATCCAGAAAACACCGCGTAGGCGTCTCTTTTCTTTGTGGTAACACGCCTTAGTACAAAAGTCTATTGTCCTGGAGCCCAACCTAGTTTTCTCAAGCAGTCATGGAGACGACGTAGCTTCCGAGCCTCGCGATCGTCGAGCCATTGATCACTGGTGAACTGTGCCATGACGCTTGCGAAAGCTCGTGCGTGCAAGACGCGTATCTGTTCCTCTTTCAGCTCTCCCTTTTGACGTTCAGCTAATACGAATGCAACCTCCTCATCGCTAATCTCAAGGTCAGCAAGGACGACTTTGAGGGCATCCCAATAGGCGGTGATCGCCTGCCGAACCGGATCTATCGCCGCAGTGTAACCAGCGCGCGAGACCGTCCTTGGAGTCCGATTCAACCCGATGCTTCCCGGATCCGGAAACGGCTGACACGTGAAACTGTCGTTGAACTTGTAGTTTTTCAGCTTCGCCAAATCGGCGTACGTGTTAATGCCACGATCCTGTATGGCGCTAACATATGCCATAAATAGGCGGCCAGCTGCCATCGCATCGTTTGCAGCGATGTGACTACTGTCGAAGTCAATGCCGTGGGAGCGGCATGCCTCGTCCAGTTTGCAGCGACACCCCAGCCCAAGCATGGGCCGCAAGTACATTAGGCAGAAATACGGTGGCTCGTGCGAGACACCGATATTGGACATTTCAAAGTTCAGAAACTTGATATCGAAGTACACGTTGTACGCAGTGATCACGCAATCTTTCGTTGCAGCGACCATTTCTCCTGCGATGTCTTTGAAATGCGGGGCCGTGGCCACATCGCTGTCTGTGATTCCATGAATCTCGGTCGCGGCCATGCGGCGAGCTGGGTTGATCAACGTGTCGAATACAACACGTGGCTCTTCGCCCGGATCAATACGCACCACTGCCACTTCAACGACGCGATCAAAGCCAGGCGTCAGGCCGGTCGTTTCAAAGTCAATTACGGCGACGGGCGTCTCTGCGATTCGCCTCGAAGCAATCCCTATCGACATGCTACCCCCATGTAAAAAAGAACGCGTCAGACGCGGACAACAACTCCGTGCCAGTGTTTGACCACTTGTACGAAACCTTGCCGTGCCCCAATAGCTCGTTATCGCAAACGGCGTCAGTGCGTTAAATCGACGTTGAACCGTCGTGCCCACAGAATGGCAAGATAGTAACACGCGATGAAGCGCGTTGCACCCATTCCGACAGAAAAAATGGTTTGACCGCTCTCGCGGTCACGCTCTCACAGCGGGAGCTTTCGCCCCTGTCGGGGCTGACGACAATTCATGCTGCAATCGATACCTGGGACTTCGTCCCAGGCTACCTTCGATCGCCCCGCTGGGGCTTAAGAAATCGCTCGCGAGGGATAATAGCTTACCTTAAAAGAACCCAAAACCGCCTAGGCCGAAGCCGCCGTAGTAGCTGGTGCCGGGACCGAAGGGGCCGTCGTTGCCGACGCCGCCTGGGTAGTAGTCGCGGGCCGCCGTGTAGTTCCCGGACTTGCCACCTTGGGCTGCGGCTGCCGAGGCGCGGTTCATCGCCTGGTCGCTCTCGGCCTTCATCGCCGCCAGTTGCGCCTGGTTGTAAGCGATCGACTGTTGCCGATCTGCTTCGAACGTCTTTTGAGTTTTTAGCGCCGCGGCGTGCTTGACGGCAAAGATGTCAAGCTGCTGGTTGATCTGCGCTGCGGTCATCGTCAGCACGTCGGGCAGTTTCGCGCGAACTTTGCGAGCGTACGCCGGCGAGGCGACGGCGAACGTCTCGGTCAGGTACGTGCCGGCCTGCTTCGCCTGGTCGCTATTCAGCACCGCCAGCTTTTCCTGGATGTCAGACTGAAATCGCTCCAACTGGGCCGGCGTCATCCGCGAGATCCCCAGCGCCATGCGCTTGCGGATCTGTTGGATCTGGTCGGCGTCGTAAATCACTTGCGCGGACATCCATTCATTGAAATCATGAAACGTCTGTTTCCATTCCGGACTGCTCATAATCTTTTCTTTGGCGGCGACATCATCATTCGAGAGTGTCGTCGACGACGCCGGGGCTTTCGCCGCAGTCCCGCCGGCGGTTGCCGTAGTTCGGCTGGTAGCTCCGGGCGCGCTGGCTTTCGTGCCAGTTGGTGGCGCCTTGGTCTTGGGGGCGGCAGCCTGAGCGAACGCGTACGTAGCCACGCCGGCGCACAATAGCGCCGCGGCAAGGCCGAGGACCACTGGACGGAGATTACGGTCAATCGCTGGGCTTAATTTCGTCTGCATGGCGTCACTCCTAATTCTCAATAATTCGCACGCGCCGCGGGCGGTGGAGGTTATTTTTTGACCGATTTGCGAGTCAGCTTCAGACGGACGTCAGCGCCCGGCGGCGTGTCTTCCGAGTCGTCAATCGATTCCCAGATGGTCGTGTTGTCATCAATCTTGCTGTACAGCTTGGTGACCAGCATGCGTTTGCCGCTGGGGAACACGGCGGTCGCGTCGACCATCCAGGCGTCCCCTTCGTTGGTCCAAGTTCCTTCGACGAACATCCCGCGCGAGTCGACCAGCATCGAGCGCACCCTTTGTTGCGCCGGATCCCAAGCGATCAATTGCGTGGCCGTGATCGGATCGCTCCCATTGATCTGAATTTTAATCTGTTGCAGAATGCTGGTCTTGCCGTTGGCCCAACGAGCCGACACTTCGGCCGTCCGATCGGCGCCCTCGGCGGACCAATCTCCGATCAGCCACTCCAGATCCTTGAGCGGCTCGGTCAGCGAACTGTTACGGACCGGCGATTCTCGCAGCCCGTCAATTAACCACTTGCCATCGCGCAAGACCCAGACCGCAGTGTACAGGCCGGTCGGCGACAGCCCTCCCTTCACAACGCCCCGCACGAACTCGCCATCTTCGATTGCGACCTGAGGCGTGACAAAGCGGATGCCGAGTGTTTCGGCCTTCGCGCCCAAGTGTTCTACGTGGCTATCTTCATGCCCCAGGCGTTTGGCTCGCGCCAGGCCGGCCTGAACCTGGTAAACGCGCCCCAATTGGTCGACGTAATCCGCGCTGCCCGTGAAGCTGGCGGCGACGGCGTCGATATCCTTGGCTGCCAGGGCGGCGCGATACGCTTTGCCCGCAGCGCGGATAGCGGCCTCTTCCTTCGACGGAGCCGCGGCGGCGTCCGGCGTCGCGGAGGTCGTCTTCTGTTGGGCCGTGCTGGTCGCAGGGCAGATCGTAATAACAGCCGCCAACAGCGGCCAATGAATCCAGAAATGCGTGCGCATCAAATGCTCCCGCCTAATTTGTGCAAAACCGGTACAGTCAGAACCCGGCGCTATGATAGTGTACGACACGATTATTGTACGAAACCGGGCCGAATTGGGCTCACCGTTGTCCACATCCAGCCGCTGCATCCCCCCTAGGCGGCAGGCGCCTGCGAGGCGCCCGCAGGGCCGGCATAACCGGGAGAGTCTCGGGCGAGCCGAACGCTCGTCGCCTGGCCAGGGATGCTGAGCTAGCCCCGTTCTCTCAGCGCCCGTTGCCACAACGGCAAGACTCGCCAGTGGTTTGCGAAAAATTCGCAGGCCGAGGTTTCGCGAACCTGCTCGCTTTGGCGATCGACTGCGCGATAGAATGCCCCCACGCCTCGCTTGGAGTAACCGCACAGATTTTGTGCGGCGCGTCAAACGAGTCACGTCGCCCTAACTCGTTCTGAGTCTTATTGCACAGGAACGCACGTCCATGCGAGCGAAGTATTGCTATCTGGTTGCCATCGGTGTTGGCGCCTTCTTGGGCTGGTTGACTACTACCAGCGGGTGGCACTCCGGGGTGGTCGCCGCCGAAGATCCCAAGCCGGCGCCGTACAAGCTCGACCGCACGACCCTGCCGATCCCAGAGCCCGTGATTCCGCACTCGACGGTGCTTGATGCTCGCAACGCCAAGGCCCCGCCGCGCTTTCAGGTAAAGCCGCCGGCAGACGCCCCCAATGTCTTGATCGTGTTGATCGACGATATGGGCTTTGGCATGTCGAGCGCCTTTGGTGGGCCGATCCACATGCCGACGGTCGAAAAATTGGCCAAAGGAGGCCTGCGCTATAACCAGTTTCATACTACGGCCCTTTGTTCTCCCACGCGCGCGGCGCTGCTGACCGGCCGCAACCATCACATGTGCAACATGGGTTCGATCACCGAAACGGCCACCAGCTTTCCGGGCCAGACGGGTCAACGGCCGAACAACGTGGCGCCGCTGGCCCAAATGCTGCGACTCAACGGCTACAGCACTGGCGCGTTTGGCAAGAGCCATGAAACCGCGGCTTGGGAAGTCAGCCCGTCTGGCCCAACCGATCGCTGGCCAACCCGGTCTGGCTTCGACAAGTTCTACGGCTTTATCGGTGGCGAGACGAATCAATGGGCGCCCATGCTCTACGACGGTCTGACGATAGTCGAGCCGCCGAAAGATCCGAACTATCACTTAATGAACGACATGACGAACCAGGCGATCGGCTGGATGCGTTACGAGAAGTCGCTCACGCCGGACAAGCCGTTCTTTATGTATTTCGCGCCGGGCGCCACGCACGCGCCGCACCATGTCCCCAAGGAATGGATCGCCAAGTACAAGGGCAAGTTCGACGGCGGGTGGGACAAGATGCGCGAAGAAACGCTGGCCCGACAGATCAAGCTGGGCCTTGTGCCGGCCGGAACACCACTGGCCAAGAAGCCCGAGGCGATCAAGGATTGGGAAAAACTTTCAGCAGACGAGAAAAAGCTGTTTGCCCACCAGATGGAGGTCTACGCCGGCTTTGGCGAATACGCCGACGCGGAGATCCAACGAGTGGTCGACGCCGTCGAAGAACTTGGGCAACTCGACAACACGCTGATCTTTTACATCGTCGGCGACAATGGCACGAGCGCCGAAGGGGGCATGAACGGCCTGTTCAACGAGATGAGTTACTTCAACGGCGTCCAAGAGACCGTCGAAGACATTCTCAAGCACTACGACGAGCTCGGCGGGCCACTCTCCTACGGGCACTTTGCCGCGGGCTGGGCCGTGGCCGGTGACGCGCCGTTCGCCTGGACCAAGCAAGTGGCGTCCGATTTTGGCGGCACGCGCAACGGAATGGTCGTGCACTGGCCCAAGCGCATCAAAGCCAAAGGGGAAATCCGCTCGCAGTTTCATCACGTGATTGACATTGCGCCGACTGTGCTCGAAGCAGCCGGCTTGCCGGAGCCCAAGATCGTCGATAGCGCCAAGCAGGAACCGATCGAAGGCGTCTCCATGCTCTACACATTCGACGACCCGAAGGCCAAGAGCAAGCGCACGACGCAATACTTCGAGATCTTCGGCAACCGTTCGATCTACCATGACGGCTGGCTGGCAGGCACGGTCCATCGCGCGGCGTGGGAGGCGATTCCGCGCCGGCCGCTGGCTGAAGATAAATGGGAACTGTATGACACGCGAACAGACTTCAGCCTGACGAACGACCTCTCGGCCAAGAACCCGGCCAAGCTGAAGGAGTTGCAGGACCTGTTCTTGAAGGAAGCGGTAAAATACAACGTCTTGCCGCTCGACGATCGCACCTTGGAGCGGACGAACGCCAAACTGGTCGGCCGGCCTGATCTGATGGGCGACCGGACTTCGCTCACGCTTTATCCGGGCATGGTCGGCATGACGGAGAATGTTTTCCTCAATCTCAAAAATAAATCGCACCAGATCACGGCCGACGTCGAAATTCCGGCTGGGGGCGCAAATGGCGTGATACTGGCGCAGGCGGGGCGTTTCGGTGGTTGGAGCCTGTATTTCAAGGACGGCAAGCCGGCCTATACGTACAACTTCCTGGGCATGGAGCGTTTTACGGTCGCAGCGAAGGATCCCACTCCACCCGGAAAGGCGAAAATCCGCTTCGAGTTCGTCTATGATGGCGGCGGGCTGGGCAAAGGGGGCATTGCCAAAATCTATGTCAACGACGACAAGGTAGCTGAAGGCCGCATCGACCGCACGCAGGGACATTTTTTCTCGGCTGACGAAACGGCGGATGTCGGCAAAGATGACGCCACGCCGGTCAGCGACGACTACAAGGAACGCGACAACTCGTTTACCGGTAAGATTCAGAAAGTAGTCGTAGAGTTGAGCAAGTAGCGACGAGCAATACCGACGCGTTCATCGCGGAGGCTCGGCGCTATCGTGTCGATCGGAGTTGAAATGCCTTGCGAGATGACGATTCCCAGAAAACGGGGTGAGACCAATCTTGCCCGAGGACTAACGTTCTTTGCCTTCGCGTTCACAAGCCTGGCGATCTACTGCCTATACTGTCGCGTTGCTCCGATCGCGTCGAGCCTGTGGCTGGTGTTCATCGCAACGATGTTCTGGATGCATCTCAAAGGTGGCCTGCGAGCCTTGTTGGTCGATTGGGTTGGCGCCTTGGCGGGGCGGCAGTTCGTCCACTCCACTATGGCCGACGCGAACACGTCCAAGCTGACGTTCGGCTTCGAGCTGCTTGGGCATCGCTTCGTCCAACTGGCCGTCATGGCGTACCAGATCGTATCGGTGAAATGGAGCTCCGTTCCAGCCTCGGGATGGTCAGGGCGCGACAGGGACGACTGGACTGCCTGGTTGTCGTTTGACCATGCCGATCCGGCGACTAGTCCTAAAACATCGATCGTGCCGGGCGCAGAACTTGGACTTTGGATTATTGGCGCGACGACGCGCAGCGAGGAGACCGAGGCATTCGGACTCACCTTCGTGCAGTTCCTGCGCAACGCCGGCGCGAAATTGGTCCCCGGCAATTCGCCGCGGAAGTATGTGCGGGACGATTCAGGAGCGCCTGAGCCCATTTGAGACGCGCCGCAGGGGCACGACGTCGTTCTGCTCCCCCGACTCTTCTCCGAACATGCACTCCTGCAAGCGACGCCAGACCGGCCAGGCGCCCCTTCGAGAATTTTCCCATGCCGGAATTCCTCGCTCACGGCGCGCCGCTGCGGTAAGATCGTGACTCCGCCGGGCAAACTCTTCCCCTCGTCGTCGGGCGGTCCGTCTTTCTCATTTCATTGCACGCGTCCATCAGTCTAGCGCGTCGCTAGATATGCTGGGTGTTCGTCGAGCGCGGAGTTCGCATCATGACACGATATTCAGGACTCAAATGGTTCGTCGGCGTGGCGATCGGCGGCATCGTCGGCTACGCCGCGGCGTCGGGAGGCTTGCGCGTTCACGGCGCGGCCAGCGCTGCGCCTTCGAATTTGGTGGTAACACAGCCCGAGGCCGCTGTGGCGCCGCCCCGTCCGCGACCTCTGTACAACTCGCGTCTCGCGAAGAACCATGATTCCGAGACGCTCATCGCGCAGGCGCCTGTCACCACTACATCGGTGCTCGCTGCGCAAGCCGTTTCTCAAAAAGGAGCGACGGGCAAGAAGCCGAACATCATTTTCATCATGGGAGATGACGTCGGTTGGTTCAACATCGGCGCCTACCACCAGGGGATCATGGCCGGGCGCACGCCGAATCTCGACAAGCTGGCCGCGCAAGGGATGCGCTTCACAGACTATTACGCCGAGGCCAGTTGCACCGCCGGCCGCGCGAACTTTATCACCGGTCAGTTGCCGATCCGCACCGGGCTGACAACCGTCGGGCAGGCCGGCGCGGCGATCGGCATGCCTTCACAAGCGCCGACCATAGCCAAGGCGCTTAAGTCGTTGGGCTACGCCACCGGGCAGTTCGGCAAGAACCACCTGGGTGATAAGAACGAGTTTCTGCCCACCGTGCATGGCTTCGACGAGTTCTTTGGCTACCTCTATCACTTGGACGCGATGGAAGATCCCGCGCACCCGAACTATCCGCAGGAGTTGAAGGACAAACTCGGCCCGCGGAACATGCTCCACACCTGGGCCACCGACAAGGACGACGCCACCGTGCAGCCGCGCTGGGGCAAGATCGGCAAGCAGCGAATCGAAGACGCCGGCGAGTTGTTCCCGAAACGAATGGAAACCGTGGATGACGAGATCCTCGATCTTTCGCTGAAATTTGTCGACAAAGCCCGCAAGGATAACAAGCCGTTCTTCCTGTGGCTCAACCCCACGCGAATGCACATCGTCACGCACTTGTCAGACAAGTACCAGAAGCTCCGCAACTCGCAAAATGGCTGGAGCATTCAGGAAGCCGGCATGGCGCAGTTGGATGACATTGTCGGATCGGTGATGAAGTACCTGAAGGACAACGGGCTGGAAGAAGACACGATCATCGCCTTCAGCACGGACAATGGCGCTGAGAACTTCACCTGGCCCGACGGCGGACAGACGCCCTTCGCGGGCGGCAAGGGGACTGCGCTCGAAGGAGGTTTCCGCGTGCCGGCGCTCATTCGCTGGCCCGGCAAAATCCCGGCAGGTAAAGTTGAGAACGGCATCTTCTCCGGTATGGATTGGTTCCCAACGTTTGTGGCCGCGGCCGGTAACCCCAACATCGCCGACGAACTCAAGCAGGGGAAGAATCTCGACGGCACAGACTACAAGGTCCATCTCGACGGCTACAACCAGTTGGATTTATTGACCGGCAAAGGCCCTTCGAAGCGCCACGAGATTTTCTATTTCACTGAGAGCACGCTCAGCGCGGCGCGAATCAACGACTTCAAGTATCGCTTCACAGATCAACCAAATGGCTGGCTCGGCGCCACGGAAAAAGTCGACTGGCCGATTTTGGTCAATCTTCGTCTCGATCCGTTCGAGCGGACAGGCGTGCCCGACGGCAAGACCGGCTCGCTCAACTTCTATGACTGGTTCGCCTACGAGTTCTGGCGATTTGTCTTTGTGCAGCAAGAAGTGGCCAAGGCCGCGGAGTCCTTCGTTGAGTTTCCGCCGCTCCAAAAGGGCGCCAGCTTCAACATGGAGGCCGTCAAGGAAATGATCATGAACAAGATCAATAGTCGTTCCAAGTAAACGAATGAAGAATGCCCGGCGAGCGATCCCGTAGAAGGAGCGCTCGCCGCGGTATTAATTTCTACGACGCGATTCAGGGGGGCCCACAGCATGGAATTAGAAACGCTCTTCTCGGCCGCCAGCCTGGTTGTCTTGCCGGGCTGGCTGCTGCTGGTCTTCTTACCCGGCTGGCGCTGGACAACGGCGTTGATCACCAGCATCCTGCTGCCCGGGGTGCTCGCCGTGATGTATCTCGGCCTGATGATCGCGTACTTTAACGCCGCGCCCGGTGGCTTCTCGGCCTTCAACAGTCTGGCCGGCGTGAAGGGACTATTTCAGATCGACGGCCTGCTGCTGGCCGGCTGGATTCACTACCTGGCGTTCGATCTGTTCATCGGCAGTTGGGAAGTGCGCGACTCTCGACGAATTGGCGTGCCGCACCTGCTGGTCGTGCCGTGCCTATTGGGAACATTCATGCTGGGCCCGATTGGCCTGCTCGCCTACCTCGTGCTCCGATTTGTGGTCCGCCGCCAGTGGACGATCGACGAAAGTCGCGCCGATGCGCAATCTGCTACTTGAACTCTACAGGCGAGACCGGTTGCTGACGCTGGTGGCCGCAGTTCATCTGGCGCTGTTCGTCGTCATGGTGGCAGCGGCCGCGGGTGACGATCGGCGCCTGCTGGGCGTTAACGTCTGGATCAAGCCGATCAAGTTCGCGATCTCGATCGCCATTTATGTCTCGACGATCGCCTGGATCCTTCCGACCGCGCCCGGGCCGCGCTGGGCCCACGGCGTGATCCGCTGGGGCGTGTCTGTCGCCATGCTCACCGAGATGACGTTGATTGCCTTGCAATCTGCGCGAGGCGCCACTTCGCACTTCAACGAAACGACGCCGTTCGACGCCGCCATCTTTTCGGTCATGGGCCTGATGATTGGCTTCAATACTTGCCTGGAAGGGTTATTGCTAGCGCTCTATTTTTGCCGTGGCGTGCTGCTGGCGCCGGCGTATCTGTGGGGCATTCGCTGGGGGCTGCTGCTCGGGATCTTCGCCGCGGTCATCGGCGGGATCATGGTTTTCCGCGGAGCGCACACCGTGGGGGCGAAAGATGGCAACGCAGGCGTCTGGCTACTGAATTGGAGCACCACGGCCGGAGACTTGCGAATTGCCCACGCGCTTGGTCTGCATGCGCTGCAGATCCTGCCGCTGCTGGGCTGGCTGCTGAGCAGGCGAGTATCGACCTGGCAAAGTGTAGCGGTCGTGACAGTCGTCGCAATTGCCTATTCGGCGGTGACGTGCCTGGTTCTACTGGAAGCGTTAGCTGGACGGCCCAATCTGCTGCCGGGCGCCTTCGCCGGGCGTGGCTGACAAAGTCAGCTCAATGTCGCTGAACAATCCCATTGGCTACGCCTCTCGGCCAATGGCTTCTATTCCTAATGGCGGGCACTGCCTGACCAGAAACGTCTTCAGAGCACCGACCGGGTAATCCGTATCGATTGTAGCTGAAAGTCTGGTGGCGCCTGGGACGCCGAATGACACGCTTATTCCTGTAAGTCTCACTGCGCACAACTTACGGCCCCACTTCGCGCTGATTAAGTCGCACGATCGTTAACGACGAAGATTCTTGCGACTGAATCGATGGATCGAGAGTCCATGCTTGCACCGAACCTATTCGATGTGGCTGCCACCCGCGCAGCCGCTCGTGAATGCTCCAGGAGGGAGTCCTTTGCCGCGCTTTCGAAACTGCTTGAGGTTGGCGGCCGTTGCACTGGTGCTGGCCGCGTCGAGTCGCGCGTATGGCGCAACTCCGCGGGTATTTCAGTTGAGTCAGTTGCCGCAGAGCAACTATAGCGGCCGAGCAACGCCCAGCAGCTACGGGATGCGCGGAGAGTTCATGCCGGAGCAACCGGCTGCGAATCCTTCGTACAGTCAAGGCATACAAACGCCCACGCCGCCCGGAGCGATTTACAATCCGCAATTGTCGCCGGCCAGCAATTGCATCGGAAACTACGTTCCGCCCCCGCCGGTTTCGATCGTCGCGCTCGCTGAATCCACCTTCTTTTGGCCATCCATCAATGGCGTGAGCGTTTCAAACGGCATCGGCGCGGCTGGCCCCGCCGGCGCCATCACCAATATTGACCCCAACAGCAATCCGCTGTTCCTCGTTGCGCCGCGCATCGCGCTAGGCGTGCAAGGATGCCGTTGGGGGATCGTCGGGCGTTTCTGGGACGCGCAAACAACATCGACCAACGCCATTGACGTTGAGCCCAACGGGGTGAACGCGATCAATACGTTTCACGCCTACACGGCCGACCTGGAAGTGGTCCGCCGGTTCGCCGGACAGTATGGCTCGATCTGGGCCTTCGGCGGTTTCCGCTACGGATCGATCATGTACCAGGAGTCGTTTGCCGCCGGGACATTTACGAATACCGACTTCGTGCATTCGGCAGCGTTCGGCAATTCGCGATTCAATGGCTCGGGCTTCACCTTCGGCGCCTATGGCACGCACGCGATCGGCTCCAGCCCCTTCAGCTTGTTTGCTTCGAACCGCTACTCGTTCCTGTTCGGGCAGGGGCGCTCGTTCACGCAAGCCGAAGCGTCGGTCCTGGCGCCGGGTGGCTCCGACGCAGCGGCCGACTGCAATTGCGGGTCGGACGTCGCGCAGTTGTTCATCGCCGAAGTTCAGTTGGGCGCCCAGTGGGAACATCAACTGCGCTGGATGCCCGCCCGCGCGTTCATTCGGACCGCGGCCGAATACCAGTATTGGACAACCGCTGGAATCGCCAACCGGAGCATCACGCAAACGGCATTCGTCGGCAATACGGTCGGAACAGGCACTGCCACGGCCAGCAACTTACTGCTGAACATGGTGGGTTTCACGATTGGCGCCGGCATTATCTATTAGCCGTTGCCCATCGGTTCTGCTGGCTTCGCGATTCGCTAGCCCAAAAAGTGGATGACGATCTCCATGCCAATCAGGACGATCACGACAGCCTCCATAAACTCAGCGCGGAACGTGGCCGCCTGATCGGAGACGATGCCGTAGACACCTTCGACGGTCCGCAAAGACCGCTCGATGCTCTGCTCCCAGCTTTCCAAATGGAACCGAGCGGCCAGCATGCGGTAGACCCGCGCCAGGTACTGGTCGCCCACCAGCTTCAACACGTTGCCGGTCCGCTCGAAGACGTCGTTGGCTTCCATCCGCAATTCGCCGAGCGCCCGCAGCGGTCTGCCATGCATCCGCCAAAACGGGAGCATGGACCGCGCCAACGGGTGAATCAACTTGTAGGCGTCCGACAGGCGGCGGTCGAGTCGTTCATCGAGAAAGCGGAACTCCAGCAGTTGCAGGTTGGCGAACTCGATCGTCTGCAACGTCTCGCCGCAATCCTGGTCAATCAATACCGCGGCCGACCATTCCGGGACGAACAAATCGTTAGGGCTGTAGCTGATCCGCTGCCTTAGCGCTTCGTCGATCTCCTGCTGGCTGAGCGGACCATCTTCCAACCGCACTACGCCGGCCAACCATGGGCCGTGCTGGGCAATCAATTCCGCAGGCGCCGGCAGCGGGCCGCCTGGCGGCAGCTCGAAGACGAAATATTCTTCGGTCAGTTCGCTCCAATTCGGCAAGTGCATCGCCGGGAGCAGCTTTTCGAAGGTTGGCGCGAATGCGGCGCGGGCCGCCTCGACCAGGTCCGCGGGCTCGGCCAGTCCCCGCGCCACGCGAGTCACCGCTTCGGCCGAAAGCGAAAACGGCACTCGCATCGCCACGCTGACCGCGCCGAAATCAAAGACCGTCGCCTCGCACGTTGCCGCAACTTCGCCCAGCTCAGCAAGCCGCAAAATGGCCGAGGGAAGTCGAATCGCCAGCGGGGCAGGGCGGTAAGTGATCGAAGAAGGAGTCCGCGCCCGCCGCGGCAAGCTCTGCAACTCGGCCGGCGCCAACCGCCGCGCCTGCTCCAAGCGAATCTCGCCTGCCACGTCGAACGCCACGTGAATGTGCAGAGCGCCGGTCAAATCGGGCAGGGCAGCGCCAATGTTGGCCGGCGAATCGGATTCTGCTTGGCTCATGGCCCAGATTGTAGACGAGATAAACGCTCACATCACGCATTCGCCGTCATCACACCGCGCCGCGCGAGACAGCCGGTCCACGTGTGACGAGCGCTTGATCGATGGCCGCGAGTTGCGTCGGTGTCAGACGCCAGTCGCCGCCGCCGGCGTTTTCTTTCGCCTGCGCAGCCCGCTTGGCGCCGCACAGCGCCGCGGTAATGCCGGGCTGATGGATCGTCCAATTGATGACGACCTGCGCGACGGTTTTGTCGCAATCAGCCGCAATCTTGCGCAATGCTTCGATCAGATCCTGATTCTTTTGCCACTCCGCGCCCTGGAACATGGGGTACTTGGCGCGGCCGTCGCCAGGGGCAAACACATGGTCTCGCGGCAGCTTGCCGGCAAGCAGTCCCTTCATTAGCGGCCAGTAAATCACGAGCGCAACGTCATTGGCAACGCACCAAGGCAGGATGTCGCGCTCAATCTCTCGCTGCAACATGTTGTAATGGGGCTGACAAGCCGAGAGTGGACAGACCGACGCGAACTCCTGCAACTGTGCAAGGGTCACGTTCGAGACGCCAACAGCGCGCGTCTTGCCCTCGGCCAACAGGTCTCGCAGGGCGCCAGCCGACTCGGTGATCGGCACGGCCGGATCGGGCGCGTGCAAATACAACAGATCGATCCGATCTGTCGACAGACGCCGGAGGCTCTCTTCGCATTCGCGACGCAACGTTTCCGGTCGAGCGTCGTGAAGGCGCTCGCCCGCAGAGCCCCAGTGCAGGCCCCCTTTGGTGGCAATGACGACCTGGTCTCGGTCGGGGCCAAGCGCGCGGGCGATCAACCGCTCGCTCTCGCCGTTGGGGCCGTAGTTGAACGCGGTATCGACAAAGTTGATTCCGCTATCCACCGCGGCGCGAATCGTAGCCAGGCTGTCGGCCTCGTTGACGTTCAGACTGGTCATGCCGGCGATCGGCCAGCACCCGAGCGCAATCGGCGAAACTCGAAGTCCCGACTTGCCGAGCGGACGAAGTTCCATGGCGGCGTGCTGAACCTGGGCGTGCGATGCGAACGACTTTTACTGGGCGAAATCACCGCTCGGGTGTGTGCCACTGGCTATGCCAGTGCCGCGATGCCAGCCCCTCCACGCACCGGCGAAGCCAGTGGCGCCACTTGACGTCTCTGTTAGGCCGACTGTTAACCGCGATAGACCACGGTCACGTCGCCGCAGGGCGCGAAGCGGACGACCACGCGGTAGCCGCAGCACCAGTCGTACGTCACCACGCTACGGCACAAGATGATGCCGCAGTGCGCACAAACGGTTGGTGTTCCTTCGCAGCAAGCCGGCAGGCAGACCGGCACTTCAACTTCACAGCAAGTCTGCGGATTGACGACCTTGAGAACGGTCTTCACCGGCGGACGACTATCGCAACAGACCGGGCCACAGGTGCGATCGATGTACTTGATGCAGGGAGCGGGGCAGCAGGCCTTCTTAGGCGCGCAACTTTCTGCAGCAGCAGGAACTGGTTTGGCCGCTTGAGTCGCCGGAGCCGCGGGGGTTGCGACTGGCGCTTTCGCCTCTGCAGGAGCCGCGGCAGCGGGTTGGGATTTCTTCAACGCAGTTGTTCGCACGAACCGGCCAGCGTCGGCGCGGCTCGCGCTCACTGCCAAGACGATCGCCACACAAGCCGTGATGCGCGCCGAGTTAACAAGAGTGATTCCGTTTCGCATGAGATGTTTTCCTTTGATCCAGTTGCAGAAATGTATTGTGGTGTGGAGGTCCGTCCCCTTGGGCATGCGCTCGACACACGTGTATTTGCCCCAACCGTCTGGCGGCCAGGGCTCACATAAGATGGCAGATGCCCATTGATTTGTGCAAGTACCCTCAATCGATCGCCGGACTAAAACAGCAAATGAATGTCGATCCAAAAACTTGCGTTTTTGCCGATTTTTGCCGATTTCGACGCCTCTTTCAGCCGTCATCACGCGACCGCAACGCGAATTCCGGCGGGCGCCGGGATCGTGAGCTATGGTTGTTGTTGGCGGTTCTGGCAGTGTTCGATCGCGGCTATCGCTCGCGGCGAAATTGCAAGTTTCGCCCGTCGTTCTGCGTCCCATGGGACGTTTGAGCGGCGCATGTCCGAGGCGGATTCTGACCGGCGAATTCTTTTCTCACGCCCTAGTTTGGATGCATTGCGAATGCGAGATCGTAGCCTGTTCCATGCCCCGCTCGACGCGCTGGGCAACAAATGCCCTGACGCGATCGACGAACTGGGACAACTCGACGACCTGGTCTTCGAGGCAATTGCCGGTCGACCGGGGGCAATGGACGCGCTGCGCGAACTCTGGCCGCAAGTCAAAACCAAAGTTGGCGCCGCGCTAATCGAAGAGTCGCGCGAGCAATACGTCCGTCACGCCATGCAGGTCTGGAAAGAATGCGTCGAAGGAGACGAAGAACGTAGCCCGGCGATGGCGGTGAAGGTGATGGATGTCATCTCGTTATTGTTTGACGAGTGACGAAGCGATATTGAAGCTCGCTCGACGCCTCCCTCTCCCGCCGGGAGAGGCTTGGGGCGCTGGCCAGACGCGAGTTAGGGCTTTCACACTAGCTGTAGGGTACGCACCCTGTCCGTACCAACTCGCATGGCTTCCAATGGTACGCACGGGGTGCGTACCCTACGTAAATGCGCGGCGCGGGCCCTCATCCGGTTTGCGGGCACCGATGCGAAGCGTTGGTCGGCAAACCACCTTCTCCCGCCGGGAGAAGGATTTCTTCGACGCACGGCTCATTCAGCTACGGCTCAGCCTGCAATTGCGCCGTGCGACAGCGATTCTCGAAAGCGTTCGAACAGATAATGGCTGTCGTGCGGGCCGCTCGAGGCTTCGGGGTGATACTGCACACTGAAGGCCGGCAGGTCGCGGTGGCGGACCCCTTCGATCGTGCCGTCGTTCAGATTGCGGTGCGTGACGACGAGCTGCGCTGGGAGCGAATCTTCGTCGACCGCGAAGCCATGGTTTTGCGCCGTGATTTCGATCTCGCCGGTTTCCAAATCGCGCACCGGCTGATTGGCGCCGCGGTGGCCGAACTTCAGTTTGAACGTCTTGGCGCCGCAGGCCAGCGACAGTAGCTGATGTCCCAGGCAAATGCCAAAGATCGGCGCCTTGCCCAGCAGCCCTTGGATCGTGTTGATCGCGTAGTCGAGCGGTTCCGGATCGCCAGGTCCATTCGAGAGGAAAATGCCGTCCGGCTTTTCGGCCAGCACTTGCTCGGCAGTAAACGTGCCTGGCAACACCGTGACGCGGAAGCCCTGGTCTTGCAAATGTCGGGCGATGTTCCACTTCATGCCGAAATCGAGCGCCACCACGTGCGGTTGCGCGCTGGGCCGCTCCGGCGCGGCGCCATCGGCCGTGGGGAGCTTTGTCCAACGGTTCAGCGGCTCGTTCCAACGCTTCGGGTCGGTCGGGACTACCTCGCGCACCAGGTCTCGGCCGACGAGCCCCCGGCTAGCGCGGGCTTTGGCCACCAGACTGGCGTCGTCCAGGTCCACCGTCGAAATCACGCCGTTCATGGCGCCCTGGCTGCGGAGCCGGCGAACCAACGAGCGGGTGTCGATGCCGGCCAGCCCGATCACGTTGCCGGCGGCCAGGTAGGAGCTGAGGTCGCCGGTCGAGCGAAAGTTGCTCGTCGTGCGGCTTAGTTCGCGAACGATAAACCCAGCCAGATGAGGCCGACCGCTTTCGACATCCTCGGCGTTGACGCCGTAGTTGCCGATCTCGGGATAGGTCATCGCCACGATCTGCCCCCGGTAGCTGGGATCGGTCACGATCTCCTGGTAGCCCGACATCGAGGTATTGAAGCAGACCTCACCGTCGATCTCGCCGGTTGCTCCAAACGAAACACCGGTGTAGACAGTTCCATCTTCGAGCGCGAGCTTGGCCGTTGGTTGCTGGTTCATCCGTTTCGCTGGTCCCGGGGCTGAAGGTTTGGCGAAAGATTGTCGCTTGTGCGGTTAAGGCCGAGGCGACGCGTGAGCGGACAAGGCGCCGGGTGGTACTTTTAGGTCGCCGTTGCGGGCGCGCCAGGCGAACTTCAAGGCGGGCGCCAGCACGACCCGATAGCACACAATGGCTGTGGGTCTCCGGAGCATTTCCGGTTCACACCGGAACTGACCGGACAGCCTTTTTTGAGGGTCCTTGCCCCGGCGAGCAAGGGCCCTCTTTTCATGCGCATTGGGCGCGTCTGGGTCACGTCCGATTATAGCCAATTCGCGACGATTCAGGTAGCGGCGGCCGGTTGATTCCGGTCTATTGAAACCGCTGGCGGCAGCTCCGACGGACCGTGTTGCCGCTGACTCCGCACGAAACCCTGCCGACTAGCTGGGGTTTGAGCTGGGGGCGATCCGTTGGCTCCCGATTTCCGGCGGCCCGGTCAAGCCTCTTCGACCACTCTGCGGCGGCTTCGATTTTCACGCGCGCGGCCTTCGACGAACAAAGGATTCCCGTCATGTACGACCGATTGCTTTCGCTACGTCCCTGGGCATCTGTTGTTGTCGCCGGCGCGACGCTACTCGCGGCGCCGACTTCGCGCGCGGACGATTGGCCACAGTTCCGTGGACCGGGAGGCGTGGGCGTTTCGGACGAGTCGAAGTTGCCGTCGGAATGGACGGCCGAAAAGAATGTCCGCTGGAAAGCAAGTTTGCCGGGAACCGGTTGGTCGTCGCCCGTCGTCTGGGGCGACAAAGTATTCATCACGACCGCGGTGACTGAGAATCAGCCGAAGCCAACGGCCGGTGGTGGCCGAGGCGGTTTCGGTGGCGCAGGTGGCTTTGGTGGCGGCGCTCGCGGTGGAGCCGGCGGCCCTGGAGGAGCGGGAGGAGCCGGCGGCGCTGGTGGCGCCGGAGGAGGCGCGGGGCAATCTGGCCAGCCGGGCCAGCCAGGAAGCGTTGGTGGCGCCGGCGGCGCGGCGGGACGAACAGGAAACGACTCAGATTATCCACCACCGCGACGTGGACGAGACGGCGCACGCGGTGAGGATAGCGCAAAAGGACAAGACGCCGCGAAGGGCGCTGATGGCGAAGACGGTAAGCCGGCGGCAGACGCGCCGACGGACGACTCGGCGCCGCGCGGTGGTCGAGGAGGCGGCGGCGGGGCAGGGGGCGCTGGCGGCAAAGGTGGACGCGGCGGACGTGGCGGCGGTGGTTTTGGCGGGGGATTCGGTTTCGGCGGAGGCAAAGCGCCAGACGCTCTCTATCGCTTCGAGGTCTATTGTCTCGATCGCAACACCGGCGACGTGATCTGGAAGAAGCTGGCTGTCGAACAGAAGCCGACGATCCCCACGCATCGCACCAACACCTACGCGTCGGAGACCCCGGTCACCGACGGCAAGCATGTCTACGCCTACTTCGGCATGACCGGTCTGTTTTGCTTCGACATGCAAGGCGAGCTGGCCTGGAAGAAAGACCTCGGCACGCATCGCATGACGATGGACTGGGGAACCGGCAGCTCGCCAGTGCTTGAAGGGGACCTGCTCTTCATTCAGTGCGACAACGAGCAGGACTCATTCCTGGTCGCGCTCAACAAACTGACCGGCGATGAAGTCTGGCGCGACATGCGCGATCAGAAATCGTCGTGGTGCAGCCCTTACGTATGGAAGAACGAAAAACGGACCGAGCTCGTCACCGCTGGCACAACCGGCGCTCGCGCTTACGACCCGGCAACCGGCAAGGTGCTGTGGGCGCTGACCGGCATGAACGGTCGCTGCTCGGCCACGCCTGTTGGCGATAAGGAGCGCTGCTACTTTGGTTGCGGTGGCGGCATGGGAGGAAGTGGTCCGCTGGTAGCAATCCGCGCCGGCGCCGAGGGGACGTTCTCCGTCAAGGAAGCCAAGCCGGATCAGGTCGCGTGGTCCGTCTCTAAAGGCGGCCCACCGATGGCCTCGCCGCTGCTCTATCAAGGTCGCTTGTACATTCTCGAGCAGCGCGGTGGGCTGATGTCTTGCTTCGACGCGGTCGATGGCAAAGAGATCTACAAGAAGCGCATCCCGGGCGCGAAGGGCTTTACCTCTTCGCCCTGGGGTTACGACAACAAGGTCTTCTGCCTGGACGAATCGGGCGAAACGTTTGTGATCGAGGCCGGGCCCGAGTTCAAAGTCCTTGGTCAGAACGCGCTCTCAGGCGCCATGTGCTGGTCGTCTCCGGCCATCGCGGGCGGGGCACTTTTCCTGCGCGATCTTGATAGTCTGTACTGCATCAAGCCGTAAGCGGCCTGGCTGTGCGTGGCGAAAGATTCGCCAACCGCGGCGAATGGCGCACCATGTTCACGGCTGTCTAAACGCGTCGCGATACCGACCTCGGCCATTTCTCGCCGCCCCGAGCCGGATTGCGCAATGAGTTCGCGTTCGGCACAGTTGCTGCATTGTGCTGGGTCAGCCCTGTCGCGCTGCGGCGCCAAGGGCCGGTTTGCGGCCGATATCGCGGCGATAGCCGTATCGACGTCGGCGAACTAAGGACGCTTCCATCCATGGAGTTCTCATCACTGCGCGGCGAGCGCTCTCTTTCTCGTGAGCCGGAACCGATTACTGGGCCTCCCGACCACCGCGCAGGTGGCGCCCTACGGCTTTACTCGCTCGCCGCGCAGTGTCTTTCATTCGGCCCCTGGCCGTCCGCTTGGATCGATCCGGTCGACTTGCCCAATCGGCGGCGGCGCCAGCAGCTCGCATGCCCGACGCCGCCGGCTCGGACAGCGTTAAAATCGGCACAGCAGCGCAAAAGACGCCAGGCGGCAGCTCCCCTGGCGGTAGCGACGCCCGATTTGCAGCCACCTGCTAGAATTGCGGGCAGAAGCAGGCCCAAATTCGGCTGGCGCCTGACCGATCCGGGAGCTCGGACTAGAATTCAATACATGCAACCGTCTACGTTGCCCCTCATTACCGGTGAGTCGCTAGAAGCCCTGCGTGTGCGCGTCTCCGCGCTCAATCGGCTGCTCGAAGTTACGCAGCGCCTGGCCGCCGAGGTCGACACGCAGCGAGTTTTGGAACTGATCGCCAGCGAAGCCTGCCTGGCGTTGGTCTGCGAACGAGCAACGGTCTACCAATACGATCCGCGGACCAACGAGCTGTTCACGCGGGTGTCGACCGATCTCGAAATCGGCGAGATCCGCCATCCCCTGACGCACGGCATCTCGGGCCACGTGGCGCAACATCGCACGATCGTCAACGTGCCAGATCCGCCGAGCGATCCACGCTGGAACTCGCACATCGACAAACAAACCGGCTTCCAAACCCGCAGTATTCTGGCTGCGCCGCTGGTGTCATCGCACGACGGCGCACTGCTGGGCGTATTGCAGGCGCTGAACAATGCCGGCGGTCCGTTCGATCCCTTTGATGAAGAACTGATCCTGGCGTTTGCGTCGCACGCCGCCGTGGCGCTCGATCGCGCGCGGATGATCGACGAATTAAAAGAACGCCAGCATGTCGAGGCGTCATTAAACGTCGCCCGCGCGATCCAGACCGGCTTCATGCCGCAACAACTTCCGACGGTGCCCGGCTATGAGTTGGCCAGTTGGTGGTTGCCGCATCAGGCAGTCGGCGCAGATTATTGCGACGTGCTGCCGCTCGACGACGGCCGCACGGCGCTAGTCATCGCCGACGTTGCCGGGCATGGCATCGGCCCGAGCCTGATTATGGCGTCGACCCGCGCTGCGCTGAGGGCGCTGGCGCTCGACCATTCGGCGCCAGACCTGCAATTGCGACTACTGGCACGGGCGCTATTGGGAGATCTCGAAGAAGGGCTGTTCATTACGATGCTGGTCGCGGCGCTCGATCCACTGCGGCATCGAGTCGAGTTTTCGAACGCTGGGCATGGCCCGGCGATGCACTACTCGGCGGCCGACGATCGATTCTATCCGCTGGATTCAACGGGTCTGCCGCTGGGCGTCATGGATTTGCCCGAGTACACGCAAGGGCCGTCCGTGATCATGGAGCCCGGCGACATGATCGTGCTCTGCACCGATGGCATCGTCGAATCGATGGATAGCGCGGACGACCCCTTTGGCCAGCATCGGCTGGAAGCGCTGGTTCGCAAGTACGCCCGCGCGCCGCTGGCGGAACTAGTGCGCGAGGTGGGGCAGCAGGTCGAGCAGCATTTTGTCGGCGAAACTCCGCCGGACGATTTGACGATTCTCGTGACCCGTCGCAATGAATAACAAGCCTTGGCATTCAACGATTTATCGAACAGCTAAAGGGATCCCAACCATGTCATTCGCACGAACCAGTTCCATCCTGACACGTTGTGGATTCGCGTCCCTCGCGCTGTTGATTCTTGGCGCTGGTAATGTTCAGGCCGCTGACGAGCCAAAATCTTCGGCCGCGGACGCCAAGACGTATCAAGAAACGGTCCAAAAGGGGATCGACTTTCTGAAGAACAAGGGCCAGGCGGAGGATGGTTCGTTCAGCTCCGCAATCGGGCCCGGCGTGACGGCGATTGTCGCCACCAGCATGCTCGAAAATGGTCGCACCGCCACCGATCCGAGCGTGGCCAAAGCGCTGAAATACCTGGAAGGTTTCGTGCAGCCGGACGGCGGTGTCTATAGCCCCAAGTCGCGCATTCGCAATTACGAAACGTGCCTGGCGCTGGTCTGCTTCAAGGCGGCCAATACCGATAAGAAGTACGACAAGATCCTGGCGAACGGCGAGAAGTTCTTGAAGGGGCTGCAATTCTCCGAAGCCGACGGCCGCACGCCGGCCGAAGTTTCTTACGGCGGTGTCGGTTACGGCGGGTCCGAGCGGCCGGACCTGTCGAACACGCACTTTTTGACCGAGGCGCTCGAAGCGGCCGGCGCAACGGCCGATGACGAAGCCGTGAAGAGGGCGCTAATCTTCATCTCGCGCTGCCAGAATCTAGAAAGCGCCAACAACACCGAGGCGTTCGCCGCGAAGAACCCCGATGGCGGATTTATCTACACGCCGGCCGGTGGCGGTCAAAGCCCTGCCGGCAAGACGGCCAACGGTGGCCTGCGCAGCTACGGCTCGATGAGTTACGCAGCGCTCAAGAGCATGATCTTCGCCGGACTCAAAGCGGACGATCCGCGCGTGAAGGCGGCCGTCGATTGGGCGAAGAAAAATTACTCGCTGACTGAAAACCCCGGCCTCGGCGATGAAGGCTTGTATTACTACTACCACCTCTTCGCCAAGGCGCTGAACGCCCTGGGCGAGCCGACCCTGACAGACGACACCGGCAAGCAGCACGACTGGCGCGCGGAAGTCATCGAAGAGTTAGCCAAGCGCCAACAGCCAGACGGCTCGTGGGTTAACAAGTCGAAGAAGTGGATGGAAGGGGACCCGAACCTGGTCACGGGCTACGCGTTGCTGACGCTGTCGTACTGCAAGCCGATAGCAAAATAGTGGGGCAGGGGGCTACCATTCACTTGAGTGCTGCGCGACACATGCTTGCTAGTTCGAACGTAACGCAGCCTTCAAGGCAGTCCCACCAGCACTAACATAGTTGGTCATGCAAGCGCTAAGGATCGCCAGGTTACAGTGGCGCTGGTCGAGGGCGTAGATTTCCGGCAGCGTGAGAAAACCATCGTTCGACGGATCGCCCGCCTTTCCACCCGGCGTCACGGCCAGCGCGCCAAAGAAATTACCGAAGTCCGCGTCGGTGAGCCCATGGCAGGCCAGATGGACGATCTGTCGGCCTGCGATCTTGGCGCGTAAGTTCGCTTCGGTGGCGTCACGCTGGACAAGCTGCACGCTGCGCAATCCGGCCTTATCAAACAGGGTGGCAATCCAGTTTGCTTCCATTCCGGAAAACGGCAATGGGGCCAGTCCACTACGCAGCGCACTGTAACGGCGTCCGATATTGTTGCCCCGGGGGTAAGCGCTTGGCCCACCCCATTCCGCGCCCTGCCAGTCCCTGGCAGGGCGCGTGACGTGCCTCTTCTGGCGCCCGTCTAGTTACACTTCAGATCCCGCCTGGCGTTCGCCGCTCTTCGGCGAACTAAAACAGCACCGCAAACCACGGCCATGCCGGCAAGTGTTAACGTTCCCGGTTCTGGAACGAGCACGTTGCAGGCCTGCACATACTCTGCGCAGTTTCCGAAGTGGAAGGTGGCCCAATCAACTTTCGTTGACGGAGTGACACCAGCAATCGGAATGACGAAAGTCACAGGTCCAAACAGGAAGGGATTATTGCTCCAGCTACCAGCAATCGACGAATCGGCGTTCGTGTACTTGGTACCGGACGCCGGGCCAATGATCGAGTGCTTGGTATTACCGTCAGGCAGCATCAACTGCATGCTCTGACCATCGAGCAGAATTAGCCAACCGGTTGGGACGACGGCGCCATCGACAAACGAGCGGTTGGAGTTGACCGTGCGCTCTAAACCAGCGCTCGACGAAATCGTCGTGCTAGTCTTCAAACTATCGAGCGCAAAAGAAACTCCAGTGATCGTTTGATCAATGTTGCTGATCTTGGTTTGCAGATTGTTAATCGTAACTGAGATCTGATTTGTCAATGTCGTGAGTGTTACCTGAGCGTTTACCGGCAAGTACCCATTAACCTTCTGGCCGTCTGAGGTCGAGAAGGTAATGGTCGAAGCCGAAGCTGAGACTGCCAATCCGAGTACGAGAGCCGAAAAAGCAATAACACCCGACATTTTGGTTGATTTCATGAGACACTCCTCTTCTTTTCACAAAGGTGGAACTTGAAGTAAATCCGCGGAGACTGACCTGCGGGACCGCCTTGCGCGCGGAGAACTTCGGACAACCACATTCAGATGGGAGAAGTGCGCGAACCGATAGCGCAACAACCAGTCCGACCTGGAAGCCAATGTGCCGCGGCAAGAATTGCCAGATAGAGCCCAAATATCAGCCGCGTACGCAAACGCTCGATCCCCTGGGATCGAAGTTAGCGGCTGGAGCTCAAATACATTAGCTGCGCCAAAGAAATGCCTAAAAAATTCCTACGAACTGTGACGAGTCTAGTTTCTACCCCCAAAAATGCAAGTGGAAAAGGGCAGCCCCCCCTAAAAATTAACTGCCAAGCTCGAATGCGGGCTTCGGCAGCGGCCCACTAATCATTACCTTTTTGCGTTCTCGTGACGCTTGCCGTCGGAGGCGCTTGGCGGACCTTTTGTTGTGAGAGCGCCGCTGACCTCGCAAACTGCAGTCGTGGGGTGTGCGACATCATCGATCTTGTGGGGCTTCATCGTCGCAGCTGAACTAGACTGCCACGTTTTGATGGAGTGCTGCGTTCCAATAACGACCAATCAAGACGATCCTTGCAATGGAGTTACGGCTGCTCTCTGTGGCTGCAAAACGACGCGACGAACGAGATCGAGAGAACTAGTTGCGGGCTAACCCCGATCTCAACAGACGGTGAACGTCCCGTTGGTGCTTTCACCGCGGATCATCGCATTCATACGGACGCGAACGAAATTACGAGTGACTTCCGCCTTAGGTGTATGTAAAAACCTTGCAGCGCTACCGTGCTCTCTGGATAATAATTTCAGCCCGTCAATGGACTTTCTTGCCGATAAGTGGAGTCGACGATGCACGCGCGATTTGGACTTACGCTAGTCGTAAATCACGCGTGCAACCTGCGTTGTTCCTACTGTTACACCGGTGAGAAGATCGGGCGGCGATTGCCGCTCGCCACCGGACGCAAGGCGATCGACCGGGCGATCAACTCGCTCAGCCGGAATGGCACACTGGAGCTGGCGTTCTTTGGTGGCGAACCACTAGTTGAAGCAGAACTGATTCTCGAACTCGCGCACTATGCTCGCGCAATGGCGGACCGCCATGCTGTCGAGCTGGCGATGAGCATGACGTCCAACGGCACGCTCGACTCGCCCGCGGCCTGGGCCGTCATGAGCTTGCCTGAGTTTCAATTGGCCATCAGCCACGACGGATTGCCCTGTGTGCACGATCGGCATCGAGTGGCGATCGATGGTCAGTCGAGTTCGCGAAATGTCGAGCGAACGATCGATCGCCTTGTGCAAGCAGGCAAGGATTTCCGCGTCGTCATGGTAGTCCGACCGGATACCGTCGATGATCTGCCTGCCGGAATGGAATTTCTCTACCAGCGCGGCGTGCGCCGGTTTGATCCCTCGCTGGACCTGTGGACAGTTTGGACCAGAGCCGATGGGGAGCGACTGAATCAATCGATCCACCGAGCCGCTGAGTTCTGGAGTGACCGATTGCCAGATTGCAGCGTCAGTTGGTTCGATGAGAAAGCAGCGCGATTGGCCGCAGTTCCGATCAGCAAAACCGCAAGGTGCGGATTCGGGTCTGGTGAAATCGCCGTCACCCCGGCAGGCAATTTGTATCCTTGCGAGCGTCTGATTGGCGCCGACGAACCGGGTAATCCCATGCGGCTGCCTGGCAAGGCGCAGGAGGGAACCGATTTCCTCTGCTACACGCCGGCGCCGAAAAAGTCAGCCGCTGAGTGCACAAAGTGTGCGTTGCAATTTCTGTGTAGCACGCGCTGCAGTTGCAGCAATTACATTCGCACAAACGACATTACGCGACCGGACGGGCTGTTATGCCTCTGGGATCAAGCCTG
>Ga0070665_100001066_pt1 | contig 34204 bp, 33 predicted proteins | sample KBSS13metaG_FD_65862 | JGI IMG/M metagenome (GOLD analysis project Ga0070665, IMG submission 65862) | Switchgrass rhizosphere microbial communities from Kellogg Biological Station, Michigan, USA - KBS S1-3 metaG | ecosystem: Host-associated > Plants > Roots > Rhizosphere > Soil ... | reverse complement strand
CCGAACGCGGCGGCGAGGTGGGCGCAGATCGCCCGCAGGTCGTCGATCAGAGCGTGTCGCTCGCCGACCGGCAACCGCGGCGGTACGAGGTTCCCGCACCACGAGTAGCCGCCCGCGCCCAGCGCGCGGCGCCCGATCAGCTGCTCGCTCACGCCGAGGAGCGCCGCGGAGCGCCCGTCGGCCACCGCCGCCCCCGAGCACGCCAGGCCGGAGATGCGCTCCTGGACGACGAGCTCGTCGGTCAGGCGGCCGCCGCGCCACTCGCGCACCCCGCGGCCACCGCCGCCGCGCACCGGCTTGCGCAGCCAGCGGCGCGTCCGATCGGCCCGCGCGGCTTCGGCGGCCGGGAACGTGCGCGGGTACGCGAACCCCGCGCCGCCCAGCGACGCGCCCAGTCGTGCCGGATCGCGCACGGGCCCCAGCGTCTCGGGCGCGCAGCCGAGCAGCGTGCGCCCGACGGCGAGCCGGGCGACGAGGTCGGGGCGGTTCTCGAGCCCAGCGCCGTAGACCACGCGCTCGGCCGGGACCCGCTCGGCGGCCTCCGCGAGTTCGGCCATCCCCCCGCGGCCGCCGAGATCGCGCAGGATCGACACGCTGGGACAGAGCGCCTGCAGGTCGAGGTCTCCGAAGCGGTCGAGCGCGACGACGTCGTGTCCCTCCCGGACCGCCAGTTCGGCCAGCATGCGGGCGCTGACCGAGACGAGCAGGATCACAGCAGCCCCTCCAGCAGGGCGACGAACAGCACGGCGGTCACGAGGTCCGCCGTCGTGCCCGGGTTCAGGGCGTTGCCGTCCTCTCGGAGCGAGGCGTCGAACGTTCCGAGTGCCGCCCGTCCCGTGTCGTCCCGGACGCCGCCCGCGGCCAGCACGCGCGCGGCGCCGGCGGACACGCGCTCTGCAGCGCGGCGACCGCGCTTGCGCGCGATGAGCGTATCCGGGACCGCCGCGAGCAGCTCCAGCGAGAGCTCGACCGTGGCGTCGCGGGGTCGCAGCCCGTCGTCGAGCCCGCGTGCGAGCGCCGGAAGCCCGAGCTCGAACGTCACGGCGTAGCCGGTGGTGTACTCGGCGGCGACCGAGTCCCGTTGGGCAGCGGCCGCCATGGCGTCTCCCAGCGCCACAGTGGGTGCCGCGCGCACGTCATGCTCGACCGGCCCGTCGAGCCCGCCCGCTCCGGCCTCGAGGATCGCGGTGTACGCGGTTCGCGCGTCGTCGAGCGTGAGTGCGTCGAGCACCTCGGCCAGGCGGCTGCGCAGGGGCCCGTCGAGGAGCGCCGCCCGCGCCAGCGGCGTCAGCAGCAACACGATGCCGAGGTTCGTGTTCGCTGCGGCGACGCGGCGCGTCGCTCGCACCGCGGCGAGCACGGTCTCGCCGACGCCCCGCTCGGCTGCCCGTCCGATCTCCGGTCCCATCGCGATCGCGCTGCGCAGCATGTCCTCGTAGGAGGTGTCGGCAAAGTCGTGGCGGGGCGTGATGTTGCCGGGCTTCTCGGCACTCACTTCGAGCATGCAGGAGAGCAGTGCGGCGGCGCCGACCGCCTCTGCACTGCGGCGGGGTCCCGCCGTGAGGTCCGAGCTGCGCCGACGCGCCTGCCTGACCGTCATCTGTGCCATCGTATAGTCAGCCGGCTCGCTCTGGATCGGTCCTCCTGACCTTCGTGGGCGGTCGGGCGAGCGTCGACAGACGACGAGGGGAGAGTCCTATGGCGAGTTCCCTGATGGTGGGTGAGGCCCTGGTGGGCGATGGGAACGAGGTCGCTCACATCGACCTGCTGATCGGGCCGAAGGACGGCCCGGTTGGAGAGGCGTTCGCGAACGCCCTGATCAACCAGAAGGAGGGGCACACGAACCTCCTGGCGGTGGTCGCGCCGAACCTGCCTGCCAAGCCGGACACGATCATGGCCAACAAGGTGACGCTCAAGGGCGCCGGCCAGGTCATGCACATGTTCGGGCCGGCGCAGGCCGGAGTTGCGCGCGGGGTCGTCGACGCCGTGAGCGAGGGGATCATCCCGCAGGACCAGGTGGAGAACCTCTGCATCATCGTCGGCGTGTTCATCCACTGGGATGCGGCCGACGACAAGAAGATCTTCGACTGGAACCGCGAGGCCACGAAGCTGTCGGTCGCTCGCGCGATGGGCGCCGAGCCGACCGCGCAGCAGGTGGTCGACGGGGCCATCGAGGCACGGCACCCGTTCGCCGCGGGAGCCGAGGCGTAGGCCGCACGCCGGACCACGCGTCGCAGCCGGGCGAGTTCCGGCTCGACGCCGTCCGCGCGGTCGTCACGGGTGCGAGCAGCGGCATCGGCGCGGCGATCGCCGAGGCGTTCGCCGGCGCCGGCGCCAGCGTGCTCATCACGTACCGCCGCAGCGAGGCGGGCGCGCGCGCTGTCGCCGACGGCATCGCGGCCCGCGGCGGCCACGCGCTCGTCGCCCGCGCCGACCTCGGCTCGCGCTCGGCCTGCGACACGCTGGTCGCCGAGGCGCGCGAGCGGCTGGGCGGCCTCGACGTGTGGGTCAACAACGCCGGCGCCGACGTCCTCACCGGGGACGCGGCCGGCTGGGACTGGGAACGCAAGCTCGACCTCCTCCTGGCCGTCGACCTCAAAGGCACCATCGCGTGCTCGTACGCGGCCGGCGCGATCATGCGCGAGCAGGCGGACGGCGGCACGATCGTGAACATGAGCTGGGACCACGTCACGAGCGGCATGGCGGGCGCGGATCCGGAGCTCTTCAGCGCGGTCAAGGGTGGCGTGCTCGCCTACAGCAAGAGCCTCGCGCGCGCCCTCGCGCCGGCGGTCAGGGTCAACGTCCTCTGCCCGGGCTGGATCGAGACCGCGTTCGGGGAGCAGGCCGACCCGGGGTTCCGGCGCTCGGTGGCGGACGCCACGCCGTTGCGGCGGTGGGGGACGCCGGCGGACGTCGCTGCCGCGGCGCTGTACCTCTCCTCGCCGGCGGCGGCATTCATCACCGGGCAGGCGTTCAACGTCAACGGCGGCACTGTGATGTAGTGGTATCCGCCCGCCCCAAGGAGGCGATTGCCCATGGCCACACGGGAAAAGCTCACGCCCTACACCGACCAGGAGGTCGAGGCGAAGATCGCCGAGCTGGGCCTCGACGGCTGGTACCTCGATGACGGCTGGCTGCGGCGGAAGTACAACACCGACGGCTGGCCGAGCACCCTGATGCTCGTGAACGCCGTCGGCTACCTCTGCGAGGCCGCGTGGCACCACGCGGACCTCTCGGTCACCTGGGGCAAGCTGTGGGTGAAGCTGACCACTCACTCCAGCGGCGGCATCACCGACAAGGACTTCGCCCTCGCGCGCCAGATCGAGGACGCGGTGCTGTGGCGCCCCGGCCCCGACAGCCCGTTGGAGGGCACGCCGAACAAGTTCGTCCACAGCAAGGGCACGCGCTAGAGACGGCCCACCCACGCGCATGGCGGAGCGGCTGCTCTTCGTGACCGGCAAGCTCGCGGCGCGCGCGCTGCGGGACACGCTCGGCGAGGCCGGCCTGCCGTTTCACTACGACATCGCGGTCATGAGGATCACGGTCGCCGCGCTGATGACGACCGACTGGATCGCACGTCGGCTCGACGTCCCGGAGGCGGTCACGCGCATCATGATCCCCGGGATGTGCGAGGGGGAGGTCGGCGTTCTGAGCGAGCGCTTCGGGATCCCGGCCGAGAAGGGCCCTGCCGACCTCAAGGCGCTGCCGGCCTGGTTCGGGCAGGCCGACGCGCGTTCGAGCTACGGCGAGCGCGACATCCGCGTGTTCGCCGAGATCAACCATGTCCCGCGCCTGGACCGCGACGGCATTTTCGAGCTCGCCGAGTACTACCGCGACGCGGGCGCGGACGTGATCGACCTCGGGCTCTCGCTCGGCCGCAGCTGGCTGCGGGAGGGGCCGCGCGTGATCGGGGAGCTCCGCGACGCAGGCTTCGAGCTGAGCATCGACACGCTCGATCCGGACGAGATCCTCATGGCCGACGAGGCGGGCGTGCACTACGTGCTCAGCCTCAACGGCTCGAACCGGCATCTCGCCGAGCGCCTGTCGGCGACGCCGGTGCTGATCCCGGACAGCCCCGAGGACCTCGACAGCCTCGACGAGACGATCGCCCATCTCGAACGGCTGGGCAAGCCGTACCTCGTCGACCCGATCATCGAGCCGATCGCCGCCGGGTTCGCGGCGAGCCTCGGTCGCTACCTCGACGTGCGCCGCCGGTATCCCGACGCCGAGATGTTCATGGGCATCGGCAACCTCACCGAGCTCACCGAGGCCGACACCACGGGTGTCACCGCGCTGCTCATCGGGTTCTGCCAGGAGCTCGGTATCCGCAACGTCCTCACGACCGAGGTCATCCACTGGGCGCGCGGCGCGGTGCAGGAGGCGGTCCTCGCGGCGCAGCTGATGCATTTCGCGACCGCCCGGGGCACGCAGCCGAAGCACGTCGACGGCCGGCTGGTCACGCTCAAGGACACGGAGCTCCGTCCCTACGCCGAGGCCGAGCTGCGGGAGCTGCAGTCGCAGGTCACCGATCCGAACTTCCGGATCTTCGCGGACGCCGACTGGATCTACGTCTTCAACGCCGATCTCTTCGTGAAGGGCACCGACTTCAACGAGATCTTCGACCAGCTCGGTGTCGACGAGGCGACGCACGCCTTCTACCTCGGCAAGGAGCTCATGAAGGCGACGATCGCACGCGCCCTGCGCAAGAACTACCGCCAGGAATCGCCGCTCGACTGGGGCTACATGACGTTCGCCGAGCCGCGCCGCGAGCGCGTTCGGCTCACGGCACATCGCGCCAGTCCCGCCGCGGAGGAGGAACCGTGAAGAAGATCCTGATCCAGCTCGACACCGACGAGCACCCGAGCACGTTCGACGCGATCGTCGCCCACGACGCCGGTGTCGACGAGCTGCTGCGGTACGGCAGCATCGAGCCCGACGCGGTGCGGCCCCTCGTGCAGTCGGCGTTCTTCACCCGCGGCCCGAAGGACCTGGCGACGCTCGCGGTGTGGGTCGGCGGCTCGAGCGTGGGCGCGGGCGAGGAGGTGCTGGACCAGGTGGAGAAGGCGTTCTTCGGCCCGTTCCGCGTCTCCGCGATGCTCGACTCCAACGGCTGCAACACAACGGCCGCGACGACCGTCGCGCGGCTCGCCGGCGTGCTCGACCTGCAGGGACGCCGCGTCGTGATCATCGGCGCCGGGGCCGTTGGTCTCCGGGCGGCCAAGCTCCTCGCCGACGAGGGCTGCGACGTCACCGTGTCGGGGATCCCGCGTGCCCGCTTCGGCGACAAGGCCTATCGGCGCGCGCGGGGCCTGACCGTCGCCGAGGAACGCGGCATGCAGATCGCGGAGCCCGCCGACGACGACGAGCTCGCCGAGGCCCTCGACGGCGCGACGCTCGTGCTGGCCGCGGGCCCGACCGGCGTCGAGGTGCTGCCCGCGGCCGTGTGGCAGAGAGTCGACGCGATCGAGGTGCTCGCCGACTTCAACGCGGCCGATCCGCTCGGGATCGAGGGCACCGAGGCCCAGGACGACCTCGCCGAGCGCGACGGCAAGCGCGTGCTGGGTGCCCTGGCGATCGGGGGCTCGAAGATGAAGGTCCACAAGGCCTGCGTGCGACGGCTGTTCGAGTCCAACGACGCGATCCTGGACGTCGACGGCGTGTACGAGATCGCGAAGGAGCTCGCCTGAGCCCGACACCAGATCGCGGTCCGCGCGTCGCCGGCATCGATCCCGGGACGTTCTCCTTCGAGCTCTGCGTGCTGAACGGAGGGCTGCCGGTGCTGGAGCAGAGCTTCCCGTCGGCGCAGCTGGGTGCCGATCCCTCTCCGCTGGTCGACGCGCTCCGTGCCCACGCGCCCTTCGATCTCGTGCTCGGTCCGGCCGGGTACGGCCTTCCGCTCGTCCCGGCCGCGGAGGTCGGTGAACAGGAGCTCGCGCTGATGGTGCTCAAGCGGGCCGACGAGCCGGTGGCTCGCATCGGCATCGCGGGGATGCGCATGATCATCCGGGCGCTGATCGCTGCCGGCACGCCGCTCGTCTTCGGGCCTGGCGCTATCCACCTCCCCACGGTCCCGGAGCATCGCAAGTGGAACCGCATCGACCTGGGGACCGCCGACAAGGTCGCGAGCGCGGCGCTCGGGATCGTCGACCAGGCGGAACGTCTCGGGATCGCCTATGACGAGACCAGCTTCGCGATGCTCGAGCTCGGCGGCGGCTTCAGCGCGGCGCTGGCCGTCGACGCGGGGCAGATCGTCGACGGCCTCGGAGGCTCGGCGGGTCCGATCGGCGCGCGGGCGTGCGGCGCGCTCGACGCGGAAGCGGCGTATCTCGTCGGCGGCGCGCTCTCGAAGCGCACGGTGTTCAGCGGAGGGGCGCTCGACCCACTTGGGGAGGTCGACATCGCGGCTCCCGGTGCGCTCGAGCGGCTGCGGGAGGATCCGCGCATGCGCGACGGCTGGCTCGCGCTCGAGGAGGGCGCCGCGAAGGCCGTGCTGGCGCTCACCGCGTCCGTGCCGGCGCCGCGGGAGATCCTCGTGGCCGGTCGTCTGGCCTCGGCGCCCGGGCTCCTCGACGCGCTCGCGCAGCGCCTCGAGCGCGTGGCACCCGTCCGTCCGGCGTTCGCCGGCAAGAGTGCGGCGCGAGGCGCAGCGCTCCTGGCGGACGGCCTCGCCGGCGGCACGTACGCGCCGCTCGTCGCTCGCCTGCGTTTGCGAGAGGCGCGCGGCGGCGTGCTCGACCACCTGCGGATCTACGGCGCGGAGAAGATCGCACTCGGCTAGCGACCGCCGGCCCCGAGCCGGGGCTACGCCGCCGCGCGCGCGCCGAGCGCTCTCGCGACGATCGCCATGCGACGGCGGGCCATCGGCACGATCATGTCGCGGATCTCGGTGGGCAGCGCGTCGCCCCACGCCGCAGCGGCATCCTCGGCCTCGGACAGGATGGCATCGACGAGCTCCGGGGACGGCCGGGCATCGATCAGGCAGCGCAGGCCGAAGCCGATGTGCCAGCGCTCGTCGAGCTCGACGTGGTACACGCCCTCCCGCACCCCCGGCAGCGCGCGGTCCTCCAGTTCCGCGAGCAGCGCGCGCTGCCCGGCCGACAGGACCATGCCCTCCAGCGTCATGTGGTAGAGGGCCATGCCGTCGCTCAGGCCGATGCGGCCCTCCGCCATCTCGGCCGCCATGGCGGGCAGGCGCTCCTCGAAGAGCTCGAGCATCCCGGGGGGAGCGAGCTCCCGGGCCGCCCCGCGCCGCTCGTCCTCCGTGTCCCCTGGCAGCTTGAGCACCTCGGCGGCGACGCGGTCGAAGAACGTCGCGTGGCGCTGCTCGTCGCGGCGCTGCAGAAACACCACCCACGCGATGAGCGAGTCGTTGGCGGCGGCGCCGAACGGCTCGAGATGCTCCGAGACTGCGTCATCGGCGATGCGGAAGCCGGCGAGGAGCTTCGTGAGCCGCTCGCGGCGCTCCTCCGGAAGACCGGGCCACGCCTCGGCGTCGGGCTCGAGATCTATGGCCTGCGCATCCCACTGGAGCTTCGCCACGACCCGGGAGAAGAAGTTCGGCCACCGGCTGGACGGGAGGATGAAGCCAGGCAAGACCTCCTCCTGACGCAAGCGCCGCCCTGTCGCTGGATCGAAGGCGCGATCCCACGCCTGCCGGTCGGCCATGACGGCACGATAGCAATGGGTCTCCGCGGGTCCGGCGAGCCTGGGGATGCCGGTCATCGCGATCATGCTGTCGGGATACCGGTGCGCATCGCCATCGACATCGATTCGACCCTTCACCATCACTGGCCCCTGGTCGCTGCCGCGGCCAAGCGTCGCTTTGGTGTCGAGTTGCCCTACGAGGAGCAGTTCCCCTGGACTCGCCGCCGCCTGAACGACGAGCAGCTGTGGGTGTGCATCGAAGACACGCACTCCGACGAGGCGATCGCCGGGGCACGCCCCTACCCCCACGCCGTCGAGACCATCAACGCCTGGTGTGACGCGGGTCACTGCATTCATGTCGCGAGCCATCGCGCCGAGCGGTCGGTGGCCGCCACGCGGCGCTGGCTGCACGACCTCGGCCTGTGCCACCACAGCCTCTATTGCGGCGACGACAAGGTCGCGTACTGCCGGCAGATCGGCATCGAGGTCCTCATCGACGACGCCCCCGACACCCTTCTCCGCGCCCTCGACGCCGGCATCCTCGCCGCCACGCTCCGTCATCCCTGGAACCAGGACGTGTGCGATGCGCGACCCGAGGTCGTCTCCGCCGCCGACTGGCACGAGCTCGCCCGCGCGCTCGAGCCGCTCCTCGACGGCGACCGCGGTGTCGCATGACGCCGGTGTCGGTGGTCGCCGCGCCGGTCGTCATGCTTCCGGCGTGGCTCTCGCGTCCGAGGCGGAGGCCGCCCACGCGCATCTCCTGGCCGTGGGCGGCCCGATGGCCGCCCTCGCGGCGCGGCACGGGCCGGTCGACCCCTACGTGTGGGATGGCGTCCCACTCGAGGTCGGAGACCGCCTCGGCGGCCTGGCGCTGCACATCACCGCGCAGCAGATCAGCGTCGTCGCGGCGCTCGCGATCTGGGGGCGGTTCCTGACGCTGCTCGGCGGGCGGGTGAGCGCGCCCGCGCTCGCCGCCGCGACGGACGAGGAGCTGCGTGGGGTGGGGATGTCGGGCGCGAAGTCACGCGCGCTGCGCGAGCTGGGCGCGGCCGTCGTCGCGGGAGACTTCGACCCCGACGGCCTGGACCACCTCGCCGACGACGAGGCGCAGGCGCGGCTGGTGCAGCTGCGCGGCATCGGTCCATGGTCGGCGCAGATGTTCCTGCTGCACGAGCTACGCCGCCCTGACGTGTTCCCGGCCGGCGACGTCGGCCTGCGGACCGCGCTCGGGCGCCTGGAGGACCTGGCGACACCCCCGACGGAGCCCGAGACCGTGGCGCTCGCGCTGCGCTGGACGCCGTACCGGTCGTATGCGGCTGCGCATCTGTGGCGGTCGTCGGGGGAGTGACGAGCGAGGCTCCGAAACCGTCCGCGTGATCCAATCCCACCATGGGGACGACGGAGGACCTCGCCGGCTGGCTCGTCGCCAGCCGGCCGGATGACATCCCGGCCGACGTGGTGCACGAGGCTCGGCGCGCGCTGGTCAACATCGTCGGCTGCGCGCTCGGTGGCGCGCGACACCCGGCGGTCGACATCACGATCGACGCGCTCGGCGCGATGTTCGGCCCGCCCGACGCGGCCGTCCTCGGCCGGCCGGAACGCGCGGATCCGCTGCACGCCGCGCTGCTGAACGGCATCACGTCGCACGTCGAGGACTTCGACGACACGCTGCCGCGCAACTACATCCACGCCAGCTCGCCGGTCGCCTCCGCGCTGCTGGCGTATGCGAGCGCGAACCGCGTCTCCGGCCGCGACCTCGTCCACGCATTCGTGCTCGGCTTCGAGGCCACGTCGCGGCTGGGCAACGCCACGTACCCGTCGCACTACACGGCCGGCTGGCACAGCACCGGCAGCGTCGGCGTGTTCGGGGCGGCGATCGCGGTCGGCACGCTCCTCGGCCTGACGCACGAGCAGATGATCTGGGCCATCGGCCTCGCCGGGACGCAGGCCGCGGGCGTTCGCGAGCAGTTCGGCTCGATGGGCAAGGCGCTGCACCCGGGGCGCGCCGCGCAGAACGGCTACGCCGCCGCGCTGCTGGCGCAGAAGGGCTTCACGAGCGGCGCTCACGGCATCGAAGGCCCGCGCGGCTGGGCGCCGGTGACCTCCGCCGAGCGTGACCTGTCGAAGGTGACCGACGGCCTCGGCGCGTCGTGGGAGCTGCACGTCAACACGTACAAGCCGTTCCCGTGCGGGATCGTCAACCACCCGGCCATCGACGCGTGCATCCAGCTGCACGACGAGCACGGCATCGCCCCCGGCGACGTCGCCGCGCTGCGCCTGCACGTCGCACCGCTCGTCATCGACCTCTGCGGCAAGACCGACATCCACACAGGCCTGGAGGGCAAGTTCTCCGTGGTCCACGGGGCCGCGGTCGGGCTCGTCCGCGGCCGCGCCGGGTTGCGCGAGTACACCGACGAGGCCGTCAACGACGCCGACGTCAAGGCCGTCCGCGAGCGCGCGACCCGCGAGGCGGACGACCCGGCGGTCACCGAGGACGGCGTGCGCGTCGAGCTCGAGCTCACCGACGGCCGCGTCCTGGAGAAGCGCCTCACCGCCTCGCTGGGCAACCTGCAGCGCCCGCTCACCGACGAGGGGCTCAGCGCGAAGTTCCGCGACCAGGCGACGCTGGCGGTCACCGCCGAGCAGGCCGAGGACGCGCTCGAGCTGTCGTGGCGGGTCGACGAGCTGGCCGACGTCGCCGAGCTCGTCGACGCGACGGTCCCCGATGGCTGAGGCGATCACGCTCGCCGAGCGCGGGCGTGAGATCCGCTTCACCTACGACGACATGCTGCGCTTCCACGGCCACGGCTCGCCCGGGGGCGTCGCGCACGCCTTCAAGATGCTCCAGCGCGCGCTGCCGCTGCTCGACCCGGCGGCCCCGTGCGAGCGGCGGGAGATCGCGATCGCGACGGCGTTCGGTGGCCCCGGCGCGCGCGACGCGATCGAGCTGGCGACCCGCGCGGTCACCGACGGGCGCTTCGAGCTCGACCCGTCGCTCGCCCGCCCGGAGCGCGGGCGGACGCTGGAGCGCTTCGTCTTCCGCCTCGCGTATCGCGACCGTGCTCTCACGCTCGCCGCCCGCGCCGGCTCCGTCCCCGGCGAGCTCATCGATCTGGCCCGCGTCGAGCACCGCACCGCGGCCCAGGAGGCGCGCCTGGACGTCGTCAAGCTCGCCACCGCCGAGCGCGCCCTGGCCATGCCCGCGAGCGAGGTGTACGAGGTGCTGGGCTGAGCGGTGGCACCATCCCGGGTATGGACGAGAAGCTGCAGTACCTCCTGGACCGCCTGGCGATCCAGGACGTGGTCAACCGCTACGCGCGTGGGCTCGACCGCCACGACGACGACGTGCTGCGCAGCGTGTTCCACGAGGACGCCGTCGACAACCACGGTCCCTGGGTCGGCGGGCGCGAGGCGTTCGTCGCATGGGCGAACGGCCCGTGCCACGGACACACCAACGCCCACCTGCACCAGATCACGACGCACAACTGCGAGATCGACGGCGATGTCGCGCACACCGAGAGCTACTGCCAGTGGGTGCACCGCCTGAAGGACGAGGAGACCGTCACGGTGGGCGGCGGGCGCTACGTCGACCGCCTCGAGAAGCGCGACGGCGAGTGGCGCATCGTGGTCCGCCGGCTCGTCCTCGACTTCTTCTACGAGACGAAGGGCACCGTCTTCGGCACGCCGGCGCAGCTCGAGTACGTGAAAGGCACCTGGGACCGCAGCGACATCTCCTACGAGCGCCCGCTGCAGATGCCCGCCGACGTCATGGCCAAGAGCGTCGGCTGACCCATGGACCAGGAGCTCTACGACTACAGCCCGATCACCGAGCGGCCGCCGCTGCGCTGGCCGGACGGCAAGACGGTCGCGTTCCACCTCGTCATGAACATCGAGCACTTCCGGCTCGACCTGCCCGCGACGAGCACCACGGGGGTCACCGTCGGGCTCGTCCCCGACGCCCTGAACTACGGGTGGCGCGACTACGGCGTCCGCGTCGGCATCTGGCGCATGATCGACCTGCTCGACCGGCTCGGGATGCCCGCCAGCGTCAACCTCAACTCGGAGGTCTGCCGCCACTACCCGCAGATCATCGAGGCGGGCGTGCAGCGGGGCTGGGCGTGGCTCGGTCACGGCAAGACCAACTCGATCATGCAGGCCGGGATGGACATCCACGAGGAGCGTGCGTTCCTGCGCGAGATGCACACCGAGGTGCAGAACGCGACCGGGACGAGCCCGAAGGGCTGGCTCGGCCCGGCGCTCACCGAGACGCTCAACACGCCGGCGCTCCTCGCGGAGCTGGGCTACACGTACGTCATGGACTGGTGCAACGACGACCAGCCCTTCCCGCTCAACGTGCCCGGGATGATCTCGGTCCCGTACTCGATGGACATCAACGACATCACACTGTTCGTGGGCCGCAACCTGTCCGGCGACGACTACGTCCGCGCCGTCATCGACACCCTCGACCAGCTCATCGAGGACAGCGACCCCGACAACGGGCGCGTCATGGCGCTGCCCGTGCACCCGTTCGTCATCAACACGCCCTCGCGACACCGGTACCTGGCCCGCGCGTTGCAGGAGATCAGCGAGCGCGACGAGGTCTGGGTGACGACGAGCGACGCGATCGCCGACCACTACATCGCCACCCGGGAGGACACATGAGCGACCTGGAACGCCTCGCGACCGAGCACCTCGCCGAGATGCACGAGCGCCTCACGGCGCGCGGGTTCGGCGGGCGCATGGGCTTCGGCGAGCGGCCCGCGGTGCTCGTCGTCGACCTGATCCGCGGGTTCACCGACGAGCGCTGCCCGCTCGCCTCGAACCTCGACGCTCAGGTCGCCAACACGCGCCGGATCCTCGAGGCGGCCCGCGCGGCCGGCGCGCCCGTGATCCTCAGCACCGTCTCCTACGACGCCGGGCTGGCGGAGGCGGGCCGCTGGCAGCTGAAGGTGCCCAACAACGAGTGGCTCGTCGAGGGCTCGGAGTGGGTGGAGGTCGACGAGCGCCTCGAGCGCCGGCCGGGCGACATGCTGCTCGTGAAGAAGTACGCCTCCTGCTTCTTCGGCACCGACCTCGTCAGCCGTCTGACGAGCCGCGGCGTCGACACGCTGATCATCACCGGCTGCACGACGAGCGGGTGCGTGCGCGCGAGCGCCGTCGACGCCTGCTCCTACGGCCTGCACACGATCGTCGTGGAGGACGCCGTGGGCGACCGCGCGCCGCTCTCGCACCTGACCTCGCTGTTCGACATCGACGCGAAGTACGGCGACGTCGTGACGACGGATGCGGTCGTCGCGCACCTGGAGACGGTCGGGGCGGGGGTCGCCGGTCGCGCCTAGGACTCCTGCAGACGCCGGGCGATCCACGACACGCCCACGGTGTCGGTCAGCCCATGCGCGACGATCGAGGCGAGGATCGTCGCCGCGGCGTCCACCCGTCAGCCGGACTCGGCGGGGAGGATGCCGGGCATGCGTCGCCCAGGCCCCGATGGGGGAGGCGGCAACCGGTCCGTGTCGGGGTCAGACGCCGGAGGCGACGGCGTGCGAGGCGACCGCCTCCTGCCGCAGCTCCAGGCCGTGGCCGGCGCGTGAGAGGTCGGGCCGCAGGAGGCCGTCGATCGGCTCCAGGGTCCCGTCGAAGAGCATGCGCTCGATCCGCGTGTGGTCGTGGAACCACTCGAGGTGCTCCAGCGGCTGCACCGCGCAACAGGCGTGGACGGCGGCGGCCGGTGCGCAGTGTGCCGAGAACCGCACGCCGACGGCTTGGCAGAGCGCCCCGATCTGCAGGAAGGGGGTGATGCCCCCACAGCGCGTGACGTCGGCCTGCTGCACGTCGACGGCCGGCGCCATGCGGGCGACGTAGCTCAGGTCGTAGGCGTACTCGCCCGCAGCGACCGCCAGCCCCGACGGCGCGGTGTCGCGCACGAGCGCCAGGCCTTCGAGGTCGTCCGAGGTCACAGGCTCCTCCAGGTACGCCACGTCCATCGCGGCGAAGCGCGCCGCCCACGCGCGCGCCTGCGCGCGCGAGTAGGCGCCGTTCGCGTCCACGTAGAGCTGCGTCTCCGGCCCGACCGCCGCTCGGGCCACCGCCACGCGATGGTCGTCGGCCGCCGGGTTCCGGCCGACCTTCATCTTCACCCGCGGGATCCCCTGCGCGACCCAGCCGCCGAGCTGCTCGGCCAGGCGGTCGTCGTCGTAGCTCGTGAAGCCGCCCGAGCCGTACACCGGGACGGCGTCGTGGAAGGCGCCAAGGGCCGTGGCCAGTGGCACGCCGAGCAGCCGCGCACGTAGGTCGTGCAGCGCGATGTCGACCGCGCTGATCGCCATGGCGGCGGGCCCGCGAGCACCGTCGTTGCGTGCCGCCCGCTGCATCGCCAGCCAGGCGGCGGGCACGTCGAGCGCGCCGCGGCCGAGCACGACATCCCGCAGTGCGCCGATCACGTAGCGGCCGATGGCCGCATCGCCGTACGTGTAGCCGAGGCCGCGGACGCCGTCGGCGGTGACCTGCACGATGATGATCGTGGTCGCGTCCCAGGCCAGCGTGCCGTCGGACTCCGGCGCGTCGGTCGGCACGCGGCAGACGGTGACGTCGAGACCGTCGACGGATGGGCTCATGCCTGCTTGCGCGCGAGGAGCCCGGCCAGCCGGGACGCGAGCGCCATGATCGTGAGGGCCGGGTTCGCGGCGCCCTGCGTCGGCATGACGCTGCCGTCGGCGACGTAGAGGTTCGGCACGCCCCACGCGCGGTGTGTGTGGTCCACGACGCTCTCCTCGGGCCTGGCCCCCATGCGGCAGCCGCCGACGAGGTGCGCGTAGCGGTCGATCGTCAGCACGTCCTGTGCGTCCGCCGCATCCCAGATGCCGTGCAGCGTCGCCTTCGCCGCCGCGATGTTCGCGCGGTCGTTGTCGCACTGCGTGTAGTCCATGCGGGCGACGCGCAGGCCGTGGCTGTCGGTCTCGTCGGCGAGCGTCACGCGGTTGTCCGGGACCGGCAGCAGCTCGCTCAGCGCGCCGAGCGTGAACCAGTGGTTCATGTCGCGCATGTACTCGCGCAGCGCCGGGCCCCAGTGGCCGTCGGCGAGGACGTGCTCGGCCCAGGCGATGGGCTGGGGCCCGACCGTCTGGATCGAGAAGCCCCGAGCGAAGCCGCGCCCGGGATCGGTCTCGTAGAACTGCTCGGATGAGATCTCCGGCGGCGGCGCCTTGTACATGTGCAGCAGCTCGGGGAACCGGCCGGCGACCTGCGGCGCGCCCTGCACCATGACGTAGCGCCCGACCTGGTCGTGGTCGTTGGCGAGGCCGTGGGGGAAGCGCGCGCTCGTCGAGTTCAGCAGGAGCCGCGGGGTCTCGATCGCGTAGCCGGCGATGGCCACCGCGGCAGCGCGCTGGAAGCGCTCGCGGCCACCGTGGTGGTAGGTCACGCCCGTGCAGCGGCCGCGCGCGTCGATCTCGACGCGTGCGACGTGGGCGTCGGCGCGGATCTCCGCACCGTGCTCGATCGCGTCGGGAACGTGGGTCACGAGCGGCGAGGCCTTCGCGTTCACCTTGCAGCCCTGCAGGCAGAACCCCCGGTAGATGCAGTGCGGGCGGTTGCCGAACGCCGCGCTCGGGATGGCGACCGGCCCGACGCGCATCTCGATGCCGGCGGCGCGGGCGCCGTCCTTCGCGCGCGCCGCACCCGCGGAGATGGGATGCGCGGCGTACGTGTAGCGGTGCGGGTCTCCCCAGGGCCAGTCCTGTCCGGAGACCGGCAGCTCGGCCTCGACGCGCGCGTAGTGTGGCCGCAGCTCGTCGTACGTGATCGGCCAGTCCGCCGCCACGCCGTCACGCGAACGGACCGCGAAGTCCGACGGGTGCAGGCGCGGCGCGTAGCCCGCGAAGTGCACCATCGAGCCGCCCACGCCGTGGCCGGAGTTGTTCTTGCCGAGCTCGACCGGGTCGTCCCCGCCGATGACGCGCGGGGCCGTCCAGTAGATCGGGTGCGCGCCCGCCTCGTCGGACACCCAGTCGCGGTCCGGATCCCAGAACGGGCCGGACTCGAGGACGACGACGCGCCAGCCCTTGCGGGCGAGTCGCTGCGCGAGGGTCGCGCCGCCCGCCCCCGCACCGACGATGGCCAGATCCACCAGGTCGCCGTCGGCGTAGCGCGCCATGCGCCCCACGTTGGGAACTCCTCGGCGGTGGGGGTCCAGCAGGTACCTGGAGTCGTTGTCGGCGGGGCCGACCGCGCCCTTGGCCACCGAGGCGAGACTGCGCCGGATCACCTCGGCCCCGCGTCGGCCGTGTCGCGGACCGGATCGCGGGAGAATGCCTCCACCGCGCCGGCGCCCGGCTCGACCGCGTCGGGCTGCAGGCGCATGTAGCCGCGCGGGTACCGCGGACCGCCGAAGCCGATCTCGTTCCACGCCCACGGGTGCGCGTAGAACGCCGCGAGCACGTAGCGCATGACCACCGACCACGCGCGCGAGGGCGGCAGCTCGTCCCACACGCCGCCGGACAGCTCACCGGCCGCGAACGCGGTGATGATCGCGATCCGCTCCTGCTCGCCGAGCGCGGCGTAGTCGCCGCCGGCGACCTCGTCCAGGCCGCGCGCCACGCGGACCCATGTCTCGTCGTCCTCGGGCATGTCGGCGTACCGGTAGCCGTCGAAGCGCCGCTCGTGCAGGCGCTCGTCCACCATGGCGAGCACGGGGACGCGCGGCTCGTCGTCCTGGGCGAGCACGTCGTCGCAGAACATCGAGAGCGTGCGCGCCTGCTCGGGAGCGAGGAACCGCAGCGGTGGCGCCTGCAGACGCGAGACGACGGTGCTGCGCGTCACCGGATCCCAGTGCCGCGCCTCCTCGAGCACGTCGTAGTCCGGGTAGCGCCCGTGATCCTGCGGCGTCGATCCGCGCCGCTGGCGCGGCAGATCGTCCCGTGGCGACGCCGGCCGGCCGTCCTCGCGCTGCTTCGGGAGGTGGCCTGCGCTGCGGAAGTGGCCCTCCATCACCACCGCTCCCGGCGCATCGCGGAGGCGAGCAGCCCAGCGCCCCCCGTCATGACCAGGGCGCCCGGCGCGAGGAACGGCGGCCCGGTGACGACGTTGTAGGACGCCTCGCGGAACCCACCGGGCTTGCGGGCGATGCCGCGGCCGTGCATCACCACGCCGAAGATGCCGTTCGCGGCAGTCAGGCAAGCGATGAAGGGCAGCCACGTCCGCGCAGCACGCTCGGATGCGACGCCGGCCGCTCCGGCGGCTCCGAGCGACGGAAGCAGCACCACGGGGGACCACATCCACTTGTTCGCGAACGACCCGCCGTAGTGGTTGACGAACACCTCGACGCCGAGGGGCAGCGCCGACGCGGCGGTGGCCGCCGCGAGCATCTGCTGGCCGCGACCTCGGCGCAGGTTGCGCAGGGCACGCCGCGCCAGGGTTCTGCGTTCCGTCCGTCGCATGGTCAGCGCGTCGTGAACTCGGCCAGCTTGCCCGCCAGCGAGTGACGGATGATCTCGCGCATCGCCGGGTCGCCCTGGCGCAGCGCGCTGGCCAGGCCCTTGGCCTGCTCGGCGCGGACGTGGGGCGGCAGGGGCGGAACCTCCGGGTCGGTGACAACGTCGAGGAGCGCCGGCCGCCCGGCAGCGAGCGCCGCATCCCAGGCGGGACCGACGTCCTCGGGCTGCTCGACGCGGATACCCTCCAGGCCGAGCAGCCGGGCGTACGCCGCGTAGTCGAACGCGGGGAGGACCTGCGACGCCTCCAGCTTGGGGTCGCCGTTCATGACGCGCTGCTCCCACGTGACCTGGTTGAGGTCGCGGTTGTCGAGCACGCAGACGACGAGCTGCTGGTTGCTCCAGCGGTCGGCGTACCGCGCGATGTCGATGAGCGCGTTGTTGCCGAGCATCTGCATGGCGCCGTCGCCGACGGACGCGACGACCGGCCGGTCCGGATGGGCCATCTTGGCCGCGAGCGCATAGGGCACCGCGGGGCACATCGTCGCCAGCGTGCCCGACAGGATGGCGTCCATCCCCCGCCTTACGCGCAGATGGCGCGCCCACCAGTTCGTGCTCGACCCGGAGTCCGCCGTGAGGATCACGCGGTCGGGCAGTCGCTCGCTGAGCTCGTGGAAGACGAGCTGCGGGTTGATCGGGTGCGCCGCCTGGTGCGCGCGGTCATCGAGGATCCGCCACCAGCGGTCCACCGACCCTTCGATCTGCTCTCGCCACGCCCGGGCGGTCTTGCGCTGCAGGCGGGGGAGGAGGACACGGAGCGTCTCCGCGGCGTCGCCGACGAGGTTCACCTCGGTCGGGTAGCGCGTGCCGATGAGCCGGGCGTCGATGTCGATCTGCACCGCGCGCGCCTTGCCCGGCTCCGGCAGCCACTCCGAGTAGGGGAAGCTCGTCCCGACCATGAGCAGCGTGTCGCAGCCCTCCATGAGGTCGTAGGAGGGCTTCGTCCCGAGGAGGCCGATGGAGCCGGTCACCCAGGGCAAGTCGTCGGGCAGGACGGCGCGGCCGTTCAGCGCCTTCGCCGCACCCGCGCCGAGGAGCTCCGCGACCTGCTCGACCTCGGCCGCCGCCCCCTTCGCGCCCTGGCCGACGAGGATCGCGACCCGCTCGCCGGCGTTGAGCACCTCTGCGGCCTCGGCGAGTGCCGCGTCCTCCGGGACGACGCGCGGACGGAGGATCGCGGCGCTCGACGACTGCACCGCGCCGTGTGCCCGCGGCGGAGGTGAGAACTCGAGCTCCTGGACGTCGTTGGGCACGATGATGCACGTGGGTGAGCGCGTGGCCTTCGCGATCCGCATGGCGCGGTCGATGAGATGCGGCGCCTGCTCGGGCACCATGAGCGTCTGCACGAACTCGGCGGCGACATCCTTGAAGAGGACGCCCAGGTCGACCTCCTGCTGATAGTCGGAGCCGAGCGACATGCGGGCCTGCTGCCCGACGATCGCGACGACGGGCTGATGGTCGAGCTTCGCGTCGTACAGGCCGTTCAGCAGGTGGATGGCGCCGGGACCGGAGGTCGCCATGCAGACCCCGACATCGCCCGTGACCTTCGCGTGCGCGGTGGCGGCGAAGGACGCGATCTCCTCATGCCGGACCTGGACGAACTCCAGCTCGTCCTCGAGCCCGTGGAACGCGCCGAGGATGCCGTTGATGCCGTCTCCCGGGTACCCGTAGATCCGCCGCACGCCCCATTCGGAGCTGAGCCGCTGAAGGAGGAAGTCTCCAACCGTGTTCGTCATGTCACCACCGTCCCGTCTCGGGTTCTCCATGGGCCTCCCCGAGGACCCGCCGCGCGATTCTCAGACTGGTCGGCGCCGAGACGGAAACCGTTTGGGTAGGTCCGTAGGGTGACCGGAACTCGACGACGGGACGGCTGCACGCCGCTACGGGACTACGCGCTGATCGGCAACAAGCGCACCGCGGCGCTGGTCGCTCTCGACGGCGCGATCGACTGGCTGTGCTCGCCCGGCTTCGCCGGCCCGGCGGCGTTCGCCGCGCTCCTCGACCCGCGCGACGGCGGCCGCATCGCCCTTCGCCCCGTCGAGCCCTTCGAGGTCGCCCGCGCCTACGTCGGTGACACGAACGTGCTCGAGACGACGTTCACGACCGACCGCGGCACCGTCCGCGTCACGGATGCGATGGCGTGGCCGTCCGCGCACGCGCTGGCCTGGAACCAGATCCTGCGCCGGGTGGACGGCATCGCCGGCTCGGTGCCGATGCGCTGGGAGGTGCGCCCGCGCTTCGGCTACGGCGCACGGGCCGGCACTGCCGAGCGTCGGGCCGGCGTGCCCGTGATCGTCCACGACCGCGAGGCGATCGCCGTGGAGGCGTTCGGCGCCGGCGAGGCCGACCTCGCCCGCGACGCCGTGGCGGGCGCGTTCACGGTGGGCGCCGGCGATGTCGCCCTCCTGGCGGTGAGCATGTTCCGGGACGAGCCGCTGACCTTCTCCGCACGCGAGGACCTCCTCTCGCGGCTGGAGGGAACCGCGGACCGGTGGCGCAAGCGGATGCAGCGCTGCTCGTACGACGGCCCATGGGCGGAGGCGGTCCGGCGGAGCGCACTCACCCTCGATCTGCTCATCGACGCGTCGACCGGCGCGATGGTCGCCGCGCCGACGATGGCGCTGCCCGAACGCATCGGCGGGCCGCGCAACTACGACTACCGCTACGCATGGGTCCGCGACGGCAACCTCACGCTCGAGGCGATGCAGCGGCTGCGCTTCGCCGAGGAGGTGCACCTCTCGCTGTCGTGGATGCTGCGCACCGTTCGCACGACGGCTCCGCGCCTGCAGCCGATGTACGCCCTCGACGGCTCCACGGAGATCCCGGATGAGGAGCTGCCGCTGCCCGGGTACCTGGACTCACGTCCTGTCCTCCTCGGCAACGGGGCGGCCGATCAGCTGCAGCTCGGGAACTTCGGCGACCTCCTGGACATGACGCTGAACTACTGCCGCGGCGGCAACGCGATCGGGAGGGCCGAAGGCAGCATGATCGCCGGCATCGCGGACCGCGTGTGCGCGATCTGGCGCGACGAGGACTCAGGCATCTGGGAGCTGCCCCGGCTGCGCGGCTACACGCAGAGCAAGCTCGCGTGCTGGCTGGCGCTCGAGCACGCGGCGGACCTGGCCGACCTCGGGCAGCTTCCGCGGGACGGCGCGGCCCGGTGGCGGCGCGAGGCGGGTGCCGTCGCCCGCCACGTGCGCGAGCGCTGCTGGTCCGAGCGTGCCGATGCCTACGTCCGCGCCGACGACGGCGCCGACGAGCTCGACGCCGCGGTGCTCCTCGCCGGTCGCGGCTCGTTCTTCGGAGACGAGCCGGCGCGCTGGAACGGGACGATCGACGCGATCCGCGCGCGGCTCGGCGCGGGCGGGCCGCTCGTGTACCGCTGCAGCGGGATGGAGCAGGAGGAGGGCGCGTTCGTCGCCTGCTCCTTCTGGCTCGCCGAGTCGCTCGCCCGCGTCGGGCGGCGCGACGAGGCGGCGGAGGTCATGGACGGGATGGTCGCGCGGGCGAACGACGTCGGGCTCTTTGCGGAGGAGATCGACCCGAAGACGGGGGACTTCCTCGGCAACATGCCGCTGGCGCTGAGCCACCTCTCGCTCGTGCTGGCGGCCGACGCGCTGGGCGACTGACGGCCGTCAGGAACCAGGGGGCGACCGGTATCCGCCGCGGCGCGGCGCGACGGGATGGTCCTGCGCGTCGGGCATGCCGGGGCCGGAGGCGCTGGGCGCGGGCGGTCCGTCCGCCGGCGACGGGGCAGGCGGCGCATCCGCGGGGACGTCGAGGCGCTCGCCGGGCGCGGGCTTCACCGGCTCGCGCCCGTCGATGCGGTCGCGCTGCGGGCCGACGGTCTGCTCAGGATCGTCGGCGGACGCGCGGCCGGCCTGGAAGATCGACCAGCGCGTGAGCGCCGACCCGGCGCACAGCGCGACGCCGCCGGCGACGGCGGCCATGCGAGAGCGCCGCCCGAGCGCCGCGACGACCGCGGCGCCCGCGGCGGTGGCGATGCGCGCCGCCTGGTGCGGCCGGTGCGCGGCGCCCGTCCTGTAGGAGCTGCGCACACGTTGGTCCAGACGGCGCTCCATGACCTCGGTGATCGCGAGCTCCGCCGCGGCGCCGACGACGCCGAGCGCACGGGCCGCGCCGGCCGAGCCGCGCGGCGTGAGCGCGGTGAGCGCGCCGCCGGCCGCCGCCGCCGAGGAGGACGCGAAGAGGAACGGCAGCTCCCGGCGCGCGTCGTGCCACACCGGCACGGCGGTGTTCGCGATGAGCGCCGCGGTGTACGTCGAGAGCATCGGGCCGGTGATCGCGGCCAGCGCCTGGGCGGGGACGCCGGCCCGACGCCCCGGGAGCCCGAGCAACTGCCAGCCTGCCGCGATGCCGGCCGCCGGCCCAAAGGTGCTGAGGATCCACGTCCCGACGCTCATCGGCGACGTGGGCTTGAACACCCGCAGCATGTTCACGAAGCGCTCGGGCCGACCGAGGTCGCTGATGAGGAGCACGGGGGAGATCGCAACGCCCGCGACGCCGACCGCTGCGGCGCGGCGCGCGAGGACGTCGTTGCCGAGCATGCGGGCGCCGGCGGCGACCGGGCCGCACGCACCCGCCAGCCCGCCGACGAAGAAGTACGCGGGGATCTCCCAGGTCCACACGGGGCGCGCGAGGACCGGCCGGCCGTAGTAGCTGCGCGGCTCGGCGGCCGGCACCATCGGGCGGCCGTCGCGGCCGGGACGCGGGGAGACCGCAGCCTGCCGGTCGCTCATCGCGCCCCCCACAGCAGCGCGCCGGCGATGCCTGCTGCGAGCGCCACGGCGGCGCCGGCCGTCGCCCGCCACGTCTCGCCCAGGTCACGCGTCGTGTCCACGGGGTCCGGCGGCAGCCCGTACACCTCGGGCTCGTCGAGCAGGAGGAAGAAGGCGCCTGCGCCCCCGATCCCGTCGTCCGGTCCCTCCAGGTACAGCCGCGCCTGGTCCTCGCCGCGGTCGCGCAGCGCGTCCACGCGACGCTCGGCGTGCGCGCGCAGCTCGTCGAGCGGCCCGAACTGGATGGAGTTGGTCGGGCACGCCTTCGCGCAGGCGGGCTCCAGGCCGTCGCCGAGGCGGTCGTAGCAGAGCGTGCACTTCCAGACGCGGCCGTCCTCCTCGCGCTTGTCGAGCACGCCGAAGGGACACGCGGGCACGCAGTAGCCGCAGCCGTTGCAGATGTCCTCCTGCACGACGACGGTGCCGAACTCCGTGCGGAACAGCGAGCCCGTCGGGCAGACCTCCAGGCAGGCGGCGTGCGTGCAGTGCTTGCAGACGTCGGAGGACATGAGCCAGCGCAGGCCCTCGGCCGCGTCCTGCACCTGGACCTGCTGCTCGACGAACGCGACGTGGCGCCAGGTGTCGGCGCCCAGCCCGCCGGTGTTGTCCATGGACAGGCCGAGGAAGTCGAGGCCGTCCTCGGGGACCTCGTTCCACTCCTTGCAGGCCACCTCGCACGCCTTGCAGCCGATGCACAGCGACGTGTCGGTGAAGAAGCCGACGCGCGGCTGGGCCTCGTCCCCGTAGGAGCTGGGCCACGCGGTGGTGGGAAGCTGGTACTCGCTCATGTCGGTGGGTCGCCTCCGATGCCCGCGCGGCGCCGGTAGGCATCGACGAGCTCGAGCAGCGCCGTGCCCTCCGGCCGGCGACCGGGCTGGATGTCGCACGTCGCCGCCTTGAACTCGGAGATGTGCACGTTGCGGTCGAGGACCAGGGGCAGCAGATCGTTGGCCGCGTCGCCCGTGACCAGCCCGTTCGCCCCCCAGTGGAACGGCATGCCGATGGTGTGGACGTCCCGCCCCTGCACGCGGTGCGGCCGCATCCGATCCGTGACGAGCACGCGCGCCTCGACCGCGGTCCGCGTCGTGACGACGGTCGACCACCCGCCGTGCTCCAGGCCGCGCAGCTGCGCCAGCTCCGGCGACACCTCCACGAACACCGACGGCGCCAGCTCGGACAGGTAGGGCAGGAAGCGCGACATGCCGCCGGCGGTGTGGTGCTCGGCGATGCGGTACGTCATGAAGGCGAACGGGAACACGTCCGCACCCGGGTCCCCGGCCGTCGGGTTGTAGGGGTTGTCGGGCCGCGGGAACTGCTGGCGGGTCGGGTTCGCCTGCACGCCGGGGTGCAGGAGGTTGCGCACCGGCGACTCGTGCGGCTCGTAGTGCACGGGCAGCGGCCCGTCGAGGAGACCGCTGGGGACGTACAGCCAGCCCTTGCCGTCGGCCTGCAGCACGAACGGCTCGTCGCCGCGCAGCGCCATCTCAGCCTCAGCGCCCTCGCCGGGGACGTAGTCGGGGGCCTTGTCCTCCTTGAAGTCGGGCACGTCGTCGCCGGTCCACTTCCCCGCGTCGGCATCCCACCAGATGTACCTCTTGCGCTCGCTCCAGGGGTTGCCCTCGCGATCGGCGGCCGCGCGGTTGTAGAGGATGCGGCGGTTCATCGGCCAGGCCCAGCCCCAGTCGGGCGCGACCCAGGTCTGCTCGCGCCCGGGCCGCCGGCGCGCGGCCTGGTTGACCTCGTCGGCGTAGACGCCGGAGTAGATCCAGCAGCCGCACGCGGTCGAGCCGTCGCCCTTGAGATCCGTGTAGCCGGAGACCGCCGTGTCGTCGGAGACCGTGTACCCGGAGATCTCGCGCAGCACCTCGTGCGCGTTCGGCTCCTCGTGCGGGCCCTCGGTCGAGTAGTCCCACGTCAGGTCGAGGATCGGGCGGTCCCTGGGGTCGGTGGACCCGGCGAGCTTCTCGCGGATCCGACGCACGAGGTGGAACATGAAGTGCAGCTCCGAGCGGCAGTCCTCCGGCGGCTCGACGGCCTTGTGGCGCCACTGCAGCAGGCGCTGCGTGTTGGTGAAGGACCCTTCCTTCTCGGTGTGCGCGGCGCCGGGCAGGAAGAAGACCTCGGTGCCGATGTCCTCGGTGCGCATCTCTCCGGTGGCGATCTCGGGCCCGTCCTTCCAGAACGTCGCCGACTCGATCATCTGCAGGTCGCGGACGACGAGCCACTTGAGGTTCGCCATCCCCAGGCGGTGCAGCTTGGCGTTCGCCGAGCCGACGGCCGGGTTCTCGCCCATGACGAAGAAGCCCTCGACCTCGCCGTCGCGCATCCCCATGACCATGGGGTAGATCGAGTGGTCGCCGCTGATCCGGGGGAGCAGGTGGAAGCCGAACTCGTTCTCCGCGGTGGCCGCGTCGCCCCACCACGCCTTCAGCAGGCTGACCATGTACTCGCGGGTGTGCCCCCAGTAGCCGCCGGGCGGGGTGTTGTTGTCGAGATAGTCGTCGAGGTCGACGTCCGCCTCGGCGTGGGGCATCGGGAGGTAGCCGGGCAGGATGTTGTAGAGCGTCGGGATGTCCGTCGACCCTTGGATCGACGCGTGCCCGCGCAGCGCGAGGATGCCGCCGCCCGGCCGGCCGATGTTCCCCAGCAGCAGCTGGAGGATGGAGGCGGCGCGGATGTACTGCGTGCCCGTCGTGTGGTGCGTCCAGCCGACGGAGTAGACCCACGCCGTCGTGCGTTCGCGCCCCGAGTTGCGCACCACGGCGTCCGCCACGCGCGCGAACTGGTCCTGCGGGATGCCGCACTCGGCCTCGACGTACTCCGGGGTGTAGCGCGCGAAGTGTCGCTTGAGGATCTGGAAGACGCAGCGCGGATGCTGGAGCGTCGGGTCGGTCTCGGGCGGCTCACCGCCCGTCAGGCCGGCGCCGTGCGCGCCGTGGGAGCGCTCGCCGCCCTGCGCCTCTGACGCCTGCTCGCGCTCGCCGGCGGCGGCCTGGGGCTCCATGCCCTCGTAGCCCCAGTGCGACGGGTCGTACATCTTGGACTTCTCGTTCCAGCCGACGAACACGCCGTCGAGGTCCTCGGAGTCCAGGTAGCCGTCGTCGATGATCGTCGACGCGTTCGTGAACGCCTCGACGTACTCGCGGAACCAGTGATCGCCCTGCAGCACGTGGTTGATCAGGCCGCCCAGGAACGCGATGTCGGTGCCGACCCTGATCGGCACGTGCTCGTCGGACACGGCGCTCGTGCGCGTGAAGCGGGGGTCCACATGGATGATCGTCGCGCCGCGCTCACGCGCCTCCATGACCCATTGGAACCCGACCGGGTGGCACTCGGCCATGTTGGAGCCCTCGAGCACGATGCAGTCGGCGTTCGCGAGGTCCTGCTGGAACGTGGTTGCGCCTCCGCGCCCGAACGATGTCCCCAGACCGGGGACGGTGCTCGAGTGTCATATGCGGGCCTGGTTCTCGATCGCGACCGCGCCGAGCGCCGAGAACCCCTTCTTGATGAGGTAGTTCTCCTCGTTGTCGAGCGTCGCGCCGCCGAGGTGGGCGAAGCCCTGCGTGCGCCGCAGCGGATGCCCGTCCTCGTCGGCGTCCTCCCACGTGCGGTCCCGGGTCTCGATGACGCGGTCGGCGATCATGTCGACCGCCTGCTCGAGGTCGATCTCCTCGAACTCGGTCGCGTGCGGGGCGCGGTACAGCGCCTTCGTCGTCCGCGTCGGCGAGTTCACCAGCGAGAGCGACGAGGAGCCGCGCGGGCACAGCCGCCCGCGCGAGATGGGCGAGTCAGGGTCGCCCTCGATGTGCGTCACCTTCTCGTCGCGCACGTAGATCCGCTGGGCGCACCCCACGGCGCAGTAGGGGCAGATCGAGCCGACGACCCGGTCGGCCTCCTGCGTGCGCGGCTGCAGCGTCGCGGAGCGCTTCGACCGCACGGCGCTGCCGAGTCCCAGCCGGTCGCCGCCGGCGAGCTGGCGCAGCAGGGGCGGGATGTGGGGGGAGCGGCGCGCCACCCGCTCAGCCTTCCCGTCGTGCCGCATCCGAACCAACCCGTGCGTCAGCGGGCTGACGTGGCGGGAGGACGACGTCCGCCTGCACGCCGCGCAGCGGGTGCGCCCCGGACCGCCGCAGCCCCTCCGCCCAGCGCCTGGCGATGACGTACGCCACGACGGGCGCGACGAAGAACAGCGCGCGGAACAGCCACAGCTGCAGGTCGTAGGAGATCTGCAGGGCGAGGAAGATGCGGTCCGACGCGCCGAAGGCGAACACCGTGGCCACCCAGACCACGACCGCCGTGATGAACCCGGTGCGCCGCGGGTTGTCGCGCGGACGCTCCAGCAGGTGATGCTTCGCGCGATCGCGGGTGAACGCCACGCGATCCAGCCACGGGAACGTGAAGAGCAGCCCGAACACGACCGTCGGGAACAGCAGGCCACCGAAGAACGGGTTGGGGACGAGCGTGCGGCCGAAGGCGGTGACGTCGAACCCGGGCATGAGGCGCAGCGCGCCGATGAGCCAGCCGAGGTACCAGTCGGGCTGCGCGCCGTTCTCGCCGAGCCACGGCTGGTACGGGCCCCACTGCCAGATCGGGTTGATCTGCACGAGCCCGCCGAGCAGCACGAGCACGGCGGAGGTGGCCGCCAGCCAGCCGAGCGAGCGCAGCGCGTACCCGGGCCACATCGGCGAGCCGACGACGTTGTGCTCGCGTCGGCCGGGGCCGCGGAACTGCGTGTGGTGCTGGCGGACGATCATCGCGAGGTGCAGCCCGATGAGCCCGGCGAGCACGGCGGGAACGATGAAGACGTGGACGATGAAGAGCCGCGGGAGGAACGCTTCGCCGCCCGGGTACGGACCGTCCCAGATGAGCGTGGAGATCGCGCCTCCCAGCAGCGGGATCGACATGGACACCGACCATCCGATCGCGAGGCCCATGCCGCTCAGCAGGTCGTCGATCAGCGAGTAGCCGGCGTACCCCTCGAGGAGCGCGAGCCCGAGCATGAGGACGCCGACGAGGTAGTTCAGCTCGCGCGGCTTGCGGAACGCCGCGGTGTACACGACCCGCAGCAGGTGCAGGGTGATCGCGACGACGAACAGGAGCGCCGCCCAGTGGTGCGTCTGCCGGAACAGCAGGCCTCCCGGCACCTTGAAGGAGAGGTCGAGCGCCGACGCGTAGGAGGTCGTCACCTGCGCGCCGTCGAGCGGCGCGTAGGGCCCGTGCCACACAACCTCGGACGTGCCGGCGTCGAAGAACAGCGCGAGGAACGTCCCCGTGACGACGAGGACGACGAAGCTGTAGAGCGCCATCTCCCCGAGCAGGAAGGACCAGTGGTCGGGGAAGACGTAGCGCAGCACGGCCTTGAGCGGGCGACTCGTGCGCAGCCGGTCGTCGACGAAGGCGACTGGGTCGGTCGGGGTCATGACCGCCGCGTCCCCCACCAGGCCGGGCCGACGCTGCCGGAGAGCGGCCCGCCGGCGACGAGCTGCCGCTGCGCGTCGATCGCGAGCGGCAGCTGCGGCAGCGGGCGCCCGGCGGGGCCGACGACGACCGCGGCCGCGCGCCGGACGTCGAAGGTCGAGTAGTGGCACGGGCATGCGAGCGCCGGCGGGCTCGAGCCCGGCTCGTAGGTCGGGTAGCGGAAGAGCGACACCGCGCAGCCCGCGTGGGTGCAGATCTTCGAGTACGCGAGCAGCCCCTCCGGCGCCCACGTCCGCCGCGCCGCAGGCAGCTCGAGCTCGTCCGGGCGCACGCGCACGACGACGACGGGCGAGCCGAGCTCGCGCTTGTCCGCGCCGCGGGGGAACGCCGTGATGAACGCCCCGACCTCGAGGTCGTCGGCGAGCACCGGGGCGTCCTCCTCGTCGACGAGCACGACACCGCGGCGCCACGGCGACTCGTCGAGCACTCGCGCGCTCGGCCCCAGCGCCGTCACCGGTGCGGCGGCGGCCAGGATCGCCCCCGTCCCCGCGATGCCCGCGGCGCCGAGGATGAGCCGCCGGCGCGAGACGCCGTCCGCCACGGCACCGAGCAGACGCTCGTCCTCGGCGGTCTCCTCGGGCTCGGGAGCGTCCTCGCGCGGCTCGACCGCGGTCTCGCGGGGTGCCACGCGCAGCCCGGCGAGCACGAGCGCCGCCGCAAGGAGCGCGAGGCCGCCCCCCGCGGTGGCGCCCAGCAGCTGCGTGTCGCCCGCGAGCGCGAGCAGCACCGCGAAGGCGGCGAAGCACGCGCCGCACAGCAGCAGCAGGACGACGAGTGCAAGCTCCGCCCACGCCGGCGCACCGGCGTCGTAGCGCGTCGGATCGGCGTGATCCTCGGGCTCGGGGGGAGGGTGACGGGCCCGCAGGACGCCGCGCGCGAGCGCGAGGTCGGTGAGCATCCGGAGCAGGCGGCTCACGACGCGCGCTCCCCGATGACGCGCGCGACGAGCAGCAGCGCCGTCCCGGCCAGCAGCCACGCGACCATCCCCTCCGGGATCGGCCCGACGTTGCCGATGCCCCAGCCGCCCGCGTTCGGCGGGTGCTGGCCGACCTCGTTGACGTAGCGCGCGATCGAGTCGACGTCGTGGGCGTCGAGCTGACGCTCCCCGAAGCGCGGCATGAGATACGGCCCGACGCGGATCGCCTCGCCGATCTCCGTCGGGGTGCTGTTGTCGAGCGGCGGCGCGACGAGGCCGGGCGCGATGCCGCCCTGCGCGACGATCTGGTGGCAGCCCGAGCAGGAGTCGGTGAACAGCTGCCGTCCGAGCTCGATGTCGCCGGCCGCAGGGTTCACGCGCGGAATGGCGGGACCGCGCCCGTCCAGGCCGGTCAGGTACGCGATCAGATCGTCGATCTGCGCCCGCGAGTACACCGGCTTGGCCCGCTGCGGCTCGATCCCCGGACGGCTGAGGGGCATCCGCCCGGTGCGCAGGTAGAAGTCGATGCTCGCGGCGCCGACCCCGCGCAGCGACGGCCCGCGCGACGCCACGCCGCGGGCGTCGGTCCCGTGGCAGGAGGCGCAGCTCTCCGCGAACAGCGCCTGACCGCGGGTCGCGGCGTCCCCGGCGGGCGGCGCGGCGGGGCGGTGCTGCTGCTCGCCCTGCTGCGCCTGCGCGGCGAAGGTCCACAGCGCCAGGCCGGCGCAGGCGAGCGCGACGGTGAGCATCAGCCGGTGCCTCATCCGCCCGCTCCGTGCAGGTCGCGGGCTCGTTGGCGGCGCTCCTCGGACGCCAGCGCATGCCAGGCGCTGCCGAGCAGGACCGGCAGCGCCGCGACCATCCCGACCATCCACATGATGGCGCCCGCCGCGTGCTGGTCGGCGAGGTCGGGATAGGCCGCATAGAGCGGCGACCGGGACGTCGCGAGGATCGCGCCGACGACCGCCATGACCGTCATCGCCGCGAGCGAGACCCCCACGCGGGTGATCGGACCGCTGCGCCGCGGCAGCGGGTCGACGGCGACGATGGGCGCCCAGAGCAGGACGGCCGACCACAGCAGCGCCGCGTGTGCGAGCCCGTGCAGGAGCGGATGGCGGAGGGTGGCGTCGAGGACGGCCGGCACGTAGGCGGCGACGATCACCGCGGTGAAGGCGGTCAGGCCCGCGGCGGGGTGCGACAGTAGCCGTGTGCCGGGCGCGTGCAGCGCGCGGCCGAGCGCGCGCCGGCCGCCGCTCGGGAGCAGCGCGAGCGCGATGCGCACCGGCGCTGCCGCGACCAGCAGCGGCGCGGCGACGAGCACGAGCACGCCGTGCTCGACCACGTGGGCGGTCAGCCGGTCGTCGGCGGGGCCGGCGAAGGCCGCCGCTACCGCGAGCGCCGCGAGCCCGGCGAGCGCGAGGGCGGCGCGCGCGCCGGTCATGGCCTGCGCTCCCGCAGGAGCCGCCGGCCGGCGAGCCACTCGCGGACGAGCCCGCCGAGGCCGAGGACGATCATCCCGGCTCCGGGCCAGAAGAACGCGGGGCCCGCCGCCGCGCTGCCGACGAGGGCGGTGGTCACGCCCGCGGCGACGATCGTCGTCGCGGCCGATCCCCGGACGACGAGCTCCGGTTGCTCCCGGTCGTCGAGATGCGGCCGGCGTCGCTCGGCGACGCCCACCGCGAGACCGGAGACGAGGCTGCACGCGCCGGCGCCTGCGAGCAGCAGGGCGGGGAGCGTGTCCAGATCGAACACGAGCACGCCGAGCAGCGCGATCGCGATGAGCGCCGCGCCCCAGGCCGCCAGCGGGAGCCAGCCGCTCCTCATGCCCGCAGCACCTCCGGGCCCTCGGGCGCCGGGACGTCGTCCTCCTCCCTGCGGCGAAGGTCGTACAGCGGCGCGTAGGACCGCACGGGCGGCAGGGAGTCGAAGTTGTGCGGCGGCGGCGGCGAGCTCGTCCACCACTCGAGCGTCATCCCGCCGCCCCAGGCGTCGGCGGCCGCGGTCCGGGGCGCCAGCGCGCTGCGCACGACCGCGAGCACGAAGACGACCAGGGCCACCGCGATGACGAACGACCCCACGGTGGAGAGGGCGTTGAGGGTGGTCCAGCCCGTCGCGCGCGGGTAGTCGGCGAGCCGTCGCGCCATGCCGTCCTGCCCGAGCGCGAACTGCGGGAGGAACGTCAGGTTCGTCCCGAGCACGAGCAGCCCGAAGTGCAGCCGCCCGAGACGCTCGGACAGGAACCTGCCCGTCACCTTCGGCCACCACAGGTAGATGCCGGCGAAGAGGCCGAACATGCTGCCCGCAAACAGCGTGTAGTGGAAGTGCGCCACCACGAAGTACGAGTCCTGCGCCTGCACGTCGAGCACCGGCGACGCCACCCAGATGCCGGTCAGCCCCCCGATGACGAACTGCAGGAGGAAGCCGAACACGAAGAGCATCGGCACCCCGAACCGCACGGCGCCGTTCCACAGCGTCGCGACGATGTCGAAGTACTCGATCCCCGCGGGCACGATGAGCGCCGTCGAGGTCAGCGCGAACAGCTTCGTCGGCACCGACCCGGTCGTGAACATGTGGTGTCCCCACGCGCTGATCGAGAGGGCGGTGAAGCCGAGCAGCGCGATCACGAAGACGCGGTAGCCGAAGAAGCGCCGCCCGCTCAGGATGGAGGCGGCCTCGGCAACCATCCCGACGAACGGGAAGAACATGACGTAGACCGCCGGGTGCCCGTAGAACCAGAACAGGTGCTGGTAGCTGACCGGGCCGAGGACGTGCGCGCCGTGGCGGTCGGCGAGCAGCAGCCCGAACGCCACGACGAGCGACGGGAACGAGAAGATGACGAGCAGGCACGTCGCGAGCGCGGTCCACGAGAAGACGGGCAGGCGCAGCAGCGTCATCCCCGGCGCACGGCGGCGCAGCAGCGTCGCGAGGACGCAGACGGCGGTGACGATCGATCCCACCGTCACGAGCAGGACGCCGCACACCCACAGGTCCATCCCGTTGCCCGGCGTCTCGGGCGCGTTGGCGAGCGGGTCGTACGCGTACCAGCCCGCGCGGCCGGGGCCCTCGCGCGTGAGCCAGCCCGACCACATCACGAGGCCGCCGAGGCCGAGCAGCAGCGACGCTCCGTGGGCCCAGCGCGCCCCCGAGATCTGCGTCGTGCCGACCTGCAGCGGCACGAGGTACAGGCACGCCCCGAGTGCGACGGGGATGACGACGAGGAAGATCATCGTCGAGCCGTGCATCGTGAAGAGCTCCGCGTAGCCCTCTCGCGAGACCACCTGCAGCCCCGGCTCGGCGAGCTCGGTGCGCATGACGAGCGCGGCGACGCCGGCCGCCATGAAGAAGAACGCGGAGAACACGGCCGACCGCAGCGCCACCACCTTGTGGTCCGTCGACCACAACAGCGCCGCGATCATGCCGTCGCCTGCCCGCGCAGCCAGGTGTCGAAGGCGGCGGGCGCGAGCACCCGGACGCGGAACTGCATCTGGTCGTGGTAGGTCCCGCAGAACTCCGAGCAGCGCGCCGTCGTGTAGTCCAGCCCGGGCCGGAACTGCAGGTCGAAGACGTTGACGTAGCCGGGCATCGCGTCGTACTTCGCGCGCAGCGCGGGGATCCAGAAGGCGTGAACGACGTCCTCCGAGCTGAGCCGGAACCGCACGTCCCGTCCCGCCGGGACGACGAGCACGGGATACCGCTCGCGGCCGTCGCCCGTGCGCGACACGCCGCCGGGGTAGGTGAAGCGCCAGTTCCACTGCGACGCGATCACGCCGATCGTGAGCGTCGGCGGGCCGGCGATCGTCCGGTTCGCGCCGGGGGCCACGGGACCGACGTCGGCGATCGCCTCGTAGCTGCGCCAGAGCAGCGCGCCGGCCACGACGACGAGGAGCGCGATGTAGGCGCCCTCGAGCCGTGGGGCCGCCATGCGGCTGGACGGCTCCCGTCCCGGGCGGGCGCGGAACCGCAGCGCCACGACGGCGAGCGCCATCCCGACGAGGGCGAAGACGACGAGGGCGACCGGGAGGTAGACGCGGGCGAGATCGCCGTACGTCGAACGGGTGTCACCCATGACGACCACCCGGTGCCGCTACCCCCTGTGTCGCCCGCCGTTCCTGAGATGTCGGTTTCCGACCGCGGCCACCCACCGCCACGGGGCGCGGCGCAGCAGGGCGGCGCGGGCGGCGATCGCGCCCGGCGCTCCGTGCACGCCGCCCGACGGGTGCGCCGACGCGGACGCGAGGTAGAGCCGCCCAACGGTGGTCTCGGGGCGGCCGAGCTGCGCCGGGATCGGCCGGAACATCGCGAGCTGGTGCAGATGCGTGGTCCCACCGTTGAGGGCTCCGCCGGCCAGGTTGACGTCCTGGGCCTGCAGCCCGGCGGGGCCGGTGACGACCCGCCGGCGCACGAGCCGGCCGAAGCCGGGCGCGGCCGTCTCGATCCTCGCCTGCATCCGGTCCGCGAAGTGCCCGACCGCGGCTGCGTCGAGGTCGGCGGAGAGCTCGCCGGCGGCGTCCCCGCGGACCTCCTGCGGGATGTGCGCGTACGCCCATGCGGTCTCCTTGCCGGGCGGCTGACGCGTGGGGTCCGCCGCGGCGTACTGACCCATGACGAGGAACGGGGCGCGCGGGAGCCGGCCGGTCGTCAGCTCGGTCATCGTCGTGCTGAGCTCGTCGACGCCGCCCGTGACGTGGATGCAGGCGGCGCGCCGCGCCCCCAGCTGCGTCCACGGGATCGGCGCATCGAGGGACCAGTCGATCTTGACGGTGCTCGAGTCCGGCTGGAACCGCCGCAGGTCGGAGAGCGCCCGGCGCGACAGGTGCTCGGGGCCGACGAGATCGAGATACAGCGAGCGCGCCTCGACGTCGGCGAGGACCGCGTGTCGCGCACGCACCTCGTCGCCCCCCCGCGTGCGCACGCCCACCGCACGGCCGCCCTCGACGCGGATCCGGTCCACCCGCGCATCGCAGCGCAGCCGGCCGCCGCGGGCCCGCAGGCGGGCGACGAGCGCACGGGTGAGCTCACCGGAGCCTCCCTCGGGGATGGGGAAGCCGTTGTGCTGGCCGAGGCCGCACATGATCCACCCGAAGGCGCCGCTGCCGACCGCCTCGGGCGCGAGATCGGCGTGCAGCGCGGTGCCCGCGAGCAGGTCGCGCGGCCCATCGCCGCCGAAGTGCTCCTCGCCCATGCGCCTGACGTTGAGGCTCAGGAAGCGCGCGAGGCGCAGCAGGTCGCGGGGATCGGTGCGCGCGGCCATTCGCGCAGGCCCGGCGAGCGGCGGGAACGGGCTGAAGAACGCCTGGGCGAAGGCGCCTTCCAGCCGGCGCCAGCGTTCGCTGAGGACGCGCCAGCCCTCGCCGTCCCCCGGCGAGTCCGCGTCGAACGCCGCGCAGCTCGCGGCCAGGTCGGCCTCCAGCACTGCGATCCCTCCGGCGTCGGGGCTCACGTGCGCGAGCACGGCGTCCGACCGTCGCCAGCGCAGCCCGAACGCGTCGAGGCCGAAGTCCAGCAGCGGGGGCGAGATCGTGGCGAAGGGATAGAACGACGAGAACCGGTCGTGGACGAACCCCGGCTCGCACGTCTCGCCGGAGCGGACGGCGCCGCCGGGCTCCGGCTCGGCCTCGAGGACGTCGACGTCCCAGCCCGCGTCGGCGAGCAGGTTGGCGGCGACCAGCCCGTTGGGCCCCGACCCGATGACGATTGCGTCGGCCACGGCCATGCGGCCGCACCTACCCCCGTCCGCCGCCCTGCATCCTCAGACGTGCCGCGGCAACCGCGGCCGCGACGACGGACGTCTCGTCGTCGCGCATCGTGCGCGGGTCGAGGAGCACCCGGCCGTCCGCGATCCGCGCGACCACCGCCGGATCGCCGAGTCGCAGCGCGCG
>Ga0070665_100001065_pt1 | contig 34249 bp, 19 predicted proteins | sample KBSS13metaG_FD_65862 | JGI IMG/M metagenome (GOLD analysis project Ga0070665, IMG submission 65862) | Switchgrass rhizosphere microbial communities from Kellogg Biological Station, Michigan, USA - KBS S1-3 metaG | ecosystem: Host-associated > Plants > Roots > Rhizosphere > Soil ... | reverse complement strand
AGTTGTCTTTGAAGAAGCCCGCGAGCACTTGCGGATACATGCTAACGGGAAGCCAGACCTGCTCTGCGTTGCCGAAGGTGAAGGCGCCTTTAAATCCGCGCGGCGCGACGCCGACGATTGAATAAGAACTGGCGTTGAGCGTGAGAGTCTTATTGACTACGTTGGGATCGGAACCAAACTTGTTGACCCAGAGGCTGTAACTCAGGACAACGACGTTGTTGCCGCCGAGCTTGGTGTCCTCGTCGGGCATGAACAAGCGTCCTGCCGCAGGGCGCAGTCCGAGAACGTCAAAATAATTTGCGCTCACCATTTGCCCGAAAATCTGCTTGGGTTCGGTGCCACCGCTCCAGGTCAGCGGAAGAGGGCCGGCGATGCAGGACAATCCACTGAACACTTTGCTGTTCCTGGCGTAATCCTGGCAATTTGGGTAGGACATTCCGAGTTTGGTGACGTTGGCGGCGGTGACACGCGTTTTGGTGTCGACCGTGTCCACTTGGACGACGCGGGAAATCTGTTTGACGGGCAGGGGATTCAAGAGAATGGCGTTGACGACGGTGAAGATGGTGGTGTTAGCGCCTATGCCGAGCGCGAGAGAAAGAATTGCGATGGCGCTGAAGCCGGGATTCTTGATGAGGATACGGAGGGCAAAGCGAATGTCCTGCCAGAAAGTGTGCATAGTTCTCACCTCAAGCGCGCGGAATAGACGAACGATGCAAGGGCTAGGCCTTCCGCGACAACGTTACCAGAGTCGTTAGACGGGGCAAACAGACTTGCGGCCTCGTCACGCTCGACAAAACGCGAGATTGTTGAGGAAAAGGATGACACAACATCTCAATGCTCCTGTTCTCTCAGACGCTGACCTGTTCCGCATTTAGCGGAGGATAGCCACAAGAGGGTGACTTGCACTAAGCCCGATACGATTCCTCGGGTCACCAATACGGCGGTATGTAGATCCTCACTTTCAGCTTCCCATTGCTCTAATCTCACCGTACTATAATTTCCATCTTGAATGACTTAACAAGGAAGTATCAGAGCCCTCAGGTTCCTCTGCCGTCGTTTTCTCGGCCAAGATTTTGGTTTTGGCTTTTCGCCCCGGCTGCTGGCCTTTTACAATGCTGGTCTTACCGATATTATATTGAACCGGATGGCGTGAACTATCTTGATGTGGCCGTGCGATATGTGCGCCACGATTGGTCTGCGGCGATCAATTCCTATTGGAGTCCGCTGTATTCCTGGCTGTTGGCCTCGACGATGGCGATTTTTCGGCCAACGCCAAGAATGGAATCCACGGTGTTGCACGCTTTGAATTTCCTCATTTTCTTGGGCGCGTTGGCTTGCGGCGAATTCTTCCTCAGGCAACTAATCAGGGAGCTCAGAGAAGATTCAATGCCCGAGTGGGCGCTGTGGTGCATCGGGTATTCTCTCCTTCTGTTTGTCTCGCTTTCCCTCAATCCACCATCTCTGGACACGCCCGATCTATGCACGTCGGGCCTCTTCTATCTGGCGGCTGGACTGTTGATTCGTATGCGAGCCGCTAGAACACCATCGGCCGTCTGTGCGACTTTTGGCTGTATTCTCGCCTTCGCATATTTCTCAAAGACGGTTATGTTTCTAGTTGCATTCGCTTTTTTTGTTGCGGCGGGTGTTCGGCGGCAGACTCTCGTCGCCGTAGCCTGCTTTCTTGCCATCGCCCTTCCGTGGATCGTGATTCTCAGCCACTCAGTTGGCCACCTAACATACGGTGATGCGGGCACGATAAATTACATGAAATACGTTTCCTCCTCAGGAACACCACTACATCCCGTCCGACTGATGTCGTCTGAACCGAAGGTTTGGGAGTTTGCGACTTCAATTCAAGTGACGTATCCCCCCTGGTATGTAACATCCTGGGTCGATGGCATTCATCCGCATTTGGAGTTGAAAAAACAGGCCGCAGTGCTGATCAGCAACGCGCACGATTATCTTCGTCTCTTGAGTGGACAGAAAGTGTTCATGCTGGTTTTCTTATTAGTCTTCCTGGCGTGGCCGAGCATGTCCACCAATCATTGGTATTTGTTGATCCCGCCGCTCAGCGGATTCGGGCTCTACGCGCTTGTTCATGTGGAGCCGAGGCTGGTAGGGGCATTTTTCTTTATCTCCTGGATGGTCTTGTTCACGAGCTTGCGGGTGCGGTTGCGCTGGGTCGTTGTGCTTGCTGCCATCGCGATTATAGGCGGGACTGTTACGAAGGTTGTAATGGCGCAACTTGGTTCTATGAAGCATTCTGAGAATGTCCAGTGGTATACGGCTGAAGGTTTACTTCGCGCAGGACTTCCTACAGGCTCTTACGTAGCGGTGTTTGGCCACGGCGACGAAGGTGACTATTGGGCTCATCTGGCCGGATTAAGGATTGTCGCGGACATAGAGAGAGAACAAATGCCGGCTTACTGGTCACTACCAAACGCCGCGCGGGCTGAAATAGAGGCGCGGCTTGAACAACGAGGGGTGCAAGCCATTATTTCTACGGGCAAGCCTCGTGAAGACGGCTGGCAAACTATTCCACGTTCTACGTACTATCTCCGTCTTCTACTTCCAAGCGATTCACCAAATGTGAAAGATGGTCGCTAACTTCCCGTTAGCAAAGTCAACCGCAACGTGAGTCAGAACCTAACGAATCCCAGAATTGCTCCTCAACAACGCTAAGCTACATCGATCGTGGGTTTACCTCAGCGTGAAGCAGCTTTCGTCCAACCAATGGAAAGTCTGGCAGTACCGACGCTACCGGACGGACCCGATTGGAAATCAAGCTCGACGGCTACCGCGCCATCGCGGTGAAGAGTGACGGCAAGATCGGTCTGTACTCGCGCAATCGAAAGACTTTGAGCCGCCAGTTTCCTCTACGCCGCTGTTCTTTTGTCGCTACTACCATATTGTGTACACGATGACGCCATAAAAATTTCCCGCAACGCGGCCCGCTCGTGGTAAAACTCTTCGGGGTTGTCCAGCTCCCTCGTTCGACAAAATCCTATCGTTCGGAAAAAACTAGCCATGACCACGAATAAGGCCCTTGTATTCGGGTGTCTTGTTGTCTCTCTTTTTGTCTTCTCTGGATGCGGTTCTTCTTACAATTCTTCCAATCAGCCTGTTTCTGTGGCTGTGACTCCCCAGACAGCCTTCGTGGGCAGCGCGCAGACACTGCAACTCACCGCCACGGTTATGAACGACACTACTGGCGTGACGTGGTCCGTCACCGGTTCCGGCTCCGGTACAGTGGACGCTCAGGGCAACTACAGCGCGCCTGCCGTAACGCAAAACGCTACGGCAACCGTTACCGCTACCAGCAAGAAAGATTCCACCAAGTCCGCGTCGGCCACGATCAACGTCATCGCGCCTGGAGTCGTGGCCTCATGCGCAACGGCGGGAGCGTGCGGCGCCGCCGCCAACGCCCAGGTTGCGCAATACTCCATCACTGCGCCGGACGGACTTTCCGTATTCATTCAATTCAGCACGGATACCAGCTACAACTTGAAGACTTGGGCCGTGGCGGCCCCAACTGGCGGTGGCTCCGTACCGATTTTTGTCGCGGGCATGCGAGGCAACACCCAGTATCACATGCAAGCCGTATTCCAGCAGACCGGCACTACAAACAACGTTTTCACCGATGTTGACCATACGGTTATGACCAGCGCCTACTCGGCCGTCAGCCTGCCACCGATCACGGCTACTACCACTGCCGGGCAGACGCCGCAGCCAGGAGTCGAGCTGCTCGATATCGCCAACGGCGGCACCAGTTCCATCGTCACGGATCTTGCAGGCAACGTACTGTGGGCCTATAATCCCGGTTCTGCCACCGCGCCGCCGAATCCCATCAAGCTTCTTCCCAACGGCCACTTTCTAATTGTTTTTAGCGGTATAAATCCAGACGGTTCAAATTCCGTCGTACAGGAAGTTGACCTTGGTGGCAACGTCGTTTGGCAAATGACGTCGGCGGAGCTTAATGCGGCCCTGGCTGCGGCAACCTGCACCGGATGCAACATTACGGCTGTTGGCTTTCACCACGATTTTGCGGTGCTGCCTAACGGCCACATCGTGTTCATGGCCTCCACACAGCAGGTCGTTTCCGGCGCTACGGTAACGGGCGACGTCTTGATCGACTTTGACCAAAACCATCAGCCAGTTTGGTTATGGAACTCATTCGATCATCTCGACATCAATCGTCGGCCCATGCTCTACCCTGATTGGACTCACGCGAACGCCGTGACGTATTCTCCGGACGACAAAGCCCTCATGATGTCGATTCGTCACCAGGCTTGGGTCATCAAGATCAATTACAACGATGGAGCGGGCGACGGTTCCATCATGTGGAAGCTGGGATACCAGGGTGATTTCGCGCTTCAGTCCGGCATCACCAATGCCGTTGATCCTGTGGACTGGTTTAACGCACAACACGACGCTAACATCATCAGCACGAATTCATCAGGCATGATCGACGTGCTTCTCTTCGACAACGGGAACCAGCGTGTCCTGCAGGCAAGCCCGCTGATGCTTTGCGGCCCAACTACAACGCCGTGCGAAAGCCGTGTCCCTATTCTCCATTTAGACGAATCAGCCAAAACTGCGGACATCACCTGGATCGACAAGCCTCTTTCATTTTCAAGTTTTGGCGGCTCGGCTCGTCTGCTGCTGAACGGAAACATCGAATTCGATGAATGTGGCATCCGTCCCGCCGTGATCAGTGAGGTGACAAAAACGATTCCCGCGCAAACCATCTGGCAGATGCAGGTCACGGGAGAGTACGTCTATCGAGGCTTCCGCATACCCAGCCTGTATCCCGGCGTGCAGTGGTAGCCAACGCCCTAATAGGTCAGATTCTGTCGCAAACTAACTCTCGACCTGCATCAGAAATTTGGGGAGCCGCTCAATTCGCCCAAATCGATCCTCTTCTGCGCGGAATGTCGGGGGCGGTCACCCAGCGAATCGTTCGTTGACACGCCAGATCATCCGCTATACAGTACGCCACAATTAGAGAGACCAAATATTTTCACCCCGATGGGCTCATCGTAACTCACGGTGAGCCCACACTATTTGACGGCGACTGCGTCGCAAGGACTTGTTGCCAGTCCCCAGCCGGTGAACCAAATTTGACCAATCTCATCCGCTGGTTTCTTCAGGTTTAAAAAGCGACCGTCGTGAACCGGCGTTTTTACTTTTACTCCCGACATGTGGAACCGCGTCCCAAGGGGCCCAATCAGACCATCAAATGAGACTTCGAGCATTCCTTGGGAAGGCTCGCGGAAGTTTCGGCTAAGCCGCGAAAGTTACAGCCAAAAGTGGCGTAGAATCCCACAAACGAGCGGCTTAGGCGTCCGCTTCTGTTTCGCGAAGGAGCACCCCGGTGGACTTGCGCCGCTCGCGGAGGCTAATTGATATGCGAACCTTCGTACCTCTTATATGCATGGGGCTTTCCGCGATCGCGTTGGCGGGTCGCGGGCTTGGGACATCCGCAACCGCGGATGTTACCTACAGCAAAGACGTCGCGCCGATTCTACAAAAGCACTGTATCGTCTGCCACCGCCCGAATGACATCGCGCCTATGTCGCTTATGACGTACGACGAAGTCCTCCCGTTCGCGCGAATGATTCGCGAGAACGTTGTGCAGCGTAAGATGCCGCCGTGGCATGCGGACCCGGCATTCGGCGAATTCAGCAACGACGCACGATTGACGGACGAGGAAATCGCGACGATCGATGCGTGGGTGAAAGACGGAGCCAAACGCGGTGAGGCCGACTCTAGTGTGCATGGCGCTGCCTCCCCCTTGCCAGAAGCGCCGGCTTCGGGCTGGCACATCAAACCGGACGTTGTGTTTACGATCCCCGAATTCTCGGTTCCGAAAACGGCGCTGGACGACTACGAATATATTTACGTCGCCACGAATTTTAAGGAAGACAAATGGATACAAGCTGCCGAGGTGCTGCCTGGCGACCGTCGCGTAGTGCATCACGCTACCGTTTCTGTGATCGATCAGTCTGAAGTCGCGAAACATCTCGAACAGCACGGAAAGGCCAACGAGGGCGAAGACCAATATCACTACCGGACTGGAAAGGTATTGCATCTAAGGCCGGAAGCGCCGGTCATTAACGATGGCTGCACGGCGCCGGACGGTGGTGGCGTTCCCGGCTCTCCTTCCGGCTATCTGAATATTGTGCCCGCCATCTATCTGCCGGGGCATCTTGCGGAGACTCGGCCCTCGGGTTATGCCTTGCGCGTTCCGGCGGGTGGCTATCTTCAATTCCAGATTCATTACAGCAATCATCACGGTCTGGAATTAAAAGATCGCACCAGCATCGGATTGGTGTTCGCGCGGGAGGCTGTTCAGCACGAGGTTGGTCAGTATGAGATCTGGAACAACATGTTTCTCATTCCCGCAAACGACAACAATCATCGCGTTACTTCCTGTTTTACATTGCCGAAGGACGTGATTGCAGTAGCTTACACGGCACATATGCACTTTCGCGGCAAAAACATGCTGACCAAAGCGATCTATCCGGACGGTCGCGAACAGGTACTTCTGTACGTTCCGCACTACGATTTTCGATGGCAGGAGACGTATTTCCTGAAGAAGCAATTCTTGCTGCCCAAAGGTACGAAGCTGATGACCGTGGCATACTTCGATAATTCCAAGAACAATTTTCAGAATCCCGATCCGTCCAAAAGCATCCGTTGGGGCGAACCGAGCGACGAGGAGATGATGGGTTTCTGGTTACAATTCGCTGACCCCGCAGTGGTGTCGGTGTCAGCTCAGAAATGACTTATCATCCTCAGTCTAGTCCCTCTGGCGGTAGTGTGGATAATTTGAACTCCAGGACACGGGGCCCGTTTCGCCAATGATTCTCGGTCGTCGTAGGTTTGTAAAACTTGGCGTAGGCGCCGCGGCGCTCTTTTTTCCTGCAAATCGGCTGCTGGCACAGGGTGTTTCCACCCACACCGCAACGCCCCTGGCCAGACCCAAAGGTTCCGGGCGCCCCTTCCATGCGCATTTCGTCGATGTCGCGGCTGCCGCTGGTCTGCGCGCAACGGTAGTCTACGGCGAGGCGGACGTCAAAAAGTACATCGTCGAATCCACGGGATGCGGCTGCGCGTTCATTGATTACGACAACGACGGTTGGATGGATCTATTTGTGCTGTCTGGCTCTCGACTCGGCGGTGCTCCCGAAGGCACAACCAATCGGCTGTACAAAAACAATCGCGACGGAACATTTACCGACGTAACGGAAAAAGCCGGTTTGTTCTCCCTCGGATGGGGGGCCGGAGTTTGTATCGGCGATTATAACAACGACGGCTTTGAAGATATTTTTTGCACCAGATTCGGTCAGAATTCCCTATATCGCAACAACGGAGATGGAACTTTCACTGACGTAAGCAAAGCCGCCGGACTTTGGGAAGATCAACCAAGATTTGGAGCGGGCTGCTCTTTTGTGGATTACAACCGCGATGGACACCTTGATCTCTTCGTCTCCAACTATGTTCGCTTCTCGTTTGAAAATGCGCTGAAACCCGGCGATAACCCCAATTGCCGCTGGAAGGGAATTCCGGTCGAATGCGGCCCCAGAGGTTTGGGAACCGGCAAGCATACTCTTTATCGAAACAACGGCGACGGAACCTTCACTGATGTGACCCAGCAGGCCGGCATCTCGCGAGCCGCACCTTCTTACGGGATGACTGTTGTTGCAGCGGATTTCGACGAAGACGGATGGCAAGACATCTATGTAGCCTGCGACTCCACGCCCAGCCTGCTTTTCATGAACAATCGAGATGGAACGTTTCGTGAAGAGGGAGTCCTGCGCGGCGCGGCACTCAGTGATGACGGGATGGAGCAGGCGGGAATGGGAGTGGGGATTGGCGATTATGACCTCGACGGGCATCTGGATCTTTTCAAAACCCATTTTGCAGACGATGCAAACATCCTCTATCACAACGATGGCAAAGCAAATTTCGACGACGCTACGGGATCTTCACGCATCGGAGTCGAAACGCGCTACGTATGTTGGGGCGCGGGGATCGTCGACCTTGATAACGATGGTCTTCCGGACATCTTCATGGTCACGGGCCACGTTTACCCGCAGGTCGAGCGCATCTTGGCGCAGTATCCCTACAAAACACCACGCGCTGTCTTTAGGAATCTCGGTAGCGGAGTGTTCGAAGAACTCATCCATGAGTCGGGGCCTGGGGTTGCAGCAGCGCACTGTAGCCGAGGCTGCGCTTTCGGAGACTTCGACAATGATGGCGACGTCGATGTGCTCGTCATTAATCTTAATGAGCCTCCCTCACTACTACGCAACGACGTGAGCGGGAAAGGCAATTGGATCAAGGTGAAGTTGCAAGGCGTAAAGTCCAATCGCAGCGCCATTGGTGCCAGGGTGCAAGTGAGCTACGCAGGCAAAACCCAAGCGCAAGCGGTGTTGAGTCAGTCCAGCTTCTATTCCAGTAATGATCCACGATTGCACTTCGGTTTAGGCAACGCCAACTTCGCCAACATTGATGTGTATTGGCCGAATGGCTTGCACGAGGCATTCAAACAGGTTTCCTCCAATCGGCTCGTCACTATCAAAGAGGCTGTGGGGCTAGTACCAAATATTGGCTGGGCCAAGGCGTAAGAACTGGATTTAGAGCACGCCTGCCGACAAAAACGATCTCGTAAACGTTCACGAAGTCCGCACAACTGTCCGTTCACGTCAATTTTATGTTTTATCGGCAGAATATCGATTTTTCTGCTTGACTAAGCCCATCCGCAGGTCTACAACCTGCTGCAATTGCGTGTGTTGGGAGTGGCCCTGTGTGCGTTCTCCCGGTCTACTTCGTTCCCTATTTTAAGACCTAAAAGAATGTGTGCCTCCGGCTGGTGCATCCGTGTGGCTGGGCTACTGACGTTTAGATGATTCAAGGAGGGGAATCCATGCGAAATGTCAGGGGGAGTTGGCTTGCGTCCGTGGTGGCGATACTGCTTCTCGCGATGTCAGCCGCGCCAGGATGGGGCCAGAGAACCTACGGCACCATCGGCGGAACCGCGACCGACGCAAGTGGAGCGGCCGTGGCGGAAGCCACCGTCACATTGATCAATTTGGATAACGGAGGAAAGCAGAGCATTACAACGGATACCTCCGGCAACTATACATTCGTGAACATCCAGCCCGGCCGCTACAAGTTGGAAGGCGAAAAGAGCGGCTTCAAGAAGTTTGTCCGCGAGCCCATCCTCGTGCAAATCGAGAGCGGACTCCGAGTCGATGTCGAATTCGTGGTGGGCGCGCAAACCGAAACCGTCGAAGTCACTTCGGAAGTGCCGTTGCTCCAGCCGGAAACCAATTCGCTAGGACAAGTGGTCGAGCAGCGAAGCGTCACCGAGTTGCCGTTGAATGGCCGTAACCCGCTGGCATTGGTCGCTCTTGTTCCGGGTGTCGTGCCGCAAGGCCAGCCCTCGGCAGGAAACTCCTCGATGAGCAATCCAGTCGGCGCAAACCCCTTCGCCCTCGGAGATTTTCAGGTGGGCGGCGGCATGTCCGGACAAAGCCAGATTCTTATCGATGGCACGCCTACAAATGGGGCGTATTTGAACGTCGTCACCGTGATTCCCACGCAAGACGCAATTGAAGAATTCAAAGTCCAGACCAACAACCTCGGCCCGGAATACGGACGTTTCGCCGGCGGCGTCATTAACCTCAACACCAAGTCGGGCACGAACCGGTTCCATGGTTCAGCTTACGAATTCATTCGCAACAAGGTACTCAACGCGAATGACTTCTTCGCCAATCAAAGCGGCCTCAATCGTCCTCCGTTTACGCAAAACCAGTTTGGAGGCAACATCGGAGGTCCGATCAAGAAGGACAAACTGTTCTTCTTCTTCAGCTATGAAGGTTTCCGGCAGCGCAAGGGAAGCCTCATCAATACTTGGGTTCCCACAGCCGCGGAGCGCACAGGAGACTTTTCGCAAGTCGGCTCCAGCAACACGACGACTGGCGGCGTGCTACCGATTTATGATCCAACTACCAGCGCGGGCTGCGATTCCAGCGGTACGCAATGCAGGAACCAATTCTCATTCAATGGCGTGCCGAACGTGATTGATCCAGCTCGCCTTGATTCCACCGCGTTGGCTCTTTTGTCGTATTTTCCACTACCCAATCAGGTCAACAACCCGAACGGCAACTATGCCGCAAGCTACAGTACGGGCGGGAACGTGGATCAATACAACGGACGCATTGACTATAACCTGAGCGCCAGGCAAAGGATTTATGGACGGATCACCGATAGTCACATTCTCTCGCTGCCCGATGAACCGTTTCCGGACGTATGCAAAGATCGCTGCACCGAAGACACCAGAGCTCACCAGATCGCTCTCGGTGATACCATCGCCTTTTCGCCTAAGACCATTCTCGACTTACACCTTGGCTACACGCGCTACGTCTACCTCCGCACACCGAAAACCCAAGGTATCGACCTATCGGCTTTTGGGCCAAACTGGGCAGCGTTAGCTCCCCAGATGACCTACACTCACCTTCCAACGGTATGCGTATCACAGCAATTCGCCGACAACCATTGGGGCAACGGTAGCTGGTGCACGCAGGGAGCCGGAAGCGGCATCGGCGCCTGGGACGACACCCTCAGCATTAGCCCGATTCTTTCCAAGATCATGGGAAAGCACAATTTGAAGGTTGGATTTGAATTCCGGATGCTCCGCAACAACTACTACCAGAGCAACAACCCTGCGGGCTTGCTGCAATTCAACGCTAAGATGACGTCTTCAAACCCGTTTAATTCCACGAACTCTCCCGGCGCTAACCAAGTCGGCGCATCCGGGAACGGGCTTGCGTCCTTCCTACTCGGCTATGGCGAAAACAACAGCAGCAGCTTTGTCGAGCCGGCCAGGACTGCCGATCAGAACCTTTACAAAGCATTCTTTGTCGGCGACACCTATCGGATCGCCAGCAAAGTGACACTGAATCTGGGACTTCGCGTGGACTTACAGGGTGCCTGGACGGAGCGGTTTGATCGAATCGTGGCTCTCAACACCGAAGGAGCCAGTCCACTGCTGACGGTCGACCCAACGTTGGGCAGCCAGATCAATCCAGCCACCGGAGAGACGTTTGCCAATCTGAAGGGTGGCTATGACTTAGTCAACTCAAGTCGCCACGGGAGCCGCAGCCCCTTTGACGCCTGGAACCATGTCAGCCCGCGCATTGGACTGTCCTACCAACTTGATCGGAATACAGTGATCCGAACCGGCTACGGAATCTTTTACCTGCCGGTAGACGTTCGCTGGAATGACGCACCTCACAACTTGTTTATCAATTCCTTCTCGACGCCCTGGCAGGCAGTCGCGTCGAACGAAGTGACTCCTCTGAACACGTTATTCAATCCTGTGCCGACGGGAATCATACCGCCTTTCGGACGCGACCAAGCCCTCATCGACGTACAAGGGAACGGAAACGAAGCTCCCATTGCCGACACGCCGGCTCCGTACGTACAGCAGTGGAACTTCAACATCCAACGCCAGTTCCCGGGCGAGTTACTGGTGGACATCGCTTACGCCGGTTCGAAGGGCACCCATCTGCCCATGCACGACCAGAACCTCAACCAGATGCCGGATCAGTTTTTACCGACTGGCGAAGCCTGTAAGCCGGCAGATCCTGCAAACAGTTTTGCCTTTTGCGACAACAACCCGGCCGCGCGAGACGCACTCGCGAAACTCACGACGCTGGTTCACAATCCATTCGCCGGAAACTGCGCTGGCTGCACAGGTCCGCTCCAGTCGGGGACTATGGGCACCCAGGACCAGGTAAAGCAAGGCCAGTTCTTCCTGCCATTCCCGCAGTTTGACGGCGTGGCAATGGCCGAGCCGGACAACCGTGACTCGATCTACCACTCGATGCAGTTGAAGGTACAGAAGCGCTTCTCTGGCGGGGCGCAAATACTGGCTAGCTACACCGTGGCGAAACTCATCGACAACACCAACTCCGAAATCAATTGGTTGGAAGCCTCTCCGGTGAGCTGGAATGATGCCAATGCCAACAACCTGCATAATGAGCGCAGTCTGGACACGTTCGATGTTCCCCAGCGCTTGGTGATTGCTTCCATTATCGACTTGCCCTTCGGCAAAGGCAGAAAGTTTGCCAATAATTTGAACGGCGTGGCCAACAAACTGATCAGCGGTTGGGGGTTCAATACGATCATTACCTTCCAGAGCGGCTTTCCGATTATTATCGGCGGCTGCCCTGGTCCTCTAAGCAACTCCGGAATTCCGAATGCGGGCTGTGCCCGTCCGGTAAGGGCTGGCCTGTCGCATCAAACTTCCGGTTCGTTGAACGATCGCCTTGACCACTGGTTTGACACCTCCGTCTTCTCGAATGGGACGGACTACAGCTACGGAACCGATTCCCGCACCGAGCCGAACATTCGCACGGACGGCGTGAAGAACTTTGACTTTGCCGTGTTCAAGAACACCAAGTTTGGTCAAGACGAAAGGTATGGCGTCGAGTTCCGCGCCGAGTTCTTCAACGGATTCAATCATCCACAGTTCAATCCGCCCAATTCCGGCTGCTGCGGTGGCTCGGACTTTGGCCGAGTGACTGCCCAGTACAATCTGCCGCGCCTGATCCAGTTCGCTTTGCGGTTCACCTTCTAGCACCTCTTACTCCTGCATCTGGGCGGGTTATCCCGCCCGGATGCACGGAAATTCTCTCGTACTTCATCTTTCTTAGGTCCCAGCTTCTGTGCGCTTCTTCTGAATTGTGCTGACCCAACACTCGGTTCGCGTGAAAATACTTGGATGAAGCGGCCCGCTCTGCTCCTGCTCGCCACTATTTGCTGTGTGAGTCCTTGTTCGGCAGCATCACAAACTTCGGAAGAACAGCTCGAACGGTCCTTTCGTGCGGGACAAGACGCCATGCGTCGGGGAGAGTTCGCTGCCGCAGCGGAGAAATTCAAGAAGGTGCTGGCTCTCGATCCAAACCTACCTGAGGCTGAAATCAACCTAGGCCTCGCTTATCAAAGCCTTTTTGAATACGACTTGGCGATAAGCCATTTGACCAAAGGGCTTATCGAAAGGCCGAGCCTTGTCGGCCCCACGGTTATTGTTGGAATGGACTACCTCAAACTCGGCTCTCCGGATAAAGCCATTCCTTTCCTCCAGCGCGCGCTGAAACTCGATCCTTCCAATCGCGAAGCGCATGAGGCTATGACCTTGTATTACCTGGGTCGCGATGACTTTCAAAGCGCCGCTGAGGAATTTCGCCAACTCGCCGCTCTCAATTCGGACAGGGCTGAGGCTTGGTTCAGACTTGGTCACCAATATCTGGATCTTTCCGCTCGCCTGGCATTTCGCGGTGCGCGGCTATATAAAGACTCGCCTTGGGGTCATCGCTTTCTCGGTGACTTGTTGTTTGAGCGGGGCCGTTGGGATGATGCTTCGCAGGAATACCGTAAGGCCCTGGCGATTGACCCGAAGCAGTCAGGATTGCACAGATCCCTCGGCGAAGCCTATCTGCGCGCCGGAAAACTGACAGAAGCAGAAACAGAATTTCGGCAGGAGCTGCAACTCGATTCGCGAAGTGAGCGTGCCTGGCTTAGCTTGGCGAGTCTTTATCTGGTCAAAGCCCAATCTTTACCAGCACTGGAATCAGTGGGCAAGGCTTGGGAAATTTCTCCCGAATTCTTTCAGTTGCAGCATGAATTTCCCTCAATCGAACTGACGCAGCAGCTCGCAAAGGCTTCCGTATCGCAATTGCTTGACCAACCGGAAAGTGCCGCTAAGCATTTTCTGCTGGCGGGTCTTTACGCTGCTACTAATGACAACGTTCAGTCTGATCGGGAATGGAGATCCTTCGAGGAGAACTTCTCGCGATGGCAACGCGGCTTCAATCTCCCGGCAAATGAGGATCCTTGCAAAGCCCACTTCTACTCCCGATGCGCGGATTCGCTAAAGAATGGCGGGCAGTTGACCGATTCCTCCCAGCTCCTCCTAGGAAAAACCTACTTTACGTTGCGACAATACGAACCAGCCGCAGCCGCCTTATCGCAGGTTCGGGGCAATGCAAGCGAAAATGTGGAAGCCAGCTATTGGCTCGAGCGGACGTACCAGGCGCTAGGCGCTGATGCGTACGCTCGCCTGGAGGATTCTTTTCCTGATTCCTGGCGAACTCACCAGCTGCGTGCTGAAGGCTACGCGATTCGCCGCGACCTTGACAACGCCATCAGAGAATATCAGTTGGCCCAGCAACTACGTCCCGGTGAAGCCGAACTTCACGAAGCGCTGGGCGAGTTTTACCTCGACAATCACTCTGATGGCGAAGCGCTGGCAGAGTTAGAGAAGACGGTGTCGCTGGATCCGTCGCGTACCAAGGCGCTCTATCTTTTAGGAAGGCTGCACGTGCAAAACCGAGACAACGAAAAGGCTGTGCCGTATTTGCAGCGCGCGCTTCGGCTTCAACCCAATCTAAATGAAGCCAGCGGCTTGCTGGGAACGGCATACGTCCGCATGGGAAAATTTGCCGAAGCTGTCCCGCGACTCAAAAAAGCTGCTCCTTTAGACCATTTCGGCAACGTCCACTATCAGTTGTATTTGGCCTACCGGAAGCTGGGTCAAGCACAACTTGCGCAGAAAGCGATGGCCCACTCGCAAGATCTGCGCCGGAGCTCACTGGAGCGCGATCAGGCACTGATTCTCGGATCTTCGCAGGTCGAACCGGACCCGCAATGAAGGATGTATGCCGCGCACAGAGAGTTGTGGCTCGACGGATTGCGTTTCCGGTGAAAGCAGCATTGGTCGTGGCAATCCGCCTTCTGTTCCATTAGGAGTTTGAATCCATTCGATAGGTTCTTTCGCGCTTTCTATCATCATGGCGGTGCTAGCATCGCTAAGACGTGAGGACCGGGCGATACAGCCGAACATCGTTCGTCCCGTGCAAAAGACAATGACGGCATCCAGTGTGGCCGACGGCAAGGTATATTTGGTGGGGGCAGGGCCGGGCGATCCCGGTTTGCTGACTATTGAGGCCTTGCGCCTCCTGCAGTCTGCCGACGTGATTTTTCATGATGATTTGGTCTCCCCTGAAATTCTTGCCCTGATTCCGGAACAGATTCATGTCGAGAGCGTGGGCAAGCGCTGCGGCCATACTCGGGTTGGCCAGCAGCAGATTCATTCGCTGATGATCAATGCCGCGCGCGAGGGATGGGCCGTAGTGCGGCTGAAATCCGGCGACCCGTTGATTTTCGGCCGCGCAGGAGAAGAGATCGAAGCACTCCGCAAAGCCGGGATCGAATACGAAGTCGTGCCGGGAATCACGGCAGCTTTTGGTGCTGCAGCGCGAGCGGGAATTCCGCTGACGGATCGCCGGCTTGCGTCGAAGCTCGTGTTCTTGAGCAATCATCAATGCGCTGGGAAAAGCTTGTTCGACTGGGATGGCATATTTTCGCAGGACACAACGGCAGTCATCTACATGCCGGGCGCGGATCATGAAGTACTGGCATCGAGGCTTTGCGAGCAAGGCTTCGATCCGGAGACACCGTGCCTGCTGGTGTCGCATGCGACGACGGCGCAGCAACAGATTCATTTTGTGCGCGTAGCAAGCCTCGCGGAAGCACCGCGCTTTGCGGCACCCGTGGTACTCATCGTTGGGGCGGTTGCAGCTACCTACAAACAGCAGCTTTCAGAACAAATGGAATCTGCCGAAGTCGAGCGCTTGGACCTGAATTTAGCGTTGGCCGACGCCAAACTTTGATCGGCAAGCCTCAAGACTATTCCTTTTCGGTAGCGACGACTTCGTCTGTTGCAGGTCGTTTCAGGACAGCCGCGGTTGCTGCCGCTGGGATTCAGCAGCGGCGACGATAGCTTCGGCCACTTCTTTCATGGACTTGCGCTGCTGTCGGCTCTGGCGGCGGAGCGTGAGGTAGGCTTCCTCTTCGCTGAGGCGAGACTCGCGCTGGAGGATGCCTTTTGCGCGTTCGACGACCTTGCGAGTTTCGAGTTCTTCGCTGAGTTGTGAGCTTTTTTCTTCTAGCCGGGCCATTTCGATTTCAGCGCCGACCAGGAAGCCGATCGTGGAGATAAGGCGGATTTCGGTTTTGCTGTGAGTGTGTGGCTCGCGGTTCTGGAGATTGATCACGCCGACGGTTCGGCCACGACTCAGCAGAGGAACGGATAAGAAGGATTCGTAACGGTCTTCGGGAAGTTCATTAAAAAACTGGAAGCGAGGATCTTGGAACGCGTTGCGTGCGATGGCCACTGGCTGATGGTGTTTGGCGACCCAACCGGTAATTCCCTCTCCCAGCCGCAAAGAGAGATGGCCGACTTCGTCGGGATGTGGGTTCTTGGACGCGCGGAGGACGAGCTCATCTTCTTCGAGAACGAAGATAAAGCAGGAGTCAAAGCGCGCGACGGAGCCGGCAAAATTGAGAATGCGGTCGAGGACTTCGCGAAGGGGACTGGCGGCGGCCATGCGGCTGCCGATTTCGTGGAGGATGCCGAGCGCGGGATCCTTTTCCTTTTGCTGCAACAAATCGGCCGAGCATTCGGCGGCTTCTTTGACGAGAAAACCCATGCGCGGGTGAGAAGCTTCCATGTCGGACTGAAGGCCGAGAGAGCGGATGCGTTCGGAAGTAGAAGGGCCGATGGAAGCGATGACCATGCGCTCGAGCCCGTGGCGGACGGATTCCTGGATATTGAGTTCGGCGGCGACCTGAAAGAGATGGGTGATTTGGATGGCGGAAGTGAGAAGGATGACATCCAGTTCATCGGCCGCGATAGATTTTGCAGCCTGCTGGAGGGGCGCGATGTCTTCCGGAAGCGACCACTGATAAACAGGAACGGTAGTGACGCAAGCGCCGCGCTCTCGGAGGCCGACGAGAAGCTCTTTGGAGGGAACACCGTATTCCTGCACGGCAACTTGAATGCCTTTCAGCGGATGCGTTGCCGCGACTTCGTCGTCGAGGATGCGGAGGACTTCGCGCCAGGTGTTAGGTTCGGGCGCGACGAAGGAAGGCTTTACGCCGATCTCGCGTAGAGCGGAGACGGGTTTGACGCCTCGAGCAATGACAACCGTTCGTTCCAAAGCAGCGGCGATTTCCTGGCGAGAGTAGGAGCCTTCGACAGCGGTAAACAGTGCCCGGGCGCCGGCTCCAGTAAGAAAAATGACAAGGTCGAATTTGCCGGCGACGAGGCTCGTGGCGAAATCGAGAGCTTCGTGAGACTCGAGTGAGACTTCGCGGACAGCAGGTGCGACGGTCGCCGAACCTCCGTACGAGGCGATGAGTTTGGCGATTTCTTTCGCGTGGCGGCTTTCAAGGGCTAACACGCGCAGGTCGTTAAAGCTAGGCGCCGGCATAGATTGTTTTCACAGCGTTCAAGGCCAAAAAACAAAATCGCGCCTCAGAAGGCGACAGCCACATAACCTCGCTTAGAAGTGAAAATTGGTTTCAACATAGCCGAACTGGGCATTGGTGTCTGATGGATAGATGCTGGCGACGGCGCCCTTACCCCACGCGTGGGCGTAATACGTAGTGAGGCTAAAACCATAACGAAGCGGAACATCCATGCTGATGTCCCATACATTGGCGAGGCTGCGATTGCCGCCGGTTGCTCGGCCGGTGTAGCCAAACGTGTGCGGCTGGAATGCGCCGCCACCTCCATACCAAAGATCGTCCGCATCAGCGAGCCGGAGAGCGTGAAGCTCGCTACGAAACACAAAGGAATGAGGCAGTCGGAACATGGACGACGCGAAAAAGTCCTCATTGTTCATCATATTGTAGAACGGAAAGCGGGCATAGGGACGCGGCGTGGGAAGAACCTGGAAAAACGTGCCATGACGGCCGTCAGTGGAGTCGGAGTCGCCGCTGCCGTAGGAATAGCCCACGCGGAACCACGGATTGAAAAAGTGAATGACCGGCTGCCAGCCTGTTTCGGCGACGAAGGCTCCGGAGCGCTGTGTGAGAACGCCCCAACTGCCGTTCTGAATCACGCCCCAGAGCAGGAAATCAAACTTACCGTGATTTTGGGTATCGAAGACGTGAACGTAGTCGGCGCCGTAAGTGCCGATGCGGATGTGGTCGTGATCAGCGGAGCGGAGCGGCGTGGCCCGGTTGTCGGTTTTGAGGACGGAGCTGCGCTCGTCCACGTAGCCAAGTCCGAAGAGACGGAATTGGCCGGCGGACCGGCCGCGGCTAGTGGAGGCCGTGTAAGCGCCGTAGAAAAGATCGATGTTGAGTTCACCCATAGCATCGATCTGGTAGACCCCGCGAGTGGGTCGCGCGCCTAGAAAGGTAAAGTTGCCGGCTTTGGTGTTGAAGGCGAGCTGCGCGCCGTCGTAGCTCCGACCGACGGCGGAAAAACCGAAATCGCCGATGAGGCGTTGGGTGATACGCGTGTTGACTAGTGTGGTGAGAGATTTGTCTTTGGGGGTGACTTCAGCGCCGTCGAGAAAAGTGAAGCGTCCGAGCCGCAGCTTGGCGTTCGCGGGAAGAGCAAAACCAACGTAGGCCTGGCGGACAAAGGCATTCGCGTTGTTTTGGCCGTTGCCGTTTGCGGCGTAGTATGTGCCGCCGAGGCCGAGTTGACCCGGCGCACCGGGCAGGACCGCCGTTGTAGGCAGATTGACGATCGCGTCCTGTGCGCCTTCGACGAACCATTCGAACCGCTCGGTTTTTTGGCCGAGGCCAATGCGGAGCAGGGAGTGCTCGAATGCATAGGAGTTTTGTGCGGGAACCGATGGTTCGAACCAATCCCACGCTTCGCTGCGGAAGCGCCAGTTCACGGTGAAGTTGAGCGGACCGAGCTTGTGCTGTTCGGCAGAGCCGCTGGGAGCGGGCTTCGGAGTGGAAGCAGGCGGTCCAGAAGTGCTGGCATCGATCAGCGTTGATGAATCTGCGGCGGTCGAGACCACCTGTGCGGCTTGTTGGCGGGCGAATGCAGGCTGCGCAGCGATGAAGAGAAAGGCCCCAAAAACGCTTCGAGTATAGCAATGCCTTTTCATTCTCATATTCCTTTCAACGATTGCTTAAGTGACGTGAAGGTGTTTATTCAGCCGTTTCCTGTGCCGGAGCACGCAAGAGTCGGCGATAAGAGAAAATCCCAGCACGATCGATGGAAGTCTGGTGCCAGCGCGCGTGCCACTGTGTGCCTACGTGGAGCAGAGTGGCGGCCGCAAAAAGAAATGCCGCAGCGCAAAGATACAAACCCCAGGAGAACTGACCCGTACGATCCTTAATAGTGCCGAGAAGTGAGGGCAGAAGGAATCCACCGAACCCTCCGGCAGCGCCGACGAGACCGGTAAGTACGCCGATGCGTTCCGGAAAACGCTGAGGTACGAGTTGGAAAACGGCGCCGTTGCCCATGCCCAGCATGCCCATCGTTAGAAACAGCAACGCCACTTCTGCAGGAAGTGGAAGCAGGTTGCCCACCGTGAAAAGAAGAACAGAGAGGCCGAAGAGAAGGGCAACGAGCAGGCGGTACCCGCCGATCTTGTCGGAAAGCCAGCCTCCTACGGGTCGAAGAAAGCTGCCAGCCAGGACCACGAGCGTCGTGAAGTCGCCGGCCCGGACTTTCGCCAAGCCGTACTGGTCGTGGAAGAAAATTGTGAGAAAGCTGGCAAATCCGACGAAGCCGCCGAACGTGAAGCAGTAGAAAAAGCAGAACCATGCCGTGTCCGCTTCGCGAAGGACAGAGGCAAAATCTTTCCAAACCGGCGGTTTGCTTTGGCGTGGGCTGTCTTTTGCAAGCAGAGCGAATAAGCAGATGACGAGCAGAATCGGAAGCATCGCCAGCGCGAACGTGTTGGCGTAGCCGAATTTTTGCGCGAGACGTGGAGCAAACAGCGTGGCGATCAGAGTGCCGGAGTTGCCTGCGCCGGCGATGCCCATGACAAGACCTTGATATTCGGGCGGATACCAGCGTCCTGCTAGAGGCAGAGCGACAGCGAAGCTGGCTCCGCCAATGCCGAGCAGAAGCCCTAAAAAGTAGAACTGGCCGGGCGTGTGCGCGAAGCGCCAGCCGAGGAAAAGCGGAATGAGAGTACAAGTCAGGCCGAGCAGACCTGTTTTGCGGCCGCCGAGACGATCACCAAGAACACCGAGTATCGGACGGAACAGAGAGCCGCCGAGCAGTGGGATTGCGGTAAGCAATCCTTTTTGCGTCGCAGTGAGGTGCATCTGCTCGCCGAGGAAAGGCGCGAGCGGACCGAGGAGCACCCAGACCATGAAGCTAACGTCAAAATACAAAAACGCCGCGATGAGCGTTGGGAAATGGCCGGCCTGGAAAAACCTCTTTGCAATCATTCCGTCCTCCGTAGCAGAAAAAGAATTTCGTTTGCTGAGCGCTGAGTCTTTAGTCGCCCGCTGACATGGCCGGGAGCCGCGCGGCGTTTTGCGAAATACACGGCGGCTGCAAAGCGACGTGGTGCTCTTCGGGAACCGGAACCTCGAGCATTACGACGCCGTCGCGAACGGTAATCGCGAACGTTTTCACGCATGGATTTTCTTCCAGGCGGTTTGTGACTTGGCCGGATTCGAGATCAATCTTCCATGCGTGAAGGGGGCACACAACGGACCTGCCGGAAACAATGCCGTCGGCCAGCGGGCCGCCCCGATGCGGGCATTTGTTTTCGACAGCGACAAAACGATTTCCAAGGTTGAAGATGGCGATGTCGTGTCCGGCCATTTGTACAACGCGGCCTTCGCGCAGCGGAATGTTCTCTGCTTCCGTGATGCGTACCCACTTTTTCGTTTCAGAGTTGTCGTAGTTCATCGGTACACCTTCTCGATCGGTTCGATTTGGACAAACTGGGTTGGATGGCGCGGCTCGTCACCTTCGAGCCAGGCATCACGCGCAAGCCGCTTGGATTTGCGGAGACGTTCGCGCAGGCCCTGCTGAACGGCCAGCGGTGCGTACACCGTTTCACGGCGGACTTTTTCTATGCCAACGCGCTCGATGAAGTCGTAAGTACGTTCGAGGAAGTTTGCGTTTTCTCGGTAGTACTGGAAGAAAAGCGTGGAGGCCTGCAAAGCTTCCTCAGTGGACTCGACGGTGATGAGCAAATCGGCTTTGCGGACTTTTTTTCCGGCGGCGCCGCCAACGACGACCTGCCAAGTACCTTCCTGACCGATGAGGCCGATGTCTTTCACGGTGGCTTCGGCGCAGTTGCGCGGGCAGCCGACCGCTCCCATTTTTACCTTGGCTGGAGTAAAGAGATGTTCGAGACGGCGCTCGAGTTCGATACCGGCTTTTGTGGAATCCTGTACGCCGAAGCGGCAGAAATCGGTGCCGACGCACGTCTTCACCATGCGCACGCCTTTTGTGTAGGCCTGGCCGGAGGCCATGCCGAGATCGGCCCAGATCTTGGGCAAATCGGATTTCTTGACGCCAAGCAGATCGATGCGCTGGCTTCCGGTGACCTTGACCATCGGCACGTTGTATTTCTCAGCGACGTCGGCGATGCGTCGAAGTTCTTTGGCGGAGGTGACTCCGCCGCGCATGCGCGGAACGACGGAGAAAGTGCCGTCTTTCTGAATGTTGGCGTGGACGCGGTCGTTGATGAAGCGCGCGGAGCGGTCTTCATCGTGATCGCCGCACCAGACCACGTCCATCATGTAGCTAAGGGCGGGCTTGCAGATTTCGCAGCCTAGGCCGTTGCCATAAATGTCGAGGACTTCCTGAACAGAAAAGATGCGCTGGCCCCGAACGAGGTCGCGCAACTTTTCTTCGCCATACGGCAAGCACTTGCAGAGAATGTTTTGGGACTCTTCCCGGAATTCGGGGACGACGGCTTTCAGGAGCTGCTGGCAATGTTCCGTACAACTGCCGCATCCGGTAGAGGCACGCGTACATTCTTTCAGCTGAGCCAGCGTGTTGACGCCTTTTTTGTGAATCGCCTCGATAATGGCGCCCTTAGTGACACCAATGCAGCCACAGACAACTTTGGTGTCGGGCATTTCAGCGATATCGGATCCAGCGTCTTCTGAAGGACCGGGGAAAAGGAGCTGCTTGCGATACGGTGCTAGATCTTCTTGCGTCCGGAGCCAGTCCATGTAGCGATGGCTGTCGGTGGTGTCGCCAACAAGAATGGCGCCGGTGAGCTTGCCGTCGCGCAGAGTGAGTTTTTTGTAGACACCAACGGCGGCATCTTCGTAGCGGACGACGTCCGTGCCTGGCGATTTTTCGGAGAAATCGCCGGCGGAGAAGACGTCGACGCCCATGATCTTGAGCTTGGCTGCGGTGACCGTGCCTTCGTAACGTGGACCTTTGTTGCCGGTGATGGTGGCGGCGAGGATTTTGCCTTGCTCAAGCAGAGGAGCAACCAGGCCGTAACAAAGTCCATTGTGTTCCACGCATTCGCCGACCGCGAAAATGTCGGGATGGGAAGTTTCCATGAAGTCGTTGACGACGATGCCGCGATTGACCTGGAGACCGGCGTTACGCGCCAACTCCACGTTGGGACGAATGCCCGCGGCGATGACGACGATGTCGGCGTCTATCGCGGTGCCGTCTTTGAAGGCGACGCCCTCTACTTTTCCGTTGCCGAGAATTGCAGAGGTGCTGCGATCGAGGAGCACTCGTACGCCGAGACACTCCATTTTGGATTTGAGATAGCCGCCGCCGGTGAAATCGAGCTGGCGCTCCATCAGTGTGTCCATCAGGTGGACAACCGTGACCTCGCAGCCCTGGACTTGCAGGCCGCGGGCCGCTTCGAGGCCGAGCAAGCCGCCTCCGATTACGACGGCTTTGATTCGCTGCCCAGCGCGAGCAAGAAGAGCGCGAGTATCGTCCAAGTTGCGAAAAACATGGACGCCGTCCTTCTCGCTTCCTTCGATCGGCGGAAGCAGCGGATTGCTGCCGGTGGCGAGTAAAAGCTTGTCGAAGGAAGTAACGGAGCCATCGTCAGCCGTGACAGTTTTGTCGATGGGCTCGACGCGGGTGATGCGCACACCGAGACGCAGCTCAATGTTGTTTTGCTCGTACCACTCGAGAGAGTTCAGAACGATGTCGTCAGCGGATTTTTCTCCGGCTAGAACTGATGAGAGCAAGATGCGGTTGTAGTTGACGTGAGTTTCGTCACCGAAGACCGTGACATCGAATTTTGGAGCGTGCTTGAGGATTTGCTCGACGCAGGCGACGCCTGCCATGCCGTTTCCGACAACAACTAAGCGGTTCACGGGCGTCTCTCCTGTGCTGTAGTGGATTTTCCGCGAAACCAGCCGAAGCCACTCGCTTTCGTGCTCGATGGTGGAGTCTGCTCGACGCGAACCGCACACTGCTTGTAGTTGGGCTCGCGCGAAAACGGATCGAACGCGCTCTGCGTAACCTGGTTCACGTTGGTTTCGGCAAAATGAAAGGGCATAAAGACCTGTCCCGGCGCAATCATTTCGGTGATGCGAAGCTCGACACCGCTGGTGCGGCCGCGGCGCGAGACGATGTCCACATGGGCGTGCGGCTGAAGCTTGAGCGCATCGGCGTCGCGGGGATTCATTTCGAGCCAGGCGTTGGGCGAGAGGTGTTGAAGGATCGCGACCTGCGCGGTCTTCGTGCGGGTGTGCCAATGCTCGACCGTGCGACCCGTATTCAGAACGAACGGATAATCGTCGTTGGGTTGTTCGGGAAACGGCTCCCATTCGATGGGGAAAAGGCGCGCTTTGCCGTCTTCGGTTTGGAATCTGCCATCAGTGTAAAGCCGTGAAGTGGCGATTTCAGTCGCGCCTGTCGGAAATGGCCACTGAATCCCGCCATGTTTTTCGATCAACTCATAGTCAAGACCCGAGTAATCACAGAGCCGGCCAGCGGAAACGCATTTCCATTCTTCGAACGCGTCTTTTGGCCCATGCCAATCGGGAAACAGTTCTTCACGGCAACCAAGTGTTTCAGCGATGGCCAAAAAAATGTCGAAGTCAGATCGCGCTTCGCCGGGAGCTGGAACGGCCGCGTTGACCTTGCTAACGCGCCGCTCGGAGTTCGTGTACGTGCCTTCTTTTTCGCCCCAGATCGCAGCCGGCAGGACAAGATCGGCCAATTCGGAAGTGGGCGTCGGATGGAAACCGTCCTGCACCACAAAAAAGTCCAGAGCTTCCAGGCTCTGCTGCAGAATTCCGAGATTTGGGAAGGAAACGACCGGGTTCGTGGCAATCACCCATAAAGCGCGGATTTTTTTGGCCAGAGCGGCTTCAACAATATCGGGATAAGCCAAACCGCGAGATGTTGGAATGCGCCCGGGAGCCATGTTCCAAAGCCGGGCAATTTCTTCGCGATCCCTGACGCTTTCGAATTTGCGGTAGCCTGGGATGCTCGAAGTGAATCCCGCTTCGCGCGTACCCATCGCGTTGCACTGGCCAGTGATGGAAAACGGCGAGGCGCCTGGTTTTCCGATCTTTCCCGTCACCAACGCGAGATTATTGATGGCGTTGACGGTCTCCGTGCCTTTGGTGCTGTGGTTGACGCCCATGGTCCAGCCAATAAAGGGTGCTTGCGCGTGGCCATAGAGCAGAGCCGTCCTGAGGAACTGCTCTTGAGAAAGGCCCGTAATCCGAGAAACAAACTCCGGCGTGTATTTGCGAACAGATTCTTCCAGCGCGTCGAAGCCGGTGGTGTGCTGAGCGATATAACGACGATCTACCAAATCCTGTTCAAGCAGAATGTGGATCAAGCCATTGATCAGCGCGATGTCTGATCGCGGTTTGAGCGGCAAATAGATGTCGGCCATCATCGCCGTTTTGGTGACGCGTGGATCGGCGACAATGAGAATTTTGGATTGGTTTGCTTCGAGCCGCTGGCACAGAATCGGATGGTTGTCCGCGACGTTTGCGCCCAGCAGCAAAATGACGTCGGCCTTTTCCAGATCTTCATAAGCGCCCGGCGGGCCATCGCTGCCGAACGAGCGCTTGTAGCCAGAAACGGCGCTGGCCATGCAGAGTGTGGTGTTGCCGTCGTAGTTCTTTGTGCCGAAGCCCAGCTGAACCAATTTCCCGAGCGCGTAGAACTCTTCCGTGACCAGTTGGCCCGTGCTCAGTACCCCGAGTGCGTCGGGACCGTATTTCTTTTGCACGCCGCGGAATTTCGCAACCAACGTCTCCAGCGCTTCATCCCATGAAATCCGCGTGAGCTTCCCATTCTTGCGGAGCAAAGGATAGCGGGCGCGCGTTTCGGCCTCGATGGTGTGGTGCTCGGAAAGCCCTTTTGGACACAGCAACCCTCGATTCACAGGGTGGTCGGGATTACCTCGAACGCTGACGGCTTTGCCGTCTTTCACTCCGACCAACATTCCGCAACCGACTGAGCAGTAGCCGCATGTCGTTGCCACCCAGCGATCTGGGATCTTCTGCGCCGAAGTGAACCCGGTCACAGGATCGGTGCCGTAGGAATATTTCCCCGCGAGAATGTCGAGCCCGAGTTGGCGTTTCAGCGTCACGCTGCCGCCTTCCGGCCGCTCAAATAGGATGCGGCCATGTTCTTTGGCACGACGCTCACGAAGAACAGGTACCGCCCGAGAATTTCTCCAGCGAATGCCGTTGCAAAGGCGACGGCAAGACTAACGGCGCTCTGCGACTGGAGTGGCAACACAATTCCACCGACCACGAGCAGTACACACCGCATGAGCAGCAGCGGCCGCAGCTGCGCTGACAATAGCCGAGCACTCGCCTTTAGCTCAAAAATGTCTGAGCTAACGAGCCACAGGAATTTCACAAGGAGATTCAGAAGTTGAAGCCCTGCCGCGACGACGGCCGCACTAATCAGCCACTGCCGGGCTCCAAGTCCTAGGTTTGCAGCGAGCAGCGGCCCAAGCAGTGCTCCGGCGAGGTAAAACTCTGCGACGGTGTGTCTGCTTCTCCATGCTGGGCGCGGACGAACCAAATAGATGCAAGCACTCGCGGTTACTCCCGCAACCCCCGCGAACACAGTCAGGCCTCCGGCGACGTGACTTCCCGGCCAGCTCAGCCAAAGCAGCGCAGCGTAGGCGAAAGCAATTTTCGAAAACAACCCGAATAGCAGCACTTCTCGGCTCAGCCACGAGCGTTTCCACATTTTCAATGCGCGATAAGCATGAATCGGCCGTCCCAAGTGCATGGTCGACGCCGCGAGCGCTAAACCGCCAACCGCCAGCGAGACGAGCGCGGCAATGTTCAAGCGCGCTTGCTCACCAAGGATCTGTAATAACCAAATTGTCGCGAATGCGCCGACCGAAAGCTGCGTTAGCACCGTCATGAACACGAGCGGCCAATGCGGGTGCTCCGGACGTACTCGGTTTAAGTCAACCTTGCGTGTGTCTGGAGGCAGGCTGGCTGGAAGCGTGATGCGCGTTGTGGAGAGGCTGTCGTCAGCAGAGGGAAGACCGGGGGCATTGGCACTTGCGGCGTAGTTTCGCTTCCATTCGGCGATATTCACGATCTCGATCTGAATGGCGCCTTCCGGACATGCTCCTACACAGGCCGGTTCGCGGCCTTCCGCCAAACGGTTGTGGCACATATCGCATTTGCCGACGACACCGCGTTCGGAGTTGTATTGCGGAACTCCGTAGGAACAATTCCAGGTGCAATACTGGCAGCCGATACAGGTCTGCGCGTTGTGGATCACAACACCCGTGAGAGGGTCTTTTGTGTACGCGTCGACCGGACAGCCGGTCAGACATGTCGGCTCGAGGCAGTGATTGCATCCCATGGATAAATGGAGCCGCTGAGTATTGGGATACCACCCACCTTCGATTTCACCGACGCGACGCCAATTGATATGGGCGGGATTTCCATTCTGCTCGTTGCAAGCGACTACACAGCACTTGCAACCGATGCACTTTGTCATATCGAAGTGAAAACGGTATTGCTCGCCGTGGGCTAGTGGCCGCTGCGGAATTTTCGTGATGGATTGGTCGGGGACGGCACAATACGTGCCAGTGCTGGAACCTGACCGGATCCTTGGCGTCATCGCGAAGGTGATGCCTTGTTTCTTTACTCGCTCTAATAAAGGCAGCTGCATCAATACCTCGCCGTGTGCTTCTACCCTGCAGTCATGACACTGCGGAGTAACAAAAGTAAGCTCGTCGTTTTACGAGCCCACTTTTCTAGACGGACACGACGTGGTATCCGGAGAGACCGAACCGATTACGAGCAACTACAGGGGGTTCCTTCAACGTGGAAAGAACAAAACACCACGCGCAAATTGCCGATACCCGTAAGGGCTGCTCAGCAAATGCGTGCGCTGGAATTCTGTCGCCAATCTACTTGCGTACCCGAGCGCACGCAAACGCAAAATTTCGATGGGCCGTATTAGGTAGGCGGCCGTCAGGCGGTCAACCCACACCAGCTCCGGAAGAACCTTGGATACACCAAAGCACCGATTGACCGCGCTTGGCTGGCTGACACTATCTAAGGTGAAAGACTGGCGTTTCACGTCATTAAGTTCTACGCATGTCTCCTACTATGGCTGTCCTGACCGCAGAGCGAAGTTCCATCAGCGGCGCAATCAAAGGCAAAGGTCTACTTCGCCTGTTGAAAAGGGTGGTGGTGCGCTGCTACGAAAACGACTCACTGAATGGCGCCGCCCAGGTTTCGTTCTACTTCGTGCTCTCGATGTTTCCATTTTTTCTGGTTGTGGCCGCACTGCTGGGCTGGGCGCCCACAAGTGGTAGTTGGCAAACCTTCGCAAAGTGGTTGAGCACGTATTTTCCGTCTCAAACGCAAGACACCCTGGTAGTCATCATGTTGGGGCTGTCCCGGGGGTATCGCGGTTTTTTTTCTTTCGGTTTGATCTTGACGGTGTGGAGCGCTTCAACTGGTTTCATGAGTCTGATGGAAGCGCTCACTCGTGCGTACTCTTTGCGCGAAGCCCGCAACTATTTCAAACGGCGGCTCATCGCGCTGATGGCGACTTTCTTCGCGGCGTGCTTGCTCGTCGCCTGGTTTGGCATCTGGACCGCGGGCCGCACGCTAATGGCAATGATACTCACGAAGCTGAATTTCGCTCCGGAATCCGATGTGCCTTCCACGTTGCTGCGCGGGCTGATGACGTTGCTGATGTTCGGCGCGGGCGTCTATCTGATCAACCATTTCCTTCCGGCGCGGCCGAGAGAACGGCACCGCCTGAGTCCCGGTACCGTCCTCTCCATTCTTTGCCTCAGTGTGATCACCGGGTCTTTCAACCTGTACATGAAGCACACCTCGGAAATCTCCCACATTTATGGTGCTTTGACCGGGTTTATCGTGATGATGCTGTGGATCTACCTTGCGAGCTTCAGCCTGATCCTCGGCGCGGAAACTGACACGGCCATCGGCGAGCTGCGCGCCGAAGCGGATTCAAGCCCGGCCGCCGAAGCTGTGCGGGATTAGTGCGCGAAACGTGCAGCCGAGCGAGCCTTGGCCTTCGCTGCCTCTTCTTCGCGATTTTTCGGTGTAACCGTCGTTTCCAGAGCGTGCAGGAGCTTGCTTGCACTTGCGGCAATCTCGTCGATCGCCAGCTGAAAGGCCGCTTCGTTCGCTTTGGAAGGTTTGTTGAACCCCGTAATCTTTCTCACAAACTGAAGCGTCGCTGCGCGCACTTCTTCCGGCGTCACTGGCGGCTCGAAGTTAAAAAGGTTCTTGATGTTTCGGCACATTGCTCTTGCTCCGCGCGGGACCAGTGGCCGTCCCGCGTAACGGAAAATCTCTGGTCCGGATGTTAGTTTAGCAAGCAATCCTGCCACATTGCCTCGCCATCTGTTTACAACTCCGATGCAATCTCTTAGCCCGTAAGATACCAACCTGCGCGCATCGAAGCGCACAATAGGAGCATCCATCCTTACATGCTGTTTATTCGCTGATTCGCAGTCCGGGCACTACTTCCGACGGGGGCAATCGAGGCTGATGAGCGACAAATCAGACGTGTTCGTTATTGGTGGAGGGCCCGCGGGCTTGGCGTTAGCCATTGCAGCCAGGCAAAAAGGAATGAGTGTCACCGTGGCGGACGGGGCGGCGCCTCCTATCGACAAGACGTGCGGCGAAGGCATGATGCCCGAGACGCTGGCTTCGCTGCGCTCGTTGGATGTCGCGCTCGATCCATGCGAAGGCTTCCGATTCCAGGGAATTCGTTTCGTGCAGGAAGGTGCAACTGTCGGCGCTGCGTTTCCGCACGGACTGGGCCTCGGATTGGCCAGGCCGGCGCTTCACGAAAAACTGATAGCGCGCGCTGAAGAATGCGGCGTGCGTTTACTCTGGAAAACTCCGGTGACCGGAATCGAGCCCGAGGCCGTACTTGCTCGTGGCCGAAGGGTTCGGGCCCGTTGGATTGTCGGCGCGGACGGCATTGCGTCGCGCGTGCGCCGCTGGGGAAGCCTGGAACCGGCGCGCTGCAGTTCACTGCGCTTCGCGAACCGGCGGCATTACCGCATGGCGCCATGGTCGGACTTCATGGAAATCCACTGGGGTCAGCGGGCGCAAGCTTACGTGACCCCGATCGCACGCGACGAAGTTTCCGTGGTCGTCATCGGCGAACGCAGCAAGGATACGGAGTTCGCTGAGGCTCTGCAGTCAATGCCTGAGCTGCGCGAGCGCCTACGTGGAGCCGAACTCAATGGCCGGGAACGCGGAGCCATCACATCATCGCGTTCCTTAAACAATGTCCAGCGAGGAAATATTGCGTTGCTCGGTGACGCCTCGGGCAGCGTCGACGCCATTACCGGTGAAGGCCTTCGCCTCGCTTTTCGGCAGGCATTTGCCCTGCGTGACGCGATGGAATCGGCGACTCTGGAAAAATATCAAACAGAACATCGCCAGCTGGAAAAGCGGCCGCTCTTTATGGCGGGTTTGATGATGCTCCTTGGCAGGCATCGCGTTTTGCGAACTCGTGTGTTGCAATCATTTGCCAGAAAGCCGGAACTCTTTGCCAAGTTTTTGGCCTTTCACGTGGGCGAAGGGACTCCGGCGGAAATGTTGTCCACTGGCGCGGCGTTGGGATGGCAGCTCCTTGCGGCCTGATTCAGCGGACCAGAGCCCGATGCGAACCACAAATCTCAAGAGCGTCACATTTTTGACCGTAGGTCTCGTCGGATTAAGACTCTTCCTTTCGGCTTCCGCGGCTCCTCCAGTGCAGGACGCCCGGCCGGCAGCCGCGACCACCGCTGCATCCTCATTTTCGCTGTCCCTCGATCCCGCGCAATCAAAAGTGCATTGGACACTACCGGGCTCCCTCCACACGGTTCACGGAACCTTCGCCGTGACGCGAGGCGTCCTGGGCTTCGACCGCGCCTCCGGCAAAGCCGGCGGCGAAATCGTCGTGAACGCAAGGAGTGGCGAGAGCGGAAACGAGTCGCGCGACTCCAGGATGCACAAGGAAATTCTTGAGACCGCGAAATATCCCGACGTCATATTTCGCCCCGCTCAAGTTGAAGGAAAGGTCGCAGCGATCGGGCCGTCCGACGTCAAGGTTCGCGGCACACTTTCCGTACATGGAGCGGATCACGAGATTACGGCAATCGTGCATGCCGAACTCACCACTGAAACCTGGAAGGGAAGCGGAAAGTTTGATGTGCCGTACGTGCAGTGGGGCATCAAGGATCCGAGCAATTTCCTGCTGAAGGCAAACAAAGTCGTCAGCCTCGAAATCGAGATGGCCGGCCGCATACAATCCTCCAACTAAGCTCTCGGTCACGTTGCAACGCAGTCCCGCCATCTGCATCTTCCGGCAGCTGTTTTTCTTTGTCTCAACTTCAGGTAATGTTTGGTTCCTTTGCGCCGTTCTCGAGGCTGCTATGCTGGTGATCCTTTATGCGAAGCTTTTTTCGCGCGAGAAACAGATATCTGCCAGTTTTGGGATGCGGTGTGGCCTTCTTCCTGGGGACGATCGCTGCTCAGGAAGCGCCGCCACCGTTCCCAGTGGTTGCAACTGTAAACGAGCCGATGATTGCAGGGCGCCAGGTGGCGCTCGACCAGCAGCGTAAATTGCTGCCTTGGCCGATGCCCGACAGCACGGGATACTCCTACTCGGGGTACTTTTTATCGCAGTGGGCCATTCTGTGGGATCAACACAACCGGCAGAGGCAGCCGTATTTCTATTGTTGCTTTGATTTTGACCGGACGACGTTCGAACTGATTCCTGACAAAAACTGGGTCAACTCCACGGGCTACTTGCGCGCCATGATGGAGGGCTTCATCGAGCGCCTCTATCCATATACCGGTGATGCAAGGACGTTGGAGTTTCTTAGAAGCCTGGTGGACTACGAACTGGAAAACGGGCGGACGCCGGGCGGATATGCGTGGGCGCGCGTACCGTATCCTTCGGCAAATCCGGGAGCAAAGCGTTATACCGGCTGGAGCTCGCACGGTGAGGATTTCGTTGAGCCCCATGTGGTTGGCGAAGACGGCTACGCATATCTCCGCTTGTATGAAATAACCGGCAACGCGAAATATCTTCAGGCGGCAATACTCTGCGCGGAAGCGCTGGTAAAAAACTTCAAATCGGGTGATGACAGGAATTCGCCGTGGCCAAACCGGTGTTACGCGAAAGATGGAAGCCTGGGCGGCAACAAAGCCATGTTTCCGTACTCCGCCAACGTCATTGAGCCGATCATGCTTTTCGATGAGTTGTTGCGCATAGGCCAGGGCGACGTTGCAGCCTACAAGAGAGTACGTGATGACGCGTGGAAATGGTTCGTAACCTACCCGCTACAGAACAATGTCTGGGTAGGCTATTTCGAAGATGTGCAGGGCAGCTACGAAAACATGAATCAGGTGATTCCCCTGGAGTTCGCCCGATACGTCCTGCTACACCCTGAGAAAGACCCGCAGTGGCGTGAGCACGCCGAGAAGCTGATTCAATGGGTGAAAACGACGCCGAAGTGGCCGAAATACATCGTGCATGGCGCCACCGTAACGACGGAGCAGGGAAACGGCAAGGAATTTTGCTGCAACCAGCCAAATCAATGTTGCGACAGCCACAGCGCGCGGCTTGCCGCGGTGGAGGCGCTTTACTTCGCGAAAACAGGAAACACCGCCTACCAGGAAGCGGCGTACCGAACCTACAACTGGGTAACTTATTTTCAGGGTTTGCCCGGCGGCGCGCATGCGCCTTATAGCAACCAGTGGTGGTGGACCGATGAATTTTCGGACGGGCCGCGACGCATGATGGACGCGTTCTGGGCCGTACCCGAATGGGCGCCAAACGATGAGTCTCACTTGTTGGGATCGCTTTCAGCAGTAACCAAGATTGTGTACGGCACAGGTTCTGTGAAGTATTCAACGTTTGACACGGATTCAACCGACGTTCTCCGGCTGGATTTTGTGCCCGAATCAATCACCTCGGGCGGACGGCCGTTGCAAAGGCAGCAGAAGCTTTCCGCCGAAGGATTCACGTTCGACGATGCAACGCATGTTTTGCGAATTCACCATACATCGTCGCGCGATGTTGAGATCCGCGGGCGCGGCGGAAACGCTGTCCCTCTCTACATCACCTTCGATGATCCCCACATGGCGGCGGGAACGGTTCTGCGCGGAGAGTATCCCAAGGGGCTGATAACGTGGCCGGACGGCGAATGGACGATCGGAGTACCGCATGGGAAATTCGGAACCTTCAATGTGACGCTGAAAGATCCAGGCGCGCGCTCTGCCGAACTTCACTTCGTTCAGCCAAAGGTCTTTTTAGGTTTTGATATCTGCAACGAAGGCGATACATCTACCACCGTGACGGTACGTTCAGACGGGGCAGTAGAAACGTACCGCCTAAAACCAGGAGAACTTCGCCGCGTTCGAAATCGGTGGAACAGCCCGAGTTCAGATGTCCGCTTCGAATTCGAAAACGGCCAAAGCCTGCGGTTCGACAACTTGGCTTACCGATTTCCCTGAGGCTCAAGGCAGCGTTCGACGGTTTGCATCCATTCGAAATGGCGTTACCATAAGCTCTGAAAATCGCCGAAAAACCGGAGGGTTTCGTGATCGCCATCGAAAACGTTTCCGCAGGCCCATCCCCCGGGGAAAACCTGCCCCGCTCTGGGTCCTCGCCGTTCGGTAGCTCGCGCCGCGACTTTCTTCGCGGCATGGTCAGCGCAGGCGCGTTCGTTCTCGCCGCCCGCTACCTTCCCGCTGAAACTCTTCCCAAAACAGCCGCCGGCACGCCCAACGGCGTTGCCGACATCGCACTCAAAGGCCCACTCTCTCCCAGCGTCTATCTCGCTATCGACACCGACGGCACCGTTTACACCATCGCGCACCGCTCCGAAATGGGCAGCGGCAGCAAGACCGCCCTTCCCCGTATTATCGCCGATGAACTCGATGCCGACTGGAATCGCGTGAAAATCGTCCAAGCTGTAGGCGATGAGAAATACGGTGACCAGGACACCGACGGTTCCCACTCCGTCCGCGGCTCATTCGAAACGCTGCGTGAAACCGGCGCCGCCGCAAGGCTCATGCTCGTGCGCGCCGCCGCTCAGAAGTGGGGAGTCCCCGAATCCGAATGTTCCACCGGCACGCACGAAGTGCTGCACAGCAAATCCGGCAAAAAGGCCGCCTACGGCGAACTCGTCACCGCCGCCGCAAAACTCGAAGTGCCAAAGAAAGAAGACCTAAAACTCAAGCCGCGCGCCCAGTGGCGCTACATGGGAAAGGGCGTTTCCAGCTACGACCTGAAAGATATGTGTCGCGGCAAGGCTGTCTACGGCATCGATACCCGCATCGACGGCATGCTCTACGCCAACATCGCGCACCCGCCGGTGCTCGGCAGCGCCGTAAAATCTGTTGACGACAAAGCCACGCTCGCAGTCCCCGGCGTCAAGCAGACCGCAACGATCGATCCGTACAAACCTCCCATTCTTTTTCAAGCGCATGGCGGCGTGGCAGTTCTCGCCGACAACACGTGGGCCGCCATTCAGGGAAAGAAAAAACTCAAAGTCGAATGGACCGACAGCGAGCACAAATCCTACAACTCCGATCCCTACAAAGCGGAACTCCAGGCCACCTGCCGCAAGCCCTGCAAAGTCGTCCGCGAAATCGGCAACGTAGACGAAGCCTTCTCCAAAGGCGGAAAGATCATCGAAGCCGAATACTACGCGCCCATGCTCGCGCACGCTTCCATGGAGCCGCCGGCCGCTCTCGCCTCATACAAAGACGGCAAAGTCGAAGTCTGGTCCGCCACGCAAAATCCGCAAGGCGCGCGTGAAGCCGTTGCCGCCGCTGTCGGCGCAAAAAAGGAAGACGTCACCGTCAACGTCACGCTCCTCGGCGGCGGCTTTGGCCGCAAATCCTTTCCGGACTTTGCCATTGAAGCAGCTGTGCTCTCCAAAAAATCCGGCAAGCC
>Ga0070665_100001061_pt1 | contig 34294 bp, 23 predicted proteins | sample KBSS13metaG_FD_65862 | JGI IMG/M metagenome (GOLD analysis project Ga0070665, IMG submission 65862) | Switchgrass rhizosphere microbial communities from Kellogg Biological Station, Michigan, USA - KBS S1-3 metaG | ecosystem: Host-associated > Plants > Roots > Rhizosphere > Soil ... | reverse complement strand
GAGTCGGCAACCGTGCACGATTTCGACAAGGAGCGCTTCTTCGAGGGCTGCCTGCCGATCGAGGTCATGGCGCACAGGGGACCGGACACGCTGCGGTTCGGTCCGATGAAGCCGGTCGGCCTTGTCGATCCGCGCACCGGGCGCGAGCCCTACGCCGCGGTGCAACTCCGTCAGGACAACCTGGCCGGCGACCATTTCAGCCTCGTGGGATTCCAGACCCAGATCAAGTGGGGCGATCAGGCCCGCGTGCTGCGGATGATTCCAGGGCTCGAGGCCGCCGAGTTCGTTCGATTCGGAATGGTGCACCGCAACACGTACGTCAACGGCCCAGCCGTGCTTTCCGAGACATGGCAGGTGCGGGCCCATCCCACGCTGTTTTTCGCGGGCCAGATGTCCGGTGTTGAGGGCTACGTCGAGTCGGCTGCGTCGGGTTTGCTCGCGGGACTGAACGCGGCCGCCCTCGCGAAGGGAGAACCAGCATCGTCGCCCCCTCGCACCACCGCGATTGGCGCGCTGGCCTACTACGTCTCGCATGCGAACCCTGCGCACTACGAGCCGTCGAATATCACCTTCGGGATCATTCAGGCGCTCGACTCGACCGGGATCGGGCGAGGCAAGGCGCCGCGCGGAAAAAAGGAAAGGAACCTCGCGCTGTCGGAACGCGCGCTGGCGGATCTGGTCGCGTGGATGGGGTCAGATCTCGATTTTCTCGCGCGTGGGGATCGAGCCGAGAAAATCGAGATCTGACCCCATGATCGCGCATCTCAAAGCGTTCCTTCAGTACCTCGCCCTCAACCGCAACCTTTCCGCACACACCGTGCGTGCCTACGACAGCGACCTCACGCAGTTCCTCGCATACGCGGCGGCGGCAGCGGGCTGCCGTGTCCGCGAACTCTCACCCGGCCAGCTGGATCGGCTCGCACTGCGAGGCTTTCTCGGCGATCTGCACAAGCAAGGGCTGTCCCGCGCAACCGCGGCGCGCAAGCTTGCGGCCGCGCGAACGTTCCTGCGCTACCTGCGGCGCGAAGAGGTGATCGACGACGACCCCGGCGCGCTGGTAGCGACGCCGAAGCGCGACGTGCGAATGCCGGCGCACCTCTCGGAAGACGAAATGTCCGCGCTGATCGACGCTCCGGGAGGCACGACGGCGCTCGTGACGCGCGATCGGGCGATCCTCGAACTGTTCTACGCGTCCGGGCTTCGCCTGAGCGAGCTCGCAGGCCTGGATGTAGACGATGTGAACCTGGGCGCGAAGATGGTGCGGGTCCTGGGGAAAGGCGGCAAGGAGCGGATTGTGCCGTTCAATGCGAGCGCCGCCCGGGCGCTTCGCGAGTACCTCAAGGCGCGGGACGCGATCGTCTACGGGCAGGACAGGCCGGATCGGGAGGATAGGCGGGACAGAAAGAGCCCGTCCCGGCCACGCGATCCCTTATTCGTCAACTATCGCGGCGGCAGGCTCACCACGAGAAGCGTCGATCGTCTCGTGCGCCGCTACGTCGCCGCCAGCAGCGCTCGCATGGGAATCAGCCCGCACGCGCTCCGGCACTCGTTCGCGACGCACTTGCTGCAGCGGGGCGCTGACCTGCGCGTGATCCAGGAACTGCTCGGCCACGCCCGTCTGAGCACCACCCAACGCTATACGCACGTCAACGCGGCGCAGCTGCTCGAGGTCTATCGGAAATCACACCCGCGCGCCAAGTCCTGATCACGAAATACACGAAAAACGGAAAACCCACGAAAACACGAAAAGATCTCTTTCGTGTGTTTCGTGGGTCCGTGTCGTTTCGTGCGTTTCGTGACTAGCTGGCCGCGGCGACCGGAAGCGGTGCCGCGCGGCGGCCTCTCGGGAATTCGATCTCCAGCGTCTTGATCTTGTAGTTCATCACGCGTGGGCTGATCGACAGCAGTTCCGCGGCGTCCTTCTGCACCCAGTTGGACATCTTCAACGCCTCGGTCAGCGCGTGCCGCTCGATTTCCTCGAGCGGAATGCCCGTCGGCGGAATCTTCACCACGGATGAGTGCTCGCGGACGCCGCCGGCTGTCGGCACTTCGCCAAGCCTGAGGTCGCCCGATGCGATGGCGCGCCCCTCGGCCAGCAGAATCGCCCGCTCGACCGTGTTCTCGAGCTCGCGGATGTTGCCCGGCCAGTTGTAGCGCATCAGCAGCTTCTGCGCATCCGGCTCGAGCCCGTCGATCTTCTTCTTCAGCTCACCCGCGAAACGGCGGATGAACGTCAGCGCGAGCGGCACGATGTCGTCCTTGCGCTCCCGCAGCGGCGGCATCTCGATCGAGACCACGTTGAGGCGGTAGTAGAGGTCCTCGCGGAACTGGCCGGCCTGCACCATCCCGGGCAGGTCGCGGTTCGTTGCTGCAATCAGCCGCACGTCGACTCGCAGCGTCCGAGTGCCGCCCAGACGCTCGAATTCGTGCTCCTGGAGGACGCGCAGGATCTTGGCCTGCGTGCTCGGGCTCATGTCGCCGATTTCGTCCAGGAACAGCGTGCCGCCGTCGGCCTGCTCGAAGCGGCCGATGCGCTGCTTGTCGGCGCCGGTGAACGCCCCCTTCTCGTGGCCGAACAGTTCGGACTCGAGCAGGTTCTCCTGGAGCGCCGCGCAATTCACCTTCACGAAGTTGCGGTTGTTGCGCAGCGAGTTGTGGTGCGTCGCGCCCGCGATCAGCTCCTTGCCGGTACCCGTTTCGCCGCGGATGAGCACGGTCGTGTTGCTCTTCGCCACCTTCTTGACGATGTCCAGCACGTGCTGGAGCGCCGCGCTGGTGCCGACGATCTTGTCGAACTCGTAGATGTCCTGCTGCGTGCCGCGGAGGTAGTCGAGCTCGTGCTTGAGGCGCTTCACTTCCAGCGCCTTCTCGATCTTGACCTCCATCTCCTCGATTTCGAACGGCTTCTGCACGTAGTCGAACGCGCCGGTCTTCATGGCCTCGACGGCCGTATTCACCGAGCCGAATGCCGTCATCAGGATCACGGCCGTCGTCGGATGCATCGCGCGGGTGGTGCGCAGGACGTCCATTCCGTCGCTGCCGCCCATCTTGAGATCGCTCAGGACGACGTCGAAGTAGCTGTCGTGGAGCCGCTCGATCGCGGCGTTGCCGTTCGACGCTTCCTGGACTTCGTGACCGGCGTCGGTAAGGCCGCGGACCAGTCCGCGGCGCAGTGCATCATGATCGTCAGCGACAAGAATACGGCCCATCTGCATATCCCTCGTTTATTTGAACCAGCCCGATGCGCTGCTTACAGGGAGCGTGACCCGAAAACGCGTGCCCGTGTCCGGCGTGCTGTGAACGTCGATCCGCCCGTCGTGCGCGTCGACGATTTTCCTGACAATCGCGAGACCAAGACCGGTGCCGGTCACCTTCGTCGTGAAGAACGGATTGAAGATGCGGTCGGTAAGGTTGGCCGGCACGCCGGGGCCGTCGTCGGCCACTTCGACGAGCACGGCCGGCGCCGGCGGATGAATGCCGGCAAACGCCGGGTCGGCCTCGATCGCCGCCGTCGCCATGGAAATGGTGATGGCGCCGCGTCCGTCGAGCGCCTCGAACGCGTTCGCGATGAGGTTCGTGAAGACCTGCGACAGCTGATGGTGATCGCCCTCGATCATCGGCAGGCCCGGCTCGATGCTGGTCTTGACGATGACCTCGCGGCGCGCCACCTTGGCTTCCGCCATGGTGATCGATTGCTGGAGCACTTCGTCCAGGTCCGTCCGCTCGACCTGCAGCCTGACCGGCCGCACGAACTCGAGCATCTCGACGACGATCGCGTTTGCGAGTTTGGCCTCGCTGAGGATGTCGGCCAGCAACGACTGCGCGTCCTTCGAATCGGGGACCTGGCGGCGGAGCAATCCCGCCATCACTTCGATCCCGGCGAGTGGATTCTTCAACTCGTGCGCGATGCCGGCGGCCATTTCGCCGAGCGAGGCGAGCCGATCCCTGAGTCGTTCGCGTTCTTCCAGCTGTTCGACCTGCGTCAGATCCTTGAAGAACAGGACGGCGCCGATGGGCGAGCCGTCGTCGTCTTTCACCTGGGACAGGGTGTAACCGATCACGCGGTCGAGCTCTTTCAGCCTCAGCTCGGCGCGATTGGGCAGATGGCTGAGTTCGAACGCGCCCGAGAGCACTCGGATGATTTCGGGGCAGGTCGCCAGGACGTCCGCGAACGGACGCCCCACATCGTCGGGAGAGGGCGTCAGCCCGAAAATCCGGTATCCATCCGCATTCATCAACGCGAGCGTGCCGTCGCGACGGAACGCGATGACGCCATTGCGCATGCTGCTGACGATGTGGCGGAAGAATCGATCTTCGGGGCGTACGCGCGCGTCGGCCATGGGCTGACGCGCGGCTTTGACCGCCGGACCGGTGGACGGAGCGGCCGGACGGCGCCGCGGACGAACGTCGGATCGCTGAGGCATAGCTGCAGACACTTGGACCCGATGACGACGGGGCAAACGGTATGCCCGCGTCTCAGCCGTTACAATTCGCGGAAACCCGCGTAATTTCAGCCTCTTAGAGTGCCCCGACCATATCGGTCGATAACATTATTGTAATGCAAGTACGGTTTCGTCAGGCTTCGGGGGCGACGTCGCTGAGGGACTGCAGTTCTTCCCACTGATTCATCAGGTCGCCGACCTGCCACATCAAGGCCTGGTGGCGGTCGATCACCGGCTGGGCGCCGGCGCGATCCTCATAGAACCCCGGGGCCGACATCTGCTGTTCGACCTCCCTGATGGCGGTTTCGGTCTCTGCGATGCGGGCCTCCAGTGCTGCAATTCGCGCCTGGCGGGCGTCGGCGACTTTCTGCTTCTTGCGCGCTTCCGCGTCCACGCGCTTCTTCTCGTCGTGGCTCTGCGGTTTCTTGGGGAGCGCGACGCCCTCATCGCGATGCGGCTCGGTGCGGGCAGCTGAGTGTTGAGGCGCTGCTGTCTTGCCTTCGCCTTTCGACGCCCGATCTTTGCCGCTCGCCTGAAAGGCTCGCGCTCCACCGGCCTTGCCGTCGCGCCGCTCCTGCCTGTCCCGCCCTTCCTGCCCATCCCGCCTGTCCTGCCCTGAATGCTCCTTGTGATACAGGAACTCCCGGTACGTGCCGGGGAAGGCGATGGCGGTGCCGTTGCCGATTTCAATGATCTTGGTCGCGAGCCGCTCGACGAAGTACCGATCGTGCGACACGAAGATCAGGGTTCCTCCGTACTCGACGAGCGCATCGAGGAGCACTTCTTTCGAGTCGAGATCCAGATGGTTCGTCGGCTCGTCCAGCAGGAGCGTGTTTGACGGCCGGAGCAGCATGCGCGCAACAGCGAGGCGCGTACGCTCGCCGCCCGACAACACCCGCACGTGCTTGTAGACATCGTCGCCGGAGAACAGAAACCCGCCGAGGATGTTCCGGATCATCGGCACCATCTGCATCGGCGATCCCGACGAGAGTGTTTCGTACACGGTCGGCGCCGGATCCATCCGGGTGGCCTCGTCCTGCGCGAAGTACTGCATCACGACGTTGTGGCCGATCGTGCGCTCGCCCGCGTCTGGAGCCTCCTCGCCGGATAGCATGCGCATCAGCGTCGACTTCCCGACGCCGTTCGGCCCGACGAGCGCGATGCGATCGCCGCGCTCGATGTGCAGGTCGAGGTTCTTGAAAATCGTGTTGCCCGAGTACGCCTTGACGGCGTGCTTCAACTCGAGCACCATCCGCCCGCTCTTGGCGCAGGCCGGAAAATTGAAATTGATCTTCTTGCGCTCGGGCGGCACCTCGATGGGCACCACCTTCTCGAGCATCTTGATCCGGCTCTGCACCTGCGACGCCTTGGTCGCCTGGTAGCGGAAACGATCGATGAACATCTTGACGCGAGCGACCTCTTCGTCCTGCTCGCGCTTGGCCTTCCGCAGCGCTTCGATGCGCTCGTGGTGCTCGGCGAGATAGCCGCTGTAGTTCGTGTGGTAGTCGGTGAGCGTCCGCAGCGTGAGATCGGCGATGCGTGTGACGACCGCGTCGAGGAAGAAACGATCGTGCGAGACGAGGATGACCGCGTAGGGATACGCGTTGAGATACTCTTCCAGCCAGTTGCGCGCTTCGAGATCGAGATGGTTGGTCGGCTCGTCGAGCAGGAGCAGGTTGGGCTCGCCGAGGAGCAGCTTCGCCAGAGCGATTCGCATCTGCCAGCCGCCGGAGAACGTCTCGGTGGCGCGCTCGAAGTCCGTGGACTTGAACCCCAGGCCCTGGAGTACGGTCGCGGTCTTCAGCTCGATGCTGTATCCGTCGTGAATGCGGAAGTGATCCTGCAGATCGCTGTAGCGGTGCAGCATCGCCTCGTGCTCGGCTTCAGGGATTGAATCGTCCCCGAGGCGTTCCTCGAGCGCATGCATCTCGGCCTTCATCGCCAGCAGTTCGCCGAAGGCGCTCGACGCTTCCTCGAACACCGTGCGGCCCGCGTGGTTGAGCCCGTCCTGCGGCAGGTAGCCGACGGTCAGCGCCGACGGCTTGAGAATCGCGCCCTCGTCCGGCTCGTCGAGCCCGGCCATCATCTTGAGGAGCGTGGTCTTGCCGGCGCCGTTCGGCCCGCACAGGCCGACGCGTTCGCGATCCGTGATCTGCCACGTGACGTGATCGAAGAGGACGCGATCGCCGAATGTCTTGGTGAGGTCTGAGAGTTGGATCATGAAGGGCTTAGGGCTGAGCGCTGAGGGCGTCAAGCCCTGAGCCCTGCGCCCTCAGCCCTATATTTTACTCGCCGAGCGCCTTTGCAGCCGCGGCGAGCACCTGCGGCACGCGGAATGGCTTGGTGAGGTAGCCGGCGACGCCGAGGTTGACCGCTTCGATCGCGCTCGACTCGGTTGAAAAGCCGGTGATGATGATGACCGGCAGGTCGGTCTTGTACCGCTTCGCTTCGCGGATGACGGTCAGGCCGTCCATGCCCGGCATTTTCAGGTCGGCGATCAGCAAATCGTACGGATACAGCCGCATGCGCTCGAGCGCGGAACGGCCGTCCGGTGCGACGTCGACATCGTATTCGGCGAGTGCCAGCGTCTTGGCGAGAAGATCGCGGATGCTCGCCTCGTCGTCCACCACCAGGACACGAGGCCGCGAGTTGCCGGCGGGAGCCGGGCGCGCGGGCGCCGCGGGAGTTGGACGCGCACCGCCGCGCGGACGCTGGCTGTCGAGCCACGCGTCGATGTCACGCTTGCGGAAGCGCCATTGGCGGCCGACGCGAACGGCGGGAATCTTACCGGCCTTGATCAGCCGGTACACGGTGCGAAGGTTGACCTGGAGGTACTCCAGGACTTCCTCCGTCGTCAGAAACGTTTCGTCAATCATGCTTCAGCGTCCTGGTGACGGCGCGACGGGGAGCTCGACGGTAAACACGGCCCCGCCGTCGGGATGATTTGCGGCCACGATCTGGCCGCCGTGCTCCTGAACGATGCCGTAGGTGATGGCCAGCCCGAGGCCGGTCCCTTTCCCGACTTCCTTTGTCGTGTAGAACGGCTCGAAGATGCGCGACAGCGTGTCCTCCGCAATGCCGACGCCCGTATCGCGCACGGTCACGATGATGCGATCCCCCGCCGGCGCCACCGAGGTGGCCACTTCGATCCGGCCGCCCTTGCCGGTGGCGGCGATCGCGTGTTCGGCGTTCATCACCATGTTCACGAAGACCTGGTGCAGCAGCAGCGGGTCGCTCTTCACCCGCGGCAGTTTATCGTCATAGTGTCGCACGACTTCGATGCCCACGGCACGGTGTGCGGGAGCGCGCAGTGAGAGCACCTTCTGCAGCACGACGTTGAGGCTCACCGAGCGCAGCGTCAGGCGCCTGGAGCCTGCGAATACGAGCAGGTTCCGGACGATCTTCGCGGCCCGATCGGCTTCGCGGTAGATCACCTGCACCTCGCGGCGCAGCTGCTTGGGGAACGCCCCCGTGGTGCGCAGCAGCTCGAGATGCCCGAGCACGCCCTGGAGCGGATTGTTCAGCTCGTGGGCGATGCCGGCGACGAATTGTCCGAGTGCCGCGAGCTTTTCGCTTTGGGTCAGCCGCTTGCGCAGCTCCTCTCGCTCCGCTTCGAGCCGGGTCTGCGGCGTCAGGTCGCGCGCGACGATCACGCTGCCAACCGGCTCGCGGTCGTAGTTCAGCAGATCGGTGACCGTCACCATGAACGGTCCCTTGAGCACCGGATCGAGCACTTCGAGGGTGATGGCGGAATCGCCTGGCGTTCGCGAGGTGGAGGTCTGACGCTTCGCCAGCCAGCCGCCGAGCTCCGGGCCGAGATGATCGGCGATCGGCTGGTTCAGCAGCTCTTCCCGCTTGCGTCCCGCGCGCGTGGCGAATGCCTGGTTGACGTGGACAATCTGCCCGCGCGTGTCCGATACGGCGACGAGGTGAGAAATCGAATCGAACGTGTTCTCCAGCTCGCGGCGCGATCGCATCACGTCTTCCAGGAGCTGCATGTTCTCGATCGCGCTCGAAAGCTGGCGTCCGAGTTCGTCGGCGCGATCGAGCAGATCGATTTCTCCCCCGGTTTCGACGCGAACTCCCTCGAAAACGACCGTGCCCAACGCGCGCCGGCAGCCGCGTAGCGGGACCGTGACCATCGCGGTGTGTTCGTCGCTCGATCGCGTCACGATCTCGGCGCGATCGCGGCGCATGGCTACGGCGGAGGGCGCCGTCGGATCGTCGGCACCAATCTGGATGTCGCGTGCGAGGTCGGCCGGGTCCGACGATGCCTGCAGCACGAGATGCCGGGCGCGGCGCGCATGAATCCAGACCGAGGTGCGATCGGCGGCGAAGAGCCGATTCGCGCCATGGCAGAAGACTTCGAGTCCCGCCGACAGGTTCAACGTCGTGGAGAGGACGCGGGTGAACTCGTCGAGGAGGAGGCGGACGTCGCGTTGAAGATCCTCGGTCTGACGCAGCCGGAACAGCTCCAGGGCGGTGACGAAGGCGTCGGCGGCTTCGACCGCATTCGCGGCGATGTCGGCGGTTGACGGCGGATGGTCGAAACCGACGGCGAGCAGACCCAGGCGCTCGTCCCGGCGGATGAGCGGCAGCAGCAACGCCGCGCGCGTTTCGAGGCGTGCGGCGAGATCGGGCATCTGATGCGTGGTGTCGGCGACCAGCGTCGGCACGCGGCGTTCGAACGCGTCCGCGATCACGCCCTTTTCGATTGGTCCCGGCAGCCAGGGGTCAGCCCTCAGCGAGTCGAGACCGAATCCCGACGTGGCCTGCAGACCCTCCGCCCGCGGATTTCGCCGGAACAGCAGCGAGCGCGACCCGCCGGTGAGATCGAGCGCGTGCTGATGCAGATGCGGGAGCAGCTCGTTGGGCGTCGTGCTGTGTGCGAACAGCGACGCGAGCGGACGGGCGGCTGTGCCGCTGGCCGGTCGGTTTCGAGTCTCTCGGGGCATCGATTCGGGTTCGGTGGGACGTGTGATGCGCGATTCTACGCGATCGAATCGACGCCCGCCAACTGCCGCGTACGTGGATGAGGTCGGCTAACATCCGCGCATCCAATCGGTTAGCACACGGCACGGTATAATTACGGAACACGGCGGCCGACCCGACTGTCCGTCCCGATTCGCCGTCTTAGTACCTGAAAGCAGTCGAACATCTGCTTTCGAGAGAGGCCTTCCGCGCTCCGCATGACGTGGTCGGACGAAGAGCTCGTCGCGAAGTCGATTCGCGGCGACGCCGATAGTTTCAACGAGCTGGTCTTGCGATGGGAGCGCCCCATCTACGCCCTCGCGTACCGCACCATCGGTCGCGAAGAGGACGCGCGAGACGTGTGTCAGGAGACGTTCCTGCGCGCGTTCCGGGCGTTGCCCGGCTTTCGAGGACAGGCCAAGTTCTCGTCCTGGCTCTATCGCATCGCCCTGAATCTCTGCCGCGACTGGATCCGGCGCGAGCGTCGCGCTCCGGTGGTGCAACCGCCCGAGGACGTCGACCTGATCGAACTGGCCGCCTCCGCGGAACCGGCGGAATCGATCGAGGACCTCGTGGCGCGCAAGGATCTCGGACGGCTGGTCGAAAAGGCGATGACGCTGCTGCCCGAGGAGCAGCGGACGGCGATCGTGTTGAAGGAGTACCACGGGCTGACGTTTCAGGAAATCGCGGAGCTTGTCGGCTGCCCGCTGAGCACGGTAAAAACGCGTTTGTATCAAGGTCTGATTGTTCTCAGGCGTGAGCTGGCGAAGAACAGCAAGGCCACGCTGTGATGGAAACAGGGTTATGACAGAATTCTCCTGCAGCTACGGTATCGATCGCGACGCGGCGATCGTCGCATTCCTCTATGACGAGCCTGATGCGAATCCCGCGGAACGTTCGGGGTTCGAGGCGCACCTTCGCACGTGCGCCCGGTGCCAGGCTGAAGTCGCCTCGCTTCGGCAGGTGCGCGTTCAGCTCGGGCGCTGGTCGCCTCCCGAGCCGAGCTTCATCCACACCACACCATCATCGATTGGCGATCCGCAACCCGCGGTTCGCACTCAGCAATCGTGGTGGCGCGCCATTCCCGTGTGGGCTCAGGTCGCGGCGGCGCTGCTGTTCCTCGGCGTGTCGGCTGGTCTGGCCAACATCGACATCCAGTACCGGGGTCTGACGATCAGGACGGGTTGGTCACCGCGACCGGCGGCGGTTGCGGACGCAGCTCCGGCGTCGGCGCGGAGTGCGGACCCGGCCGCGACGGCTCCGTGGCGCGCGGACATCTCGGCGCTCGAACAGCAGCTGAAATCAGAGATCCACGCGGCGCAGGCAACCCAGAACACCTCGACGAAGACCGTGTCGGCCTCTACGTCCGACGCCGAAGTCGCTCGACGCGTGCGCGCGATGGTCGAGGAGAGCGAGAAGCGTCAACAGCGCGAGCTCGCGCTGAGGCTCGCCGAGCTTGCGCGCGACGTGACGGCCCAGCGTCAGGCGGACATGGTGAAGATCGATCGCACGCTCGGCCTGGTGCAAAACAATGTCGGCATCGAAGTGATGAAGACACGCGAAAAGATGAACCAGATGGATCTCATTTATCGGGCGTCACAGCGGCAGTAGGGGGGAGACGTGAAACGGCTTGCATCGATCATCGTCGCGGGAACATTCGCCGCGTGGCCCGGGGCGGCACTGGCGCAGACCAGTGCCGCGCGGGCGGCGGCTGAGCAGCGGTATCAGATCGGCCAGATGGAGCGCGTGCTCGAGGGGGCCGTCGAACATGGGCTCTCGGTCACGCGCGATCGGGTCCAGGCGCTCGCACAGATGCCGCCCGACATGCTCGTGAGCGATAACGCTCACGCGCGCGGCTTCCGCCTCGAGGGCTACGGCGTCTTTTTCGACGTCATCGTGCCGTCCTTCGAGACTACGTGGACGTGGAGTCTGCGGACGCTCGACCAGAACGACCTCGGCATCGACAGCGCGATGCGCACGCTGCAGACGCACGTCAAGACTGAAAACGACCCCGAGCTCGAGCAGGCGCTGAAGCGGCTGCAGCTGCAGCTGGGCCCTGGCGTCCTCGCGCGCACGTCGGTTCCAGCACCGGCCGCGCGCGAGGCAACGGGCTCGGCCGCGTCGGCCCCCGACACACGGCAGGTTGACGACCAGATCCTGTCCGATCCGAACGAAGCGTACCGGACCGAGGTTCTGCAAGCGTTGAAAGACGCGATGCTCTCGCACAGCAGCTCGCTCGGAATCGGACCGAATGAATGGCTGACCATAGCGGCGAAAGGGAACGACGATCGTCCGAGACTGGCTCCTGCCGACACAGGTTCGGGGACCCGGATGATTCGTTTGCGCGGATCGGACCTCATCGAATTCCTGGCGGGCCGGATCACGCGCGACGAGGCGCTGAAGCGGATCATCGAGGTGAGAACCTTCTAAACCGCGATCCGCAATCCTCAATGTAGAATGGCGCGCATGCGCGCGCCCGCTCGGCTGCTCCTGCTGTTTCTTCCGCTCCTGTTTTGTGCTGGCTGCGGGCCCACCGTCGATCTGACGAAAGGCCTGACAGTCACCATCACGAATACCGGCTGGTACGATCTCGGCATCGTCAACGGGCAGAACAAGCTCGTCCCGACCGTCACCTTCACCCTGCGCAATACCTCGGATCAGAAGCTGGTGACGCTCCAGATCAACGCGCTCTTCCGTCGTGTCAGCGAGAACACGGAATGGGGGAGCGGCTTCCTCACCGTGGTGGGCTCACAGGGCCTTGCCCCGGGCGCCGTCACCGAGCCGGTCACGATCAAGTCTCAGCTGGGCTACACGGGCAGCGATCAATCGCGCCAGGAGATGCTGGAGAACACGCACTTTGTCGACGCCAAAGTGGAGCTGTTCGGCAAGTACGGTTCGACGCAGTGGGTACTGCTCGGCTCGTACCCGATTACGCGTCAGCTCTTGACGAAGTAACGAGCACGCCGAGCGTGATGAGCGCGAGAGCGCCGTCGCTCACCGCGAACAACAGGAACGATCGGGGAGAGTGCCGGAAGACGTAGTCCAGCACGAAGGTCAGAGCCCCCGCGCCTTTCAACAACGGACCCATCACCCAGAGGTACGCCCGTCCAGCGGACGAATCCGGATTGCGATACGGGATGAGATAGCCGGCCGCGATCGAGAGCAGGAAGACACCGTTCAGGTCCGCATGGATCGGCGGCGCCGGCAAGGGCACGTCGAACAACTGAGAGAGGAACGGCCGTCCCACGAGCATCACGACGCCCACCAGTGCGTCGTAAAACAACGAGACGGCCGCGACAATCTGCACTCGGCGATCGTGTCGCACCAGGCTACTGGACGCGTTTCAACTCGCCGGTGTACGTCGTCGTGTGCTCAGGGCTGATCCGAACCTCGAAGTCGAGCGTCTCGTAGCCCGGCGCGCGGACTTCGATGCGATGGGGGCCCGAATCAAGGTGCAGCCGCTGGAAAATCCCATCGAAGTTGTCGACGATGCCGACGTAGTAGCCGTCGACGTAGACCTCTGCCTCGCGCGGCTTGATCTTCAGCTTGAGCGACCCCTCGTCGCTCGTCGTGTAGCTCGATTGCGGGAACGTCGGGTACCCGCCGTACCACGGGTCATAGAAGCCGCCGTAGTATCCGCCGTACCCCGTGCCGTATCCGTAACCGTAGCCCCAGGGATCGTAGTACCCGTAGCCGCCGTAGTAACCGCCCGGAATGTAGATGGCGCCGCCGCCTCCAGTGGCCGGCGGTACTGATCCGCGAGGAACGGCGGTGCCTACGGGCGTGTGTCCATCACGGGGCCGCGCGTATGTCGGCACGCCGTCACCCTTGCCGACGCCGGAACCGGCGCCGGCGTTCGCACCGGCACCCGCCGCCGTGGCGGTGCCGCCGTTGGCGGTCGCGGTGTTTCCGTTCGGATTGGTGCGCCCATTGCCGTTACGGCCGCCGGCGTTGCCGACGCTGGATCCGTTGCCGCTCGTCGATGTGCCGCCGTTGCCGTTCGTTGCGCGTGCGCCGCCGGATCCGCTGCGGTCGCCGCCTCGCGAAGCCGCGTACCCTCCGCCACCCGAATTGCTTCCGCCCGATGCGCCTCCGCTGCTGCGCGCACCGCCGCCGCCGGAGTAGCCACCGCCGTGCGATCCCCCGCCGGACGCCTGGCTGCCACCGCCGCCGCTGTTTGCGTGGGGACCGCCGCCGCCCCCGCCGCCCGAGTGACTGCCGCCTCCACCGCCGGAGCCGCCACCCTGATGGGAGCCGCCGCCACCGCCCGAACCGCTGCTTTGCGCCGGAGCCGGGGCCGGCGCCGGTGCGGCCGCCGGTGCGGGAGCTGCCGCCTGCTGTGCCGATGCCGGTACCGCGAGCAGCCACGCCGGCACGAATGCGGCAAGTGCGGTGGCCGTCAGCGCGGATGGAATTCGTTTCATGGCGTAGGCCCTCTAAAGGTGAGAAACAGCAACTCACCTGCCATTGCGATTCGGTAAGTATCGGCCTAAAAAGAACGATTTGAAAGTACAAAGCTCGGCGCTACGTCTCCCATATGAGTCATGCGTCCCGTTTTCTTGACACCCCGATCCGTAGGCCGATACAGTCAGAAAAATCGATGTTTCACAGCACAACGATCCTGGCCGTCCGGCATCGCGACCGCGCCGTGCTGGCGGGAGACGGGCAGGTCACCTTCGGCCAGACGGTCGTCAAGCACGGTGCGAAGAAGATCCGCCGCCTGTACAACGAACGCGTGCTGGCCGGCTTTGCCGGCTCCGCCGCCGATTCCTTCGCCTTGTTTTCACGCTTCGAGGCAAAGCTGGAACAGTATCGAGGCAATCTCGAGCGGTCTGCCGTCGAACTCGCCAAGGACTGGCGCTCGGATCGGATCCTGCGTCGCCTCGAAGCGATGCTGATCGTGCTGGACAAGTCGGCGACGTTTCTGCTGTCCGGCAACGGCGATCTCATCGAACCCGACGATGGGATTGTGGCGATCGGATCGGGTGGCCCGTATGCGCTTGCAGCCGCGAAGGCGCTTGCGAACAACACCGACCTCGACGCGCGCGCGATCGCCGAGAAGGCGATGGCGATTGCCGGTGAGATCTGCATTTATACGAACGCGACCGTCGCGGTTGAAGAGTTGATGTAGTGCCCATATTGCTGCCCGAAACGACCCAGACGTCCGCCGGCTCGCTCACGCCGCGCCAGATCGTTGCCGAGCTCGACAAGCACGTTGTCGGTCAGGCGGCCGCCAAGCGCGCGGTGGCGATCGCGCTGCGCAACCGCATGCGCCGCCAGAAGCTGGCGCCGGAACTTGCCGAAGAGATCGCGCCGAAGAACATTCTCATGATCGGTCCGACCGGCGTCGGGAAGACCGAGATCGCGCGAAGGCTGGCGAAGCTGGCGCAGTCGCCGTTCCTCAAGGTGGAGGCGTCGAAGTTCACCGAGGTGGGCTATGTCGGTCGCGACGTCGAGTCGATGATCCGCGATCTGGCCGAGCTCGGCGTCGACATGGTCCGCGCGGAACGGCTCGAGGACGTCCGCGGCAAGGCGAGGCAGAACGCCGAGGATCGACTGCTCGACATCCTGCTGCCGCCCCGGCCCATCGCGCCGGACGAAGAACCGGCAGCCGCGCGCGATGCGCAGCAGCAGACGCGCGAACGCTTCCGCGAGCAGCTCCGTGCCGGCCGCCTCGATGCGCGCGCCGTCGAGCTCGACGTCCGGGAAAAGTCGTTTCCGTCATTCGAGATCATCGCCGGCTCGTCGGTCGAAGAGGTCGACATCAACCTGAAGGACATGCTGCCGGGCCTGTTCCAGGGCAAGAACAAGAAGCGGAAGATGAAAGTGCCCGAGGCGCTCGAGTATCTCGCCACGGAAGAAGAGCAGAAGCTGATCGACATGGACAGCGTCGCGCGCGCCGCGGTCGAGCGCGTCGAACAAGCCGGCATCATCTTCCTGGACGAGATCGACAAGATTGCCGGCCGCGAAGGATCCCATGGGCCCGACGTCAGCCGCGAGGGGGTTCAGCGCGACATCCTGCCGATCGTCGAGGGAACGACGGTCAACACGAAGTACGGGATGGTCCGCACCGATCACATCCTGTTCATCGCCGCCGGCGCGTTCCACGTCTCGAAGCCGTCGGACCTCATCCCCGAATTACAGGGGAGGTTTCCGATTCGCGTCGAGCTCGAGGCGCTCGGCAAGGACGAGTTCGTGCGCATCCTGACCGAACCTCGCAACGCGCTGGTCAAGCAGTACATCGCGCTGATGGATACGGAAGGCATCGCGCTCGCATTTACCGACGACGCCATCCGCCGGATTGCCGATTTCGCGCAGACCGTCAACGAGCACACCGAGAACATCGGCGCGCGCCGCCTCCACACGGTCCTCGAAAAACTGCTGGACGAGATCTCGTTCGAGGGGCCGGACCTCTCCGAGAAGTCGGTCACGATCGACGAAGCCTACGTCACGAAGATGCTGGCCGACATCGTCAAGAACGAAGACCTGTCGCGGTACATTCTGTGATCGACCGCGTCTGCGTGCCGGACAAGGAAAAACCGCGGAGCACGCAAAGAACGCAGAGCGTTGTTTTCTCGGCGATCGTCGCGATTTCCGCGGCTGTTTCCGCCGGCGCCTGCGGAAAATCGGGACCGCCGCTGCCGCCGCTCGTCAAGCTGCCCGTCGCGCCGGTGGATGTGGTGGCAGCGCGCCGCGGCGACACGGTCGATGTATCGTTCACGGTTCCGGCGGCCAACACCGATGGCACGCGTCCCGCCAATGTCGCCAAAGCGGACGTCTACGCGATTACCGCGCCGGTAACGGTGCCGCCGCTGTCGGACGCGAACCTCCTCAAGTACGGCACGAAGATCGGAACCGTCGAAGTCAAAGCGCCTCGCGATCCCAACCTCACCGCGGACGCCGACGATCCCTCGGACGAGGTCGACGCTCCGGAGGGGCCGGGCCTGGATCAGGGTGCCGTCGCGCGCGTCAATGAGCCGCTGACACCCGCGATGCAGAAACCGGTGACGGTGCCGGCCGATAAGCATGCGCCGGCGCCGCCGGTGGCTGCGAGCAGCGAGGGTCCGCTGCTCGGCCCGCCCCTGGCGATGCCGGTTCGCACGTACGTGGCCGTTGGCCTGTCGACGCGGGGCCGCAAGGGTCCGCTCTCGAAGCGCGTCGTCGTGCCGCTCGTTCCGCCGCCGCCGGCGCCGTCGGCGCCGACCATCAAGTACGACGAGACCGCCGTTTCATTGACCTGGCCGCCGGTCGTGACGGCTTCACAATCCGACGGCGATCTGCTGCCGTCGCGGACGCTCGCTGCGCCGCGGCCGCCGATCACGTACAACGTGTACGACGCGTCCAATCCAGGCGCCGTGATCAAGCTGACAGACAAGCCCGTGGATGCGACGACGTATTCGGACAAGCGCATTACGTGGGGCGAAAAGCGCTGCTATACGGTGGTTGCGGCTCAAACGATCGATGGCACGACCATCGAGAGCGAGGCGCCGCCGCCGCGGTGCGACACGCTCGTCGATACGTTCCCCCCGGCGGTGCCGAAGAACCTGAACTCCATCTCAGGCGAAGGTGCCATCAACCTGATCTGGGAACCGAACTCCGAACCGGATCTCGCCGGCTACATCATCCTGCGCGGTGTCGACCCGGCTCAGACGCTCGAGCCCATCACGCCGTCGCCCATCGTCGAGCCGTCGTTCAGGGACAACGTTCAGCCGGGAATCGCGTACGTGTACGCCGTGCGCGCCGTCGACAAGGCCGGCAACGCCAGCGAACCATCGGCGCGCGTCGTCGACACCGCCCGCTGATAGAATGGGTTGTTGATGGAACGCGTTTATCGTGTCATGCAAGGCGGCGAGACGTTCTATGCCGTCGACTCCGGGAACGGACTGAGGCGTGCGTCCGGCGATCCGTTCACAGGTTTGTCAGCGGGCGCGGCTGTGCCGGGCGGTCTGGCATCGGTCACCGTGCTCGCGCCGGTGAGGCCTTCGAAGATCGTGTGCGTCGGCCTGAACTACAAGGATCATGCGGGCGAAGTCGGGAAGGCACTGCCGGCGGAGCCGTTGTTGTTCATCAAGCCGACGTCCGCTGTCATCGGACCGGGCGAGCCGATCCGCCGCCCGCCCGGCGTCGGACGAGTCGATCACGAGGCGGAACTGGGACTCGTCATCGGCCGGCCGGCGCATCGCGTGCCTGCCTCACGCGCGTGGGATTACATCCTCGGGCTGACCTGCGTGAACGACGTCACCGCGCGGGATCTGCAGAAAAAGGAATCGCAGTACACGCGCTGCAAAGGGTTCGACACCTTCGCACCTATTGGTCCGTGCATCGCCACCGGACTCGACGCGACGCCGCGCGCGGTCGAGGGCTGGGTCAACGGCCAGAAGCGACAGGGCTCGAGCACGAAGCATCTGATTTTCCCGATCGAGCACCTGGTGGAGTTCATCACCTTCGTGATGACGCTCGAGCCGGGCGACATCATCTCCACCGGGACGCCGGAAGGCATCGGTCCGATCGTGGCGGGCGACTCGGTGACGATCAAGGTCGAAGGCGTAGGTGAGCTCACGAACCCAGTCGTGGATGAGACATGAGATTTCAGACTTATGAGTTCAGATTTCAGATTGAACGCGCGCAATCTGAATCCGAATTCAATCTGAAATCTGAAATCTGAATTCTGAAATCTCCGGGAGTTAACCATGAAGCTGTTCATCGACTCCGGCAACATCAAGGACATCGAAACGCTGGCGGCCATCGGCATCATCGACGGCGTGACGACCAACCCGACGCTGCTCGCCAAAGAGCCTGGCGATTATCGCGACAACCTGAAGAAGATTTGCCAGATCGTCAAGGGACCCGTCAGCGGCGAGGTGACGGCCGTAGACGTGAACGGCATGCTCCAGCAGGGGCACGACATCGCGAAGATCGACCAGTACATGGTCGTGAAAGTCCCGCTGACGCGCGCCGGGATCCAGGCGTGCAAGGCGCTGTCGGGTGAAGGCATTCGGGTCAACGTGACGCTCTGTTTTTCAGCGGCGCAGGCGCTGCTGGCGGCAAAGGCGGGCGCGACCTACATCAGCCCGTTCGTCGGTCGCCTCGATGACGTCGGCACGACCGGGATGGCGCTGATCAAGGAGATCGTCGAGATCTACAACAACTACGATTTCACCACCGAGATACTGGTGGCCAGCTGCCGTAATCCGATTCACGTAATCGAGGCGGCGCGCATGGGCGCCGACATCGCCACCTGCCCTCCGGCGGTCATCGACCAGCTGTTCAACCATCCGCTGACCAACATCGGCCTCGAGAAGTTCCTGAAGGACTGGGAGAAATCTCAGACGGTCAAAGCCTGACCATCACAGTGGCTGATGGCTAATGGCTGATGGCATAGGGTTCATGGATCACGTCCTGTTGCCGGTTGAGCCATCGACCATGATCAATGAGCCATGAGCCATTAGCCCTCACCCATGACCGATCCCTTAGATACCCTTGCGGATCTCGAGCGCCGCGCCGAACTCGGTGGCGGGGCCGCGCGTCTCAAGCGCCACCACGATGCGGGCAAGCTGACCGCGCGCGAGCGCATCGAGCTGCTGTTCGATCCCGGCACGTTCGAGGAAGTCGACAAGCTCGTCACGCATCGCTGCCGCGACTTCGGGATGGAGACCCAGATCATCCCGGGCGATGGCGTCGTGGCGGGTCACGGTCTGGTCGACGGCCGGCAGGTGTTTGCCTTCGCGCAGGACTTCACCGTCTTCGGCGGCTCGCTCTCCGAGACCAATGCCGCGAAGATCGTGAAGGTGATGGATCTCGCGATGAAGCTCGGCGCGCCGATCGTCGGCCTGAACGACTCGGGCGGTGCGCGCATTCAGGAAGGCGTCCTCTCGCTCGGCGGCTACGCCGATATCTTTCTTCGCAACACGCTGTCGTCCGGCGTCATTCCGCAGATCTCGGCCATCATGGGTCCGTGCGCGGGAGGCGCGGTGTACTCGCCCGCGATCACCGACTTCACGGTCATGGTGAAGGACACCAGCTACATGTTCGTCACCGGTCCCGATGTGCTGAAGACTGTGACGCACGAGGAGGTCTCGAAAGAGGAGCTCGGCGGCGCCATGACGCACAACGCCACGAGCGGCGTCGCGCACTTTGCGACCGATGACGACCGCGAGTGCCTGGCGTTGATTCGCGACTTGCTGTCCTTCATGCCGTCCAACAACCTGGACGACGCGCCCCGGGTGCGCACCAGCGATTCAGCCGAGCGCGAAGATGCCGCGCTCGATCGGATCGTGCCGGCGTCGCCCAATCATCCGTACGACATGCTCGACGTGATCCATCTGATCGTCGACGAGGGGTACTTCCTCGAGGTGCACCGGCACTACGCAAAAAACATTCTCGTCGGCTTCGCGCGGCTCGACGGCCGGCCGGTCGGCATCGTCGCGAACCAGCCGGCGGTGCTCGCCGGCACGCTCGACATCGACGCGTCAGTGAAGGGCGCCCGGTTCGTCCGCTTCTGTGACGCGTTCAACATCCCGCTGGTCACGTTCGAGGATGTGCCGGGCTTCCTGCCGGGCACCGTCCAGGAATACGGCGGCATCATTCGCCACGGCGCCAAGCTGCTGTTCGCGTTCGCCGAGGCGACGGTGCCGAAGGTCACCGTGATTACGCGGAAGGCGTACGGCGGCGCGTACTGCGTCATGTCGAGCAAGCACATTCGGACCGACTTCAACTACGCGTGGCCGACCGCGGAGATTGCCGTGATGGGCCCGGAGGGCGCCGTCAACATCCTGTACAAGCGCGAGCTGGACGCGGCGGCCGATCCGGCCGCCGTGCGCGCGGAAAAAGTCAGCGAGTTCCGGGAAAAATTCGCGAATCCTTATACGGCGGCGTCGCGAGGATTCGTGGACGAGGTCATACGCCCGCGCGAGACGCGCCGCAAGCTGATCACTGCCCTCAAGAACCTCGAAAACAAGCGCGACAAGAATCCCCCCAAGAAGCACGGCAACATCCCCCTTTAAGGTCTGCCCCCCGGGTTTTTGGATCGCTGACAAAAAAGCCCGATCGAAGTTGCAATCGGACGTTTCTGTCTGTTGACATCCAATGACAAAGGCCGTATTTCAATGCACGGCCTGTCGTAGAACCGTTGTTCAACTGCAAGTACGGAGGATGTTCATGCAGCGACTGAGATTGATTGGCGCGGTAGCCGTCTCCATCGGGTTGCTGGCCGCCGCGCCGGCCCTCGCACAGTCCACCGCGACCCTTCAAGGCACCGTCACGGATGCGCAGAGCGCCGTCATGCCTGGTGTGTCGATCACGATCCACAACACCGCGACCAACCAGGATCGCAGCGTGGTGACCGATGCCGCCGGCGCGTACGTCGCTGCGGCGCTGGCGCCAGGCAGCTACGAAATTACCGCGCACATCGAGGGCTTCCAGGATCAGAAACGGCAACTCGACCTCGGTCCGGCGCAGACCGTCGCACTCAACCTGAAATTGACGGTCGGCGCGCTGGCCGAGAACGTGACCGTCACCGGCGCGTCCCCGCTCATCGACACCGCGACGGTATCGGTCGGCCAGGTGATGGCGGAAAAAGCCGTCCAGGAGATTCCGTTGAACGGCCGCCACTTCGTGGACCTTGGTCCGCTGATGCCCGGTGGCAGCACCTCGCCGCAGAATGCCGGACTGAGCGCGCCGCTGCGCGGGCAGGGTTCGTTCTCGTTCATGTCGGCCGGCAATCGCGAGACCTCGGTCAACATGATGGTCAACGGCATCAACCTGAACGATCTATCGAACTCCCAGGTGACGTTCCAGCCGTCGATCAACACGGTGTCGGAGTTCAAGGTCGACAACTCGACGTTCAGCGCCGAGTACGGCCGCAACTCGGGCGCGATCGTCAACGTCGCGACACGATCGGGCAGCAATCAGCTGCACGGTGAAGCGTTCGACTTCTACCGCGACCAGAAGTTCGACTCGCGCAACTACTTCAATCCGGCGAGCCTCGATGCGTCGGGGAACGAAACACCGCAGTCGAAATTCAACCGGAAGCAGTTCGGCTTCAATCTCGGTGGCCCCGTCGCCAAGAACCGCTCATTCTTTTTCGGCAGCTACGAAGGCCTGCGCCACGAGCAAGGCGTCGATCTCAACTCCGGGACGCTGACCAACGCGCAGCGCGCCGCCGTCACCGATCCGGTGGCGAAGAACCTGCTCGCGTACATTCCGGTCGCGAACGATCTCACCGGCACGCGCGCGATCGGCTCGCCGCTCGCGCCGGTGACCATCGACCAGTACACGATCGACTCGCGCAACAACCTGCGCGACAACGACGATCTGCATCTCTACTATGCGTTCCAGCGCGACTCCCGCATCGAGTCGAACGCGCAGGGGCAGACCGTAGCCGGTTACAGCGACACCCGTGGCGGCCATCGCCAGATCATGACGGCCAACGAGACCCACGTTTTCAGCCAGGCGCTGGTGAACGAGGTGCGCGCCGGCTACAACCGGATCAGCATCAACTTCGATCCCAACACGCTGGTCGACACCAATGCGATCGGCATCAATGTCGGGCAGACCACCATGCCGATCGCGCTGCCTGACATCACGATTTCAGGACCGGGACTGAGATTCGGCGGGCCGGGCGGCTTCCCGAGCGGGCGCGAGGTCACGACCGTTGCCATCGGCGATACGGCCACCTATCTCCGCGGCAACCACATCATCAAGTTCGGCGGCGAGTACCGCCATGTGAAGCACTACAACTTCAATCAGGATCCCGGCGCCTTCACCTATCCGAGCGTCGCGGCGTTCCAGCAGGGGTTCGGCAGCCAATTCTCGATCACGCTCGGAACGCGCGCCTACAACGCGCTCGTGAACGCGGTCGGTGGATTCATCCAGGACTCGATCTCCCTGGGTTCGAACCTCAAGCTCGATGTCGGCTTGCGGTACGACTACCTGCCTTCGCCGACAGAGCAGGACAACAAGCTCGTCACGTTCGATCCGGCCACCGTGTCTCTGATGCAGATCGGGACCAACGGGTTCACGCAGGTCACCAAGAACGGCAGCGACTTCCAGCCGCGCCTGGGTGTCATCTGGAACCCGACCGGGAACGGGAAGACCGTCGTGCGCGGCGCCTACGCGGTGATGGTCAACCAGAGCAACACCGGCTACTTCACCGGCGAAACCGGCAACCCGCCGATCGTGTCGCCGTTCTCAGGTCAAGCGGCGGGGACGGCGGCGAGCAACATCAAGCTGGACACGGCCGTCACACAGGCCGGCGCCGCGGCGCTTGCCCCGTCGTTCACCGATCCCAACTTCCTGCCGGGCCGGATGCAGACCTGGAACGCCAACGTCGAACGGGAATTCGGCGGGACCGGCGTGATGGTCGGATACTTCGGGTCGCATGGCGACCGGCAGCGCATTCCGATCAACCTGAACCAGTTCACGACCGCAGGCGGCACGGTGCGGCCCTACGTCAGGCTGTCGGCTTCGAGCCCGATCCTGCCGGGCACAACCCTCGGCAACATCACCGACTCGACGAGTCTCGGCTGGTCAGACTACAAGGGTCTCTGGGTAACGGCGAACCGGCGCATGAGCCACGGGCTGCAGCTCCAGGGTTCCTACACGCTGTCGAAATCGACTGACACGAACTCGTATGACGGCACGTTGACGGCGCAGAACAATCTCGACCTGGGCGACAGCGTCGGGCCGTCGGATTTCGACGTCCGGCACCGTTTCTCGGTGAACGCGACGTACGAGCTGCCGTTCCACGGCAACCGCCTCAAGGACGGCTGGCAACTCGTGGTCGTCGAACAGGCGCAGACCGGGAACCCGTTCAACATCGTGACGAACATCGCCACGATTACCGGCACCGCCACGGTGCGGCCCGATCTGATCGGCGCGCTGCCGTCGATCAACCCGCATCCGAACAACGACTCGAATGGCTTCCCGGTCAGCTATCAGTGGTTCGATGGCCAGACCACCGTCTGCGATCCGCGCATCGCGGCGCCGGCGGCGGGTTCGTGCAATGCGAGCTCGGTGTTCGCCTTGCCTTACAGCGCCGCGGGCGTGGCGCACTTCGGCAGCCTTGGACGCAACGTGATGTACGGGCCGGGATTCGGCAACACCGACTTCTCGATCATCAAGAACCTGGCGCTTCAGGGCAGCGCGCGCGTCCAGTTCCGCGTGGAGATCTTCAACCTGTTCAACCAGGCGAACTTCGGACAACCGGGACGGACGGCGACGGTCGGGAGCACCTCATTCGGGATCATCAGCAACACCCGGTTCCCGACCGGCGACTCGGGCTCGTCGCGCCAAGTGCAGTTCGCGGCGAAGTTCTTGTTCTAGGCCGCGCAGGTCGGGTAGGTCGGGTAGGTCAGGTAGGTCCACCCGACCCACGCGACCCCACCTGACCCATACGACCCACCTGACCTACACTGTCGCCCATGCGTATCGCTCCAGTCGCCGCCGCGCTCGTCGCGGTGGCGACGCTCTCCGCCCAGCCGCCATCTTCCTTCCGCGTCGAAGAAACCACCATCGAGCAGATCCAGTCGGCCTTCCGCGACGGCTCGCTGACGTGCCGCACGCTCGTCGAACGCTATCTCGCGCGGATCGAGGCGCACGACAAGAAGGGCGCGGCGCTGAATGCGATTGTGATGACCAATCCGGACGCGCTGAAGACGGCCGACGATCTCGATCGGCGCTTCCGCCAGTCGGGTGCCGTCGGGCCGATGCACTGCGTGCCGGTGCTGGTGAAGGACAACTACGAGACGGTCGACATGCCGACCACCGCCGGATCCTTGTCGCTCAAAGGCATGATGACCGGCGCCGACGCGTTCATCGTCAAGCGGCTGCGCGACGCGGGCGCGATCATGATCGCGAAGTCGAACATGGCAGAGTTCGCGTTCAGCCCCGTCGAAACGGTGAACTCGATCCTGCCGGGTTATACACGGAATCCTTACGACACGAGCCGGGTCACGGCCGGCTCGAGCGGCGGTTCGGCGGCCGGCGCCGCCGCGAACTTCGCGGCCATCGCCCTCGCGAGCGATACGGGCGATTCCATCCGCGGACCGGCCGCTCATCAAGCACTGGTCGGACTTCGTTCGACGATGGGGCTCGTGAGCCGGTCGGGTGTGGTGCCGCTGAACTTGAGTGCGGACATCGCCGGCGCAGTCACGCGGACCGTCGCGGACACCGCCGCGGTTCTCCAGGTGATCGCCGGACCCGATCCGTCGGATCCGGTCACCGCGGCCGGACGCGATCACATCCCGGCCAGTTACGCGGCGTCGCTGCGCGCGGATGGGCTGAAAGGTGCGCGGATCGGCGTGCTCCACCAGGCGTACGACACGCCGACCCTCGATCGCGAAGTCGACGAGGTGTTCAGAGGCGTGGTCGGAGAGTTGCGCAACCTCGGCGCCGAAGTGATCGATCCGGTCGAGGTCGCGGGCCTCGACGACATGGGCCGAGGAGGCGGCTGCAATCAGTTCAAACACGACCTGAATCAGTATCTCGCGCGGCTGGCCGACAAGGCGCCGATGCACTCGCTCGAGGAGATCATCAAATCGCGCCGCTTCCATCCGTCGATTCAGGCGCGTCTCGAAAGCGGTCAGGCGGCCGACGATGTCCCGGGGCAGACCGCGAGCTGTCTGCGGCGCGAGGAGTACCGCGAGAAGCTGCGCGCCGCTGTGCTGAAGCTGATGGACGCCGGTCAGCTGGATGCTCTGGCCTACCCGACCTGGAGCAATCCGCCGCGGCTGATTGGCGATCTGAACACGCCGGGCGGGGACAACAGCCAGTTGTTCTCGCCGAGCACCGGTTTTCCCGCGATCACCGTCCCGATGGGCTTTACGCGCGGAGGCACGCTGCCGGCCGGCCTCCAGCTGCTCGGCCGTCCCTGGAGTGAGCCGACGCTCCTCAAGCTCGCGTACTCGTACGAGCAGGCCACGCATCACCGCCGCCCGCCCGCGTCGACCCCGCCCCTCCAGTAGAATAAGGTGTTCTGAAGAAGATTCTGATCGCCAATCGCGGCGAGATCGCCGTTCGCATCATCCGCGCCTGCCGCGAGCTGGGCGTGTCGCCCGTCGCCGTCTACTCCGAATGCGATCGGAATGCGCTCCACGTGCGCTTCGCCGACGAGGCGTACGCGATCGGCCCCAGCGCGCCGCGTGAAAGCTACCTGCGCATCGAGGCGATTATCGACGCCGCCAGGAAATGCGGCGCGGACGGCGTCCATCCCGGCTATGGCTTCCTCGCGGAGAACGAGGACTTCGCCGCCGCGGTGCGCGACGCCGGTCTGACCTTCATCGGCCCGAGCCCGGAAGCGATCGAGACGATGGGCAGCAAGACCGCCGCGCGCACCGCGGCGAAGCGCGCCGGCGTGCCGGTCGTCCCCGGCACCGAGGATCCGCTGTCTGTCGATGTCCCGGAAGACCAGATCGCGGCGTCCGCCGCGGCGATTGGTTATCCGTTGCTGGTGAAGGCGGTGGCCGGTGGCGGCGGCAAGGGGATGCGCACGGTCGCCGACCCCGCCGACCTGGCCGGCGCGGTGCGCGCCGCGCGATCCGAAGCAGGAACCGCATTTGGCGATGCGACGGTGTACCTTGAACGCCGCCTCACGCGTCCGCGGCACATCGAAGTCCAGCTGCTCGGCGACAGCCACGGAACGGTGCTGCCGTTCGTAGAGCGTGAATGCTCCATCCAGCGTCGTCATCAGAAAGTTGTCGAGGAGACGCCGTCGCTGGCAGTGTCGCCCGCGCTTCGCGCGGCGATGACGTCCGCGGCGGCGCAGGTGGCCAAAGCGGTCGGCTACACGAATGCCGGCACCATCGAGTTCCTGCTCGACGAGGACGGCCGCTTCTATTTCCTGGAGATGAATACGCGGCTGCAGGTCGAACATCCGATCACCGAGATGGTGAGCGGCGTCGACCTGGTGCGCTGGCAGATTCGCATCGCGCGCGGCGAGCGGATCGACCTGGATCCGGCGCAGCTGATTCGCCCCAGCGGGCACGCGATCGAGTGCCGCATCTACGCGGAAGATCCCGACAACAACTTCCTCCCTTCGCCCGGACGGATTCAGCAGTTGCGCGCACCGGCCGGGCCCGGCATCCGCGACGACAGCGGCGCCACGGCCGGGCTCGACGTGCCGATCTTCTACGACCCGATGATTTCAAAGCTGGTGGCGTGGGCCGAGGATCGCCCGCTGGCCATCGCCCGCATGCAGCGCGCGCTTGGGGAGTACCTCGTCACCGGCATCAAGACGACCGTCCCGTTTTTCGCGTGGCTTCTCGCGCAGCCGGATTTTCAGAGCGGCAGGTTTCACACCACGTATCTCGACGAAGTCCTCAAGTCACGGAACGGCCGTCCGTTCGTCGAGACCACCCCCGCGCTCGAGGAGCTCGCGGCCGCCGCCGCGGCACTCGAAGCGGTGATGTCCCCATCCGTGCTGGCGGCCGATGCGTCCGCCGACCGGCTCGAGGCTCCCGGCGCGCGCCGCTGGCAGACGCTGGCACGCGCCGAGGGGCTGCGCTGACGTGCAGTACGAAGTCGAAGTCGGAGGCCGCCTCCTGCAGGTCGTCGTGACTCGCACGGGCGACGGTTTTGCAGTGTCGGTGGATGGACAGACGCGGCACGTGGACGCGGCGCGCATCGACGGGCAGATGCTGTCGCTGATCGTAGACAGCGTGTGGTCAAAGGAAGTCAACGTCGCGGCCGATCCCGTCGGTGGACAGCTGGTGGTGCACATCGGCACCACGCCGGTTGCCGTCACGTTGAATGGCCGCCGGCGGTGGGGCCGGAAGAACGACGGCGCGGGGACCAGTTCGGGTCCGCAACGACTGGTTGCGCCGATGCCGGGCAAGATCGTCCGGGTCCTGGCCAAAGCCGGCGACACGGTCGCCGCCCGCCAGCCGCTCGTCGTGGTCGAAGCGATGAAGATGGAGAACGAGCTGCGCGCAAGCCGTGAGGGCACGGTCGCCGAAATCCACGTGGCGGAAGGGACGTCGGTCGAAGCCGGCGCGCTGCTCCTCGTTATTCAGTGAACGTATTCAAGCGTCTCCGCACTCATCCGGCTCTTCGCTACCTCAGCCTCTGCCTCACCGTCCTCGTGGCGCTGCTGGCGGCGGCTATCGTGGCGTCGATCACCATCGACCTCGGCCCGGTCGTCCGTGCCAAGGCGGAGGACGCCGGCTCGAAATACATCGAACGGCCGCTCCACATCGGCGGGCTCCGTATCCACGTGCTGACCGGCAAGGTCCTCGTCGAAGACTTGAGGATCGACGGCCTTCACAAGGGGGATCGACCGTTTTTCACGGCGAAGCGGATTGCCGTGGCGCTCGACTGGCTGCCGGCATTCCGCCTGCGTCCCGACATCACCATCAGTTCGGTCGAGATGACCGACTGGGAGATGCTGGTGGAGAAGTGGGACGGTTCGCACAACTTTCCGCGCTTCAACCACGACGATGGCAAGCCGCCCGGGCCGAAGCGGCTGACGACGACATTGCGCCACCTCCGCGCGTATCGAGGGCAGTTCGCATTCGAGGATCACGAGACGCCGTGGAGCGTGGTCTGCCGGAACCTCGACATCACCATCGGCAACCTGCCCAACTATCACGGCACCGCGGCGTTCAACGGCGGCACGGTCACGATCCAGGATTTCGTCCCGATGTGGGCGAACATGAAAGCGCAGTTCGTCATCGACGGATCGCGGATTCATCTCGATCGCATCGACCTCGATACCGACGGCGCCGCGACGGTGGCAAGCGGCGACGTCGATCTGGCGCATTGGCCGAATCAAGGCTACCAGGTGAAGTCGCGCGTGAATTTTCCGCGCATGCGCGAGCTGTTCTTCAAGGATGCGACGTGGAGTCTCGCGGGTGCGGGTGACTTCACCGGCAACTTCCGCCTGTTCAAGACCGGCGAGGAGACCAACCGCGACCTGACGGGGACGTTCTCGAGCGAGCTCGCAGGCCTGAACGCGTACCGGTTTCCACGCCTTTACGGATCGTTGCGCTGGACGCAACACGGCTTCGACGTGTGGGACGCCGGTTCGCAGTTCTATGGCGGCGACGCGAAGTTCATCTACGGCATCAAGCCGTTCGGCGAGAAGACGAAACCGACGCACCATTTCGATGCCACGCTCACCGGCGTCGATCTCGAGCGATTCACCGACTTCGAACAGTTTCCCGGGCTGCGTTTCGCGGGGAGCGCGTCTCTCCACAACGTGCTGGACTGGCCGTCGGGGCGTTTTTCCGAGCACCGCGGAGAAGGACATCTGATCGTCGAGCCGCCGGCCGGCGTCACGGCCATGACTCCCGCGCTCGCCGCAGTACGCGCGGCCGACGCGGTTCGGGCGGGTCCCGAGTGGGGGCCGTTCGCACCGCAGCCGCTGCCCGCGCACGTGCCGATCGCCGGAGAGCTGTCGTATCGCTACGGGCCGGACGAGGTCGTCATCGACCAGGGACGCTTTGCGACCGAGCGGACGCACGTCACGTTCAGCGGGACGACCGCGTACGGATCGCAGTCGAGGCTGCCGTTTCACGTCACCAGCAGCGACTGGCAGGAGAGCGACGAAATTCTCGCCGGGATCATCAGCGATTTCGGATCGCCGGCGAGCGCGGTGCCGTTTGCCGGCCGGGGAGAGTTCGACGGCGTGATGACGGGCGCCTTCCGCTCGCCGCGGGTCGAAGGACTGTTCAGCGGTCAGGACCTTCGCGCCTTCGATACGCTCTGGGGCAGCGGGTCCGCGCAGATCGTCGTCGAAAACCGGTACGTGAACGTGAAGGACGGGGCGGTCCGGATTGGCAACGCCGAGATCCGCGCCGACGGGTTGTTCTCGCTCGGATACCCGCGCGAGGATCGCGGGGAGGAGATCAACGCGCGGATTCGCGTGGCGCGGCGCGATCTCGACAGCCTGCGTCACGCCTTCGGGATCGACGAGTATCCGGTCTCCGGCTTCCTGACCGGCGAGTTTCACCTGACCGGTGGATATGAGCGGCCGGTCGGCTTCGGGACCATGACGATCGCCGACGGCGTCGCGTACGGCGAGAATTTTCAGCAGGCGACGTCGCCTCTCAGGTTCGATGGCACTGGTGTCCGTCTCGACAACCTGACGATCGCGAAGGACACGGGCAACGTGACCGGCGCCGCGTTCGTCGGCTGGGACTCGACCTACTCGTTCAACGCCACCGGCCGGAGGATTCCGGTCGAACACCTTTCGTTCGTTGCGTTTCGAAATGCGCCGCTCTCCGGCCTTGCCGACTTCACCGCCACGGGCAACGGCACGTTCGCGTCGCCTCGCAACGATTTCAGGTACCGCGTTGACGACCTGTTCATCGGAGAAGAAGGCGTCGGCGTCGTCAACGGCACCATGGCGCTGCGTAGCGCCGAGCTCAGCGGGTCGATTGACGCGGCATCGCCACGGATGGCGCTGACCGGCACAGGGCGGATCGCTCTCACGCCGCAGGCCGATGCCGAGCTGACGTTCCGGTTTCACGACACCTCGCTCGATCCGTATGTGCGCCTGTTCGTGCCAAAGCTCTCGCCGTTCACGACCGCCGTGGCCAGCGGCGCGATCCGCGTGGTCGGCGAACTGGCCGATGTCGATCACCTGTCGATCGACGGGACGGTCGACTCGCTCGAGATGCGGCTACTGGACTACAGCGTGAAGAACGCGGCTCCGATTCGGATTGCGCTCGAACGCCAGCAGATCCGGGTCGACGAACTGCAGCTGGTCGGTGAGGACACGCGGCTGCGTGTGTCGGGCACGGTCGGTCTCAAGGACGATCGGATCGCGTTGAAGGCCGTCGGCGATGCCAACCTCGGCATCCTCCAGGGTTTCTTTCGCGACGTGCGCGGCGCAGGCCGCGCCGAACTGACCGCCTCGATCGACGGACCGCTCGCGCAGCCGCATTTTTCCGGGAACGCGACCATCACCGACGGGCGCATCAGGCACTTTTCGATCCCGAACTCGCTGGACGCCATCAACGGCACAATCCAGTTCGACCCGGGCGGCATCCGCCTGGACGATGTGTCGGCGACGATGGGTGGCGGCCATGTGCAGTTTGGCGGCCGCATCGACTTCGACGGCTATGTGCCCGGTAATCTCGACGTCACCGCGCGCGGCGAGGACATGCACCTGCGGGTCCCTGAGGGCGTCCGCTCCGTGGTGGACGCCGACCTGTCGCTGCGCGGCACCCTGAAGGCGCCGACGCTGGGCGGCACCGTCACCGTGAAGAGCGCCGTCTGGAACCGGAGGGTGGACACGCCGGGCAGCATCTTCGACCTCGCCTCACGGCGGTCCGGGAACGGCGGAGGGACTGCTTCGGCCGACGCCTCCTCGACGGTGCCGTTGAAATTCGATCTGCAGTTGCTGATGCCGTCGACGCTGCGTGTTGAAAATAACCTGGCGCGGATCGTCGCCAGCGCCGACCTCACGCTGCGCGGCACCTACGATCGGCCGGTGGTCTCGGGGCACGCCGATGTCGAGCGCGGCGAGGTGACGTTCGAGGGACGCCGGTATCGCATTACGCACGGCACGATGGACTTCACGAACCCCACGCGCATCGAACCGTTCTTCGACGTCGAGGCCGAGACCAACGTGCGGGTGCCGGGGCAGACCTATCGCGTGACGGTCGGTATCGCGGGGACCAGCGCGCAGCTGCGGCCGACGCTGAATTCCGATCCCCCGCTGCCGACCTCCGACGTCCTGGCGCTCCTCTTCAGCGATGCTCAGCGCAACGGGCCGCAGAGTGTCGCGCCCGAGCTGCGCGCGCTGCAGAACCCGAACCAGACGCAGACCGACATCATCACGACGCGGGCCACACAGGCGATCACCGGCAGCCTTTCGTCGGAAGTCGGCAAAGTCGTCGAGCAGACGTTCGGTGTCGACACCTTCCAGCTCACGCCGTCGTTCATCGACCCGTACAGTCAGCAAACGTCGCGGTTGAACCCGACCGCCCGCCTGACGATCGGCAAGCGCATCTCGGATCGCGTGTACCTGACGTTCTCGCGCAGCCTGGGCACGTCCATCAACGATCAGATCGTGCTGCTCGAGTACGAGGAGAGCGACCGGCTGTCGTGGATTCTCTCGCGCAACGAGGACACACAGACGTACGCGCTCGAGTTCCGCGTGAGACACGTGTTCTGATGCGGCGCCTTCTTTGTAACCTTTCTTTCCTGTGTGTCCTCGGTGCCACCGTAGCGGCCGCGCGAGCGGACGCGGCGGTGTCCGACTACCTGGGCAAGCCAATCGGTTCGGTGCGCCTGATGGTCGAGGGACGTGAGACCACCGAGGCCGCGCTGACCCAGGTCGTCTCGACTGTTGCGGGCCAGCCGCTGTCGATGCTGCAGGTGCGAGAGACGATGGCGCACCTCTTCAGCCTCGGACGCTTCGAGGGCGTCACCGTGGATGCGGTGATCGACGAGGGTCGTGTCGCCCTGCGCTACGACCTGATCCCGATTCACCCGGTCGCTCGCATCCGTTTCGACGGTCCCCTCGGCGTTCCCGGCATCGACCAGGGAGAGCTTCGCCGTGCGCTCATCGATCGGTACGGCGTGTCGCCGCCGTTGGGACGCGCCGCCGACATGACGCGCATTCTGTCCGACGAACTGCGCGAGCGCGGCTACCTGAACGTGAACATCACCCCACAGCCGATCCTGGAACACTCGCCGGAGCGTGCCACGCTGGTGTTCACCATCGATCCCGGGCCGCGTACGACGATCGGCAGCGTCGAGATCACCGGCGAACCCACGGTCGGCCGCCCCGAACTCGTCCGGCGCCTGGGCGTTTCGGCGGGCGCGCCGTACCAGCGCGACGCGCTGAACAGCCGCATCGAGAAATACATCGAGGAGCGCCGCAGCAAGGGCTACTACGAGGCAAAAATCCTGCCTCAGGTGCGGCTGTCGGCCGACCAGAAAGTCGCCGATCTGACGTTGACGGTGACGCCGGGCCCGCGCGTGCGCGTCGCCTTCACGGGCGATCCGCTGCCAGGCGATCGCCGGGCGGAAATGGTCCCCGTGGAGCGGGAGGGATCGGTCGACGAGGATCTGCTCGAGGACTCGAGCAACCGGATCGAGGAATACCTCCGCGCACAGGGCTACCGCGACGCACGGGCGCCACACACGCGCGAGGAGACCGACGGCGAGCTCGTCATCACGTTCGCCGTGACGCGCGGTCAGCAGTTCAAGGTTTCCACCTACGAGATCTCCGGGAACGCGGCCGTGCCGTTGTCCGAGTTCGAATCGTCGCTGCGCGTGCGCGACGGGCAGCCGTTCGCGGCGACCCAGCTGGACGCCGATGTCCAGACCATCGAAGACTTCTACCATCGGCGTGGCTTTGCCACGGCGCACGTCAGCACCGCGGTCCAGGTCGTGACGCAGACGCCGCCACCCGCGCAGGTCCCGGTTGCCGTGCGCGCGGTCATCACCGAGGGGCCGAGCACCACCGTCGACTCGGTGACCTTCACCGGCAACGAGGCGCTGGCCGAGGCGACGCTGCGCGCTCGCGTCAGTCTGCGCGCCGGCGCTCCCTACGTCCCGGGCCAACTGGCCGCGGATCGCGACGCCATTCAGCTCGGGTACCAGGATCTCGGGTACGAAAGCGCGTCGGTCGAGCCGTCGACCGCCTTCAGCCAGAATGACACGCACGTTGCTGTGACCTTCGCGATCCGCGAAGGGCCGCAGGTGTTTGTCGATCACGTGCTGATTGTCGGGAATGTCCGCACGAGCGCGAGCACGATCGAACGCGCGCTGCAGATGAAGGCCGGCGATCCGTTCAGCCTCGGCGCAATCAACGAGGGCCAGCGACGGCTGACGGCGCTCGGCCTGTTCCGGCGTACGCGCATTACCGAGTTGCGTCACGGAGGCGAGACGACGCGCGATCTGCTGGTCACGGTCGAGGAGGCGCCGCCAACGACGGTCGGCTACGGCGGCGGCGTCGAGGTCGGTCAGGTGGTGACCGCAGCGACGAGCGACAGCACGGTGGCGCACAACGAGCTGGACTTCGCGCCGCGCGCGTTCTTCCAGATCGGCCGCCGCAACCTGTTCGGGAAGAATCGATCGCTCAGCTTTTTCTCGAGCGTCGCCTTTCACTCGGATGAGAGCTCGGCGAACCTGGAGTACAGCGTCATCGGCACGTATCGCGAGCCGAGAATCTTCGATACCGCCGCGGATGCCTTCGTGAACCTCGCCTTCGAGCAGCAGCGGCGATCGAGCTTCAACTTCCGCCGCCGCAGCCTGAGCGCCGACATCGCGAGGAAGCTGTCTCGTACGGTCAGCATCACCGGCTCGTATCAGATTCAGAGAACGACCGTGTTCGACGAGAAGCCGGACGCCGACAAACCGCTGATCGATCGCGTGTTCTCGAAATACCGGCTGTCGTCGTTCTCGACCTCGCTGGTCCGCGACACGCGCGACGACGCCGTCGATCCGACGCGCGGCGAATATGCCAGCGTGAGCGGTCAGGTGGCCGCACGTGCGATCGGATCCGAAATCGGCCTCGTGAAGTCGTTCTTCACGGCCCAGGCGTTTCGCACCCTGCCGCACACGAATCGCATCGTGCTCGCGGGCAGCGCGCGGGTTGGTATGGCGGCTGGCTTTCCGCGGGAGGCCGTCGACGATCTGGGCAACGTGGAACTGATTCGCGATTTGCCTCAAAGCGAGCGGTTCTATGCCGGCGGCGACACCACAGTGCGCGGGTTTGCGCTGGATCAACTGGGCGTGCGTCACACGCCGCCGGATCCCGTCCACGACACCATTGACAGCAACGGGTTTGCCATCGGCGGCAACGGCCTGGTTATTTTCAACGCAGAACTGCGCGTGCCGATTGCGCACGGGTTTGGTGTCGTGGGGTTCGTCGATACCGGAAATGTGTTCACCCGCGTCTCCGACATCGACCTCGGCGAGATGCGCAC